>Ga0302214_1000076_pt1 | contig 28477 bp, 23 predicted proteins | sample II_Fen_N1_3_FD_194584 | JGI IMG/M metagenome (GOLD analysis project Ga0302214, IMG submission 194584) | Peat permafrost microbial communities from Stordalen Mire near Abisko, Sweden - II_Fen_N1_3 | ecosystem: Environmental > Terrestrial > Soil > Wetlands > Permafrost | place: Sweden: Abisko... | reverse complement strand
CTCGATCGCCTCGCCCACCTTCTTGATGCAGTCGCAGGTGTAGAAGGTGTAGACCTTGTCGAGGCTGTTGTAGAGCGGGTCTCCTTCCTTGAAGGCGCCCAGGATGCTCTTCGTGAAGTCGCAGAAGACGCTCTGGGTGATCTGCTCGCCGCTGGCTACGACGTCAGTGTCGCCGGCCTTGTAGAGCCTCAGGTGAGCTGCCCCAGAGGCGTTGATGAGCTCCAGCGGGGTGTAGGTGCAGAGGTAGCCAATCTTCTTCTTGGAGGTGTCGGTGACCAGCTCGGTGTGGTACTTGGCGATGGAGGCTTCCAGCTGGGAGAGGTCCAGCCGCTCAATGGTATCCTCGTCGGCCAGGGATTCGATGCTGGCCGCCAGGTACTGCAGGGCGTAGACCGCGGCACCCAGGGCGCCGGCGAAGATGGCGTCGAGCTTGACATGGGCCAGGGGGTATCCCAGCAGGTCTTCCAGGGCCTTGCGCATGCCCACGTTGTTGGAGACGCCGCCCGAGAAGACCACTTTCTTCTCAATGCCGACGCGATGCAGCAGGTTGCGCACCCGGCGGGCGCTGGCCAGGTGGATGCCCGCGGCGATGTCTTGCACGGTGGCGCCGCGAGCCCGCAGCGAGATGACCTCGGATTCGGCGAAGACCACGCACTGGCTGCTGATCTCGGAGGGGGCCTTGGATTTGACCGATTCCCAGCCCAGGTCGTCTAGGGACAGTTCCAGGATGTCGGCGACCTTTTCCAGGAAGCGCCCGGTGCCAGCGGCGCACTTGTCGTTCATGATGAACTCGGAGGCTTTGCCGGTCTCGGTGTCGACGCGAATGGCCTTGGAATCCTGGCCGCCGATGTCCACGATGGTCTTGGTCTTGGCGTTCAGGTAGTGGACGCCCAAGGCATGGCAGGAGATCTCGGTGACGATCTGCGAGGGGATATCGGGGAACTTGAGGGCGACGCGACCGTAACCGGTGCCGACGATGTAATCGATGTCGCCACGCCCCAAGCCAGATGCCTCGAAGAGGATGTCCAGGAGCTCCTGAGCGGTGTCCTGCATGTTGATGCCGGTGGGCACCGAAGCGGTGAAGTAGTTCCCGTTGCTCAGGAGCACGGCTTTTCCGGTGCGGGATCCGATATCGATCCCGATCACCGTGTCTCCCGTCAGTTCGTGGAGGACGGATGGATCGATGACATCTTCTAGCTTGCTCATTTCCGCCTTTCTTCGCTTTTATGTGATGTGTCTATTTAGTAGATCTTTTAACTTGTCTAGTAGGGTAAACTACGCTACTGGAAAGCTGGCTGCTTCCCAAAGGTTGAGATCGCCTGAAGCCGATACTTAGCGGGGTTTGGCGAGCACTTCTTGGACGCGTGTTTCCAGAATGCGGCTGGAATTGGCGGGAATCAGCAGGAGGGCGGTGTCGGCGCCGCTGCGGGTGCCGCCAATGGCGATGACGGGAACGTCGGCCGGGATGAGGCCGGCATCCAAAGCGGCCGTGGCGATCTCGACGGCAACCTTGGTGCCTTGGCCGAAGAAACGCAGGGTGTGGGCGATCAGTTCGGCGGGGTAAATGCCGCCGCCTTTGCTGCTAAGGCCCTTTTCTACGCCGCTCAGAACGTGGGTGGCGGTGAGGACCACGATGCCGGCGTCCACCAGTTCCTTGCGGGTTTCGATGCTCAGGGGGTTGACGCCCTTTTCCTTGAAGCCGGTGGCGTGGCTTACGGCCACCACATCAACTTCGGGATGTCCCTTGAAGAGGCGGGCGGTGGCGCCGCTGGTGGTGGCCACGATGATGTGGGCGATCTTGCGTTCCTTGGCGGTGGCCAGGACCAGGTCCACAAGCTTCTGTGTGTTTGCGGGGCCTTCGGTTTCAAAGTAGGGCATGAGTGGAGTCCGTGGAAAGAGGTGATGGTGGGTGGTATAGTCTCTTATGATAATCTACTAAGTAGATGTGTAAAATGGAATAAAAACCGCATCAAGCCCTTGATATTCTCTTCTCTCCTGATTAAACTAGATTACATATCTGTAGGATATGTTTAGTGGCGTATCACTGCGGATCGTTCATGCTTTGCTTCAAAGGAGCTGCGAATGTCCAGGTATGTGTTCTCTTCGGAGTCGGTTGGCGAGGGGCATCCCGACAAGGTTGCCGACACCATTTCTGACGCCATTCTCGATGCCGCCCTAGCGTTGGATCCTCATAGCCGCGTGGCGGCAGAGACCTTCGTGAAGGGGAACGTGGTGGTGGTGGGAGGCGAGATCACCATTCCTTCGCTGCAGAAGTCGAAGCAAGGGGCTCGCATCATCGGCGACATCATCAACATCGAGAAGGTGGTGCGCGAAGCCATTCGCGGCATCGGCTACGTCAACGACGACGACGTCTTCCATGCCGATCGCGTCTTCATCCAGAACCTGCTCACCAGCCAATCGCCCGACATCGCCCAAGGGGTGGATGCCCGCAAGGCCAAGGGCAAAAAGACCGCCGAGCAAGGCGCCGGCGACCAAGGCATCATGTTCGGCTATGCCACCGATGAAACGCCTGAATTCCTCCCGGCGCCCATCGTCTTTGCCCACCGCCTGGGACGGCGTCTCACAGACGTGCGCAAGAGCGGCAAGGTGCGCTGGCTGCGCCCCGACGCCAAGAGCCAGGTTTCGGTGGAATATCTGGACGGCCAGCCGGTGCGCATCGCAAGCGTGGTGGTGAGCACCCAGCATACCGCAGATGTGGAGCACGCCGAGATCGAGGCATTCATCATCGAGAACGTCATCAAGAAGGTGCTTCCCAAGAAACTCTTGGACGACCGCACCGAGTACCTGGTCAATCCTACCGGCCGCTTTGTGATCGGTGGCCCTCAGGGAGACACCGGCCTCACCGGGCGCAAGATCATCGTCGATTCCTACGGCGGCACGGGGCGGCACGGCGGCGGCGCCTTCTCAGGCAAGGATCCGTCTAAGGTGGACCGCTCGGCGGCCTACCTCGGGCGCTGGGTTGCCAAGAACATCGTGGCGGCAAAGCTTGCCAAGCGCGTCGAGGTCCAGTTCGCCTACGCCATCGGCCATCCCGATCCGGTGAGCGTCTACGTCGACACCTTCGGCACCGGCAAGGTTGCCGACGAACTCATCCAGGCGGCGGTCGTCAAGGTGTTCTCCTTCAAGCCAGCCGACATCATCACCCAGCTCGACTTGCTGCGCCCCATCTATTCCAAGACCACCAACTACGGGCATTTCGGCAAGGACGACCCCGACCTTACCTGGGAGCGCACTGACAAGGCGGCTGCGCTGGTCAAGGCCGTCCAGGTGCTTTCCAAGTAGGCAGAAGGGCCGCTGGGGCAATCTCCCCAGCGATGGAATACGAAGCTCAACGGGGAGGCACGATGGCAAGCCGGCGCAGGGTCCGCATCTTCGAGTATCAGCCAAAGTACTTGGCCGATCTGACGAGTCTCATGAGCCAATGGGAAGGCGAACGCACCTTCTCGGAGGAACAAGTGTGCGACAATCTCGAGCAGGTCCTGGAACGCTCGGACAGTCGCGTCTACATTGCCGAGATCGCGGGGCGCGGCGTGGGCTATGCCCAGACCACGGTGAACTATTACTTAGGGCAACCCCCGCATGTCGAGATCGTCCAGCTGCTGGTGGATCAAGAACATCGCGGCATCGGGGTGGGCACTGCGCTTCTCGGCTGGATCGAGCGGGAATACGCTGTGGAAGGCTGGAAGAGCTTCCGGCTCCATTCGCGCATCGAGCGTTCTCGGGCGCATGTCCTCTACGAGCGGCAGGACTACCGGCTCTTCAAGGTCTCCAAGTTCTTCCAGAAGCGACTGCCGTAAAGCGCCGGTGCTCCTCTTCCGCCTGCTTTTGGCACCGCTTCTGGTGGTGGCGGCTTCGCTCGTGGCGCGACGGTTGGGCGAGAGGGCCGGAGGCTGGCTCTCGGCCTTTCCCTTCGTGGGCTTTCCCGTGCATCTGCTGCTCTATCTGGATCACGGCACCGCTTTCACGGTCCAAAGCGCCAAGGGCGCGCTCTACGGGGTGGCTTTGCTTGGCGTCTTTTCCTTGGCCTACGCTTGGACTTCCCGTCGACTCCCCTGGGAATTCAGCCTAGCGGTGGCCTGGGGCCTCTATCTGACGTTTGCCAGGATCTTGGAACCGTGGGATGCGCCGCTCTGGCTGCGCATCGCGCTTTCCTTGGCGGGCCCACTGTTCCTTTCCCGCCTGCTGCCTTTGGTCAGGAATTGTCAAAATAAAGCGTCGCCCTTGCCCCCTTGGGATATCTGGTTGCGGACGCTCTCTGCCTTCGCCCTGGTGGCTGGTATTGCCCTGGCTTCGAAGCTCCTGGGCCCTTCCTGGAGCGGACTTTTGACGCCCTTTCCGGTGATCACCGCTATCCTCGCCGTCTTCGCGCACCGCCTTTCTGGTTCCGATGCCGTGGTGCGCATCTTTCAGGGATTCCTGCCGGGACTTTTGTCGCTTTGTGGATTTTTTGCGACGCTCGCCTTAGCATTGCCCTTCCTAGGTGCGGCCGCCTTTGGACTCGCACTTTTCGTGGCAGTGGCTGCGCAAGTGGCGACGCTGCGGTCGGTCGCCTAGTTCCATTTGGACATTTCTTGTCGCGATCATCCCTACCCATCTACTGAAATTCCGACTTCCAGGCTGCGGCCAGGACGCGGGGCGGTGCCCCAGTCCAGGGCCGAACGGTAGCTCTGGTCGAAGGGATTGCGCAGCGCGAGGTTCCCTTTCAAGCGCAGGCTTCCTGCCGTGCGCGTGCCTGAAAGTTCCAGGAAGGGGACAGCGTAGCCGGAGCCCCGACCAAGGCCGGGAAGATCTGCGCGCGCCCGGCGCGGCAGCTCCCACTCGAAGCCGGGACGAATCTCCAAAGGCGCCACAGGGCGGTAGCCGAGGCCTGCCCGACCGCCGGTGGCGGGAAGCTGGGAGGCCAGGGTGGATGGGGTGTTCCAGTCGTGGAGCCAGCGGCCCAGGCACGAGAACTGCCATTGCGGCGAGGCCTTCCAATCGGCCGAAGCCTCGCCGCCGACGCGCCAGGCCGTTCCGAGATTCTGAAAGCGCAGCACCCCCAGGGTTCCCTCGACCATGTTCTGGGGATAAATGTCCGGATCGATTGTGCCTCCCACGGCATCCAGGATCGCCATGGCCCAGAGGTTTCCCCGCAGTCTCAAAGCCCCTTTCGTGAAGCCTTCGGAAAGTTCGATTTGGCGGATCTCCTCGGGAATGAGGTGGGAGTTCCCCACGTGCTCGTAGTGGTCGCTGACGCGGTAGAGGTAGTAGCCCCACAACTCGTCCATCTCCGGCGCCGAGAGGGCGTCAGAGATGGTAAGTGACAAGATCTGTCCGCGAATCGGAGACCAGGAGAGTGATCCCGAGACGCCGGGAAGCAGGAAGCTGCGGCTGGTGCGCGCCTGGACGTCGAGCACCGCGACTTCCTTCTTGCCGGTTTCTGACAACAGATCCAGCTGCCGTCCTTCCAGACGTCCCAGGATTCCAAGCGTCCAAGAGTGAGAAAGACGGATGGTGTCGGAGAGCGAACCACCGATTCCAAGGGTGCGAGTGCGCGGCCAGGTCTCCTCGTACATGGGAGCTCCCGAGGCGGGATACATGGTCATGGTGGCGCTCTGGACGCCGCGCCAGCCTTCCAGCCGCAGTCGCAAAGTCTGATCTTCCAGGGATCTCCCCAGCGCCAGGATGCCGCCCTGCACCTGCCCGTCCCCGGGCATGTCCATGTGCATCAGCACGTCGGTGCGATGTGTGTCGTCCATCTCGTGATGGACGGCGTTGGCGTAGCCCTGAACGAGCGCACTGCCTTCGCTTCCTGCATGTTCCCAGGCTAGCGCCCCGTGCCAGGCCCGTGCCAGCCCTACATCCATGGGCAGGGCGGGGTAGCCGACAAAGCCAGAACGGTCCCATAGCAAGGTGCCGCGCAATTCGCTCTCGTTTCCGGTGCGCAAGGTGGCGGCGGCGTATAGGTTTCCCTTTTCCATGCTGGAATAGTCCACCTTGGTGCCGTCGGGAGCGCTGTAGTCCTGGGTGCGCTGGGCCGAGGCCGAGGCCAAAACGGCGAACGTCGGCGAACTCCAGGAAAGGCTTCCCGCTGCCCGCGCTCCATCGTCGACGCTGGCAAGGGATGAGGCCGCGCTCCAGCGCAGGCCTTGTGTCCCCAGTCGTGCTCGCCGCAGCGCGACGTTCACACCGCCCACGGCTCCACCGGCGTCAGAAAGTGGTTGCGAGACCGTTACGGCATCCAGGTCGTTGCCTTCCACATAGGAGGTGGCCGGGTCCATGTGGTCGGTGCAGCCGGTCTGGATGCGAGCCCCGTCGAGGGTCACCGGGGCCTGGTTTCCCGAAGCCCCGTGCACCACAGGTTCGGCGGCCGTAGGGCCGCGTCGCACCAGCGCTGCCGCAGGCTCCTGTTCCTCCAGCCTTTCGGTGGGGGAGAGCGTGGTCGGCCGCACTCCGCGCACTACCGTCACCGAGTCGGCTACCTGCACGGTGTCGGGAGCGGAAAAGGCCGTCGGCAAGGCGGCGAGAATGCCAAAAAATGTCATTCCGAAACGTTCAGATCGATGAAGTGGGAAGTGTCCACGATGCTGCCGTCGCGGCTCTCCAGGCAGAAGTAGAGCCGCCAGTCCCCGCTCATGGTGAAGTTCACGGTGCCGGAGAAGAGTCCGGAGGCATAGACGGGCTGGATGTTGTTGGGGGAGGAGTGGCCCATGGATGGCATGGTGGGCACGAAGGTCGCTGTCCAGCCGGAATCCACGGTGGTGCCGTTTTCCAGCCGGAAGGAGAGAGAGTTGGTTCCGGTCGTTGCCGCCGTGGGAGCTGTCAGGGTGATGCGCCGCGTGGTGCCGTTGCCGGCGCGGATGCTGAAGGTGTCGGAGGCGTTCTCTCCCGCCGTCGAAAGCGTCCTGGGGGAAGACGCCTTGGCGGTGCGCCAGGTCTGGCATACGGAACTGGTGTCAGAAATTGGGGTGGATGTCGGCGAAGACGAGTTGGCTGTGTCTGAACTAGCGCTATCGCAGCCTGCCAGCAGCGCGAGCCCGAGAAAAAGCAATGCTGCCGTGACGAAATTTGTCATAATGCCGCTTCCTCGGCGCTGGTGACCAGGAGCTTTGCCTTGCCGTAGGCGATCTTCGGACGCCCCGAGATCACCACTAGCTCCTTTGACTGCTGGGGCTTCAGACTTCCGCGAGTAGAAAAGGACACCTCACCGAGCGGAATGCCGTCGTCGTCCATCAGCACGATGCGCCCGGCGATACGCGAGAGCTTACGACCTCCGTGGTTGACGAAGAGGATCTTGGTCCCGAGTGTGGTGTCGTCCAGGACGGTCTTCTTGGCGTCGAGCCAATCCCGCCCTTCGATGTCCTTGGCTGGATTGTCCTGGGAGACTTCCTGTTTGTCTTCATGAGGTGAAGCGGCCTCGGGGGGAGCGGATGCCGTCGAGGTGGCCGCGAGTGCGGTTGCCGGTTCTTCGGCCTTGGCGGTGCCGTCGTGCTTGTCGCAAGCGGCTGTGGTGATGGCCACTAAGGTTCCCAAGGCGATGGTCGTGGAGGTGTACTTCATGATTTCCTCGGTGGAAAAGGTTTGTCGATTGAGGAAAGGGGAAGCTCCACGCTCGTTCTGGTCCGCCACTTCTCGGACCGTTGCGAGGCGGAGCTCCCCCGCGAAGCCCCGATTTCCTCCTTCGCGGCAACGATGGAGGAATCTGGGGGGTTATTCGTTTGAGTCTTCGCCCTGCCCTAGGGCGCAACGCCGTCCGGTGGCACCGATCCGCCCCTTCGGGCAGACGAGGCGGACCACCGCCTTCTTGACGGGAAGTCCCAGGAAGGCCTGAACCTTGGGGACGCCGTCCAGTGGAAAGTGCGAGATCCAGGACGATGGACCCAGGAACAGGACTCCGGCAAGCGAGAGCGCCAAGGCGACCGGCCACACCGAGATCCGTCCGAGCGCAAAGGCCGAGAGGGCCGCCGCCGCTAGCAGCAGATCGGCCGGGGCCGAGATGCCGCCGCCCCAGGCCATGTGATAGAAGGCGCACAAGAGCAGTCCCGTGACGGCCGCGTTGACGCCAGCCAGTGCCCGCTGCGCGCGCTGGTGCTGTCGGATGCGGCTCCACAGTGGCAGGACGGCGATCACGAGCAACAGCCCTGGCAAGAAGATGGCCAGGGTTGCCAAGGCCGCGCCCGCCCATCCGGCTACGGCGCCGCCCAAAAAGGCGGCCATCGAGAATGTCGGACCGGGCAGCACCTGGGCCAGGCCGTATCCCACCAGAAATGTCTCGAGGGGGATCAGGCCTTGGGCGACCATGTGCGACTGGACCAGCGGCAGAATCATCTGCCCGCTGCCGAAGACGGTGCCGCCCATCTCGTAGAAGCCCAGGGTGAGGCGCGTTAGCGGCGCGCCGCTGTGCAGCTTCCAAAACTCCAGCAGCATAAGCAGTACGGCAAAAAGTGCCAGCGACGCGAGGGCGAGGCTGTGTGACAATATTTGTCCGCTGGCATTTGTTTTGTCGTGGCAACCGCCTCGGCCTCGGCCGGCGAAGCGGCAACCGGCGGCGCGATCTTCCGGCGTGAGGAAGAGAAGTCCCGCCAGGGCTCCCAGGGAAAGGCTAGCCACGGGTCCCCATCCGGGAGGTGCCAGGAAGGAGGCCGTGGCGGTAGCTAAGAGCACGCTCACGCGTCGCAGGTCATTCCATTGGGAACGTCCTAAGGTCCACACGGCGCGGGCCAGAAGGACGCAGGCGAAAATCTCCAGGCCGTGGATCCAGGCCGGGCTTGGGCGCAAGGCGATGCGGGCCGTCAAGGTGCCCAGGAATGCCATCACCAGCGCCGAAGGCAACAGGAAACCAAGCCAAGCGGCCAGCGCTCCGGGAAGTCCCGCGACCCGAGCCCCCGCCGCTACGCCAACTTGGCTGCTGGAGACGCCGGGCAGAAAATGACACATTCCGACCGCTTCCGAGAAGACTTGCGAGGAGAGCCACCCTTTCCGCTCGACCAGCTCCTGCCGCTGGATCTCTAGATGGCTTCCAGGGCCGCCGAAGGAGGAGGCTCCCAGGCGCAGAAACAGCCGGAACACATCTCCGGTCGCAACTCTTGTCGTGCTTGCCGCATCGGGAACCCGTTCCCGCAGCTCCTCGTAGGTGAGGTCGGAAAGTGCTTCCATCAGTTCACCGGGATCGAATCGAGATAGATGACGGTGTCGCGGCGGGTGGCGCTGTCGGTGTGCCCGTTGGTGAAGCGCAAGGCCAGCGTCCAGGTGCCAGCTGAGGCGAACTTGGCGGCTCCGGCAAAACGACCATGTCCCAAGCGCGAGATGGTGTCGCCGGGGACTATGCCAGTCTTGGCGCTGGTCAGTCCGGTGCCCGCGATCACCGTCCAGGAGACAGTATCTGTCGGCCAGTTGATGCAAGGGAAATTTTTATCACTGCTCATGGTCTTCTTGCCCACGAAGACGGAGAAGGCGTTGCTTCCCTGGGCCGGTGCCGAGCCAAAGCGCACTCCCACCTGCCGCCCGCCCTTGTCGTAGGAGGGAGCATTGAAGGAAAGCGGCTTGCGATACTTGGCCACGACGGTGCGCAGCGATGTGACCAGTTCTGCCGAATCGATAGTTCCATTGCGGGCGATCAGCACGCGGATGCGGTAGCTGCTGCCATAGCCCTTGTGTACGAAGAGGCCGCCCACGCGGTAGGTGCCGTCGCTCTTGGCGGCGGCGGATCCGGTCGAATCCAGCGGTGTAGAATGGGTGCCGTAGACGGTGTCAAGTGTCTTGTTCAGATGATCTTCCAGGGGCCTCCAGGTGACCGAGGCGTTGGTGACGAGGTTTCCTGCGGCATCTTCCAACACCAGAGCCAGCGAGTCGTAGCCCACGGAGAGGGAGTCGTTGGCATAGAGGCTGGCAACCAGCCCGCTGGTGGACTTGGCGGTAGATATTTGGATGCCGGGCAGGTCGGTGATGCTGGCGGCGGTACCGCTGGTGGTGGAGCTGCTGGTGGTACTGCAGCCGCTGATCGCAAGTGCCGCAAGTGCGGCGGCGGCCATGAGGGCGTGAGTGGATTTCATGAGTGGGTATCCTGAAGGCATAGAGGTGATGGTGGCGTCGGCGGAAAGCTCCGCGACCGCGCTGTGGCATTGGCGTCTGCTATCCGTGACAGTTCTTGTCGCAGACAGCTTTTGGTATTTCCAATTTGGGGCACGAGCGCTAACGGCTGCGAAGGGGTGTCTTCGCGGCCATGGGAGCCGGCTGCCCGTCAGGAAGGTTGAGCCTGGGTGTGTGGAAGGTTCGGCCTTCCAGCTTGTTTCCGGAGGAACGGACCTTGTTCAGGCGATCGGGACCTTCAGGAGAGGCAGGCGATGACCTTCGCGCGGACGGGGATTACGCAGCGCTTGCAGGCGAGGACGGACGGGGGGCACGGGGCTCCATACGCCGCTTTCAAGAGAGGTCGGATCACCTAGGTCTGCCAGTGTATGCAGGCCGACGGCTCCCTGGCAGGTGTAGCTGGCGACGCCGGGAGGAATGTGAGCCTTGCGGCAGCAGGACATGGTGCAGTGGCCGGTGCGGCAGCATGGGCAGATCTTCTTGGCCTTCTCGGGGCCGTACAGCGCGATGGCAATGGAGGAACGAAGCCCCGTTCCCGTTTGGAAAAGGCATAGCACAAGCGCTATCCAAAAAGTGAGGGGCTTCGTTCTCATGCTTCAGTCCGAGACGTCGATGTCCAAGGTGTGGGCGGTATCGACGAAGCGGGTACCGTTCTGCTGCAGCTTGAAGGCCAACCGCCAGGTCCCGCCCATGGTATAGTTGACCTTGCCACGGTAGTGTCCCTTGCCGTTGCTGCGGGGCTGGACGTTGTCGGTGGAGCCGTGGCCCATGTCCGGCATGGAGGGGGAGAAGGTGACGGTCCAACTGCTGTCGGCCGGCCAATTGAGGCCGGAGCTGTCCTTACGGGCGATGAAGAGATCCAGCGCGTCGAGACCCGACTTGGGGATCCGGGGACCGGCCAGGGCGGCAAAACGGGCGCTGCCGTCTGGGGCCTTGAAGGTGAAGAGCCGTGGCGTCTCGGCCTTGTGGATGGTCACCGGCAGGTCGATGGAATCGTGGCTCTTGGGCCCCTGGAAGCGGTGGTCGTGGATGCGCAGGCGCAGGATCCAGGATCCCTCATGGCCCAGCGAAGGCATCACGAAGACGACTCCGGCCCGGAAGGCGCCGGTAGAGTCGGCGGCTGCTCCGGAACTGTCCACGGGAGCGGAGTGGCCATTGTCACCCATGCGCATCAGCGGGAACCAGCGGACGTCGGCGTCTTTGACCAAGTTGCCTTTGTCGTCGCGCAGCACCACGGCAAAGTTCTCATAACCTACCAAGAGCGTATCAGAATCGGCTCGCAGTTCGGCGTGCAATCGCCCACTGGCGCTGTTGGCTTTGGTAATCACTTTGGCGGGCCACGAGGCGGGGGTGCTGTTGCAAGCTCCCAACAGAGGCAAGAACAGCGAAATGATGGGTGTGCATCTCGATTTCATGAACAACAGCTCCTTCAAGGTCCCTTGAAATGGGGCCAGAGATGGGTTTCAGCTCTGGAACACGGTCTCCGCACACCCTCGGTAGATGCTTTCCATTGCCTCACTAGACTATTGAGAAGATAGGGTTTGTAGGGGCAGAAAGCAAGCCAAACTTGCTTGAGGTTTCGCGAGTCTTGTAGCTTCTTGGCAGTTCAGGAAAGAGCTTTGGACTTTCGCAAAAGCTGTTATTACTAATTTATCTATGGATTAAGTCGATAAACAACGAAAGGCCATGATTTCATGGAATACCGAAAGTTCGGACGGACTGGCGTGGAAGTCAGCGCGATTGCCTTGGGCACCATGACCTGGGGGCAGCAGAATACTGAAGCCGAGGCTCATTCCCAACTCGACTTTGCTTTGGAGCGGGGCGTCAACTTCGTGGACACTGCCGAGATGTACCCGGTGCCTCCGCGCGCCGAAACTCAAGGCCGCACCGAGTCCTACATCGGGACTTGGCTGGAAAAGAGCGGCAAGCGCGACCAGATCTTCCTGGCCACCAAGGCAGCCGGCCCGGCCCGCGACCCCAAGCGCCCGCGCTACCTGCGCGATGGCGCCACCAATTTTGACCGCAAGAACCTGACCCAAGCCTTGGAGGATAGCCTTGGACGGCTGCGCACCGATCATGTGGACCTCTACCAGCTCCACTGGCCCGATCGCACGGTGAACAGCTTCGGCCTCACCAGTTATCCGTGGGTCGACGACGAATACACCGTGCCCATCCGCGAGACGCTGGAGGTGCTGGCCGATTTCGTGAAGGCGGGCAAGGTCCGCTTCATCGGTGTCTCCAACGAAACGCCTTGGGGGGTAGCGCAATTCTTGAAGCTCTCCGAAGCGCATGGGCTGCCGCGCATCGAGAGCATCCAGAATCCTTACAGTCTGCTCAACCGTGCCTACGAGATCGGCCTTTCGGAATTTGCCCATCGTGAGCAGGTGGGCCTGCTTGCCTATTCGCCGCTAGCCTTTGGGGTACTCTCTGGCAAGTACATCGCCGGCGCCAAGCCTGCCGGGGCGCGCCTCACCCAATTTGAGCGCTTCAATCGCTACGGAAGCGATGCGGTGGAGGAGGCGGCCATCGAGTACGTGCGGCTTGCGCGCAACCACGGCCTCGACCCGTCGCAAGTCGCCATCCGCTTCACGTTGCTCCAGAAGTTCGTGACAAGCTCCATCATCGGTGCCACCAGCCTGGAGCAACTGCGCACCGACATTGAGGCGGCTGACCTGGTACTTCCGCCGGAAGTCCTCGCCGGGATCGCCGACATCCACGCGCGGCGCCCGAATCCGGTGCAGTAGCCTTGCAGGGAGCCTGCCTGAGAAGGCGGGCTCGCAGTTCTCTAAAACCAGAATTTGACTAAAAGCGAAATGAGGAGCGCCGAAAGTGAGACGAGGAGGACCGCCTGCACCAGTCCGGCTCCGCGTCGTATCGCAAGCGTGCTGCCCAGAAGGTTCCCGGCGATGTTGGCCAGGGCGAGCGGGATGCCTAGGGCTAAAATCACCTTGCCGTGCAGCGCGAAGACCGCAAGCGAAGCGAGGTTCGATGCGAGGTTGAAAAGCTTGGTGGTCCCCGAAGCGCGCACGGGATCCATGCCCAGGAGCAAGGTGAAGGCCAGGATGAAGAAGCTGCCGGTGCCAGGCCCTAAGAAGCCGTCGTAGAACCCAAGTGCCGCGCACAGCGGTGGGACTGTCTTGACGCATCGCCATCCGGACGGCTCTTGCGGCGATTTCGCAGGCTTCCTCTTCAGCGTGACGAGGATCGCGATCGGAAGCAACAAGACCACCAGCCTGCCTACCATCCGCTGGTCGATCGCCAATACTGCTTGTGTACCAACCCAGGAAGCCGCCAGCGAAAAGACGATTCCTGTCGCAGCGATTTTCTACGCCACCTTTCCGTTTTTGACGAAATTTGTCAAGGCAAAGGAGGTGCCGCATGCCGAGGCGAACTTGTTGGTCCCTAAGGCAAGTTGAGGCGGCAATCCCGAAAGAAGCAGGGCGGGAAGCAGGAGCAATCCTCCGCCACCGGCGATGCTGTCCACAAAGCCGGCCCCGAAGGAAGTCGCAGATACGACCGCAACCAGCTAAACGTCGATGTCCTCATTCCTCCATGAAGGCGAAGGCGTCCTGTTTCATCCACCAATGCGAGTAGGGAAGTTGGATGCGCGAGGCGAGGCGACGAGCGAGCCCACGGTTTCTCAGCTTGTCGGTGAGGATGTTCCCGAAATCGACAAGCCCTTTGAGGCCGAAGGAGGCAAACTCGTCGGCCACCATCACCGAAGCGATGCCCATCTTGGTGGCCCAAACTGAGGATCCAGGGTGGCGTGAGACGTAGAGATCCGGCTTCAGGCGGTTGAGCAGATTCAGGAGCTCGAAATTCTGCTGGTCAGTGACGCTCACCGGAAATGTTTCATTTTCCTCGGCCAGACGGCGGGAGGACTCTGGCGGAATGCCATTGTCGTAGTTCTGGTCGAAATGCCACGAAGCGCCCCAAATCACCTCCACGCCCAGTTCCTGCAGCACGCGCACGTAGTTGTGGCTAAAGCTCGGACCCATGCCGACGACTGCGGTGGTGCCTTTGAGTTCGATCCGCAACAGTTCGATTTCGGCGGCGTACTTGGCGATCTCCTCGGCGATCACTTCTTCAGCCACCTCGGGCTTTCCGACCACCGTCCCCAAGCTGCGCAGCCAAGCCGAGAAGCCTTCGATGCCGTGGGGCTGCAGGGTGCGCACGTAGGGAACTCCATAGTGCTCCTCCAGACCGTTTCCAAGGTAGCCTCCTAGAGTGCCGCAGACGGTGAGAGTGGCAACCGCTTCGGACATGCGGCGCAGCTCCTCGACCCGGCTGTAGGGGACCACGAACACCGGCTCCAGGCCGAAGCGATCAAAAAGGCGGATCACCTCGAGGCGGGCGCTAGCTTGGAAGTTCACCAAGTTGACCTTGTTAGACTTGATGCCCGGCCGCGGTGGCTGAACGATCCACTTGAGGATGGCGTGCAGGGCCGCGTCAAATCCCGAGGCCCACACTTTGGTTTTGAAACCCTCGCAGAAAACGGGGGCCAAGGGAATGGGAATTTCCTCCTTAAGGTCCTCGCAGACCCCTAGGATGTCGTCGCCGATGATGCCAGAGGCGCAGGACGATGTGATGAAGATGGCTTCGGGGTGGTAGCGCCGCCACACTTCGCGGATGGTCTCTTTGAGCTTTCCGGTGGCTCCGAAGACGGTGTCTTGCTCGGTCATGTTAGTGGAGACAAAGCGCACGTTGGTGCGATCCCAGCCGCGAACCCACTGGCCCCACTGGTTGATGACGTTGCCGCCGATGGCGTCGCTGGAACAGCCGATCGCGGCGTGGTTGATGACGACAGCGTCCTGGATGCGCCCGAGATAGGTGTGGGCGCAACCGGCCGCACAAGCGCTAGCCTGGCTGAAGAGCCGTTCCTTGCTGGTAAGCGAGCGGGTGCCGGCTCCCGTCACTATCTCGCCGATGGTGCCGTGGTAGCCGGTGATGGCTCCGAGGCGATCCTCGCGAGTTGAGGTCTGGGAGTGCTCGAGATCGATGGACATTTTTTGTCTTCCTTTCTGGAATGCGATTCCGAGTGATTCTCGCGTCAGCGCGAAGCGGTACGCAGCGGAGCCGTTTTCTGTCTGAAAGTTCGTTCCACCAGGCCCGGAGCCTTGCTGGGAGCTTTCGTCGTCTTGGCTCCCTGGCCGGGGAAGAAGGTATTGGGCTTGCCGGCATCTTTCCAATAGCTGTTGTACTTGTTGGTGTAGATGTCGGCGGCCTTGATCTTTGCGTCTGGCTTGATGTCCTTGTGAGCGATCTGGCGCTCGAGCCAGGGATTGACATCGGAGTCGTTTAGCCAGCGACGATTGCTGAAGGTGAAGAGTGAGACCTTGTCCGCCGGTTGGTTGAAAGCGCGGGCGACGATGGCTTTAGCTGAGTCCGGGTGGGCGTTGGACCACTCGTGGGCCTTCACGTAGACGCGGATGAAGGCGGACACGATTTCCGGATGCTCTTTGGCGAACTTCTCCGAGGTGGTGCGCACCGAGGCGCCGGCGGCCGGGTTGTGGACGATCTCGAAGCTCGAGATGATGCGGGTGAAGTTCGGGTCGGCGTCGGCAGCCTTGATGAAGGGCGGATGTGAAGTGATGGCGTCCACCAGTCCCTTGGAGAGGGCTTCTAGTTGCTGCTTCTGAGGCATCACCACCCAGTCGAGAGCTGCTTCGGGAACGCCTCCACGGATCAGCCACTCGTCGAAATACCAGTCGGCGCAACCGTTGCGGCCGCTGACGGCAATCTTGATCTTGCGCTTTTTTGCGAGTTCCCGGAAGCCTTCGATGCCGGTGATGCCGCTCTTCTTCTGCACGTGGTAGACGATATGAGGATTCACAGAATCATCGATCATGCCCGTGGAAATGGCGATGATCTTGGCGCCGGCGAGCCGGGCCTTGACGATGTTGTTGGGGTGGCTGTTGTTGAAGTCGATCTTGCCCGAGAGTAAGGCTGGGACGTCGGTGCCGGGAGTGAGTACGCCGATGTAGTCAGCCTTCAGTCCTTCTTCCTTCCAAAGCCCGAGCGCGTCTGCGATGTTGTTCTCGCAGAAGACGGTCGGCGTCTGCATGTGGACGATGAAGAGGCCATCCTTAGTGTAGCGGGAGGCATCCTTCCCAGTCTTCTTGCAGCCGGCCAGGGGCAGGACCAGAAGCGACGATAGGGCCAGGGTCAGGATTGGTTGTTTCATTGGATGTTCCTCGGGAGTAGTTCGAGTGGATGTTCCGTCTGTCGGTTCCGATACCGGCTTGCCGGGCGGCGTCGGAATCCGCTGCGGAGTTTCTCAGCGGTTAAGGGGAGGATGAACGCTTGGGGGGACGACTTTCGGGCGGATGGCCGAGGTATAGAGCGTCTCCACCAGACGGAGGGCGCCTCGATAGCCCAGGTAGGATTGGGTCAGGACGACCTCGTCGTTGGCGGGGAAGCTCACCTCCAGCAGGATGGCGCCGAGCTCGGCGGCCAGCTCCAGTTCCCAGCTGGTCCCGAACAGGAACGGCTTCTTGACGCCCAAGTCAGCACCTCGAATGGCCTGATGGATGAGGTGGCCGTCCTCCAGGAAGCGCACGTCGAAGGACAGGTCGGTCGCGATGGCCTCGAAGCGGGCGCGGATGGCCTCCCGGAACTCCCCTGGAGGATTGTCGGTGACGATCTGCAGCGTGGGCACGAGACCCAGCTGGCTGACCGCGAAGTCGGTCACGGCCAAGGCGTAGGCGCTGTCACCCACCGTGACAAATTTTGACGGAAGCCGGTGCTGGGTGGAGGCGTAGAAGATGGCGAAGTGCTCCAGGTAGCGGTAGTAGTGCTCCTCTTCTCGGGCGATGAAGGCTTCCGCCTTTTCGGAGTCCAGTCCGGAAAAGTCCACCACCCGGCGCAGGAAGGCGGCGGTGGCGGCGGCCCCGATGGGCAGGACCGGCACGTGCAGGAACGGCTGGCCGTACTTCTCCTCGAGATGGCGGGCGGTCGCCACTCCGAGCCAGGGCGAGAGCACCAGGTTGAACTGGGCCTTCGGGATGCTCTTCCATTCGGCCACCCCGCCGGAATCGGGGCCGAAGAGGATGTTCACCCTGAGGCCGATGCCTTCCAGGAGCCGGCGGATCTCTTCCAGGTCTCCGCGCCAGAATGTGTTGAACCAGGGAAGCAGTGACCACACGTTGACGGTTCCCGTCTCCCGGCCCCCGTCGTAGTCTCCGACGAACTGGTCGACGATGGCGCGTACCACCACCTCGTGCCCGATCAGGTTGTTGCCGCGAAAGCCCCCCGTCTCGGCGTAGACGATCGGCACGCCCTGGTCCTGGAAGACGCCGACCACTCCCGCCACATCGTCCCCGATCAGGTCGGACACGCAGCCGGTGAGGACCACGAACAGGTCAGCGTCGACGATGCGCAGGGTGCTCTCAATCAGCTCCTGTAGGCGCCCGGTGCCTCCGAAGATCACCTCGTGCTCGGTGGCGTTGGTGCTAGGAAAGGAGATCTCGCCTCCCTGATGGCCGTTGGCGCCGATCAGGCTTCCGATCTGCTTGTTGCCGCATCCCGGACCGCAGTGGGTGATGGGGATCGCCCGCGGGATGGCCAGCACGCTTCCGATCGCTCCCAGGGAGCAGACCGAACGGACCTGCTCGATGGATCCGCTCCTTTCCGCCGTATTGCCTGAGACAGTTTCTGTCTGGACGATGGCTTCAGGCATGGATAGCCGCCTTGGCCTCGTCCGCGTTCCTGGAGAGCGCGAAGGGATCCGTCTGGGCCATCCACCAGTCCTTGTAGGGGGGCGCCAGACGGCCGGCCATGTCCCGGTAGAAGCGGGTGTTGGCGAGCACTCCCAGGATCTCTTCTCCCATGTTCAGAAGTCCTTGGTAGCCCACGGCGAAGTTGGGACGCGCGCTCAGGGAGATGGTCGGGATTCCCCTGTTGAGGGCCAGGCTGCTGGTGGCAAAGCCGTGGCGGTGGACGACAAAATCTGGCTTGGCCCGGGTCATCGAGACGTAGAGCTGGAAGTTCTGGTTGTTGGTCACGGTGAAGTTCTCTACGTCGCCCGTTGTCTCTATCAAGTGCGCCAGCGTGTCCTGGCGTGGGTCGCGACTGTCGTACTCGGGGTCGTGGTGGTAGGAGACGGCGCTGGGTACCTCGATTCCCAGCTCGCGCAGGGTGGTGATGACCCCGTGCCCGTAGGCGGCTCCGGCCGCCACCCACGAGCGCTTGCCGGCAAGGCGCTCGCGAAGCTCCTCCAGTTTCGGACGGATTCTGTTATGCTCCCGCCTGATGAGCTCCTCCACCCGGTCTTCCCGGCGGGTGACTTGGGCGATCTCTCGAAGCCAGGCGTCGGTCCCGGCCAGGCCGTAGGGAAGAGGCGACTTGATCTCGGGGACGCCGAATTCCTGCTCCAGGGCGGTGGTGATGTAGGAGTGGGTGTAGCACATGGTGGTCGAAGCGGCCGCTTCCGAGAGCTGCTCGAGATTGGCAATCGTGGTCTCGTAGATGAGTAGGTTCACTCGTAGCCCCAGCTGTCCAAGCAGGGGGGTGAAGACGTCTTCTCCGCCCAGATGGCTGACGTTGATCAGGTCCTCCTGCTTGCGGGCCGGATTCCGGTGCACGATCTGGCGCACGACGCCGTGGGCCGAGATGTCCCAGGCGTTGCTCCAGGTGCTGGACTTGAAGCCCTCGCAGTGCAGAGGGACCACGGGAATCCCGAATTCCTCCTGGCAGGCGCTGGCCACGGCATCCACGTCGTCGCCGATGATGGCGGCCACGCAGGAGGTGGAAATGAAAATGGCTGGCGGGTGGTAGCGCTCCCAGGCCTCGTGCAGGGCCCGATCCAGCCGCGCGGCGCCGCCGAACACTACGTCCTCTTCGCCCAGGTTGGTGCAGATGCTGCTTGGGTGCAGGAATTCCCGGCCATCGGCGGCGGCGCGGCCGCGGATCACCGAGGACATGCCCACTTGGTTGGCGGCGCATCCGAAGGGAGCGTGCTGGATGAGCACCGACTCTTGCAAGCTGACCAGCTGGAAATAGATGGGGCCGTCGGAGCAGTGGGAACCTTCGGTGTAGGGGCTTTCGAGCTCGCAGAGCCGGCCGTTCCCGCATCCTCCGCAGGCTTGGCGCGATTCCCGCAGCAGGTCGGAGGCTTTGCCTTCCCATCGGATGATGGTTCCCAGCCGGTCTTCGCGCCTCTGCGCGACGGTTGTGTTCAAATTGATAGTCATTTTTTGTCTTATTGTCCGTCAGCGCTCGGCGGTTCGCAGCGGAAGCGCCTTGCGCCCGAGGGGGGGCTCCACCAGGCTCGTGGCCTTTCCGGGAGTCTGTGCCGACTTGGAGTCCGGGAGAGGAAAAGAGGTGTTGGGCTTTCCGGCCTTCTTCCAGTAGTCGTTGAACTCGTTGCTGTAGATGTCGGACGCCTTGATTTTGGCATCGGGCTTGATGTCCTTGTGGGCGATCTGACGGGTGATCCAGGGGTTGATGTCGGAATCGTTGATCCAGGCGCGAGGATTGAAGCGGCGATAGTCTACGATGGCCAAATCCTGTTTGAAGATGCGGGAAAACAGCAGCTTGGAGGAGTCCAGATGGGCATTGGACCACTGGTGAGTTCTCACGATGACGCGCACGAAGGCAGCGGTTGCTTCCGGGTACTGCTTGATGAATCTGTCGGTAAAGCCGCGCAGAGAGGCACCTGCCGAGGGGTTCTTCAGGATGTCGTAACTGGAGAGTACGCGGTGGAAGTTGCTGTCGAGGTCGGTGGGCTTGATGTAGGGAGTGTGGGCGGTCGTCACGTCCACCAGTCCCTTGGAAAGGGCTTCGATCTGCTGCTTGGCAGGCATCAAGACCCAGTCGATGTCCTTCTCCTGGACGCCTCCGGCCACAAGCCACTCGTCCAGATACCAGTCGGAGCAGCCGTTTCGGCTGGAAACGGCTGCCTTGATCTTGTGTTGCTTGGCAAGCTCCACGAACCCCTTGACATCGACGATGCCGCTTTGCTTGCGCACGTGGTAGACGATGTGGGGAAAGTCCTTGTCGTCCACCAAGGCGTTGACCACGGCCGTGATCTTGGCACCGGCCAGGCGCGCCTTGGTGAAGGTGTTGGGGTGTCCGCCCACCACGTCCACCTTGCCAGAAAGGGCCGCCGGAATTTCGGTCCCCGGCGTAAGGGTTCCCACATAGACCGGTTGCAGTCCTTCTTCCTTCCAATAGCCCAGAGAGTCTGCGATTTGGAGTTCTGAAAACTGGGTGGCCGAGGCCATGCGGATAATGAAGAGGCCATCCTTGGTGTAGCGCGAGGCGTCCTTTTTCTGGCAGCCAATAAGTGCTAGAGCCAGTGTAAAGAAACACAGTGCCGTCATTATCTGTTTCATAAGGGGACCCTGCATACTTCGCAAATGGTTGCGTGTGGCTGGTGCCATGCATTGAACATCGATCAGCGCCCGGCGGTGCGAAGCGCTGTCGCTTCGATTCCAAGGATCCTCTCCACTAGGCCCGGAACCTTGCGGGGAACAACTGCCGTTTTCGGCTCCTGGATGGAAAAGACAGTATTTGGTTTTCCGGCATCCTTCCAATAGTTGTTGAACTCATTGGTGTAGATGTCGGACGCCTTGATCTTGGTGCCGGGCTTGATGTCCTTGTGGGCGATCTGGCGCTCGATCCAAGGATTGATGTCGGAATCGTTGATCCAGTCGCGCTTGCTGAATTGGAAGACGGAAACCCTCTCGGGCGGCAAATGGAAGATCTTGCCAAAGAGGATGCGTGCCGAATCGGGATGCGCGTTGGACCATTTGTGGGCCTTGCGGACCACGCGGATGTAGGCGGCCACCTGCTTGGGGTAACGCTTGAGAAACTTGTCGGTGAAACCTCCCAAGGCGGCACCGGCAGCGGGATCCTTGAGAATGTCAAAACTTGACAGGACGCGGTGGAAGTTGGTGTCGGCATCGGCGGCGGCAATGAAGGGAGGATGGGTAGTCACGACGTCCACCAAGCCTTTGGACAGGGCTTCCAATTGCTGCTTGGCGGGCATGATCTGCCAGTCGAGATCCTTTTCCTGGACGCCGCCGCGGGCCAACCACTCGTCAAAATACCAGTCGCTGCAGGTGTTGCGGCTGGAAACGGCAACCTTGATCTTGCGGTGTTTTGCCAGTTCCAGAAAGCCCTCGATACCGGTGATGCCGCTGGCCTTGCGTACGTGGTAGACGATGTGGGGATTGGTCGAATCGTCCACCATGCCGACCACCACGGCGGTGATCTTGGCTCCGGCAAGCCGAGCCTTGATGATGCCGTTGGGGTGACCGCCAACGAGGTCGATCTTTCCCGACAGGGCGGCCGGGACTTCGGTGCCGGGGGTGAGCACGCCGGTGTATTCCGCCTTGAGCCCTTCCTCTTTCCAAAGTCCGAGCGAATCGGCGATCTGGTAGACGGCATACCCAGTTGGTGTCGGGATGCGCACGATGAAGAGGCCATCTTTGGTGTATCGGGATGCGTCCTTCTTCTGGCAGCCGCAAAGGGCTGCAAGTGCAGTTGCAGCAATGGTTAGGGACAGACGGAAAGAACTCGCGGACATCAGATGAGCCTTTGGTTGAAGTGGTGGATGCTACAAAGCGGCAGCACTCCTTGTCGGATTGCCGGCTGTCAGCCCCCTCCCCCGTCATCCACGGTGGAGCGACGAGATGCGGGGGAGGCGGGACTTGCACGGCGGGGACCGCGCAGCGCAAAAGTGCGCGACAGATTCTTACAAAAGGTTGACGGCCGAACCGGCTGCCGCGGAATAGAACTCATGGAACAGGCGAATGCCGCCCTGGTAGCCGAAGTAATGGCTCTCGCCCACCAAGTTGTTGCCCAGAGGCGTGCTGATGGACACGAACGGCAGGAGGTTTTCCTTGGCGTAGATCTCGTCCAGAACGCTTCCGAAGATCGCCGGTCGGCCTTGGACTGTCTCGGTCGTGGCGGTGGCTTCAAAAATTCCGCCATCGCTTCCGACAATTACTGGGAAATCGGCCTTGGCCTCCAAGTCAGAAAACAGCTCGACCACCCGCTCGCGGTGCTCGTCGGGAACGTCTTCAGTCACGTAGACGGCTCGGGGAATGAGGCCGATGTCGTTGACCAGGAATTTTGTCACAGAGAGCGCCGTGCCACTTCCGCCGAGCAGGAAGAACTCCTTGGGCAGCGCCTTGCAGCGATAGATCCATGGCAGTGCCTTCTGGACGTAGTAGTAGTAGCGCCTCTCCTCGCGCTTGATCACCGCCTCCACCACGTTCCTGTCGAGCTCCGCGAAGTTCGCTAGCCGGCGCAGGAACTTGGTGGTCTCGGTGGGGCCGATGGGCAGGTGTGTTTGCTGGAGGTAAGGGGTCCCGAAGCGCTTTTCCAAGTCCTGGGCGATGCCGACATCAATCCAGGGGGAGATGACGAGGTTGAAGGCCGCCTCCGGGATTTTACGGAATTTGTCCAGGCCGTTGTCGAGTCCGTAGAGGATGTTTGGCTCCAGGCCCACGGCCTTGAGAAGTTCGCCCAGGGCTTCCAACGTCCCTTCCCAGAAGGCATCGTAGTAGGGGACGATCCCGAAGATGTTGACCTGGCGATCCGAACGTTTGGCCGGCGGTTCAAGCAGGCCGTCGATCAGAGCCTTCAGCACCAGGGTGTGTCCCTGGATGTTGTCGCCCTTGAAGCCGACCGTCGAGGCGAAGAGGACCGGAATCTTGGAGCCGGCGAAGCTTCCCACCACCTCTTCCACGTCGTCGCCGATGATGGCCGGGGTGCAGCCTTCCAGAACCACCAAGGCCTCGGCCTTGTAGGCCTCGAGAGATTGGCTCACGACCTTGCGTAGGTTCTCGACGCCGCCGAAGACCACCTGGGACTCGGTGAAGTCACTGCAAGGCACGATGTTTTCCTGATACGGGAAGGAACTCTGGCCCCCGTTGGAGGCGGCCAGTACGGCGCGAGCCTGGCCTAGGCAGCCTGGCCCACTGTGGAGCACAGGAAGCACGCCATTAATGGAGAGAGCAGTGTAGGCGCCCCCGAGGGAGCAGGCGACGCGGAGCTTTTCGGAACAGGGCATCAGGCGGCCTCGGGAAGGAGTTTGGCAAAGGGTTCGCTCGCTTCAAAGGTTTCGGTGAAGGGGCTTTCGAAGTGGTGAGCAAGTTTCTTAGAGAAGTTGCGGTTGCGCAGTTCCAGGGCGATGGTGCGTCCTAGGTGCACCAAGCCCTCGTAGCCGAAAATCTGGATGCCGATCTGGGCCTCGACCGCCACCACGCCGGTGCGCACCGCCCAGGGGCTGGCTCCGTGGGCGCGGGAGACCACGAAATCAGGCTGCAGTTTCTTGACGGTCAGGTAGATCTCGTACTGCTGAATATCGTTGACTGAAACATCGCTGCGGAGCCCCAGTTCCTGGACGTCGGCGGCAAAAGAGATGGGATCGTCGGACTGGTTGTCGAGCCTTGGATCGAAATGGAAGGCCGCGGTGTGGACCACCTCGATCCCGAGCTCTCCCAGCATGCGCAGGTACTCGAAAGCGTAGGTGCCGCCCAGGGCGATCACCGCCTTGGCTCCGGTCAATTCCTGTCGCAGCGCTTCCAGCTCAGGGGCGTAGCGTGCGCGCTGTTCGGCGATCACCTCCTCGGCTTCCTTCTCCTTGCCGATGAAGGCGCCCAACTGGCGGAAAAAGCGCTCGAAGCCAAGACCCCCGTAAGGGGGATAGGTCTGGAAGAACTTGACACCGTGCAGCTGCTCCAGGGCTCCGGCCAAGTAGCTTGCCGCCGAACCGCACTGGATGAAGGTGCCCAGGGCCTCGGAGGCGCGGGCGAAGTCCTCCAAAGTGGAATTGGCGGTGAGGTAGTTGACCTCAAGGCCCAGGCGGGCAAAGAGATGGTCGATCTTCTTGCGGCCCACCTTGACGAAGCCGACGTAGTTGATGACGTCGTTGCGGCGCTTGGGGGGCGCCTTCACCAAAGAGCGGGTAACGGCGTGACAGTAAGCGTCAAAGCCCGAGGCCCAGATCTTGGAGCGAAGCCCTTCGGTGGAGGCGGTCCCGACCGGGATGCCCAGCTCTTCGGTGAGCTCGCGAGCCACGCTTTCCACATCGTCGCCAATGATGCTTGAGACGCAACTGGTGGTGATGAAGATGGCGCGAGGGTGATGGCGCTCGAAGGCGATGCGCACGGTATCGCGCAGCGTCTCGGTGCCGCCAAAGACGGTGTCAGGTTCTGTCATGCCGGTGGAGAACACTCGCCGCTGGCGAATCTTGACGTCCGGGTCGGTGGGAGCGCGCCCGCGCAGGTTTTGGGCTCCCGTCTGGCCGGCCGTGCAGCCGATGGGCGAGTGGTCGACGACCACCACGCCTTCGATTCCGGAGAGCTGTCCGATGGCGGGGCCATGGCTGCAGCTCGATGCGGTAGAGAGACAGCGGGAGCGGTTCTTTAACCCACCTCCGCAACCCGACTGCACCAGATCGTGCAAATTTCCTTGGTACCCGGTGATGGAACCAAGGCGCTGTTCGCGGGTTTGGGAAACGGGACTTTCAAGTTCAAGGGACATGGGTACCTCGCTTAAAGTGATTTCCCTGCTTAATCTATTTAGTAGATCGTCTAAAGCAAAATGAAATCGCAAGCTGGTATGAAAAAGTACTCAGGCAGCGCTCAGGCTAATTCAAAGTGACTGGCAAGCTGGTCGAGATGGGGGGAGGTTATGTCGGCTAGGGCGCGAATTTCTGGAGGCATGTTTTGCAGGTCTGGGACCCAAGCAACCGATAGTCCTGCCGTCTTGGCTGAACGGATGCCGTTGGCCGAGTCCTCTACCGCCCAAATTTCTGGTGAGGGTAAGAGGCCCAGGCGCCGCACCGCCTCGAGGTAGATCTCTGGAGAGGGCTTGCGTTCGGACACCTCGTCGCCGTAGACCCGAATCTCAAAGAGGTCGTGGAGTCCGAGCTCCAAGAGCTCAGGTTCGGCGCTGGCGCGTCGGGTGGAGGTGGCGAGTCCGAGCCTGACCCCTTCCCGACGAAGTAAAGACAAAATTTGTCGGGCACCCCGCTTGAGGGGGATGCCTTCGCGCTCGGCGGTCTGGTGAAAGATTTCTCCGCAGCGAACTTGGATGGCCAAGTAGTCAGGGGCGTCGCCCAGCAGCTTCCGATAGGCGGCCCTGGCGGCCGGCGGGTCGCAGCCGATGGTGCAGAGTGCGACGGTGCGGTCGATCTCGATGCCGTGCTCGGCAAAGGCGGCGACCCAGGAGCGAATCGCGATCGCCTCGGTGTCCAAAAGGGTGCCGTCCATGTCGAACACCACGGTGCGAGGGCGGACGGTCATGGGTTTCCGTTCTTCAGGCTAGACCTTCCCTTCGCTAAACAGACCAAAAAGTAGCTCAGGAAGGGAAGGCCCCAGGATTCCGTCAGTGGTTGTGGCCGCCGCAGCTGCATTGCTTGCGAGGGGCCGCGGGCTTTTGGGCAATGGCGGTGATGCCGTAGCCCACAGAATCGATGCCTTCCCCAGAATTCAGGGACTCGAGTTCGCTGACAAATTCTGTTCTGGCGGTTGGGCGGAGGTTCTCGGGGACGTGGGCCAGGTAGTTGCCAAAGGTGCTCGATTCCAGGAAGTCGACGAAGCGCTCGCCGCTTTCGTGGCGGGTGACGCTGCGCAGCACCTCGAGGCCGTCGAGGGAAAAGCCGGCATTTGTCAAAAGAAGGATCAATTCTGTCGTGGTAGTTCCCTGGCGGGCCGTCACGTAGTCTTCCACCTTCACGTGGTCGCGGTAGCGGGGGCGCGAAAGGACCTTGTCCAGCACGGTGCGGATGAGGCCGGCCTTGGCGAGTTCGCGGGCGCCGGTGGTGATGCCGACCTTGCCGCCGGGCTTGAGCACGCGGAAGATCTCGGCAAGGGCCTTCTGCTTGTCCGGCACCCAGTGGAAAACCGAACTCAGGTAGACGATGTCGACGGTGCCGTCTTCCAGGAACGAGAGGTCTTCGGCCGAGCCGACGCGAAATTCGCCGTTGGAGTAGCGGTTCTTCTCGTCGGCGACTTTGATGCGCTCTTCCAGCGGGTCGATGGCGATGAGCTTGCCATCGATGTCGAGCTTGGTTTCTAGGAGGTGCAGAGCCAAGCGGCCAGTACCGGCGCCGATGTCCAGCACGAAGTGGTCGGAATGGATGTCGAGCTTGTCCACCAGACGGCTGCCTTTGGCAAACTGACTGTCGCTGAGAATGTCGTAGGTGGTCGCTAAAGCGGGGGAATCGAGGTTGTAGACGGTCATGCGAGACTTTCCTTTGTGGATGGTGGAAGGGACGGAAGGGGGGAGGAGGGATGGATGCGCACTGAAGGACGAGAGGCGACGGGGTGAGCCTTGCGCAGCCGTAGGGCATTGAGGACCACCAGGAGCGAGCTTGCCGCCATGCCGGCGGCAGCGGCCTCGGGGTTGATCAGCCCCGTGGCGGCGGCGCCGATGCCCGCGATGTTGTAGGCCAGTGCCCACACCAGATTCTGTCGCACGATGCGCATGGTGCGGCGCGAGAGTTCGACGGCCTCGACCACCGACAGGAGCGACTGGGAATGCACCACCACGTCGCCCGACTCGCGCGCCAGGTCGGTGCCGCCGAAGGCGATGCCCACCGAGGCGGCGGCCAGGGCCGGGGCGTCGTTGACGCCGTCGCCCACCATCAGTACGCCGTGTGAATGTAATGCAGCCACCTCACGCGCCTTGTCCTGAGGCAGTTGCTGCGCCCGGAAGTGGTCGGCCCCCGAAAGTCGGGCCACCGCCTTGGCGGTGACCTCGTGATCGCCGGTCAGGATGCCCACTCGCAGCCCCAGGGCCTTGAGGCGTGTCACAGCCTCCACGGCTTCGGGGCGCAAAGTATCGGCTAGCGCGAAGAGCGCTTCGACCCGGCCATCAATGGCGGCCAGCACCACCGTGCGACCAAGCTTGCGCTCGCGGAGGAGCGCCTGGGAAAGCTCCGGCGGAAACTCAGCGCCCGCTAGGAACTCTTCATTGCCCACCGCGATGCGCACGCCCCTAAGGGTTCCCGAAACGCCTTGGCCAGGCACTTGCCGGAAGTCTTCGACATCGGGAATTCCGGCTGGGAAGAACGGCTGGGAAAGTTCCGTCAGGGCTCGGGATACGGGGTGGGCCGAGTTCTTCTGCACCGCCCCCACCAGCTGCAGCACCTCCTCGCGGCTGCGCGATCGTGACAGAATTTGAACATTGGCCACCGAAAGGACGCCCTGGGTAAGGGTGCCGGTCTTGTCCAGGATCACCTCGCGGATTCCCGAGAGCGCCTCCAGGGCTTCACCGCTCTTGACCAAGATGCCGCGCCGTGCCGCCGTGCCGAGCCCCACCACCAAGGCCGCCGGCGTAGCGAGTCCCAGGGCGCAGGGGCAGGAGACCACCAGCACCGCCACCGCGTGCAGCACGGGGAGCTCGATGGTGAAGAGCGATTGGTCGTAGATGACGAAGTCCCAGATCACGAAGGTGGCCACTGCCGAGAGGATCACGAAGGGCACGAAGATGGCGGCGGCGCGATCGGCCAGTCGCTGGATGGGGGCTTTGCTGGCCTGAGCCTCCTCGACCAGCCGCAGGATCCGCCCCAGCCGGGTGTCGGCGCCGGTACCTTTTATGCGTACCCGAAGCCGCCCGTCCACCGCCAGGGTGCCGCCCGTCACCGGATCGCCGGCTTTGCGCAGCACCGGCAGCGACTCTCCAGAGAGGAGCGATTCGTCTACCGCCGAGGAGCCCTCTTCCACCACGCCATCGGCCGGGATCACCGCGCCGGGGCGCACTACGGCAAGCTCTCCGACGGCAAGTTCGGAGGCGGGAATTTCCAGTTCCTGTCCATCCCGAACGACCAAGGCCGACGCCACCTGGAGCGAGGCCATGGAAGCGATGGCGTTCTGGGTGCGCTTGCGGGCTCGGGCTTCCAGGTATTTTCCTAGCAGCACCAGCGAAACCACCACTGCGGCGCACTCGAAGTGGACGCGCTTGTAGCCGTCCACGGTGGACCAGCCGGCGAGTCCCAGGAAGACACTGAAAACGTAGGTGGAGGTGGTTCCCAGGGCCACTAATACGTCCATGGTGAGCCGGCGCGAGCGGATGGAATACCAAGCGTGGCGGTAGAAGGGAGCCACGCAGAAGATCTGGACCGGAGTAGCCAGGGCGAACTGTACCCGCCAGTCGTAGAAGAAGATGAATGCCGGCAAATACCGGAATTTGTCCAGGAACTGTGAAGCCCAAGTGACGCTTGCAGGATCGAACTCCTCGTGGCAGGCGCCCATGCCGTTGAGTACGAAGGTGCAGAAGAGTGGAAAGCCCAGGATCAGCGAGAGGATCAGGGTGCGGCGGATGCGGTCCAGTTCGCTCCGCTCGCCGGCGGCGCGAATGCGAAATCCGGAGCGTTCCACCGCTTGACGAATGGCGCCAGGAGTGGCCTTTTCTGGTTCGTAGTCGACTA
>Ga0302214_1000066_pt1 | contig 32819 bp, 31 predicted proteins | sample II_Fen_N1_3_FD_194584 | JGI IMG/M metagenome (GOLD analysis project Ga0302214, IMG submission 194584) | Peat permafrost microbial communities from Stordalen Mire near Abisko, Sweden - II_Fen_N1_3 | ecosystem: Environmental > Terrestrial > Soil > Wetlands > Permafrost | place: Sweden: Abisko... | reverse complement strand
AGGTAGCCTGCCGCAATGCCCAGCGCAATGGCCATGCCGCCGACACGCGGCGTCGGTTCGGTGTGGAATTTTTGAATGCCGCAGGCCGAGTCCATCGTGTAGTGCCCATGCCAGTTCTGGGAGAGCACCAGCATCACGGCGGCCAGCAGTGCCATGCTTGCGGCCATCAGGACGGGCAGTGGCATGAGGCTAAAAGTGAGGGATTGCATGGTTTTACTGGCCTTTCTGCTGGCTGTAGGGGTAGGGGGTGTAGCGGTAGCCGCCGTAGTGCTGGCGGCGAGTGTCCAAATCGTTGAACACCACGCCTTTGACGGGTACACCGATGTGGGCCAGGCGCTGGGCGCTTTCTTGCAGGTCGTCCAGCGAGGTCAGCCCAGCCCTGGCCACTAGAAAGACCGTGCCAGCGTGGGGCGCCAGCACCTGCGCGTCAGACACCGCCAGCACCGGCGGGGTGTCTATCAGCACCAAGTCGTACTGAGTTGACAGGGTTTGCAGCAGCCGCAGCGTGGAGGGCGACACCAGCAAATCACCGGGATTTGGCGGCAGGGTGCCCGTTGTGATCAGATCGAGCTGCGGAGCCACGGCGCGCAGCAGCACATCGTTTGGCGAACGGGTGCCGGTGATCAGCTCGCTCAGGCCGAGGCCGCGCGGCATGCCAAAGAACTGGTGCAGGTGGCCTTTGCGCAGATCGGCATCAATCAGCAGCACGCGCTTGCCACCCGCACCGAGCACGGCGGCAAAGTTGGCGCTGGTGAAGGATTTACCGATGCCCATCGTCGGGCCGGTGAACAGCACCACATTGCTGGGGGCGTCGAGCATGGCAAATTGCAGCGCGGTGCGCAGGCTGCGCAGGCTTTCCACCGCCGGGTCATCGGGCTGCGCGAGGGCCAGCAGGTGGTGGCCGGGCGCTTGGCTCTGGATCAGCCGGGACAGCTTGTCTTGCCCAGCCGAATGCGGCACGGTGGCAAACACATGCAGGCCGGTGGCGGGCGCAATGTCCGCCGGGTTTTTCAGGCCGGGGCGCAGGCTGTTGCGCAAAAATGCCAACCCTATCCCCAGCAGCAGGCCGGGTACGAGGCTAATGGCCAAGATTTGCGCCCGCTGCGGCCTGATCGCGCGTTCGGGGACGACCGGCGCATCGACCACGCGGACATTGCCCACCTTGCCTTCCTTGGCCAGACGCAGTTGCTGGGCGCTGGTCAGCAAGTTCAGGTACAGCTCGCTGTTGACCTTCACGTCGCGCGTCAGGCGCAGCAGGTCTTGCTCAATGCCGGGAAGAATTTTGACCTTGCGGGCTAGGTCTGCAATTTCCTTGCTGACGGCAAAAATCTGCGCGTCCAGTGTCTGGATGACCGGGTGGGCCGCCGTGAACTGTGTGCTTTGTTCGCGGCGTTTTTGCTGCAGTTCCAGCAAGCTGCCTTGTAGCCGGACGGCGGTGTCAAGGTAGCTTTTGCCTTCGCTGCCCAGGTCAAACGTGCTGTTCTGGTTGCGAAAGTTGTTGAAGCGGACTTCAGAGTCTTCCAACTGGCTTTTAAGCTGTGGTAAATACTCGCCCAGAAAAGCCAGAGATTTTTCCGCCTCGGCGGAGCGGCGCTGAATGTTCTGGCGCACATAGTTGGTGCCGACGGCGTTCAGGGTGCGGGCGATTTTTTGCGGGTCTGTGCCTTGCAGTTGCACGGCAATCACACCCGACTGCTTGCCCTGCTCGGCGATGGACAGGTCTTTTTGCAGCTTCTCTATCACGCCCAGGCGCGAATGGCGCACGACGGTGAAGTGCGCGCCGGGCTTGGCCTTGAGCTCGCTCACCAAGATGCGGCCCATGTCTTCGCCACTGCCAAAGCTCGCCGGTGTGCCGGTCTTGCCCAGCGTCAGCAAGCGGCCTTCGGGCTCCTGCAGCACAAAGCCGTCTTGCGTTGCCAGCAGCCGCAGCGGTTTGCCTTCGAGCCTGGCGGGCACTTCGAGCAGGTCCAGGCGAATCGACTCGTTGCCCGAGACGTAGCCGCCCATGCCCATGAATCCGGGGGTGGACAGCGCGGTGGCGCGCCGGGCGAGCCAGTTGCCAACCAGCGGCAGGTAGTTCGGGGTGGCGGTGACATACAACTGCAACTCATCGACTGCCCGGCTCACGACCAGGCGCGAACGCAGGATTTCCATCTCCGCCGTGGCCGGGGAGTTGATGTCGAACAGGCTGGACGCGACGCCTAAGGCACCTTGGGCGCCAGAGATGCTGGGCTTGCTGTCTTCGACCTGAATCAGCGATGAGGCCTCATAGACCGGGTGGATCAGCAAGGCATAAGCGCCGCCCAGCAGCAGCGTCAGCGCGGTCATGCCCGCAATCAGCCAGCGTGCCTCCACCAGCACGCCGAACAAGCGCAGCAGGTCGATTTCATCGTTGTCCCGGGGCGCTGCCAAAGGCATGGCGCAGGCGTAAGTGTTAGGTGTGTTCATGGTGGGCAGATCGGCTCTGTGGGTTTACCTGGTGGTGTCCCGCACGGCGCTGGTGGCCTGGGCACTGGGAAGAATCAGACTGATGACGCGGTTCCAGAGCACCAGCGGCACTGGATCGACAAACACCACATCGCGCGATTCGAGTTCAAAGCTTTCGGCTAGCGCGTAGGCGGCGGCGGAGCTGGCGTCAAGGTGGTAAATCTCAGGTAGGGCGGGCGTGGCCGGGGCCGCTGTGCTGGTATCGGCACGGGCGTCCGCGTCGCTGCTGCCCGCGCCGTGGCGGCTGCGCACGACGTAAATCTGGCGCGGATCGCCGGAAACGGGATTGACGCCGCCGGACTCGCCCAGCGCCTCGTTGAGCGTCAGGCTGCCGTTGCGCAGCGGCAGCGCCCTGGGCGTGGTGACTTCGCCCAGCACATACACCTTGGTGTCCTCGCGGCTGGCCACGCGCACCAGATCGCCGGGGGCCAGCAAGATGCGCGACGGGTCCACGCCCAGCGCGCTGAGCTGCGCCAGGTTGATCAGGCTGGTGGTGCCGCCGCGCGTCACGGCGACCGTGGCCCGGTCGGCCAGCGGCGTCAGCCCGCCAGCGCGGCTGATGGCTTCAGGCAGCGTCATCGGAATGTCGTTGATGGCTTGCAGGCCGGGCGTGCGCACTTCGCCATCGACATAGATGCGCCCGGCCCGGTAGGCCTGAATGCGCAGCGTGATTTGCGGATTTTTGAGGAACTTGGACAGACTGCGGGTCAGCGCCACCTGGGCTTGCTGCTCCGTCAGGCCGCCCATCTTGAAGGCGCCGAGCAGGGGAAACTGGATCAACCCTTGTGGGCTGACGTTGTAGCCGTTGCCGACCGAGGCCAGCCCGGAGGCGTCCGTCGTCAGCGTCGCGCCTGCCGGCGCCAGCACCAGTTCGGGGTGGTTCCAGACGACGATATTGATCACGTCGCCGGGGCCAATGCCGTAGGGCTGGGCCTGCGCAAACAGGCGCTGCACGCCGCTGCTAACTTCAGCGTTGCGCAAGGCGTGCTGCCGGGCGATCAGTTCGGGCGTGATACTGAGCAAGGCGCCGGGTGGCGCCGCGTCGCCACTGGCCACCGTAGAAGTCGTGCTGGTTTTTGGTAAACCCCTGCCAATCGACAAGCCGGGCGCCATCGCACAGCCGCTCAGCCAGAGCGCCACCAGCGCCAAAACAGGCAGACGCATTGGCAGGAACTTACAAAGCGGCCCACAAGCTTTGAAACTTTGCTGCGGCAGGTGTTGCAGCGCGCTCATTTTCAGGTGCAGCCGGGTAGGGATCAAATCCCATAATGAAGACGCACAGGCCAGCGGCGCAGCGGCGCAGTCGTTATTTACTGCAGAGTTCATTAATGGCGACCTCCCTAGTGCGACAGAATTGATTTGACTTTTTATGCAACTGGGAATTTTTTAATTCCTCACGTTCTGCATGATGGCTAAATCTTACTGTTCAATAACGGCGATTTTTTGCGCTCTGATGAGTTAATCGACTGTCGTTACGCAGCTTACGTTTTTTAGATCACCATAATTCCTGAGGGTAGTATTTATGCTTGTCGTTGAATCATTAAAGATAATCGCATACACGTCTTCGATATAATTAATGTTTTAATTTTTTAAAATCAGAAATGCTATGTAAGTATTATTTCAATTAACCCGCATGTGCTGGCGGTCTGCCACTGAAGTACCCGACAAGATAGCGTGTAAGGCAGTCATAAATTACGTCATGACACGCTATAAAACTAAAATGGTGTTGACTCACAAACGGCAAAGGTGCCGTCGGTGTTCAGGTCATTACCGTTTGTCTCTGGAGGCGGACGGGTTTGACGCGAATTTCGATCAACTATCTGGAGCTTTCTTGATACATAAAATCTCACGCCGTCGCAGCGTCCTGGTTTGTCTGGTGCTGGGTGGCGCAGGCACCAGCCTGTTTCACAGCGCCTCTGCCCAAGAAGTAGCGCGCCCGCCTGAATGGGCCGTGCCTGTCGGTAACTCGCCGAACCTGTTTCGCGTCACGCCGACGCTGTACCGCAGCGCGCAGCTGAGTCAGGCCGATGTGGCTCAACTCAAGGCGCTGGGCATCAAAAACGTGGTGGGCCTGCGGGCTTTTCACTCCGATGACGACTGGCTTCGACAAAGCGGTATCAAGGAACAGCGCATCAAGATCTACACCTGGGCCGTGGATGATGACAATGTTGTCGCCGCCCTCCAGGCGATTCGCGCCGCTGAAAAAGAAGGGCCGGTGCTGCTGCACTGCTGGCACGGCGCTGACCGCACCGGGCTGGTGTCGGCGATGTACCGCATCCTTTACCAAGGCTGGAGCAAGGCGCAGGCGCTCGATGAGCTGCAAAACGGCGGTTACGGCTACCACGCAATGTGGAAGAACATTCCGGTTTATCTGCGCGACGTCGATGTTGAGAACATCCGCCAGCGCGTCGAGCGCCCTTGATGCACGGCGCTGGCGCTGGCTGGCGTCAAAGCGGCTTGCGCCAGACGCTGGCCAGCCACGGCTGCTGCTCGCGCGGCAGACCGGCGGGGCGGTAGTAGTGGCTCAATTCCACAAAGCCTGCATCGGCCATGAAGCCGCGCCACGCGGGCAGGTCGTGGTAGGCGCCGTAGCGTTCACCATTCCAGCCTTCCTGGCCGTCGCCCCGGGGGTTGGAGCTGAACAACGCGCCGCCCGGTTTCAACGCGGCATGCAGCTGCTTTAACACCGTCGGCAAGGCCAGGCTGGGCACATGAAACAGCACCGCGTTGGCAAACACGCCATCAAACTGCGCGGGCGGCAAGTTGAGGCTCAAGAAATTCTGCCCCAGCACCTCGCAGCCGCTGTGGGCGCGTGCCATTGCCGCCAGCGGCGCCGCGCCTTCGAGGCCGGTCGGGTGGTGGCCCAGTTCTTTGAACGTCTTCAGGTCGCGCCCCGGCCCACAGCCGAAGTCGAGCAATTTGAACGGCGGTGGCGCGTCAATGGCTTGGAGCAGCGCGGCGATGTTCTGGCTCACGTCGTGGTCGCGCGTGCCTTCCCAGAAGGCGCTGGCATTGCTTTCGTAATGCGCCAGCGTCAGGGCGGCGATACGTTCCAAGGTTTCGGCAGGCAGGGTCATGAGGCCATGCTAGCCGATGCAGCGTCAGGCTGCGAATGACCTAATTGCCACAAGCACGGTGGGGTCGCCCCGTCCAGTGGCGAGCCCAGACGGGTACAACTTAAACTGGGTGAAAAATGTTCTTCACCTGGAGGCACTTTATTGGGACGCCTTGAAATGAAAGCGACATGACATGACTGATTTGCAAAAACGCCCTCTGCTCAGGCTGGCGGCCCTCTCGGCTGTGGCGGCTGCAGCACTGGCGGGCTGCGGCAAAAAAGAAGGGCTCGCACCAGTTTCGGCGCCTACAGTTTTCGTCTCGACCAAGCGCAGTGAGCCGTTGAAAATCGCCTTTGCCTATTTCGGCCCGGTTGGCGACAGTGGTTGGGCTTACGCCCATGACAAGGGCCGCAAGGCGGTTGAAGCCGAGTTTGGCGACAGGGTGGTGACCAGTTTTGTCGAAAACGTGCCTGATTCGGCCGATGCCGAGCGCATCATCCGCGACATGGCGGAGCAGGGCCAGCAGCTGATTTTTGGCACCACTTTTGGCTACATGGAGCCGATGCGCAGGGTGGCCAATGACTTCAAGGATGTCAAGTTCGAGCACGCCACCGGCTACAAGACCGCCGCCAACCTGCGCACTTACGACAGCCGCACCTACGAGGGCGCTTACATGGCCGGCGTCGTGGCCGGCAGCATGACGCTGTCGGGGCAGCTCGGCGTGGTCGGCTCGGTGCCGATTCCCGAAGTCATCCGCAACATCAACAGCTTCACGCTGGGCGCGCAGTCGGTGAACCCGAAAATCATCACCAAGGTGGTCTGGGTTAACGAGTGGTTTGACCCGGCCAAGGAAACCGAAGCGGCCACTACGCTCATCAACAGCGGCGCCGACATCTTGTTCCAGAACACCGACTCATCGGCTGTGCTGCAAACCGCCGAAAAAATGGGCAAACGCGCCTTTGGCTGGGATTCGGACATGAGCGCCTACGGCCCCCAAGCGCATTTGGCGTCGGTGGTCATCAATTGGGGGCCGTACTACATCAAGACCGTACATCAAGTGCTGGACGGCCAATGGCGCGGCGGCACCTCCGCCTGGTGGGGTGTCAAGGAGGGCGCAATTGACCTGGTGGCCATTGCCGCTGACGTGCCCGTTGACACCCAAAAGCGCATCGGCGAAGTCCGGGCCGGTCTGAAGAACGGCACATTTGTGATCTGGAAAGGTCCGATCATTGACAACACCGGCAAGGAGATGCTCGCCAGAGGCGCGGTTGCCGATGACAAATTCCTCAGGAGCTTGCAAACCTATGTTGCGGGCGTGGAAGGCAAGGTGCCGGTCGGCCATTAGCGCGTGGCTGGCCTGTGGGCGCCGCCCGCACCTTGGCGCTGTTTTGAGGTTGTTTTTGCCTCAAAATCCGCTATCACTTTTGGAGTCTGCTGATGTCTTTGAATTTTCAAGTTCCCCCTGTGGCCGCTGAACGCCTGCCCGAGCTGCTCAGCAGCATGCCCAAGGCCGAGCTGCACATCCACATTGAAGGCTCGCTGGAGCCGGAGCTGATCTTCGCGCTGGCCCAGCGCAACGGCGTGGCGCTGCCTTACGCCAGCGTCGAGGCGCTGCGCAGCGCCTACGCTTTCACCAATTTGCAGAGCTTTTTGGACATCTATTACGCCGGGGCCAGCGTGCTGTTAAAAGAGCAGGATTTTTACGACATGGCGCGGGCTTATTTTGTCCGGGCCGCGCAGGACAACGTCGTTCACGCCGAGCTGTTTTTTGACCCGCAGACGCACACGGCGCGCGGCGTCAGCATGGAAACCGTCATCAACGGCCTGCACCGCGCCTGCGTGGATGCCCAGGCCGAGCTGGGCGTGAGCGCGTCGCTGATCCTGTGCTTTTTGCGCCACCTGAGCGAAGAAGACGCCTTTGCCACGCTGGAGCAGGCGCTGCCGTTTCAGGACAAATTCATCGGCGTGGGGCTGGACTCCGGCGAAGTCGGCAATCCGCCGGAAAAGTTCGCCCGCGTGTTTGCACGCTGCCGCGAGCTGGGTTTTCACCTCGTCGCCCACGCGGGCGAGGAAGGTCCGCCCGCCTACATTTGGACGGCCCTCGATGTGCTCAAAGTCGAGCGCATCGACCACGGCGTGCAAGCCAGCAAGGATGCGGCGCTGATGCAGCGACTGGCGAAAGACCGCATTGCGCTGACGGTGTGCCCGCTGTCCAACCTCAAGCTGTGCGTGGTGCCAAATCTGGCCAGCCACAACCTGCGTGAGCTGCTCGACGCCGGGCTGATGGCCACCGTCAACTCTGACGATCCGGCCTATTTTGGCGGCTACATGAACGCGAACTTCACCCAGACTTTTGCCGCCACCGGGCTGACCGCCCTGCACGCCTACACGCTGGCGCGCAACAGCTTTGAGGCCAGTTTTATCGAAGCATCCGACAAGCGGCGTTATCTGGCGCGGCTGGACGAGTCGTTCGCCCGCTTCGCTTGAGTCTGAGCGTAGCGGCGGGCGATTACTGCAAGGAAAAGGGTTCGAGAAAAATGATATCGACCACTCCGTAGCGGCCCGGCGACTCAAGGCCAGCGGCGGGGTATTCTTCAAAGCGGTTCGTCTCGGTGATGCGGCCCAAGGCGTCGAGAATGGTTTTTTTCAGGTATTTTTCGCCCTCGTCTTTGCTGGCAAGTTCTTCATAGCTGGCATAAGCCAGCCGGTCCATTAGCTGGCGATTGATGGCATCCTTGCGGCGCTCAATGTCGCGGATAAATTTTTCAGAATCGTAGGAGCCGACTTTGATAAACAGCAGAGGAATGGATAAAACATGTTCCCGTTGCTCCGTATCCTTCAGTCTGATCGTCATGACTTTTGAGGATAACTGAAGGGTTTTAGAAAGCGGTCCTGCTGGGTGCAGGCTAGGTTCTGGCGGCAGGGACGGACGTTCAAGATCGGCAGGATCTTGTTTCACCGCAGGTGCTTCCCTTTCGGTCTGCGCATTTAAATGAGGTTGGGTTTGGGGCAGGGGTTGTGGTGGTTTTTCTTTTGTAAGAAACAGGAGTACAACGCCTGACAGCAAAATCACTGAAATCAGTAGCCATGCATACATTGCATTATTTTTTTCGGCAATGGGCTGATTTTTTGGTATTTTTCGCAGGCGCTGAGCTGGATGTTTTTCGGGTGATCTGGAGTGAGCTTTTCCCGCCTGCTCCTTGAGCTGAATATCATAAATACTCCGCTGATTTTCATCAGAAATAATGCCGTAAGCTTGGGCGATCAGCGTGGCATGGCGGGCGGCTTCAGGATTGCCGGGGTTCTTGTCCGGGTGATAACGCTGCATCAGGCTTTTGTAGGCGGCCTTGACAACTTCCTTGCTGGCTTTGGGATGGATTTCAAGTATTTCGTAGTAATTCATTATCGTGGGGTTTATCCGGCTGCCTAGACTCAGTCCAGCTTTTCAAAGGAGGTGATGGTTTTGTCGCTTTCACGGACTTGGAATTTTCTAGGTGCCACCATGATGACCTGATTAATATCTTGCTCAATCCGACCGCCCATTTTGTAGCTCCAGATTATTTTTTTATTCTTGTATTCCCAGATCCCATATTGCAAAACAGATCCATCTTCTTGCTTTATTTCCCATTCACTGTTTTCATATAGGTACAAAGGGGTCGCCAGTCTCGAAGATTGCCATTTTCCAATAAAATTTTGGCGGTCGGCTGTACCCTGATCCTGGCAGCCCGTCAGAAGAACCGCAGCCACGACAAGGAGGCCCGTCAGGCGCAGTGTATTGCGCTTGAGTCGGCAGAGATTTGTTAGTGCGTGAGTGTTTCTCGCCATCTTTCTTTTTCCTTTTCAATGCGATAACGCTCTGCCTGTTCGCTGAGTCGTTTTGCTTCATCTTGACGAAATTTTTTATCAGCCTCTTCACGGGCTTCGCGAGCAGCTTGTTCTCTTGCTCTATTTTCTGAATATTTAAGTTCGGCTGATACTTGATCGGCGCGTCGTCTGGCATCTTCTTCAAATTTTCGGGAGGATTCTTCGGCCCGCTCTTTGTCACGCTCAGTTTTAATGGCTTCACGCTCAATTTTTCGATTTTCATTTTCTTTGCGCCGTTCTTCTGCTTCCAGAAGTTCGACTTCAACTCTGCTTTTGGCTCTGACACCGTGTGTTTGATAATATTCTTGAATGATTGCCTTTTCCTCCGCTTTGGAGGCAGCACTTGAACTCATGCTGGAGCCTCGATTGAAAAACAGCAATGACATCACCTGAAGAACCATCCAGCCCGCGAGCATGAAACCCAGAAACATAGCGATTTTTTTAAGGGATGATGGCAGGCTAAAGGAGTCTACTGCTCCCAGTCCTTGATAATTTCCCAGGCTGTTGACGGCTCCGATGTCAGATTTCATAGACAGCGCATCAACGCGCAGTGATATGGCTTCGGCGCGGAGGGCGATGGCTTCGGCCTTGAGTGACATCGTCTCGGCGTCAGGCCGTAAGGTGATGGCATTTGGCGCTGCAGAATTAGGGCGCACGGTCCTGTTTGTGGCTAGCTCGGCATCGTAGGCCGCGCGTGATGCCGGAATGGACAGCATGTTGAATGCAAGATTAATAATTTTTAATTTCAACTCGTACTCTTCGGGTTTGAAAAGTTTTTGTTGTGATTTGAGGGCGAGTATCAGGCTGTCATAGCCAGCCTGGATTTCCTCATGGGTGGCGCTTGGGGGGAGTGCCAGTATTTCGTAGAAGGTTTTTTTTGGGGTCGCCACAGTAGATACAGCTTTATAGAAGATTAAAAAATAATTTTTACTAAAACCGGGTGAAGATCAAGGGGGAACGGTGTCTTCGCGCAACGGTCATTAACAATATGAAACAAAGTATCGCATTCCAATGCCGTTTTGAAAACCTGGATGTTGATGTTTGGGGTAGGAAATTAGTCAGTTTGCTTTACCAGCGTTGCTGTAGGGTGGTGCGCGCCAAACGTATGATGCCTGCTGTGTAGCTGCCGGGCATCAAGGCGATATGAACCAAGGACAAGCAAACATGGCTCTGCCATTACAGGAAAATCCGGACGGACAGGCTGCAGCCGCTGGCAGTGCGCGCGCCATTGCGCTGGCCGGGCTGGTGTCGCTGGCGGTGGCGATGGGCATTGGCCGCTTTGCCTTCACGCCGCTGCTGCCGATGATGCTGCATGACGGGGTGGTGGATTTGCCCGGTGCCAGCTGGCTGGCCAGCGCCAATTACCTGGGTTACATGCTGGGCGCTTTGCTCTGCACGCTGCAGCCGTGGCTGTGGGCGCGTTTCAGGTCGCCGCCTGCGCTGGCCTATGTCTGGCTGGTGCGCGCCGGGCTGGCCGCCACCGGGCTGCTGACGCTGGCGATGGCTTGGCCCATGCCTGCCGCTTGGCCCGCACTGCGCTTTGCTGCTGGCATGGCGAGCGCGGTGGTGTTTATCTATACCTCGGGCTGGTGTTTGGCGCGGCTGGCCAAGCTGGGCGTTCCGGCGATGGGCGGCATCATTTATGCCGGTCCCGGCGCGGGCATTGTCGTCAGCGGCTTGCTGGCCAGCGGCATGGTGGCCTGGGGCTGGACGGCGGCGACTGGCTGGCTGATTCTGGGTGGGCTGGCGTTCGGGCTGTCGGCGGCGGTGTGGCGGATTTTGCGCGGCGGCGAGCATCTGGTGGCGCTGGGCGGTGCTGGCGCTGCGGCGGCTGGCGTCGGCGCGGTGGCTCCACCGCAGCACGGCCAGTCCGAGATGGCGCTGCTGACGCTGGCCTATGGCCTGGCCGGATTTGGCTACATCATCACAGCGACTTTTTTGCCGGTGATTGCTCGGGCGGCGCTGCCCGGTTCGGCTTGGCTGGATCTGTTCTGGCCGATTTTTGGCTTGGGCGTGATGTTGGGCGCGCTGCTGGCGGCGCGCCTGCCGCATGGCGCGGATTTGCGCGTGCGCTTGGGCGTTTGCTACGGCGTGCAGGCGCTGGGCATTGGCGTGAGCCTGTGGAGCCCGAGTCTGGCCGGTTTTGCCGTTGGCAGCTTGCTGCTGGGCGTGCCGTTTACCGCGATTACCTTTTTTGCGCTGCAGGAGGTGCGCCGCCTGCGCCCGGCCACGGCGGCGAGTTTTATCGGCCTGCTGACAGCCGCTTACGGTGTCGGGCAGATTCTCGGGCCGCAACTGGTGGCGCTGCTGCTCAGGCGCAGCGCCAGCCGGGGCGAGGGCTTCACGCTGGCGCTCGAAATCGCGGCCGGGACGCTGCTGGTCGGCGCTGCGCTGTACGCCTGGATGGTCAAAGCCTACCCGATGCAATTGCCGGGCACCGCGTCCGCGCGGATGTGAGGCCGGAGTCAGCTTGCCCGCGTCTGTTTCAAAGGCGGGTGCTTGCGCCTCTGCGGCACGCCGCCAGTCGATGGCGTACTGAACAGGGGTTTTGCCTGCTGCCAGCACTGGCCCCTTAAAATACCCGCGTCAGCCTGCCGTCCCGGCGCGCTGACATTTTTTATTCCGGGACCATGTAGAGGACCAACCATGTACAAAAACCTCGCTGCCACGTCCGTGGCCGCCTGTTTGATTGCCCCAATTTTTTGTCAGCTCGCCGCACCGCCAAGCGCCAGAAAGGGCGGCTGGCCGGTCGCGGCGGCACTGATGGCGGCTTTGCGCCTGCTGCCAGACGCGCCAAATGGATTTGCGCGATGAGCTACCAAGTCAAAGAAATTTTCTACACCTTGCAAGGCGAGGGCGCCAATGCCGGGCGTCCGGCGGTGTTTTGCCGCTTTGCGGGCTGCAACCTGTGGTCGGGCCGCGAGGCAGACCGCGCCAGTGCCGTCTGCCGCTTTTGCGACACCGATTTTGTCGGCACTGATGGCACGCTGGGCGGCAAATTCAAGGACGCCGACGCGCTGGCCGATCAAATCGCCGCCCAGTGGCCTGCGGGCGACAGCGCCCACCGCTTTGTCGTGATGACCGGCGGCGAGCCGCTGCTGCAAATCGACAGCGCCTTGATTGCCGCGCTGCACACGCGCGGCTTTCAGATTGCGGTCGAAACCAACGGCTCCCTCGCCGCGCCCGAGGGCATCGACTGGCTGTGCGTCAGCCCCAAGGCCGGTGCGCCCTGGGTGCAGCGCGAAGGCCAGGAGTTGAAAGTTGTCTGGCCGCAGCCTGAACTGGATCTGGACGCGCTGGAAGCGGCCCGCTTCAGCCACCGCTACCTGCAGCCTATGGACAACCCCGAGCGCGCCCGCAATACCGAAACCTGCATCGCGCTGTGCCTGGCGCGCCCGGCCTGGCGCTTGAGCCTGCAAACCCACAAAATTACCGGCATCCGTTAAATGACTTTTCCTATGACTTGCGAAATCAGCCAGACCTTCTTTTTTGACGCCGCCCACACGCTGGAGCGCGCCATCGAAACCGAGAGCAGCCGCCGTGTGCATGGCCACACGTACAACGCCGAGGTGTTCATCTCCGGACAGCCCGATCCGAAAACCGGCATGGTGATGGACTTGGGGCTGGTGCGCCGCGAGGTGGCCGAGTTGCGCGAGCAGCTCGATCACCACCTGCTCAACGAGGTCGAAGGCCTGGGCGCACCGACGCTGGAAAACCTGTGCCAGTTCATCGCCAGAAAGCTCCAGCCCCGCCTGCCGGGCCTGAGCGCAGTGCGGGTTTGGCGCAACTCGATTGGCGACGCCTGCCGGGTGAGTTTGTAACACTGCAGATGCCCGGCTTGGCGGGTTTTCTGTCTTGAAACCAACGTTTTCTGGATCAGCCTGTCACGGAGTGGGCGTCCGGCTGTGGCTGAGAAGCGGGGCGTGGTCTTGAGGTACTCTCGTGGCCATGAAAGCCTACCGCGCTTCGATTCTTTACTTTGCCGACCAGGGCGCCGCCAGTCCGGCCCCTCCGCAAGCCATTCTTGAATCCGACGGCCTGCTGGTCACCGGCGCCAACGCCCAGGGCTGGCAGACGGTTCTGGCCGTCGGGCCGTACCAGCAGTTGGCGCCGCGCTTTGCCGGGGTGCCGGTGGCGCATTTTCCGGGGCGCATCATCGCGCCGGGCTTTGTCGATATGCACATCCACTACCCGCAGGTGGACGTGATTGGCTCGCCCGCCGAGGGGCTGCTGCCGTGGCTGGAGACTTACACCTTTCCGCAAGAAACCCGCTTTGCCGCGCCGGACCACAACGCGGTTGCCGCCGAATTTTTCATCGCCGAGCTGCTGCGCAACGGCGTGACGACGGCGCTGGCGTTTGCCAGCTCGCACCCGGAATCGGTCGATGCGCTGCTAGCCCAGGCGCAAAAAAGCCAAATGCGCCTGATCGCGGGCAAGGTGCTGATGGACCAGCATTGCCCCGACGGCGTGCGCGACGACACCGAGCAAAGCCTCATTGACACCGAGGCGCTGATTGCCCGCTGGCACGGCGTGGACCGGCTCGGTTACGCGATCACGCCGCGCTTTGTGCCCAGCTGCAGCGCCGCCCAGCTGCGCGGCGCGGGCGAGCTGGCGGCCAAATACCCGGACGTGTGGATTCAGTCGCATGTTGCGGAGAACCGGGACGAAGTCGCCTGGGTGCGCGATTTGTACCCGCAGGCGCGCAGCTATTTGAGCGTTTATGAGCAGTTCGGCCTGCTGCGGCCACGCGCGGTGTACGCGCACTGCATTCATTTCGACGACGAAGACCGCGCGCTGATGCACAGCAGTGGCGCGGCGGCGGCCATCAGCCCGACGAGCAACCTGTTTCTGGGCAGTGGTTTTTTTGACTATGAAAGCGCGCAGCAGGCGGGTTTTCAGTACGGGCTGGCCAGCGACGTGGGCGGCGGCACTTCGTTCAGCCCGTTTCACACGATGCTGGCGGCTTATTACGTGGGCCGCGAAGGCCAGACCAAGACCGGGCTGTCGCTGACGCCGCAGCATCTGTGGTGGCAGCACACCGGGGGCGCGGCGCAGGCGCTGGGCTTGGGCGGCGTGGTCGGCAATTTGCTGCCCGGCTGCGACGCCGATTTTGTGCTGCTCAACCCGCAGGCGACGCCGCTGTTGGCCCGCCGGATCGCGCAGGCAGCCAGCTTGGACGAGCTGCTGTTTGCAATGATTGTGCTGGGTGACGACCGGCTGGTGGAGCGGGTGATGCTGGCCGGGTCATGAGCCGCGTGCTGGCGTCAAGTATGCGAATGCTTAACTGCTCAGCTTTTTTTCGCGCAGGTGACGTGCCAAGCCGCAGTAGCCGTCTTTGCGCATGATTTCGCTTTCCGTCTTGGCGGGCAGGAGTTTTTCCTTGAGTTTGGCGGCAGCCTGAGGACCTTGAGACTCGCGAATAAAGCTCATGATGTGTTCAAACTTCAACACCTCGGCTTGGCAGCGATCCTGGCTTTCGGGGGCTGCTGTGCCAGTGGCGGGGCGGTTTTGCGCTTGTGCGGGAAAGAGGCTGCCAAGAAGCGTGAGTGCGACTGTGATAATTATGTTTATGTATTTCATAGGTATTTCTCCTGTCATGAAAATGATGAGTTTGAAGTATAAGCGTGCCGTTTTTTTATGCTGCATTGCAGCAAAAATGCATTCGTTGGGGTTGTGTGGCAACAACTGGCCGCTCAGCGTCGGGTGGGTCTGCGTTCTACAATCCCCGCCAGATATGGGAAGCACACGATGAGCATCAAAAGCGATAAATGGATACGCCACATGGCCGAGAGCACCGGCATGATAGAGCCGTTCGAGCCCCGGCAAATCCGCGAGCGGGACGGCCACAAGATTATCAGCTATGGCACGTCTAGTTACGGCTATGACATCCGCTGCGCGCCGGAATTCAAGGTGTTCACCAACATTCACAGCACCGTGGTCGATCCGAAAAACTTCGACGAAAAAAGTTTTGTCGATATGAATGGCGATAGTTGCATCATTCCGCCTAACAGCTTTGCGCTGGCGCGCACGATGGAGTACTTTCGCATCCCGCGCAATGTGCTGACGATTTGCCTGGGCAAAAGCACGTATGCGCGCTGCGGCATCATCGTCAACGTCACGCCGTTCGAGCCGGAGTGGGAAGGCTATGTGACGCTGGAGTTTTCCAACACCACGCCGCTACCGGCCAAAATTTACGCGGGCGAGGGCTGCGCGCAGGTGCTGTTCTTTGAAAGCGACAAGGACGATGTCTGCGAGACCAGCTACAAGGACAGGGGCGGCAAGTACCAGGGCCAGGTGGGCGTGACTTTGCCGCGCGCCTGATAAAGGAAGGTCGCTGCGGGCCAGCCGCTTAATCACCGCATCATCAAGGAAAGTCTGCAGGTCTGCGCCAGACATGGGCTGCCGGTATGGCTTTGCCAAGGGGCTGGTTTAAACGGCTTCCTGCCAGCGCACCGTTCCCCGGTAGGCGTGCCAGCTGGCATGGCCTAGCAGCGGCCCGATCAGAATCAAGCCCGCACCCCAAGGCAGCAGCGCCAAGGCAATCAGGGCTGTAATCAGCGCGCCCCACAGCAGCATTACGCCGGGGTTGGCAAACATCACCCGGATGCTGGTAATGGCTGCCGAGATGGCATCGGTGTCGCGGTCCAGAATCATCGGGATGGAAACGACGGAGGTAGAAAACACCAACAGGGCAAACAAGCTACCGACAGCCATGTAAACCGCCAAAAATTCCCAGTTGCCAGCGTTGAAAATGGCGTTCATCACGCCGGTGGTTGAGGGCATGCCGGTGTTGAAAAACACGGCAAACACCACCAGCGAAGCGCGGCCCCAGAGCAGTTCGAGCACGATCAGCACCAGCACCAGCATGCCCATGCTGCGGATGTGCGGCTCCCAGCAGGTCAGGGAGGCGCTGAGTTCGGGCCTGACGCCCTGCTCGCGGCGACGACTGACTTCGTACAGGCCCAGCGCCAAAAAGGGGCCAAGGAGCAGACAGCCCGAGGCGATTGACAGGGTGTATTCGGGTTTGGCTCGAAACACCATGCTCAGCGTCAGGGCCATCAGCCAGAAACAAAAACCGTAGAAAAGTGCGATGCCCGGCTGTGCCCGCAGGTCGCGCCCGCCGGCGGCTAACCAGCGAAAGGGGTCACCTAGCCTCAATGCGCGCATCAGTGCCTGCGGGCCGACCGGTGGTGGTGGCACATAGGGCTGCTCCATCACGGGCAGATCAGGTGCTGAAAGCGTAGCGGGTGCTGGGGAGGGTGTGTCCGAAAAATGCGTGGGTGCGGTCATGAGTCTTCCCAATAAGGAGGGCTGAGCAGTGTCAGCCATCAGCCTAAACCCCCGGCCCCGGCTTGGATAGTCAGGAAAACACCAACAGGCGCGGGAGGGGGAATTTACTCAAGACCAGCTTCAGGCCAAGTGGCGGTGTTCGAATTTTTCTTGGCAAGCAATGCAGCGCGGCACTTCCGGGCTGGCTTGCAAGCGCGCTGGCGCAATGTCTGTGCCGCAGTCAATACATTCGCCGTAAATACCCCCCTCAATGCGGGCCAAGGCGCTGTCAATCATGACCAACTCCTCGGCTTCCCGGTCGTCAATGGCAAATTCCAACTCGCGCTCGGTGGCCACTTGTGCGCTCGAATCCTCGCGGCGGCTGAAGTGCTCGGCGGCGGCCTCAGCCCGGCTCGCTCCACCGCGCTGTGCGGCGATTTGCTCAAGCAGACTGGTGCGCATGGCCATCAGCTTTTGTTGGTGAGGACTGGCTTGTTCTTTGTTCATAAAAAGTCTCCTGAAGGTGTTTTTGTGTGTGTTCGATCAATGATGCGCCTGAACCAGGAAGTCGAGTTTGATGCGGGTCAAGAATGATGGCCAGCTGTAGGGGAATGGTCGGGCCGGTGTAAATCTTGTCTGTAACAGGTCATGTCAGTTCTCAAATTTAAAGGTAAGCTTCAGCCCCATCGTGCCCCACTCAAACATTCCTCCTCCTCTTCGTCCCATGCCGCCACCTTTGCCCCGTGGTGCCTTGGCGTTGCCTGTGATCCGCACTGTCGGTCTGACCCAACCGTTTCAATGGCTGGTGCGTGGCGCGCAGGACATGCGGGGCGGCGGCTGGCTCAGTTTGGCGCATGGCTTGGTGTTTGCCGTCATAGGCGGCCTGATGCTGCTGCTGGTCGGCGACCGTTTCTGGCTGCTGGCCGGGGCGTTCTCTGGCTTTCTGGTGGTGGCGCCGGTGCTGGCCACCGGTCTGTATGCGATCAGCCGTGCGCTTGAATGCGGCGAGCCGGTCAATTTGCAGCTCATCACCAAGACCTGGACCCGCTGGCAATACTCGCGCTATGCGGCGCAGGGCGGCTATTGGGGCTTGGTGCGTTTTGGTCTGCTGCTGGCGCTGGCGGGCAGCGGCTGGGTCATGACCTCGGCCGCGCTCATCACGCTGATGGCCGCGCAGCCGGTAAACACGCCGATGGATTTTTTGCTGCATGTGGTGCTGTCGCCCGGAAATTACCTGTTTGAACTCTGGATGACCTTGGGCGGGCTGATGGCGGCGCCGATTTTTGCCTCCAGCGTGGTCACCATGCCGCTGTTGCTGGACCGCCGCGTTGATGTGTTGCAGGCGGTGCTGACCAGTTGGCAGGCGGTGCTGACCAACCCCGTGCCGCTGGCGCTGTGGGCCGCACTGCTGATGGGGCTGACCGTTTTTGGAATGGCAACGCTGCTGTTGGGCTTGATTGTGCTGCTGCCGCTGCTAGGCCACGCCAGTTGGCACGCTTACCGCGATCTGGTTGATGCCAGCGCGCTGCCAGAACGCCAGCCGCCCGAAGGATCCGTTTGATGTTTGGTTATTCAGAAGAGCAGATTGCGGCCTTTGGCCTGTCGTTTGGCGTCGGGGCTTTCATGCTCTACATGCTGTTCATCATCGGCCATCTGGCCTGGGAATCCAAGGCTGGCAAGTTCGGCACCTTTGTGATTTTTCTCGGGCTGGCCTTTGGCATGGTGGGCTTTGTCGCCAAGTATTTCATCCAGTGGTTTCTGGAAAAATAATCAGTAGTCAGGAGTCAGCATGAAATGGGAAGGTAACCGCGAGTCGGACAACGTCGAAGACCGGCGCGATGGCGAGGAGGGCAGCGCGAGCGCAGGCGGGGGCGGCTTGCTGGGTGGGCGCAGCATGGGCATTGGCGTCATCGTGGTGGCGCTGCTGGGCGGCTGGATTTTTGGCATCAATCCGATGACGATTTTGAGCCTGTTGAGCGGTGGCGGCGCACCCCCGGCCCAGGTCAGGCAGCAGGCGCCCGCGCACCAGCCGCCAGCCAATGACCGGATGGCCGCTTTTGTCTCCACCGTGCTGGCCGACACGGAAGATGTCTGGAAAGACGTGTTCACGAAGAACGGCCAAACCTACAAAGACCCCCGTCTGGTGCTGTTTCGGGGCGCTACACCGACCGCCTGCGGCCAGGGCCAGTCGGCGATGGGGCCGTTTTACTGCCCCGCCGATCAAAAGGTTTATATCGATCTGGGGTTTTACGAAACCCTCAAAAAGCAGCTCGGCGCGCCCGGCGATTTTGCCCAGGCCTATGTGATTGCCCATGAGGTCGGCCACCATGTGCAGAACCTGCTCGGCATCAGCGCCAAGGTGGACCAGATGCGCGGGCGCGTCAGCAAGGCCGAATACAACGTCCTGAGCGTGCGCCTGGAGCTGCAGGCCGACTGTTTTGCCGGTGTCTGGGCCAATCACGCGCAGAGCGCCCGGCAGATTCTGGAGCAGGGCGATGTTGAGGAGGCCATGAATGCCGCCGCCAAAATCGGCGACGATGCGCTGCAGGGCGCGGGCGGCGGCAGGGTCGTGCCCGAGAGCTTTACCCACGGCACCAGCGCCCAGCGCCAGCACTGGTTTGACAGCGGTCTGAAAAACGGTACGCTCAAAGCCTGCGACACCTTCAGCGCCCGAGGTTTATGAGAGCCCCGGCTGCAATGAAGGCTGGACGCTGATAAACAGCTATAAAATAAATAGCAAAATCCCATGTTTGATGCGATCTGCCCGCCAGATTGCTTCAGACTTGAGCACTTTTTGAGGAGAAAAATGGCGTTTTTTCTCAAAGTGCGACAATATAAAGCTAAATGACATCTTCCTTTTCCAATCTTTCGCTGGCCGAACCGCTGGCCCGCGCCGTAGCCGAAATGGGCTACGAAACCATGACGCCCATCCAGGAGCAGGCCATTCCGGTCGTTCTGCAGGGCCGGGACGTGATGGGCGCCGCCCAGACCGGCACCGGTAAAACGGCGGCGTTCGCGCTGCCGCTGCTCCAGCGCATGATGAAGCACGAAAATCCTTCGACCTCGCCAGCGCGCCATCCGGTGCGTGCGCTGGTGCTGCTGCCCACGCGAGAACTCGCCGTGCAGGTGGCCGAGCAGGTCAAGCTGTATGCCAAATACACCAACCTGAACAGTGCAGTGGTGTTTGGCGGCATGGACATGAAGCCGCAAACGCTGGAGCTGAAAAAAGGCGTTGAAGTGTTGGTGGCCACGCCGGGGCGGCTGCTCGATCACATCGAGGCCAAAAATGCGGTGCTGAACCAGGTCGAATACGTCGTGCTCGACGAGGCCGACCGTATGCTGGACATCGGTTTTTTGCCGGATTTGCAGCGTATCCTGAGCTACCTGCCCAAACAGCGCATCACGCTGCTGTTTTCCGCCACCTTCTCACCGGAAATCAAGCGCCTAGCGGCCAGCTTCCTGCAAGACCCGGTGACGATTGAAGTCGCCCGCTCCAACGCCACTGCCAACACGGTCGAGCAGCATTTCTATAGCGTCGGTGCCGATGACAAGCGCCGCGCACTGCACCAGGTTTTGAAGACACGCGGCATGAAGCAGGCGTTTGTCTTCGTCAACAGCAAGCTCGGCTGCGCCCGGCTGGCACGCTCACTGGAGCGCGAAGGCCTGAAGACTACCGCGCTGCACGGCGACAAGAGCCAGGACGAGCGCCTGAAAGCCCTTGAGGCGTTCAAGTCTGGCGAAGTCGATTTGCTGGTCTGCACCGACGTGGCCGCGCGCGGCTTGGACATCAAGGATGTGCCAGCGGTGTTCAACTTTGACGTGCCGTTCAACGCCGAAGACTATGTGCATCGGATTGGCCGCACGGGGCGCGCGGGCGCTTCGGGGCTGGCGGTGAGTTTTGTCGCGGCCAGCGACCAGCGTCTGGTGACCGACATTGAAAAGCTGATCAAGACCAAGATCGACATCGAGCCGATGGAGTTCGAGGAAGACACGCCGCGTATCAGCGAGCAGGGCCGTATCAACGATGGCCGCCGCATGTACCGCGAAACGCCTGACAGCAGCGCACCAGCACCGCGCGAGCGCCGTGAGCCGCGTGAGCGCCGCGAGTACACGCCGCACCGACCACCGCAGGTGTCACGCGATCCGTTTTTTGACCGGCCTTACGAGCCGTCAGCCGCTGCCGCCCCGCCCGCCTGGGAAGCGGCTGCTAGTGGACCCGCACGCAACGGCATTTCCGCCAACATCAAGCCCCGGAAAAAAATCGCCGCGCTGTTCAAGGCGTCCTGACGCGCCTGTTATTTGCCCGGCTTGCGCGCCTGTTCGCATTTGACCTGAACCAGTTCAAAGTTGCCGGCCCTGGCGCCCAGTCTGGCCGCTGTCAGGCAGCCGCCCCAGACGCAGCCGGTGTCCAGCGGCAGGGTGTTGTCGCGCAGGCTGCCCGCGTGCTTGGCCTCGGTGGCCAAGGTGGACCAGTGGCCGAAAGCCATCGGCGTGTCGCGAGTAGCGCGCCCCGGCACCTCAAACCAAGGTAAATAGCCTTCAGGCGCATTGCCAGCACTTTCGCTGCTAGTGAAGTCCATCTGGCCGTCTGGCGTGCAAAAACGCAGCCGGGTCAGCGCATTGACAATCACCCGCAGCCGGTCTGCGCCGTGCAGGCTGTCCTCCCACTGGCTGGGCGCATTGCCATACATCGCGCTTAAAAAACCTTTCAGGTCGGGGCCGCGCAGCGCCTGTTCTACCTCGGCTGCCAGCATCAGGGTTTGCGCCGTGCTCCACTGTGGCAGTACGCCTGCATGCACCATCAGCCAGCCATGCGCGCGCAGGGCCATCGAACGCCGACGCAGCCAGTCCAGCAGCACTTGGCAATCCGGTGCCCGCAGGATGTCCTTGACGGTGTCGTGGTGGCCCGGCTTGCGCACACCCTGCCACATTGCCAGCAAATGCAGGTCGTGGTTGCCCAGCAGGCATTGCGCCGCGTCACCCAGCGCCATCAGCCGACGCAGCACGCCCAGCGAGTCCGGCCCCCGGTTGACCAGATCGCCCAGCAGATACACCGTGTCGCGGCTCGGCGAGAAATCAATTTCCGCCAGCAACCGCTCAAAAGGAGAAAGACAACCTTGCAGGTCGCCGATACAGTAAAGTGCCATGTTCTCATTTTGCCTATGGATTCATGGATTTCTTGCTCATTCTCTTTCTGACGCTGCTCAATGGTGTGTTTTCGATGTCGGAATTGGCGCTGGCGTCGAGCCGGAAAGCGCGCCTGAACGCGATGGCCGAGGCGGGCGACAAGGGGGCGCAGGCCGCTCTGGGGCTGCTGGAAAAACCCACCCAATTTCTCTCGTCGGTGCAGGTGGGCATCACCTCGATTGGCATGCTCAACGGCATTCTTGGCGAGGCGGCGTTCAGCGACGGCCTGTCGGCGTGGCTGCAGGGCTTTGGCATCACGGCGCGGGCGGCAGACATTTCGGCCACGGCGATTGTGGTGACGGTGATTACCTACGTCACCATCGTTTTTGGCGAGCTGGTGCCCAAGCGCATCGGCCAGCTCCACCCGGAAACCGTCGCCCGGCTGGTCTCGCGCCCTATGGTGTGGATGGCCAGCGCGACTAAGCCGTTTGTGCGGCTACTGTCCTTCAGTACCCACGCGGTGCTCAAACTGCTGCGCATCGACAACACCGCCGAGCGTTCAGTGACCGAGGAGGAAATCGCCGCCAGCCTGGAGGAAGGCGTCGATGCCGGTCTGATCGAGGAGCACGAGCACCAGATGGTGCAAAACGTGTTTTTGCTCGATGACCGCCTGCTGACTTCGCTGATGCTGCCGCGCTCGAACATCGAATGGCTGGACGCTGCCGACACCGTGGCCGAGGCCATCAACAAGGCGGGCGCCACCGGCCACTCTTGGTATCCGGTGTGCCGGGGCAGTCTTGACGACGTGGTCGGCGTGGTCAATGTTGCCAAGCTGCTGGCGCTGCGCGGTCAGATTGAATCGGCACCGTCCGGCGCCAGCGGATCAACCCCTTCGTTGAAGGACAAAATTGGCAGTTATGCCGTCCCGGCCGTGTTTGTGCCTGAAACCCTGACCGGCATGGAACTGCTGGAGCAGTTCCGCGCCAAGTCCACCCGCATCGTGTTTGTGGTCGATGAATACGGCGTGGTGCAGGGCATGATGACGCCAATGGACATGTTGGAGGCCATCACCGGCGAGCTGCAGCCAGACGCGCAAATCGACGCCTGGGCCACCGAGCGCGAAGACGGCAGTTGGCTGATTGACGGCGTCATGCCCGTGACCGAGCTCAAAGCGCGGCTCGACATCAAAGAGCTGCCGGAAGAAGCCCGTGGACGCTACAACACCGTGGCCGGTTTGCTGATGTCGGTCTCAGGTCGGCTACCGACTGCGGGCGAGAAAATTGAATGCGCAGGCTGGATGTTTGAGGTCATCGGGCTGGATGGCAAGCGCATTGAGAGGGTTTTGGTTAGCCCGCTGAGTACAGCTTCCCGTTTCAGGGGCAAATAAGCTGGATTTCATCACCAAGCGGAACTAGTAAAATTTTGTTACAAATTGACTCTGTGGGCGTTTGGGAGAAGATCGAAATTTCTAAAGACTGATTTTTATTGATGAAGATTGTTCTTTGCCCGCAAGTTTAGGGGTAAGAAATAATGTAGATCCATGTTGGAAATAACATTTTTCATAGCATTTTTTTAATGGTTTTCAGAAATGATGCCGCCCTGAAGTCACAAAAAGCAAGTACTTCAGCAAGGGTTAAGATTAGCCGTTAATAATAAGAAATTTTTAAGATGATGGGGAAAGATACTTTTTATGCCAGTTGGAGTTGAACTCGATCCTGATGGCTCTCGTTCGAGAACGGAATTTTCCGAGGGATTGTGGTTTTTGGCCTACACCCACCCCCGACATGAGAGTGTGGCGCAACAAAACCTAGCACAGCAAGGCTTTCAAACCTATCTTCCCTTTTACAAGCGTTTGAAAAACAAGGAGGGGGTGATCTTGGCCGTTCTTGAGCCCATGTTTGCTCGCTATGTGTTTTTCCGGCCAACCCATCATGCCCAGTCAATTTCGGCTGTTCGTTCGACGCGTGGTGTGGCGAATCTTGTCAGTTTTGGTCATGAAATGGGTACGATTTGCTCCAGTCTCCTGAATGTCATCTGGCAATTTGAGCAGCAGCGCAGCGCAGCTGGTCTGGCGGACTTGAGTTCCCTGCGCCCAGGCCATGTTGTGCGTTTTTGTGACCCTGCCTTTGGCAGCCTTGAAGGCTTGGTAAAATCCGTTTCAAGTCGTCGCGTTGCGGTGCTGTTTGAGTTGATGGGCCGCCCTCAAGTGGTCAGTGTTGAGCGCAACCAACTGGAGGTGGTTTGATTTTTTGAGGGAATGGGGCTCGTCTTGCTGACGTTACCTTGTTTTCGCCGGACGAAAATTCGTGGGTGGGCAATGTTTTTCATCCAAAAAGGTGAAAAACATTGCGGTAGCCTGTCTGTTTGTTTTTATTTGGATTTTTCCATTTTCCGCCTGCCGGTGGCGTGTCACTCTATTCAACGCCCTTAATTCATGCCTCAGAAATCAAATTTCACCTTTTCGCTGGCGCTGCCGCGCTGGCCCGCGCTGGCCTTGTCGGTCGTATGGCTGAGCGGCTGCTCTTTCGCTCCTGGCTTGTCGATTGGCAAAGGTTTGCAGGCGACCGAGTCGTCGAGAAATCCCTACTCCATCACCACCAAACGCACTTCAGAGCCCTCTGCCACGGCTGCTAGCCAAGCTGCTGTCGTGGGCCAGCCAGTACCGCCACCCGCCGGTGCGCTGCTCAGCATCACGCCAGAGCTGATCCGTCAGCAGCGGGCGCTGAAAAAGACTGGGCTCGGTGCTGATGTAGAGCGATTGTTTGGTCAGCCCAAAGCCTACGGCATTGGCTCTGGCGATGTGGTTAACGTCGTTGTCTGGAATCACCCTGAACTGGTGCTGGCGCCAGCAGGCTCCACTTTGACGACGGATTCATCCGGTTTAGCTGCTGTAGGCAACGGCTACAACGTCAGCCCTGACGGGTTCATTCAGTTTCCACTGATTGGCAATTTCAAGATCAACGGTCTGACGGAAACCCAGGCTGCCGAGCAGATCACCCACCGCCTAGCCAAGTACATCAACAACCCGCAGGTGACGCTGCGTGTGCAGGCCTATCGCGCCGGTCGTGTCTATGTCGATGGTGAGGTGCGCACGCCTGGTCTGCAGGCTATTAATGATATTCCAATGAGTCTGCCCGAAGCGATCAGCCGGGCCGGGGGGTTGACGGGTACTGCTGATCGGTCCACTGTGGCCGTCAGCCGCAACGGTGTCACCACGGTGATTAACTTGCCGCAACTGACGGCACAGGGTGTCAATCCGTCGCGCATCATGCTGGCCGCTGGCGACATGGTGCGCGTGGGCAGCCGTGATGATTCCAAGGTGTATGTGATGGGCGAAGTCACCCGGCCCATGGCACTGCCGCTGAACAGCGGTCGCCTGACCCTCAACGAAGCACTGGGCGAGTCCGGTGGTGTCAACCCCGTTTCGGGTGATCCGCGCCAGATTTATGTGGTGCGCAGCCGCAGTGGTGATGGCGTCACTGCCGACGCCACCTTGCCTGAGATTTATCACCTCAATGCCAGTTCCCCTGTGGCTTATGCCTTGGCGGAAGGCTTCGAGCTGCAATCGCGCGATGTGGTATTTGTCGATCCTGTGCCGTTGGTACTCTGGAACCGCGTGATCAGCCTTATCCTGCCGAGTGCCCAAGCGGTTACTGCGACGCGTAACGGTCTGAAGTAATTCGATCCGGGCTATGAAAAACATACTGACTGTCTGTATCGGCAACATCTGCCGCAGCCCTGTGGCTGAAGCATTGTTCAAAGAGCGCCTGCCAGGGTATAAGATATGGTCAGCCGGTTTGCAGGCGGTGGTTGATCACCCCGCCGAAGCAATGGCGTGCGAAATTGCTGCTCAATATGGTCTGGATCTGTCAGCCCACCGTGCCCAGCAGATTGAGAGCTGGATGTGTCGCTATGCTGATTTGGTGCTGGTGATGGAAGTCAGCCAGCAACATCAACTCGAACGTCTTTATCCTTTGGCGCGTGGAAAGATCCGCCGCTTGGGTGAGTTTGGCCCGCAAGGTGCCTTTGACATTGCTGACCCTTACAAGCAGCCCCGCGCTGCTTTCGAGGCTTCCCACACCGCCATCGCCATTGGCGTTGACGAATGGGTACGCCGCATCAAACTTGTTTCTTGATGGCCCGACCGAATGAACGTTCCCCACTCTCCCATACCCGCCCCGTTTATTGATGATGCGCAGGATGAAATTGACCTGCTGGGTCTATTAGATGTAATTATTGATGCACGTTGGTTAATTGCCAGCGTTACTGCACTCGTGCTGCTCTTGGGTGTCACCTATGCCCTTCTGAGTCGGCCGGTTTACGAGGCCAATTCCCTGATTCAGGTTGAAGACGGAAAACCAGGGGCTGGAGGCGCTCTTGGTGATGCGGCTAACTTGTTCGACATCAAGTCACCCGCCACAGCTGAAATGGAAATCCTGCGCTCACGCTTGGTTATTGGCAAGTCTGTTGATGACTTGCAGTTGTACGTGATGGCTGGGCCCAAATATCTTCCACTGGTAGGGGCGTGGTTGGGACGGCGTGCCACTGGACTGTCCAATCCGGGGTTTATGGGGATGGCTGGTTATGTTTCAGGCAATGAATCGATTCGTCTGGGAATGCTTGAAATGCCGGTTTCACTTGAAGGCAAGTCGTTGCTGTTGGTGGCCACTGAGGGTGGTTTCGACCTACATGCTCCCAATGGTGAATTGCTGGTACAGGGTAAAACTGGCACGTTGGCGAATTTTGGTGCAGGTCAGGATGTTGGTCGCATTTTGGTCACTGAGCTTAATGCCAAGCCTGGCGCTTATTTTAATGTGGCACGTCATTCCCGCCTAGGCGTGATTCAACAGTTGCAAGCAAGTCTGGTGATCACTGAGCAGGGCAAGCAGTCTGGTGTTATTTCGGTTCAACTTCAGGGCAATGATCCCCTGCAGATTGCCCGCACTTTGAACGCCGTGGGTGCCAACTATGTACGCCAAAATACCGAGAGAAAATCTGCTGAGGCTGAAAAATCTCTCGATTTTCTGGGTAGTTTTCTGCCACAGCTTAAAAAGCAACTGGAAGATTCCGAGGTCAAGTTCAACCAGTTCCGCAATCAGAATGGTACTTTTGATCTGGGTGTTGAGGGAAAGAATTACTTAGATACCGCTGTCAAGCTGCAAGGCAGTCTTCTCGAACTGCAGCAAAAGCGTCGTGAACAAAGCGCACAGTTTACGTCCGCCCATCCTGTCATCCAAACACTGGATGCGCAGATTGCAGCTGTCAGTCAAGAAATAGCTGGTTTGACCAGTAAGGTCAAAACCTTGCCCAATACTGAGCAGGATTTGTTGCGTTTGACACGTGATGTGAAAGTTAACAGCGAACTTTACCTGAATCTGCTGACCAGCTCACAGCAGCTGCGCTTGGTCAAAGAGGGTAAAGTTGGAAATGTGCGGGTAGTTGATGCGCCAGTAGTACCTGAGCGGGCTATCAAACCACAGCGTATGCAAATACTGACTATTAGTGGTGTGCTAGGTTTTTTACTGGGTGTGGGACTGGCATTTTTGCGTAACAGTCTGCGGCCAGGTGTCAAAGATCCACACGATATTGAGTCTGCAACTGGGTTGCACGTATTTGCCACGGTACCTCATTCGGCTGAGCAGGATAAGCTTTCCAAGCTAATCAAGAGTCGGGCGAGTGGACAACATTTGCTGGCCACTATTTTCCCTGAAGATACCAGTGTAGAAAGTCTGCGTAGCTTACGTACAGCCTTGCAATTTGCTATGCTTGATGCACGCAATAATCTGGTGTTATTTACGGGGCCCACGCCTGGCATTGGTAAATCCTTCGTTAGCACTAACTTTGCGGCTGTGCTGGCACTGGGTGGCAAGCGCGTTCTGCTGATTGATGCTGACATGCGAAAAGGTCATATCCATCAGTTCTTTGGTTTGAAGCGTGGACAGGGTTTGAGTGAGTTGGTCACTGGTAACTGCAGTTTGGACGAGGGGGTGCAGCGTGCCGTTGCTCCTAACTTGGACCTGATCACCACTGGTTTTCTTCCACCAAATCCTGGTGAGTTACTGATGGCCCCTGCGACCGTGAAGTTGCTGGAGCTTCTTTCAGCTCAATATGATTTAGTGCTGATTGACACCCCACCAGTACTGGCCGTTTCTGATACACAGGTGCTGGCACCTCACGCTGGTACTGTATTTTTAGTGGTTCGCGCCGAAGTGACTTCGCTGGGTGAATTGCAGGAAACCACCAAGCGTCTCGGGCAGGCTGGTGTACAAGTAAATGGAGTGGTCTTTAATGATTTGGTTATCAGTCACCAACGCTATAGTGGTTATGGTTCTAAATATAGCCGTTATCGCCACATCAATTATCACTATGGAAAAATGGAAACGTAATAGGCAGTTTTTTATTTGATAGCAGCCGAAAAATAAATACCATGAAAATTCACGAAATTACCCCTGTTATTTTGTGCGGCGGCTCCGGCACCCGCTTGTGGCCGCTGTCACGCAAGAGTTTCCCCAAGCAGTTTGTTCCCTTGATTAGCGGCAAAAGCCTGCTCCAGTTGACTCTGGAGCGTGTTGGGCAGATCAGCCCGCACGCAGGTGCCCGCACCGTTTGTGTAGCGGCTGAAGAGCATCGTTTTCTAGTGGCAGAAGCCATGCTCACTGCCGCTGTTGGCACCACCATCATTCTCGAGCCGTGCGCCAGAAACACCACTGCCGCTATGACGCTGGCAGCTCTGCAGGCCCAAGCCGAGGATCTGCTGCTGTTTTGTCCAGCTGATCATCACATTCCTGATGCAGCTGCATTTGCCGTCATGGTGCAGCAAGGCTGTGCTGCTGCCAATGCAGGCGCCATCGTCACGTTTGGGGTGGTGCCCAACTTTCCCAGCACAGCGTATGGCTATATTCAGCGCGGCGTCCTCAATGCCGATGGACAAAGCAGCCAAGTCGGCCGGTTTATTGAAAAACCTGATGCTGCCAAAGCTCAGCAGTTGCTGCTGCAAGGCGATGTGCTGTGGAATGCCGGCATTTTCTTGGTTCAGGCCCAGGTATTGATTGAGGCCTTGCGCACCCATGCCCCGGACATCCTGGCAAGCTGCCAGCAAGCCATGACCAGTGCGATCTGTGATGAGGCTTTCGTTCGCCCCGAGGTCGCTGCTTTTACAGGCTGCCGGGCCGAGAGCATCGACTATGCCGTGTTGGAACGGCATGCCAATGTGGCAGTCGTGCCATTTGCTGGTGCCTGGAGTGATGTGGGCAGCTGGAACGCCGTTGCAGATTTGACGCCACCTGATACCGAGGGCAACCGTATTCATGGGCAAGGCACAGTGCTGCAGGCCAGCAACACTTACATTCATGCACCGCACCGCCCGGTGGTGGCTCTGGGAACCAGCGACTTGCTGATCATTGATACTCCTGATGCATTGCTGGTTGCGACGACCCATCATGTCGAACAGGTCAAGCAGGTTGTTGCGCAGCTTGAAACCCGAAAAATTTCACAGGCTGTGCAACACCGCAAAGTTGCTCGACCCTGGGGTTGGTACGATAGCGTCGATTCAGGTGATCGCTACCAAGTCAAGCGCATTACCGTTCATCCTGGTTCCAAGCTCAGCTTGCAAATGCACCATCACCGTGCTGAGCACTGGATCGTGGTTAAGGGGACGGCCCTTGTCACGCTGGGAGATAAAGAAATTTTGCTCACTGAAAATCACAGCACTTATATTCCCCTTGGCGTCAAACATCGGCTTGAAAATCCTGGAAAAACTGAGCTTGAGTTGATTGAAGTGCAATCAGGCAGCTATCTGGGAGAAGACGATATTGTGCGATTTGAAGATACCTACGGCCGAGTGGCCGTTGTAGTTTGAAGTACAGATATGACTAACAGCCTTCCTAAAATTTATATTGCTGGCCACCGTGGCATGGTGGGTTCATCCATTGTGCGCCAGTTACTGGCCGCTGGCCACGTCTCGGAAAACCTCATTACCCGCACCCATGCCGAGTTAGACCTGACCAACCAGTCTGCCGTGCGCGAATTCTTTCAGGCGGAAAAGCCCGATCAGGTCTATCTGGCAGCAGCCAAGGTCGGTGGTATTCATGCCAACAACACCTATCCTGCTGAATTCATTTACCAAAATTTGATGATGCAGGCCAACGTGATTGATGCCGCGTTTCACAACGGCGTTAAAAAGCTGCTATTTCTCGGCTCTAGCTGTATCTACCCTCGGCAGGCTCCCCAGCCAATGGCCGAGAATGCGCTGCTGACCGGCCCGCTGGAGCCGACCAACGAGCCCTATGCGATTGCCAAAATTGCTGGTATTAAGTTGTGCGAAAGTTACAACCGCCAATACGGTGCCAGCCACAGCGTGGACTATCGCAGCGTGATGCCCACCAACCTGTATGGCTTGGGTGATAACTACCACCCTGAGAACAGCCACGTCATTCCAGCACTGATCCGCCGTTTTCATGAAGCCAAGGCCAGTCAGGCGCCTAAAGTCACTATTTGGGGAACGGGTACCCCATGCCGCGAGTTCCTGTATGTGGATGACATGGCTGCAGCCAGTATCCATGTCATGAATCTGTCTAAGGCTGTCTATGACCAGCACACCAGTCCAATGCAAAGCCATATCAATGTTGGCTACGGCAGCGACATCACAATTGCTCAGCTGGCGCACACGGTGGGCCAGGTCGTCGGTTATCAAGGCGAAATCGACTTTGATATATCCAAACCTGATGGTGCGCCCCGCAAGCTGATGGACAGCAGTCGCCTGCTTGCCTTGGGTTGGCAGGCACAGGTAAATCTGCAAGACGGCTTGACGCTGGCTTATCAAGACTTTCAAAAACAAAAGTAAAATATGACTATTGCACCAAAAACCGCACTCATCACCGGCGTTACCGGACAAGATGGCTCTTATCTGGCTGAATTTCTGCTTGAAAAAGGCTATGTTGTTCATGGTATTAAGCGTCGTGCATCCAGCTTCAATACAGCCCGTGTGGATCACATTTACCAAGATCCGCACATTGAAAATAGTCGCTTCAAGCTGCATTATGGTGACTTGAGCGACACCAGTAATCTGGTACGTATCATCCAAGAAACCCAGCCTGATGAGATCTATAACCTTGGCGCCCAAAGCCATGTGGCTGTCAGCTTTGAAAGCCCCGAGTACACCGCCGATGTTGATGGCATGGGCACATTGCGGATGCTCGAAGCCATTCGTATTTTGGGTCTGGAAAAGAAAACCCGCTTTTACCAAGCCAGTACCAGCGAGCTGTATGGTTTGGTGCAGGAAACCCCCCAAAAAGAAACCACACCATTTTACCCGCGCAGCCCCTACGCTGTGGCCAAGATGTATGCCTACTGGATTACGGTGAACTACCGTGAAGCCTACGGCATGTATGCCTGCAACGGCATCTTGTTTAACCACGAAAGCCCGCGCCGTGGCGAAACCTTTGTCACCCGCAAGATTACCCGTGGCTTGGCTTATATTTCTCAGGGACTGGAAAAATGCCTGTATATGGGTAACATGGATGCCCTGCGCGATTGGGGCCATGCCAAAGATTATGTGCGTATGCAGTGGATGATGCTGCAACAAGACCAGGCCGAAGATTTTGTCATTGCCACTGGCGTGCAATACAGCGTGCGCCAGTTCATTCAATGGTCAGCGCAAGAGTTGGGCGTGACCCTGCGCTTTGAAGGCCAGGGTGTGGAAGAGTGTGCCGTGGTGGAAAGTATCACTGGTGATAAAGCCCCTGCACTCAAGGTAGGCGATGTCGTTGTCAGAATTGACCCGCGTTACTTTCGTCCTACTGAAGTTGAAACCCTGTTGGGTGACCCGACCAAGGCCAAAGAAAAACTCGGTTGGGTGCCTGAAATCACCGTTCAAGAAATGTGCGTCGAGATGGTTGCCAACGATTTGGCCCAGGCCCGGCAATACGCACTGCTTGAGCAACACGGCTATAGTGTTAATGTAAGTTTGGAGTAATTATTTATGAAAATTGCTATCGCCGGAACTGGCTACGTTGGTCTGTCCAACGCAGTTTTATTGGCCCAGCATAACCAAGTGGTGGCGCTGGACATCCTACCTGCCAAAGTGGACATGCTGAATCAAAAGCAATCCCCGATTGATGATGCTGAAATCACGTTCTACCTGCAGCATAAACCCTTGAACCTGCGCGCCACGCTGAATAAGCAAGAGGCTTACCAGGATGCAGACTACGTCATCATCGCCACCCCGACGGACTATGACCCAGAAACCAACTATTTCAATACCCAGTCGGTTGAGGCGGTAATTCAAGACGTGATGGTCATTAATCCCAAAGCGGTGATGGTCATCAAGTCCACAGTTCCTGTGGGTTATACCGCCAAAATAAAACAAAAGTTGGGTTGCGAAAACCTAATGTTTTCACCTGAATTCTTGCGTGAAGGCAAAGCCCTCTACGACAACCTGCACCCCTCCCGCATCGTGGTCGGCGAGCAGTCTGAGCGAGCGGCAGACTTTGCCCGCCTGCTTCAGCAGGGTGCAATCAAGCAAGAAATCCCCGTGCTGCTGACCGACAGCACTGAGGCGGAAGCTATTAAACTGTTCGCCAACACTTATCTGGCCATGCGCGTGGCTTACTTTAATGAGCTGGACACCTACGCTGCCACCCATTCGCTAGATACGCAGCACATCATTAATGGCGTATGCCTAGACCCGCGCATCGGCCAGCATTACAATAATCCCTCATTTGGCTATGGTGGCTACTGCCTGCCAAAAGACACCAAGCAACTGCTGGCTAATTACGACAAGGTGCCTCAAACGCTTATCAGTGCGATTGTTGAAGCCAATACCACCCGCAAAGACTTTATCGCGCAGGATATTCTAAAGCGAAAACCAAAAGTTGTTGGTATTTATCGTTTGATTATGAAGGCTGGCTCAGATAATTTCAGAGCCAGTAGTGTTCAGGGCATCATGAAGCGCATAAAGGCTAAGGGCGTTGAGGTGATTATCTATGAACCAGCTATGGATGAGCTGAATTTATTTAA
>Ga0302214_1000064_pt1 | contig 33341 bp, 25 predicted proteins | sample II_Fen_N1_3_FD_194584 | JGI IMG/M metagenome (GOLD analysis project Ga0302214, IMG submission 194584) | Peat permafrost microbial communities from Stordalen Mire near Abisko, Sweden - II_Fen_N1_3 | ecosystem: Environmental > Terrestrial > Soil > Wetlands > Permafrost | place: Sweden: Abisko... | reverse complement strand
TCAGTTCCCAGGCGACGCGGTAGTCGTCGAGCCGCTGGATCATCGGCGCTGGCGCGGTGGCAATCACCTTGGCGCCGCGCCTGAAGGCAATGCCGTGGATGCCGTCCAGCGCCACCCGCTCGTGCAGTGCGTGCATCAGCTGGCGCGCTGTCTCCTCGCCCTCGCCGCGCACGATGATGTCGATGTCGGCGCTCTTGCGCAAAATCTCGTCCCAGTGGTAGCTGGGGTGGACGCCGCCATAGACGATCAGCAGCTCGGGCATGACGCGCTTGAGCCCCCGGCACAGCGCCACCACGGTGGCGTGGGCCGAGCTGGAGCCGGAGTGGCCCAGCAGGATCACGTCAGGCTGGCGGCGCAAGACCTCGTCGATGATCTGGACGCGCTTCATCGGGCCAAACTCGGCGTCCAGCAGCTCGACCGCAAAGCCGTCGTCAATCAGCGGGCCGGCCACGCTCAGCAGCCCCAGCGGCGGCAGATGCTCGCCCGGAAGGCGGCTGCCAATGGCGGTGTGCGGCGGGTTGATCAGCAGGATTTTCATGCGCTCGGCCCTGGCCGCTGGCCGCTACAAAGAGCGGCGGCGTCGCGGCGCCCTTCCTTCAGGCTGCCACGGTAGAGCCAGAGCAGGCCGCACATCCCGTACAGCGACAGCGAGGCGGGAAAGTTCACTTCCCGCATCAGCGCCAACGCCAACGGATCCTGAAAATGCCAGTAAATCGCATAACTGCCATCGACGGTGAACCAGGTCGCCGCCAGCATGGCGGGCCAGTGGCGCCAGCGCCGCTCGATCAGCACCCGCAGCGACCAGGGCGCGCACAGGTAAGCCAGCAGGCCCATGATGAAGCTGATCGGCACATCCCAGTCTGGCGCCTGCTCGTAAAAAGAACCGGCGACGAGCAGCGCCAGCGTTATGAGCTTCCAGGGGCGCAGGTATTCCTGCAGGACAGGCCTTACGCGGGCAATTGTGGTGAACATTGTTGTTAAAACTCCCGTTGAGGCACCATCGTAGCGGCGATTGACCGCTGCCACGGCGGGTGTGGGTTTGGGGTTGCGTAATATGGTGAATCTACTGATTGGCCCCCATGAACCCATTTTCGCCCCCGACTCCTGCTGCGCCGGACCCGCGCGCCGCTTCGCTTCAGCGCATGAAGTGGCTGGCTGCTGCGTTGCTGTTGGCCGCGCTGGCCGGGCTGGCGCTGGCCCAAGCGATGGGCGGCGCGGGCGGCTGGGGCTGGCTACGCGCTTTTTGCGAAGCCTCCGCCGTCGGCGCGGTGGCCGACTGGTTTGCCGTGGTGGCGCTGTTTCGGCACCCGCTGGGGCTGAAGATTCCGCACACCGCCATCATTCCGCAGGGCAAGGCGCGCATTGCCGACGGCTTGGCCGAGTTCGTGCGCGACCATTTTCTCGACCCGGCCACGCTGCTGGCCCGGCTGACAGTGCTGGACCCGGCGCGCCGTTTGGGCGAATGGCTGACCGACCCGCCGCGCATGCAGTCGCTGGTGGCGCAGGCGCAGGGCTGGGCGCTGGGCGTGCTGGAAACCTTTGACGATGCGCGGCTCAAGCAGGCGGTGCTCGACTTGGTCATCGCCCAGTTGCGTCGCTGGGACGCCGCGCCGACAGCGGGCGACGTGCTGGGCCTGCTGACGCAAAACGGCAGGCATCACCAGTTGCTCGACGCCGGGCTGTACAAGCTGTCCGAATTTTTGATGGAAGACGAGGTCAAGGCGCGGGTGTCGCAACTGCTGCTCAAGCACGCGCGCAAGGAGTGGCCCAAAATCATCGCCACGCTGGAGCTGCTGACGAATCTGCCCGAGCTGTCGGACAGCCTGGCCGACCGGCTCAGCGCGTCGATGCTGGCCGAGCTGCGCGAGGTGCTGGCCCAGCCCGATCATCCCGTGCGGCTGCGCTACGAAGACTGGCTCAAGACCTTTGTGGCGCGCCTGCGCAGCGACCCGGAACTCGTCGCCTCGGTGCAGGAGATGAAAGAGCGCGCCATCGACGACCCGGCGGTGCAGGCCTATGTGTCGTCGCTGTGGGCCGATGTCAAGCAGCTACTGCGCAAAAACCTGGCTGCCAACAACGCCACGCTGGCGCGCTACGCGCAAGGCGCGCTGCAGGCGCTGGGCCAGCGCCTGGCCAGCGACACCAGCCTGCGCGACGCGATCAATGAGCATCTGCTGGCGGCGGCGGGCGATCTGGCGGCGAACCTGCGTGCGGGCATCACCAGCCACATTGCCCAAACCGTCAAGGCCTGGGACGACGAGCAACTGGTGCAAACGCTCGAACTGCAGGTGGGGCGCGATTTGCAGTTCATCCGCATCAACGGCACGGTGGTTGGCGGGCTGATCGGGCTGGCGCTGCATGCGCTGGCGCTGCTGCGCTAGGTCGCGTCAGCGGCGCAAGCGGCGCGAAAATCCCGCTACGATAACCATCAACACCACAGGCATGACCGATGCGCAACAACCCCACAAGCGTCCCTGACGACTGCGCCCAAAAAGCCCGGCAGGTACACCGCGACTTGCTGCAGGCGACCGAGCTGCAACTGCACCGCGCGGTGGACCGCACCGTCGAGGATTACCGGCGCAGTCGCCAGCCTGCCGACCCGCTGGCGCTGAACCTGTTTCCGGCGCTGCGCGTGCGCTACGGCAACTTGCTGAACGCGCAATTGCTCAGTGCCGAAATGGTGCTGAACCAGCCCGAGGCGCTGATTGACGGGCAAACGCCGCAGCAGGCGCTTGAGGAGTCGCTTGTGCCGGAGGTTGACGGGCCGGACATGGCATTTTTCATCACCGTCGCGGGCGTCAACGACAGCGAGCCGGTGCCGTGGAGCGCGCCCGATGCGGGCCGGGCACTGCCCCGGAGTCTGGACATCGCCGAGCTGATGGCCTTTGTCCAGGCGCTCGGCGACGCCAGCCTGATTCAGCAAAGCGCGCTGTTCACCCGGCATGCCCAAAGTTTGCTGATGAGCCAGGCCGGCAGCCAGCAGGCGCTGGAGCAACTGGCCGACGACATGGCCAACGCGCAAGGGCAGGCGGCGTTTTACAAAGCGGCGTTTGAAGCCGTGGCCGAGGCCGACAAGACACCCGCGCTGGCGACGATTTACGAAGCGCTCAAAAGCACTTACCGGCTGCGCAGCGCCATCGGCACCGGCAGCGAGGCGGCGGCCACCTACTGGCTGGAGCTGGGCGAAATTGCCGCTGCAGGCGAGCGCCACATCCTGACGAATCTGGCGCAGTCAGAAATCCACAGCGATGTCCGGGCCGCGCTCAAAGCCTTGCCGCTGGCCGTGCAACTGGTGCTCTGGCAGGAGCACGACGGAATGGGCAGCTTTTTTGACGAGGATTACCGGCACGCCGCCCGCGCCAGCCTGCTGGACGATGGCGAGTGCGTGAAGCGGATTGCCAGCAAGGTGTGCGGCTGGCTGATGGGCTCGGCCAGGGACGACTGGCACAACCGGGCGCAGGAATCCTGACCAGCGTTTTGACAAGGGCGGCGCCGCTTCAAGCGCCAGCGCCCAGCGCAATCACCCCGGCCAGCGCCACGCCTTCGGGCGCTTCGTAATCGGCGACGAGCCAGGCGCGGCTGGCGTGGCGGGCCGCTTCGTCGAGCAGCGCCAGCAGGTAGGCAATCGACGGGCGGTCCAGCGCCATGAAGGGCTGGTCTAGCAGCGTCAGCGGCGCTTGCGCGGCCAGCACGGCGGCCATCAGCGCCTTGCGCCGCGTGCCGGTCGAGAGCATGGTGAGCAGCTTGTCCAGATGCGGCGCCAGCGACAGGCCGTCAATGTGTGCCGCCAGCGCGTCCGGGCTGAAACCGGGGTGGCGCCGGGGCAGCTCGTCGGCGAAGAGCTGGCGGCAGGTCAGGGCGTCAAGCGCGTCGTCGCACGGGTCCAGCCAAGCGACTTGGCGGCGGTAGGCGGGCGCGTTTTGCGTCAGGCTGACGCCCTGAATCGACAGCGAACCGCTGGCGGGCAGTTGCCCGGCCAGCAGTTTCAAGAGCGTGGTTTTGCCGCTGCTTTCGTCGCCGCCCAGCCAGGTCACGCCGGGTGCCAGACTCAGATTCAGGTGCTCAAACAGCAGTGGCGCGGGCGCGGGCAGGTGGCCAAAGGAAATTTCTTCGGCCTGCAAAATGGGAACGCTTGTGGGCATCGTGGGTTTTGGGTTCTGCGGCGTGCGCCTCACGCCATGTAAACGGCGATAAAGGCCAGCAAAAATATCAGCACCGCGCCGACCAGCGGCAGCACGATGGGAATCATCGGCACGATGGCGTCCACCACATCCTGCTCCTCAAGCGGGACGGGGCTGGCGGGGGCGGGATGGGCGGCGTGGGCGGGATGCGACATGGTGGCTCCTGGCGTGCGGTGAAAAAACCGTGTTCAGTTTACGGGCTGACAGCCTGCGGTGGCAGCCGGGCAGGGTATGCACTGATGCGCTAATCTTCAGGCCATCCTGTTTGCACCCCTTGAAAGAAGAAACCATGAAACCTTTAAACACCATTTTGTTGATCGGCGCTGCGGCGTCGGCCCTGTTGTTAACGGCCTGCGCCAGCGGCCCGAGCAGTGCTTCGGCCCGGCCCGTGCTTTACCCGAATGCCACGCTGAACCGTGTCGGCGACGCGCAGGGCCAAGCCGAGGTCAACGCCTGCATGGCCCGCGCCCAAACCGCCGGTCTGTCGCCGTCCGAAAACGGCAACGAAGTCGGTCGTCGCGCGGGTGAAGGCGCGGCTGTGACCGGCGTGGCGGCGGCAGTGGGCGCACTGGTCTCGGGCCGGGGCTCGGACGTGCTGCGGGCGGGCATGACGGGCGCGGCTGTCGGCGGCTCGGCGGGCGCGGTGTCCGGCGCTTTTCACAACGACAAGCCGAACGGCGTCTATCGCCAGTTTGTCCAACGCTGCCTGAACGAGCGCGGCTTTGACGTGATTGGCTGGAATTGAACGCCGTGGCACAGCTTGTTTCGGTGCAGACCGGCGCGGCCCAGCGCATGGAGATTGGCGGGCGCAGCATTCTGACGGCAATTGGCAAGCAGCCGGTGGCGGACACGGTGGCGGTGGCGCCGCTGGGCTTGCAGGGCGACGAGCAAGCCGACCTGTCGGTTCACGGCGGGCTGGAAAAAGCCGTCTATGCCTATCCCTCCGAGCATTACGGCTACTGGCAGGCGGCCCGGTGCGACGCCGGTCTGGGCGACGCCAGCCTGCCGCCCGGCAGCTTGGGAGAAAACCTGACGCTGGCTGGCCTGCTCGAATCGGGCGTCTGGGTGGGCGATGTGCTGAAGTTTCCCGACTGCGAATTGCGCGTGACGCTGCCGCGTGAGCCTTGCTACAAGTTCAATGCGGTGATGGGCTTTGCGCGGGCGTCCAAGCTGATGGCGCAAAGCGGCTTTTGCGGCTTTTACCTGGCCGTGCAGACGCCGGGCACGCTGTGCGCCGGGCAGGCGTTCGAGTTGATTCCGGGCCGCAGAAACGTCAGCATCCCGGCGCTGTTCGCCGCCAAGATGAGCAAGCATCTGCGCTGACTGGGGGCGTTGGTGGTCAGCCGCCGACGCTCGGGGCGGGCGTTGCCGGTGCGCCGCGCAGGCCGCGCCGGTGACGGCGCTGTTCAATGCTGCTCGTCGGCTTCCATGCCCGCCGCTCTGAGCGCGGCCAGCAGTTGCTCAATGTGGGCGCGCCCGCGTGTTTGCAGCACCAGTTCGATCTCCACGTTTTGCGCCGCCAGCATCGTGAAGGCGCGCTGGTGATGGACTTTTCGATGTTCGCGCCCGCGTCGGCCACGGTGGCGGTGATGCGTGCCAGCGAGCCGGGAATGTCGCGGGCGCTGACCCGGATGCGCGCCAGCCGCCCGGCGCGCACCATGCCGCGCTCGATGATGGCCGCCAGCAGCAGCGGGTCGATATTGCCGCCGCACAGCACCAGCCCGACTTTTTTACCGGCAAAGCGATCCGGGTATTTCAGCAGCGCCGCCAGACCCGCCGCGCCCGCGCCTTCGACCAGCGTCTTTTCGATTTCCAGCAGCATCACCATTGCCTGCTCGATGTCTCCTTCTTCGACCAGCAGCAGGTCATCGACCTTGTTGGCAATGATGGCCTGCGTGAACACGCCCGGCGTGCCGACTGCAATGCCGTCAGCAATCGTTGTTGTGCCTTGCGGGTAATGCGTTCCCTTGATCGCGTTGACCATGCCCGGAAAGCGCGAAGTCTGAACGCCGATGATTTCGATGCCGGGTTTCAGCGCCTTGGCCGCCGTGGCGATGCCCGCGATCAGCCCGCCGCCGCCGACGGCCACCACCAGTGTTTCCAGCTCGGGCGCAGCCTGCAGCATTTCCAGCCCGACCGTGCCCTGACCGGCGATGATGGCTTCGTCGTCATACGGATGCACAAACACCATGCCGTCGCGTTCAGCCAGCATCAGGGCGTGGGCGCGGGACTCGTCCAGCGTGTCGCCGTGCAGCACGACTTCGGCGCCAAAGCCGCGTGTGCGCTCAATCTTCACGCCCGGCGTAAAGCGCGGCATCACGATGACGGCGCGAATGCCCAGCCGCTGCGCGTGATAAGCCACGCCTTGCGCATGGTTGCCCGCGCTCATGGCGATCACGCCACGCTGGCGCTCGGCCTCAGTCAGTTGGGCCAGCTTGTTGCAGGCGCCGCGCTCTTTGAACGAGGCGGTGTACTGCAGGTTTTCAAATTTCAGGTAAATCTGCGCGCCCGTTAACTGCGACAGCAGGCGCGACTCGACGCAGGGCGTGTTCAGCAGATGGCCTTGCAGGCGCAGGGCGGCTTGTTCAATATCGGTCAAGGTAAGCATGGCGCTATTTTTACGGACTCTTCCACGAACCTTGGGCTTGCGTTATGGTGCAGGGGTAGCGGTGTGGTTGACCAACTGGAGTTGTTTTCATGAGCAAGCGTTCCTTTGACGAGCATCCGCAGCCCTGGCTGTTGTCCCCCGGCCTGAAAGAAGCGCCGGTGCTGGACCTGATGTGCTCACATTTTGTACTGACTCTGGCGGCGCGCCAAGGCGCCAAGTTCAACGTGCGGCGCGACTTGAACAGCCTGCTGTCGCTGTCGGGCCGCCATCTGGTCTGGCCGCTGCCCGCGCTGCAGCGGCTGCGCGAATTTTTAAACCGCCGCTGCAAGGGCAACGAGTTCTGGCACGAGCACGAAGACCTGAGCGACGCCGACTTTCTGGCCCGCCACGGCGTTTGGCGCGGCCCTTACGAAGAAGGCACGGTGTTTTTCTACCTCGACGAACACGCCAAGGACCAGCCCAAGGATTTGCTGTCCGTCCTGGCCGCCACCGGCGAGTGGCTGACTCGGGCGCTGAAAAAGCAATCGACGCTGGTCGAAAAAAACATCGACGCGCTCGCCAGCCTGTTGCAACTGAACCGCGCCGAGCGCGCCCTGCTGCTCTACGGCACGCTGGCGCGCTACCAGCGCGACCTGCGCTCGCTGCTGGTCGAATTCAAGGTCAACAACGCGCCCGAAGCCTACGCCACCATCGCCGATGTGGCGGGCGTGAAAGCCCCGGAAGTCGCCGAAGCCCTGCGCCCCGGCTCGCGCCTGGAGCGCATCGGCATGGTGGAAAACCTGATTTCCGAGCACAACATCACCGATCTGGCCGACCTGATGAAAGTCAGCGAGCGCCTGCCGCCGGTGCTGATGCGCAAATACCGCGACCGCAGCGAGCTGATGGCGGTGTTCACCCGGCCCGCGCCGCGCAGTGCGCTGGGCCTGGCCGATTTCGCCTTTGTGCAGGACGACGCGCAGGTGCTGGTGGCGCTGCTGCGCCAGGCCGTCGCCGCGAAAGAGCCGGGCGTCAACGTGCTGCTCTACGGCCCGCCCGGCACCGGCAAGACCGAGCTGGCCAAAGTCGTGGCGCAGGCCGCCGGTCTCGATTTGTTTGAAGTCGAATACGCCGACCGCGACGGCCATTCGCTCAGCGGGCGCGACCGCTACCGCTCGCTGCAGATTGCGCAGGTGTTTTTGAAAGGCAGCATGCAGTCGGCGCTGCTGTTTGACGAGGTGGAAGACGTGTTTCCGCCGATTTCCAGCGAAGCGGCGCAACTGATGGCGCGCTCGGAGCAGCTCGCCGCGCCCGCCAGCGGCTCGGTCAGCGGCAAAGCCTGGGTGAACCAGATTCTCGAATCCAACGCCGTGCCGACGCTGTGGGTGACGAACCGCATCGAGCAGATCGACCCGGCGTTCCGGCGCCGCTTTGCCTATCACTTGGAACTGCGCTCGCCGCCGCCCGGCGCGCGCGAAGGCATCATCCGTCGCACGCTCGAAGGCGTGCAGCTCAGCGAAGCCTTTGTCGCCAAGCTGACCGCCCGCAAGGGGCTGACGCCCGCGCAAATCCGCACGGCGGTGCGCTTTGCCCGGCTGGCGGGCGCGCCGCCTGTGGGACCGGCGGCAACGGACGCGCCCGCCTCGCTGCTGGAGTCGCTGATCGAGCGCCAGCTCAAAAACGCCGACGTGGCGCTGGGCAACAAGGCGCAGGCGGGCGGGCGCCGCTGCGTGACCAGCTACGACTTGGACATGCTCAACGTCGAGTCGCGCTTTGACATTGCGCGCATCGTGCAGGCGCTGAAAAGCCGGGGCCACGGCAGCCTGTGCTTTTACGGCCCGCCCGGCACCGGCAAAACCGCGCTGGCCGAGCACATCGCCCAGGCGCTGGAGCAGCCGCTGCTCATCAAACAGGCCAGCGACCTGATGAGCAAATATGTCGGTGAAACCGAGCAGCAAATGGCCGCCATGTTCCGCGAAGCCGAGGCCGAAAAAGCCGTGCTGCTGCTCGACGAGGCCGACAGCTTTTTGCGCGACCGGCGCGGCGCCCAGCGCAGCTACGAGGTGACGGAAGTCAACGAAATGCTGCAGGGCATGGAGCGCTACAACGGCATTTTTATCTGCACGACGAACCTGCTCGACAGTCTGGATCAGGCGGCGCTGCGGCGCTTTACGTTCAAGATCAAGTTCATGCCGCTGACCGGCGCGCAGCGCGAAACCATGTTTGTCACCGAGGCGCTGGGCGGGGATGTTTCGTTGTTGACGGCTTCTCTTCAGAAGGCGCTGGCTCCGCTGACGCAGCTGTGTCCCGGCGATTTTGCGGCGGTGAAGCGCCAAGGCGTGATTCTGGAGGCTGAGTTATCAGCGGAGGAGTTTTTGGCTCAGCTGGAAGCTGAACACCGCATCAAGCCCGAGGTGCGCGAGGGGCGGGCGATGGGGTTTATGCGGTGATGAATATTCTATTTCAATAGAATTATTTATTTTGACAATTTATTTTTTAATAAATTAGTCATGATTTGTTTTGCGCGATTGACAAATTCATCTTCTGATTCATTGGGTAGAGGTTTCCCAATGTTATTACTTAGATCATCAATAAAGTCTTCACTTTTGGTGATTTTTGAAATTTCTTCATTGAATTTTTCAATATCTGAATTTGATGGAGGATTTTGATTTTGTAGTCCGATTCCTATTAATTTTTCGGATTGATTTTTAAATATGCTTACAATCGCACCTTTCGATGAAGAAATTGCAAATTGTTTCCTACTTTTTTGAATGGCAATAAATTTTTTAAGGTTAAGCATTTTTTTCTTCAGATTTATTTTCTTTGTAGTACGCTCTAAAAAGTTCTTCGTATGTGGCTACTATTGCTGCAATTATTTTATTTCTTGTTTCTTCTGGCAGGCTTCCAAAGAAGCCTATGATCCATTGAAAAAGACCAATTATAAAATTAAACACTCTCTATCCTTTTGTGAAAAATAAAGTGCCCTACCTGCTGCTTGGTAAGGTACTAAGATTCATTGAAAATCAAAGAACTACAGCATACACGTCATGATACGTGTACTTAGATGCATGACCTGAAATTGGTGAAATAAAAATTGAACTTTAATTCAGACAGTGAAAGCTGGGCTCATAAAATTATCTTTCTGGTTGATCATCAATAAAAAACATAGTCGGCAGTAACTGCCGATAGTCCAATCAGTACAGTTGTCGTAAAAAGCCGCGCATGAAGATGACCCAGTCATCCCCAGCGCGGCTTTTGCTCAAAAACTGCCAGCCATCAACAATTCACGATGACAGCAGTCGAACCCGGCAAGCTCAATACTTGTAAATCCCGTGCCCCGTCTTACGGCCCAGGCGGCCTGCGGCGACCATTTCCTTGAGCAGCGGGCAGGGGCGGTATTTGCTGTCGCCGTACTCGCTCAAATAAACCTCCATCACCGCCAGACACACGTCCAGGCCGATCATGTCGGCCAGGGCCAGTGGGCCAATCGGCTGGTTGCAGCCCAGCTTCATGCCTGCGTCGATGTCTTCGGCGGTGGCCAGGCCTTCGGCCAGCACAAAAATCGCTTCGTTGATCATCGGAATCAGGATGCGGTTGACGACAAAGCCGGGCGCATTCTTCACCGTGATGGGCGACTTGCCCAGCGCCTTGGCCATTGCCTGCACGGCGTCGTGGGTGGCGTCGCTGGTTTGCAGGCCACGGATGATTTCCACCAGCGCCATCATCGGCACCGGGTTGAAAAAGTGCATGCCGATAAAACGGTCAGCGCGTGAGGTGATGGCGGCCAGCTGGGTGATGGAAATCGACGAGGTATTGGTCGCCACAATCACGTCGGGCGCGACTAAGGCGTCGATCTGCTTGAGGATTTTGACTTTCAGGTCGTAGTTTTCGGTGGCAGCTTCGATGACCAACTGGGCGCTTTTCAGGTCGTCGTAACTGGTGCTGCCCTGGATGCGGGCCATTGCGGCGGCTTTGTCGGCGGCGGTGATTTTTTCTTTCTTCAGCAGCCGGTCCAAGCTGCCGCTGACGGTGGCCACGCCTTTGGCGACGGCTTCGTCTGAAATATCGACCATGACGACGTTGATGCCGGACACGGCGCAGGCCTGCGCGATGCCGTTGCCCATAGTGCCCGCGCCAATGATGCCGACGGTGGTAATGCTCATGATGAAAACCTTTCTGTGAAATGAAAAATTACAAATAATTGAGTTTACGTCTTGGCGCTTCACTCCGGCCAGTCGGGCGCTTGCAAATCCATCGTGAAATCCATGTCGATTCTCATGGCCATGTCGCTGTCGTCGGGCGCGGGCGGCATGTTTGGCGGGGCGCTCCGTGCGGTGTCCGCGCAGGCCAGCAGCACGTCGGCGCCGTACTTGGTGAGCTTTTTCTCGCCGATGCCGCTGATGCCTTTTAAATCGTCCAGGCCTTGCGGCGCCTGCTCGGCAATGGCGCGCAGCGTGGCGTCGTGAAAGATCACAAAAGCGGGCAGGTTGTGCTCTTTGGCCACCCCGGCGCGCCAGGCTTTCAGGCGCGCCAGCCGCTCCAGCGCCCCGGCGTTGAGCGTGGCTTCGGCCATGCCTTTGACCGACGTTTTGACGCTCGATTTGCTGCTGTGCCGCGTGCGTTCGCCTTTGGCCTTGACGGCCTGCTGGCGCAGCAGCACGCTGGCTTCGCCTTTTAAAACCTGCCGGGCGTCGGGCAGCAATTGCAGCGTGTTGAAACTGTTGCCGCTGGCGCTGTGCATCAGCGTGCTGGCGACGAGGTTGCTGGCGATCAGGTGGCGCAGCACGCCGCGCCACTGCGGCTCGCTCAAGTCCGCGCCGATGCCGAAGGTGCTGAGCTTGTCGTGGCCGTACTGGATGATTTTGTCGCTGGTCTTGCCGCGCAAAATGTCCAGAATGTGGCCCGCGCCAAAGCTCATGCCGCTGGCCTGCTGCACGCGGTAAAGGCAGCTCAATAACTTGCGCGCCGCCTCGGTCGCGTCCCAGACGGCGGGCGGATTGAGGCAGTTGTCGCAGTTGCCGCAAGGCTCGCTGGCTTCGCCAAAATAGCCCAGCAGGCTGACGCGGCGGCAGCGCGTGCCCTCGGCCAGCGTCAAGAGCGCATCCAGCTTGCCGCGCATCACGGCTTTGAACTCCTCGCTGGCGACTTCGCTGGTGTCAATCATGCGGCGCTGGTTCACCACGTCTTGCAGGCCATAGACCATCCACGCGTCGGCGGCCAAGCCGTCGCGCCCGGCGCGGCCCGTTTCCTGGTAATAGCCTTCGATGTTTTTCGGCATGTCCAGATGCGCGACAAAGCGCACGTCGGGCTTGTCGATGCCCATGCCAAAAGCAATCGTCGCCACCATCACGCAGCCGTCTTCGCGCAAAAAGCGGTCCTGGCGCTGCTGGCGAATCTTGGCGTCAAAACCGGCGTGGTAGGCCATTGCTTTCAAGCCCGCTTCTTCGAGCATCCCGGCGATTTCCTCGACGCGCTTGCGCGACTGGCAATAGACAATGCCCGCTTCGCCGTGGTGCTCGGTCTGGATGAAGCGCAGCAACTGGCGCGTGGGATCTAGCTTTTCGACGATGCTGTAGCGGATGTTGGGCCGGTCAAAGCTGCTGACGAAGTGCTGGGCGCTTTCGAGCTGGAGCCGCTCGATCATGTCCTGGCGCGTCAGCGCGTCGGCGGTGGCCGTCAGCGCCATGCGCGGCACGTCGGGGAAAGTCTCGTGCAGCAGGCTCAGACTGCGGTATTCGGGCCGGAAGTCGTGGCCCCACTGGCTCACGCAATGCGCCTCGTCAATCGCAAACAGACTCAGCAGCCCGCGCTCGTGCAGCGACGTGAGCAAGCCCTTCATGCGCGGCGTGTTGATGCGCTCGGGCGCGGCGTAAAGCAGCGTCAGCTCATTGCGCAGCAACTGCGCTTCGAGCTGACTGCTTTCCTCGTAAGTCTGGGTGGAGTTCAAAAAAGCCGCCGACACGCCCGCCTCCAGCAGCGCGCCGACCTGGTCGTGCATCAGCGCGATCAGCGGCGAAATCACGATGGTCACGCCGTGCCCAGCGTTTTGCCGCGCGATGGCCGGAATCTGGTAGCACAGCGACTTGCCGCCGCCGGTGGGCATCAAGACCAGCGCGTCGCCGCCCGCGATGACGTGTTCGATGATGGCCTCTTGCGGGCCGCGAAAGCCGGAGTAGCCGAAGACCTCTTGCAAAATGTCGTGGCAGGACGGGGTGGCGTGGGTATTGGCGCTGGAGTGGGGGGTGGCGGTCAAGATGCGGGCTGCTTCGGTGGTTGACTGGCGCGCCGCAGGCTGCAAAGGCAGGCGCTGCCACGCTGTCAAAAGGTGGGGGCGGCGCAGCGCCTGCGGGTGCGGGGCGTCAAGCCGGGGCTGTATGGGGGCATTATTGCCCGCGCTTTCAGGCTCAGGCAAGATTTTCGATGAAGCTGGTCGCTGATCTGATGCCCCGGACGGCGGGAAAATTTGCCGGATTTGACATCAGGCTTTGGCTGATTGAATTAAAATACGCGCCTCCCAAGGAGCGCTGCAGCAGCTTTGTTCAGTACAGCAAAGTTTGCCAGGCTTGGGGATGTCAACCGCGCTCACTTATGTATGTCTTCACAAAGTGAGCCCTTCCCATGAAATCTGTTCAATACACCCGCGCCCAGCAACTCCCCGCCCTGTTGGCGCAACGCATCCTGATTCTCGATGGCGCGATGGGCACCATGATCCAGCGCTTCAAGCTCAGCGAAGCCCAGTACCGGGGCGAGCGCTTCAAGGACTTTCACAAGGATGTGAAGGGCAACAACGAGCTGCTCAGCCTGACGCGCCCGGACGTGATCCGCGACATCCATGAAGGCTATCTGGCCGCCGGTGCCGACATGATCGAAACCAACACCTTCGGCGCGACCACCGTGGCGCAGGCGGATTACGACATGGCCGATTTGGCGGTGGAAATGAACTACGAATCGGCGCGCATCGCTAGACTAGCCTGCGACAAGTTCTCCACGCCGGACAAACCGCGCTTCGTCGTCGGCGCGCTCGGCCCGACGCCGAAAACCGCCAGCATCAGCCCCGATGTGAACGACGCGGGCGCGCGCAACACCAGCTTTGAAGAGCTGCGCCAGGCCTATTACGAGCAGACCGAGGCGCTGGTCAAAGGCGGCGCCGATGTGCTGCTGGTCGAGACGATTTTTGACACGCTCAACGCTAAGGCGGCGCTGTTTGCCATCGACGAGTATTTTGAAAATTCCGGCGAGCGCCTGCCGCTGATGATCAGCGGCACCGTGACTGACGCGTCGGGCCGCATCTTGAGCGGCCAGACCGTGACGGCGTTCTGGCACAGTGTGCGCCACGCCCAGCCGCTGGCGGTCGGTCTGAACTGCGCGCTGGGTGCGACGCTGATGCGCCCCTATATTCAAGAGCTGGCCAAGGCCGCGCCCGACACTTTTATTAGCTGCTACCCGAACGCCGGTCTGCCCAACCCGATGAGCGACACCGGCTTTGACGAAACGCCGGACGTGACTTCACGGCTGGTGCGTGAGTTTGCGGCGGAAGGGCTGGTCAACATCGTGGGCGGCTGCTGTGGCACCACGCCGGGGCATATCGAGGCGATTGCCAACGCGGTCGCGCCAGTGGCCGGGCGCGCTGTGCAGCGGGGATTGTTTTACAAAGAAGCGGCTTGAGCCGGGCTGGCAGCGCGGGCAGCGCCGGTTTTTTGCCTGCTTAATAGGGCGTGCGGGCGCTGAGTTCCTGCTGCATCGCCTGCGTTAGCTGGACATACATCTTGAGCTTGTCGGTGTTGTCGCGCAGGCGCTCGGCCATGCGCGAAGCCATTGCCAGGATCAGTTTGGCGGCGATGGCTGGCTCATCGGTCATCAGTTGCTGCAGTGCTTCGCGGGTCATGATGATGCAATGCACCGGGGTCGCGGCGGTGCAGGTGGCGTAGCGCGGCCCGCCGTCGAGCAGGCCCAACTCGCCAATCAGGCTGCCCGGCCCCAGCACGCTGATGACGATGGGCTCGTCCCGGCTGACCACAATGTTTTCCACCGTTACCTCGCCTTCGAGCAGCAGCAGCATGAAGCCGGTGTCGCGCTGGTCGCCCTGGCGGATGAAAACCGTGTTGGGCGCGATCATTTGCGGCTTCATATAGCGCACGATCAGACGCGCCTCTTTGGTTGACAGAGGCATCAGGGCAGTGGGGGCAATCAGCAATTTAGCGGCCAGATCGGCGCTGGCGTAGCCTTTTGTCAGTTTGGGCTCTTCATCGAAGTCCCTGGAAAAAGTTTTGGTAATAAGTTTTTTAAGCATGACCGGGGCAGTTGAGTTTTAAAAAAGGGGCTAATTTTTGTATGTATTCGGCGTTTAAAATCGAGCTTAACTCAAGGAGCGTTGCAGCGAAACCCGGTTTCGTCAGGCTTGAGTCCACACAAGCTAACCCTTATTGAAACGACGCTCGCCTTTAGCCCAAGGTGAGCCATGCCCGCAATTGAATTTCCCCGCGAAGTCCCCCCTCTGAAACTGTCCGGCCTGGAGCCGGTCACAGTCGGCGCCGACTCCCTGTTCGTCAACATCGGCGAGCGCACCAACGTCACCGGCTCCAAAGCCTTCGCCCGCATGATCCTGAGCGGCGACTTTGAAGCGGCCCTCGCCGTGGCGCGCCAGCAGGTCGAAAACGGCGCGCAAATCATCGATATCAACATGGACGAGGCCATGCTCGACAGCCAGGCGGCAATGGTGCGCTTCCTGAACCTGATCGCTGGTGAGCCTGACATTGCCAGAGTGCCCATCATGATCGACAGCTCCAAGTGGAGCGTGATCGAAGCCGGTCTGCGCTGCATTCAGGGCAAAGGCATCGTGAATTCGATTTCGATGAAAGAGGGCGTGGACATCTTCAAGCACCAGGCCAAGCTGCTCAAACGCTACGGTGCCGCCGCCGTCGTGATGGCTTTTGATGAAAAAGGCCAGGCCGACACCTACCAGCGCAAGATCGAAATTTGCGAACGCGCCTACCGTGTGCTGGTCGATGAGATCGGCTTTCCGCCCGAAGACATCATCTTCGACCCGAACATCTTTGCGATTGCCACCGGCATCGACGAGCACAACAACTACGCGGTCGATTTCATTGAGGCCACGCGCTGGATCAAGGCCAATCTGCCGGGCGCCAAGGTCTCGGGTGGCGTGTCCAATGTGTCGTTCAGCTTTCGCGGCAACGACCCGGTGCGCGAGGCGATTCACACAGTGTTTCTGTACCACGCGATTCAGGCGGGCATGGACATGGGCATCGTCAACGCCGGGATGATGGGCGTGTATGACGAGTTAGAGCCTGTGCTGCGTGAGCGCGTCGAAGATGTGGTGTTGAACCGCCAGCCGGTGTACAAGCCGGGCGAAGCGCATCTCACGCCCGGCGAGCGCCTGATCGAAGTCGCCGAAACCGCCAAAAGCGGCGCGAAAGACGACAGCAAAAAGAACGAATGGCGCGCCCTGCCGGTGCGCGAGCGCTTGTCGCACGCGCTGGTTCACGGCATGAACGAGCACATCACCGCCGACACCGAAGAAGTCTGGCAAGCCATCAAGGCGGACGGCGGCCGTCCGCTGCACGTCATCGAAGGCCCGCTGATGGACGGCATGAACGTCGTCGGCGACCTGTTCGGTCAGGGCAAGATGTTTTTGCCGCAGGTCGTGAAATCCGCCCGCGTGATGAAGCAGGCCGTGGCGCACCTGCTGCCTTACATCGAAGAAGAAAAGCTGCTGCTAGAGGCCGCTGGCGGCGACGTGAAAACCAAGGGCAAGATCATCATCGCCACCGTCAAGGGCGACGTGCATGACATCGGCAAGAACATTGTTACCGTTGTTTTGCAATGCAACAATTTTGAAGTGGTGAACATGGGCGTGATGGTGCCGTGCCACGAGATTTTGGCTCGCGCCAAGGAAGAGGGCGCGGACATCGTCGGCCTGTCCGGCCTGATCACGCCGAGTCTGGAGGAAATGCAGTACGTCGCCGCCGAGATGCAAAAAGACGAGCACTTCCGCCTGAAAAAAATCCCGCTGCTGATTGGCGGCGCCACCACCAGCCGCGTACATACCGCCGTGAAAATCGCACCGCATTACGAAGGCCCGGTCGTTTATGTGCCCGACGCCTCGCGTAGCGTGAGCGTGGCGCAAAGCTTGCTGTCGGACAGCGCCGCCCAGTACATCGCCACGCTCAACGCCGATTACGACAAGGTCCGCACCCAGCACGCGAACAAAAAGCAGACGCCGATGTGGCCTTTGTCCAAAGCCCGCACCAATGCCACGGCGATGGACTGGACGACTTACCAGCCGCCGGTGCCCAAGTTCATTGGCCGCCGCGTGTTTAAAAACTTTGATCTGGCCGAGCTGGCCGCGTTTATCGACTGGGGGCCGTTTTTCCAGACGTGGGATTTGGCCGGGCCGTTTCCCGCCATATTGAGCGACGAAGTGGTCGGCGTGGAAGCCACCCGCGTGTATGAAGACGCGCAAAAAATGCTCAAGCGCCTGATTGAAGGCCGCTGGCTGACGGCTAACGGCGTGATGGCGCTGCTGCCCGCCAACAGCGTCGGCGATGACATCGAGATTTACGCCGACGAAACCCGCAGCCAAGTCGCCATGACCTGGCACGGCCTGCGCCAGCAAACCGAAAAAACCGCGCTGGACGGCGTGATGCGCCCCAGCCGCTGCCTGGCGGATTTTATTGCGCCAAAAGTGCTCTCGCCCGAGCTGATTGCCGCTCGTTCGCAAAACTCCGCTGCCATCTCCGTCGCAGCTACTACTGCCGCTGCCGCCGGGCCGAACGCTGGCGGCATTGTCGACTACATCGGTCTGTTCGCCGTCACCGCCGGGCTCGGCGTGGAAAAGAAGGAACAGCAGTTTCTGGCCGAGCACGACGATTACTCGTCGATCCTGTTCAAGTCGCTCGCCGACCGGCTGGCCGAGGCTTTTGCCGAAGCGTTGCACCAGCGCGTGCGCCAAGACCTGTGGGGCTACGCGCCCGCCGAGGCGCTCGACCACGACGCGCTGATCGCCGAAAAGTACCAGGGCATTCGCCCCGCGCCCGGCTACCCGGCCTGCCCGGACCACAGCCCGAAAAAAGCCATGTTTGACCTACTGAACGCCGAAGAAATCGGCATGGGCCTGACGGAAAGCCTGGCCATGACGCCGGCGGCCAGCGTCAGCGGCTTTTACCTGAGCCACCCGCAAAGCACTTATTTCAGCGTCGGCAAGATTGGCGAAGACCAGTTGCAAGACATGGCGCAGCGGCGCGGCGTGGACGCCGAAGAACTGGCGCGGCTGCTGGCGCCGAATTTGTAAAGCGCCGGGCCACCCAGCCGGTTCATGTGCTGGCTGGCGTTTGTTAGTGCGCCGCCCGCAGCGCCCGGCGGTACTGCACCGCTTCGGCGACATGGGTCAATTGCACTGCCTGCGCGCCCGCCAGATCGGCAATCGTGCGCGCCACTTTCAGGCAGCGGTGAATGCCCCGGCCCGACCAGCCCAGCCGCCCCGCCGCGAGATTCAAAAATTTGGCCGTCGCCGCGTCAAGCTGGCATTGCGCGTCAATCGCCTGGCCTTCGAGCGCCTGATTGGCGCGGCCTTGGCGCGTCAAGGCGCGGTCTCTGGCCAGAACGACGCGCTGGCGGATGGCGGCGCTGGCTTCGCCCGGCGGCGTGTTGACCAGTTCGTCGGCGGCCAGCGCGCCCACTTCAACGTGCAAGTCGATGCGGTCCAGTAGCGGGCCGCTGAGTTTGCCCTGGTAGCGCGCCACCTGCTCGGGCGAACAGCGACAACTGCGCAGCGTTGAACCCAGATAACCGCAGGGGCACGGATTCATCGCCGCCACCAATTGAAAGCGCGCCGGAAACTCCGCCCGCTGCGCGGCCCGCGAAATCGTGATGTGGCCGGATTCCAGCGGCTCGCGCAGTGCTTCAAGCGCGGCACGCGGAAACTCCGGCAACTCATCCAGAAACAACACGCCCCGGTGCGCGAGGGAAATTTCCCCCGGACGCGGCGGCGAGCCTCCGCCCACCAGTGCAATCGCGCTGGCCGTGTGGTGTGGCGCGCAGGTCGGGCGCACGGCCCAGTTTTGCAGCGAAAAGCGCCCGCCCAACGAAGCGACTGCGGCGCTTTCCAGTGCTTCGTCGGTCGTCATGGCGGGCAGCAGCCCGGCAAAACGCTGGGCCAGCATGGACTTGCCCGAGCCGGGCGCGCCCACCATCAAAATGCTGTGGCCGCCAGCGGCGGCAATTTCCAGCGCCCGGCGGGCGGCGGCTTGGCCTTTGACATCGGCCAAATCGAGATAAGCGGGCGGCGCACTGTTGGGCGCGGGCTGAATCTGCGCCCAGCCGTCGCGGGCGTGGGGCGCCTCGTCGCCGGGCAAAAACTGCTGAACCACGTCGAGCAGATGCCGGGCGCGGTAAATCCGGGCACCGGGTACCAGCGCGGCTTCTTGCGCGCTGCCTTCGGGCAACACCAGCCTAGGCAGATGTGTTGACGGGCCAGAAGGCGCGTGGCCGCTGCCGTCGCCCTGGCTGATCGCCAGACTCATGGCCAGCGCGCCGCGCACCGGGCGCAACTCGCCGCCCAGCGACAGTTCGCCCGCAAATTCAAAACCAGCCAGTTTGGCCGGATCAATCTGCCCGCTGGCGGCCAGAATGCCCAGCGCAATTGGCAAATCAAACCGGCCCGAATCCTTGGGCAAATCGGCGGGCGCCAGATTGACGGTGATGCGTTTGTTGGCCGGAAACTGCAGCCCGCTGTTTTGAATCGCCGAGCGAACCCGCTCGCGCGCCTCTTTGACCTCGGTATCGGCCAGGCCGACGAGGGTAAAACTGGGCAAGCCGTTGGCCAGATGAACCTCGACACAGACGGGGCGCGCCTGCAGCCCCAATAAGGCGCGGCTATGCACTAAAGACAAGCTCATTCAACGACTCCGCTTAAATGCTTCAAAGTTGTGCATCGCCACTGCACTGGTGTGGTGCGTCCCCTGTTGTCAGGGCGGTAACGCCGTGTGACAGTTCTGGATGCGGCCTGCCTGTTGGAAGTGCAGGTTTGGCACGGTCCATGCTATGTCAGATCGAGAACTTTAACAACATGGCGCGTTATGGAACCTGTAGCGCCCTCTACTCATCCTGAAGGAAAGCCGAAATGAAACTCGTAACCGCCATCATCAAACCATTCAAGCTGGACGAAGTGCGTGAAGCACTCTCCAGCATGGGTGTGCAGGGCATTACCGTGACAGAAGTCAAGGGCTTTGGCCGCCAGAAGGGCCACACCGAGCTGTACCGTGGCGCGGAATACGTGGTTGATTTCCTGCCCAAGGTCAAGATTGAAGCTGCCGTCTCCAGCGATCTGGTGGAGCGAGTGATTGAGGCGATTGAGTCGGCGGCGCGCACTGGCAAGATCGGCGACGGCAAGATTTTTGTTTACAACCTGGAGCAGGTTGTGCGCATTCGCACCGGGGAAACCGGCAAGGAAGCACTCTAGGATTTAACCTTTTTAAAAAAGAAAAAATAGTCATGAAAAAACTACTTGCTTCCCTGCTTTTGGGGATGAGTTTGCTGGGCTCGGGCGCTGTGCTGGCCGAGACCCCCTCCGCAGCACCTGCTGCAGTTGCTACCGCGTCAGCCCCGGCTGAAGCCAAGCACGATGCAGCACCCGCCGCTGCACCGGCTGCTTCTGCCGCCGCTGCGCCAGCAGGCGCTTCCGCCGAAGCTGCAGCGCCTGCCCCCGCTGCTGCCGCATCCGCCCCTGTTCCGAACAAGGGCGACACCTCTTGGATGATGGTTTCCACGCTGCTGGTCATTTTGATGACCGTGCCCGGTCTGGCCCTGTTCTACGGCGGCCTGGTGCGCAGCAAAAACATGCTGTCTATCCTGATGCAGGTCATGGTCACCTTCTCGATGATTGTCGTGCTGTGGTTCCTGTATGGCTACAGCTTGGCGTTCACCGAGGGCAATGCCTTTATCGGCGGCTTTGACCGGCTGATGATGAAGGGCATCTGGGACAACGCCGCTGGCACCTTTGCCAACGCGGCCACCTTCAGCAAGGGCGTGGTGATTCCTGAAATCGTGTTCGCCGCCTTCCAAGCTACCTTTGCCGGTATCACCTGCACGCTGATCGTCGGCGCCTTTGCTGAGCGCATCAAGTTCTCTGCTGTGCTGGCCTTCATGGCGATCTGGTTCACCTTCAGCTACGCCCCGATGGCGCACATGGTCTGGTTCTGGATGGGCCCTGATGCCTACACCGGCAAGGACGTTGTCGATGCGATGAACGGCAAGGCCGGCTACCTCTGGCAAATGGGCGCGCTCGACTTCGCGGGCGGCACTGTGGTTCACATCAACGCTGCTGTGGCCGGTCTGGTCGGCGCGTACATGGTCGGCAAGCGTATCGGCTACGGCAAAGAAGCCATGGCCCCGCACAGCCTGACGTTGACGATGGTGGGCGCTGCGCTGCTGTGGGTCGGCTGGTTCGGCTTTAACGCCGGTTCGGCACTGGAAGCCAACGGCTTTGCAGCACTGGCTTTCATCAACACCCTGGGCGCGACGGCGGCTGCGGTGCTGGCTTGGTGCCTCGGCGAGGCGCTGATGCGTGGCAAGGCTTCGATGCTGGGCGCTGCGTCCGGTGCGGTCGCTGGTCTGGTGGCGATCACGCCTGCTGCTGGCAACGTCGGCATCGCTGGCGGTCTGGTGATTGGCTTTATCGCTGGTTTCGCCTGCCTCTGGGGCGTGCATGGCCTGAAGAAAATCCTCGGCGCCGATGACGCGCTGGACGTGTTCGGCGTGCATGGTATCGGCGGTATTCTGGGCGCGCTGCTGACTGGCGTGTTCAACTCGCCAGCTCTGGGCGGCCCTGGCTACACGGCTGACTGGGTCACGGCCACGATGATTACGCAAGCTGATTACTCCATCGTTTCGCAGGTCTGGGTTCAGGCCAAGGCTGTGCTGGTGACTGTGGTCTGGTCTGGCGTCGTGTCCTTCATCGCCTACAAGATCGTTGACCTGACCATCGGTCTGCGCGTCAGCGAAGAAGACGAGCGCGAAGGTCTGGACATCACCTCGCACGGTGAAACAGCTTACAACCGCTGATCGCTATCGATAAAGACGGCCGCTTGAGGCCGTTCTCAAAGGATTGACGAGGGTCTCCTTGGGATTTGAGCCCGCCGGTGCAAACTGGCGGGCTATTTTTTTGGGCGCGGCTGGACGGCGCAGGCGCCCGGCGGCAAAAAATCGAACAGCCTGCATTCAAAAAGATCAAAGCATTCAAGGTCTGCCCCGGCGTACCATCCTAGCCATGATTTCAACTACTGATTTGACCGCTTCTATGGCGGCCCAGGTTCGCGCCGCAGCGGCGGCGGGCGCGCCTTTGCGCATTCGCGGCGGCGGCAGCAAGGATTTTTACGGCCAGTCGCTGCAGGGCGAGGTGCTGGACATGCGCGCTTTGGCGGGCGTTGTCAGCTACGAGCCGAGCGAACTGGTCGTCACCGCGCGCGCAGGAACGCCGCTGGCCGAGCTGGAAAGCCTGCTGGCTGCGCAGGGCCAGTGCCTGCCGTTTGAGCCGCCGCATTTCGGGCCTGATGCCACCGTCGGCGGCATGGTCGCCAGCGGGTTGAGCGGCCCGGCACGCGCCAGTGTCGGCGCGGTGCGCGACTACCTGCTCGGCGTGCAACTGATCAACGGTCAGGGCGAATGCTTGAGCTTCGGCGGCCAGGTGATGAAAAACGTCGCCGGTTACGACGTGTCGCGCCTGATGGCGGGCGCGCTGGGTACCCTGGGTGCGCTGCTGGAGGTTTCGCTCAAAGTGCTGCCGGTCGCGCCCGCCGAGGCGACTTTGCAGTGCCACCTGCCGCAGCAGAGCGCACTGGACCTGCTCAACCGCTGGGGCGGTCAGCCGCTGCCGCTCAACGCCAGTTGCTGGGTGCATGACGACACGGCCAGCCCGGCGCAGGATTTTCTGTTTGTGCGCCTGCGCGGCGCCGTCGCCGCCGTCGAAGCCGCCTGCCCGCGCATGATCGCCGACGTGCAGGCCCAGGGCGGCAACGCCGTGCGCTTGGACAACACCCAGGCCAGCGCCGACTGGGCCGCCTGCCGCGAGCAGACCTTGCCGTTTTTCGTGCAGCCGCCATCGCCCGGTGCCTGCCTGTGGCGCCTGAGCCTGCCGCAAACCACGCCCGCGCTGGACCTGCCTTTTGAGCAACTGGTCGAGTGGCATGGCGGTTTGCGCTGGCTCTGGGCGCCCGCATCAGCGGCGCTTCAACTGCGCCAAGTGGCGGAAAAAGCGGGTGGCCACGCCACTTTGTTTCGCCGCGCTGCTGGCGCGCCCGCTGATTCCTCCGTTGAGGCGCCCGTGTTCACGCCGCTGACCCCCGTGCAGGCGCGCATCCAGCATGTGCTGAAAAAACAGTTTGACCCGGCTGGCATTTTTAATCCGGGCCGCCTGTCTGCGGACTGGTAGGGCGCGGCATGCGGCGTCTGCGTCACCTGACCGGCCAGCACCGGACGGCTTCCACCAACCGCCTGCTCGGCGCCTTGCTGGCTTTTAACGCCGGAGCCATCAATGCGGGCGGCTTGCTGGTGGTTCACATGTACACCTCGCACATGACCGGCTTTGCCTCGCTGCTGGCCGACAACCTGGTGCTGGGCAACATGAAACTGGTACTCGGTGCCACTGGCGCGCTGCTGGCGTTTACCTGCGGCGCCGCCTTTACCGCCATTCAGGTGAACTGGGCGCGCCAGCACGGGCTGCGCAGCGAGTACGCGCTGACGCTGTTCGTCGAGGCGCTGCTGCTGCTGCTGTTTGGCCTGATGGGCGCGACACTGGGCCGTCAGACGCCGTTTGCCGTGCCGCTGACCGTGCTGGTGTTGTCCTTCACGATGGGGCTGCAAAACGCGCTGGTCAGCAAAATCTCCTCGTCGCAAATCCGCACCACGCACATGACTGGCATCGTTACCGACATCGGCATCGAGCTGGGCAAGCTGCTGTACTGGAACCGCATTCAAGGTCGGCCCGAATCCCAGGTGCGCGCCAACCTGATCAAGCTGCGGCTGCTGTGTACGCTGCTGGGTGCCTTTATTGTCGGCGGCGTGGTCGGTGCGACGGGTTTCAAGTACATCGGCTTCATTTGGGTGATGCCGCTGGCGCTGCTGCTGCTGGGCCTGTGCCTGCCACCCCTCTATTCCGATCTGCAGCGCACCTTGCGGCGCAGATTCACCGCCCTTGAACACGATTCCTGAACCCCATGCAAACCCAACTCGCCCCCGAATTCCAGAACACCCCCGACGGTCAGCAGGCCGAAGCCATCCTGCGCAAATGCGTGCATTGCGGCTTTTGCACGGCGACCTGTCCGACTTATCAACTGCTCGGCGACGAGTTGGACGGCCCACGCGGGCGCATTTACCTGATCAAGCAAGTGCTCGAAGGCGCCGCGCCGACGCGCAAAACCCAGCTGCATTTAGACCGCTGCCTGACCTGCCGCAACTGCGAATCGACCTGCCCCAGCGGCGTTCAATACGGCCACCTGATCGACATTGGCCGCAAGCTCGTCGATGAGCGCGTGCCGCGCCCGGCCAGTGAGCGCGCCGTGCGTTGGGCGCTGAAAGAAGGCCTGCCGTCGCCACTGTTCGCGCCCGCCATGAAAATCGGCCAGGCCGTGCGCAGCCTGCTGCCCGAAGCGCTGCAGGCCAAAGTGCCACCGAAGCAAGTCGCTGGCGACTGGCCGACGCGCGCCCACGCCCGCAAGATGCTGATGCTGGAAGGCTGCGTCCAGCCCGCGATGATGCCCAACATCAACCGCGCCACCGCTAGAGTGCTGGACGCCGCCGGGATTGAATGCGTCTCGGCGGCCAAGGTTGGTTGCTGCGGTGCGGTCAAATTCCACCTGAACGACCAGATGGGTGGCAAGGCCGAAATGCGCCGCAACATCGACGCATGGTGGCCGTATGTCGAGAGCGGCGTCGAAGCGATTGTGATGAACGCCTCGGGCTGCGGCGTGACGGTCAAAGACTACGGCCACATTTTCAAAGACGAACCGGCCTACGCCGACAAAGCCGCCCGCATCAGCGCGCTGACCCGCGACTTGAGCGAGCTGCTGCCCGCCATCGTCCCGGTTTTGAAAGAAAAACTGGCCGCTTTGTCAGCGCCGGGCGCTGCCGGGAGTGGCGCGTCCAAGCTGGTGTTTCACCCGCCCTGCACGCTGCAACACAGCCAGCAGCTGCGCGGCGGCGTTGAAAAATATCTGGGCGAGCTGGGCTTTGAAATCCGCCTGGCCAGTTGCGAATCGCACCTGTGCTGCGGCTCGGCGGGCACTTACTCGGTGCTGAACCCGGACATTTCCTACCAGCTGCGCGACCGCAAACTGGCCAATCTGGCCGCCAGTCAGGACGCCGCTGTCCCTGAGGTGATTGTGTCGGCCAATATCGGCTGCATCACGCATTTGCAAAGCGGCACAAAAACGCCGGTGCGCCATTGGGTCGAAGTGCTGGATGCGGCGCTGGCGGGTTCATAACTACCTGCATTCTTGAGCCACGATTCGCTCCTTGCTGGAAATAACAGACTGGCGATTTTCATCTTCTATATAGTGCCGGTCCCCTTTGTTGTCCAGCGAATAAGCGGGTCGTCCCCTTTTGGCGACTTCCAGCTGACTACGGGCCAAGTTGCAACTGATCATTTTGTTGTAGATGCGTGTTTTTTCATTCGCCGCATTTATCTCTTCGTCAGCGCGCCGTCTTTTTTCGTTATCTTCTTTGGATTGCCAGGAATTTTCTGAACCGAGGGGTTTTTGCGTTCTGGTTTTTTGGGGTCGATTTGAATTATTTTCAGATTCGCTAGGCTCGCTTGGCGGCGGCAAGGAAAGTTTCGAGCTGACGGCGCCCGCCAAGCAGGGGCGGTCTTGAAAGCTCAGCGAGCCGTCCGGCTGTTTGCACTTGTAGGCTTGCGCCTGCACCATCAGCGGCGCGGAGATGAGAAGCCCCAGCAAGATAATACGCATTGACATTAAAAATCCCTTTTTAAATTTTAATTTGTGAGCGAAATCGGAAATAAATATTTTTACGAAAAAATCATGATTTTTTCGTGTCTTTCGAATCTGCCTTGGTGGCTGGCATTCATCGCGTCAGCAGTCCTGTCGCGGCCATTAAAACAAGCTCATTTTTTCTGACGCTCAAGCCGCCACCGCCGCAGCGCCAAAATCAAGGCGGCCACTGCGGCGCAGGCAAAGCACAGCGTCTGCAGCGCGTCGATGGACATCCAGCCATAAAGCGCGTTGGCCGCGCTGAACGGCGCCCAGGGCCGGATGTCGGCATGCATCACGCTGTCGAGCACGATATGGGAGTAGCTGCCCGCCGCCGCGCCGCCCAGCACTGCCAGCCGCGTGACACTCTGCCAGCCGAACGTATCCGGCAGCCTGAGCCGCACCGCCAGCCGCAAGGCCAGCAGAAACAGCGCCACCGTCGCCGCCATCACCAGCGTCGCTCCCACGTAGGTGTGGAAAAAACGGTGCAGCGGCTCCTGGCCGGTCAGCATGAAATACAGTGGCTCGGTGTCGATCAGCACATTGGCGCCGCAAAAGGCCAGAAAGCTGATCTGGCGTGGTGCCACGGCGTGCATCAGCGCGCCGGGGCCGAAGTGAAAGGGTGTGAAGGGCATGGGTTTGGCGTTCAGCGTTCAGTCATAGTGCGGGACAGCGAGCGGGCGAGGTTGTCCCGCGCCTTGGTTTCCAGCGCGCTGCGGAAAAATTCGCTGGAATACAGTTGTGGCCGGGCCAGAAACTGCGCCAGAATCGCGCGCCGTTTCTCGCAGAAAAGCGGGAAAGGAACGCCGAAATATTCTTGCCGAATCTGGCGCTCGTAGTCGTCAAAGCGCGCAGGCTCGGCGCCCAGAATGGCCAGATCGACATCGACCAGCAGACACTCATCGGCTGTAGCGGGCAGGGCGCTGTGACCCGTGGCCAGCACCAGATTTTTCACCCGCTCGCAGACTTCGGCGGACAGCCCGGCGCTTGCCAAAACCTGAGCGGCCCACAGCGCGCTTTGCAGTTCGTTGTCGCTTCGTTCAAGGTCGTAAATGGCGTCGTGGAACCACAGGGCGATTTCGACTTCGCCCGGATGCGCGCACAGGCCCAGCGCAGGCTCAAGCTGCGCGATGCACTCGGCGAGATGCTGCAGCGTGTGGTACTTGCGCTGCGGCTCGGCATAGTGCGCGATGAGCTGCGCAGACAGCGCCGGGCTGGGCGGATTGGCCGCCAGCGCATGCCATGCACGGCGCCAGGAATCGGAAAGCAGGGTCATGGTGGCGCTCCGGGTTTGGGGGCAGCGGCGCCATGAGGCTCAGGGCTCGCCGGACGAAGAGATGGTTTTGTGCTCGGCGTGAATGGTAGCCCGGCGCCGCCGTCCAGGCCTGAAAAATAGCGGTCAGACTCCCGCGCATCCCCGTCCTTAAAATGCCGCATCCATTTGTTCAAGGAACTGCCGCGTGACCCCTTTCCCTTCTTCCTGCCTGAACGTGTGCCGGGCTGATTACCAAAACCCTGGCCACGCCCGCGCACTGGTCGCGCTGCTCGACGCCTATGCGCAAGACCCGGCGGGTGGCGGCGCGCCGCTCAGCGAGTTTGCCAAAACGCATCTGGTGGCCGAACTGGCGGCGCGGCCTCAGGCGTTCAGCGTGCTGGCGTTTGCTGACGATCAGCCGGTCGGGTTGGTCAACTGCATCGAAGGCTTTTCGACGTTTGCCTGCCGCCCGCTGGTCAACATCCACGACGTGGCGGTGTTGCCCAGCCACCGGGGCCAGCGCGTGGCCGAGCAGATGCTGGCGCTGGTGGACACCATCGCCCGCGAGCGCGGCGCCTGCAAGCTGACGCTGGAAGTGCTGCAGGGCAACGCCAGCGCCATCCGGCTGTACCAGCGCACGGGGTTTGCGGGCTACCAGCTGGACCCGGCAATGGGGCGGGCGCAGTTTTTCCAGAAGTGGCTGGCATGAGCGGGCGGCTGTTGAACGGTGTCTGCCGGTCTGGCCGCACGGCGCTGGTGGCGCTGAGCACGGCAACGGCGCTGGCGGCTTTGACGCTGACCGGCTGCGCCAGCGTCGGCTCGGCCAGCGCCCCGGCGCCGCGCTACATGGACATCGCGCTGATCGGCTTCAACGACCTGCACGGCAATCTGGAGCCGCCACGCCTAGCGATACGCGCAGCGGGCGCACCCGGCGCCGCGCCGGTGGCCGTGCCTGCGGGCGGCGCGGCCTATCTGGCCAGCGCGATTGCCACGCTCAAGGCGCGCAGCCCGCACCACGCGGTGGTGTCGGCGGGCGACATGGTGGGCGCGTCGCCGCTGGTGTCGGCGCTGTTTCTCGACGAGCCAACGATTGAGGTCGCCAACCGCTTCCAGATCGACTTCAACGCCGTCGGCAACCACGAGTTTGACAAGGGCTGGCACGAATTGAAGCGCCTGAAAAACGGCGGCTGCGACAAGCACACAGCGCGCCAGCCCTGCCAGCTCAGCCAGCCATTTCCGGGCGCCAATTTCGGCTTTCTGGCCGCGAACACGCTGCAGGCCGACGGCCAGACGCTGTTTCCGGCCACCGGCCTGAAGCGCTTCACGCAGGACGGCGCCACCGTCACCATCGGCTTTATCGGCCTGACGCTCAAGGGCACGCCGAACATGGTGGCCCCGGCGGGCGTGGCCGGTCTGCATTTTGCCGACGAGGCGGACACGGCCAACGCGCTGATTCCGCAGTTGCGCGCTCAAGGCGCCGACATCATCGTCGTGGCGATTCACGAGGGCGGCGCGACGACCGCCAGCGTCAACGAAACCAGCTGCGCGGGCCTGAGCGGCGACATCGTGCCGATTCTGGAGCGGCTCGACCCGGCGGTCGATGTGGTGATGTCCGGCCACACGCACCGCGCCTACCTGTGCGACTACGGCCGGGTCAATCCGCAGCGGCCTTTTTTGCTGACCAGCGCGGGCCAGTACGGCACGCTGCTGACCGACATTGCGCTGCGCTTTGACACCCAGAGCCGCAAGCTGGTGGGCAAAACGGCGCGCCATGTCATCGTGCAGGGCGAGGCCTTCGACAGCGGCCAGGGCCGCGTGGAACTGAGCCCGCTTTACCCGGTGTTTGCGCCCGATGCGCAGGTGCAGCGGCTGGTGGCCCAGGCCAGCACCGCCGCCGCGCCGCTGGCCCAGCGCGTGGTCGGGCAGGCCACGGGGCCGATTCGGCGCAGGCCGACCGACTCGCAGGAAAGCCCGCTGGGCAGCCTGATCGCCGACGCCCAGCTCGCCGCCACGCGCGCGACCGAGCGCGGCGGCGCGCAGCTCTCGTTCATGCACGCGGGCGGGCTGCGCGCTGATCTGGTGCCGGACGCGCAGGGCCAAGTGCGCTACGGCCAGCTATTTAGCGTCCAGCCGTTTGGCAATCATCTGGTCGTGATGACGCTGACCGGCGCGCAGATACGCGCCCTGCTGGAGCAGCAGTTTGACGGCGCCAAAGACGGCGCCCATTCGCGTCTGCTGTCGGTGTCCGAGGGCTTGCAATACCGCTACGACCTGCGCCAGCCGCCGGGCGCGCGCGTCAGCGGGGTGACGCTGCAGGGCGCGCCGCTGGTCGATGCGGCGCCTTACCGGGTTTGCGTCAGCAGTTATTTGGCCGATGGCGGCGGCAGTTTTGGCGTGTTCCGGCAAGGGCGCGACGCGCAGGGCGGCGGCCAGGACATCGACGCGCTGGAAGATTATTTCCGCCAGCACAGCCCGGTGGCGCCGCCAGCGGCAGCGCGCATCACGCGGGTGCGGGCGGGCCTGTCATGAGGCTGAAACATGGCCGCGCCACAGTAGCCGGGTGATTGATTTTTCGCTTACCTGTCTGGAGTACACCCCATGAATCCTGCTGTGAATCCTTCCCGCCGCCGTGCCCTGCAATTTCTCGCTGGCGTCCCGATGCTGCCGCTGTCGTCCGCGCTGGCGGGCAGTGGTTTGCTGCTCGCAGGCTGCGGCGGCGGCGATTCGGCTGTGGCTGCCACCGTTTCCCCGTCCGCCAGCCTGAGCGGCGTGAGCTTTTCCTCGACGGCTGCGCCCACGCTGGCCGATGCCGCCGCGATGGCCACAACCACCGTCGGCTCCACGATGACGGTCAATTTCAGCGACGCCAGCCAGCTCGACTTCAAGCTCGCTTATCAGCCTTTTTTCATCACCGGCGACTTGGTCGATGACATCAAGGGCGGCCAGATTCTGGCAGGCGGCTATTTCGACATCTACAACAACAAGATCATCGACAAGACCGTCCCCGGCAAGGAGCGCCAGTTCTTCTCCGACTGCCCGGACGGCACTTCGCTGCTGACCGTGCCCGGCGCCCAGATTACGGGCGTCAAGGGCAACACGGTGTTTGCCGTGGTGCAGTTTGAATACACCACTTGGGCGCAAGACGGCACCAGTGGCATGTATGGCCGCCTGCCTTCGCCCATCGCCGTGCTCACGCTGGACCAAGATGCCGCCACCGGCAAGCTCAAGCTGGTGAAGTATCACAACGTGGACACCTCTGGCGTGCATGGCCTGTGGATCACCTGCGGCGCCAGCCTGTCGCCCTGGGGCACGCACCTGTCGAGCGAAGAGTACGAGCCGGACGCTTTTGCCGCCGCCACCGATGCGCAGTTCCTGGCCTACAGCACTAACTTGTACGGCGACGCGACCAAGGCCAATCCTTACCACTACGGCCACCTGCCCGAAGTGACGGTCAAGGCTGACGGCACGGCCAGTATCAAAAAGCATTTCTGCATGGGCCGCATCTCGCACGAACTGGTGCAGGTGATGCCGGACAACCGCACCGTGTTCATGGGCGACGACGCCACCAACAGCGGCTACTTCGTCTTCGTCGCGAATACTGAAAAAGACCTGTCCTCGGGCAGCCTGTATGTGGCCAAGGTGGGCGCAGGCTTCTCGATTGACCCGACTGCCGCCGCCGCGCCACTGAGCTGGATCAAGCTCGGCTCGGCCACCAGCGCCGAAATTGAAGCCCTGGCCAACACGCTCAAGCTGGCCGACATCATGACGGTGGTTCGGGTTGATCCGCTGGACGCGACCTTCACCAAAATCGTCGCCAACGGCAAGACCGAGTGGGTCAAGCTGGTGCCCGGCATGGAAAAAGCCGCCGCCTTCCTCGAAACTCACCGCTACGCCGCCCTAATGGGCGCGAGCCTGGGCTTTACCAAGATGGAAGGCACAACCGTCAACATCAAGGACAAAGTGGCTTACTCGGCGCTGCAGAACGTGCAAGGCTCGATGGTGGCGGGCAACGCAGCCAATGTGCCCGGCAACGGCATCTCGGTGCCCAAGGCGCTGGTGGCGGGCGCAGTGATGGCGCTGAACCTCCAGGGCGGCCAAAAGGACGACAAGGGCGCCGCCATCGTCAGCGAATGGATGCCAGTCGATACCAAAGCCTTGCTGGTCGGCGAAGATCTGGCCGTCCCCGACGCGCTGGGCAACACCGCCAACCCGGACAAGGTGGCGAACCCGGACAACCTGAAGTTCTCCGAAACGATGCGCACGCTCTTCATCGGCGAAGACAGCAGCCAGCACGTCAACAACTTCTTGTGGGCCTACAACATCGACACCAAGAAGCTCTCGCGCCTCATGTCGATCCCGGCAGGCGGCGAATCGACCGGCCTGCATGCGGTGGACGCGCTGAACGGCTGGACCTACATCATGAGCAACTTCCAGCATCCCGGCGACTGGGGCGGCATTCATGGCAACGTCAAGGCCACGCTCGATCCGCTGGTCAAGGCCAACTACAAGGACAAGTTCGGCGCCGCCGTCGGCTACCTGACGGGCGAGTTGGCCCAGGTCAAACTGGCCAAGTAAGGCTGCGTTCGGCAACCCTTTTTTAGAAGCCTCCCTCCGGCCCAGCCGGTTGCCCGGTCTTTCAGGAAGGCCGGGCTTTTTTTCGTTCAGTTTCAGCGGGCGGCCTTTGGGTGCTGGTAGCAAAAAAGCCAACACATATCGGACGCTGCGGCCTACACTTTTGTCTGGCGCAAGCACGCGGGCCTTACCCAGGTCTGGCGGCTTTCATCCCGCTGCCCACAAGGCGGCCATGAGCACAATTGCGGAGACACACACCATGAACGCCCCTTTGCCAGAGTCCGTCCGAAAGGCGCTCGACACCGTCACGCTGGACGACAAATATGCGCTTGAGCATGGCCGCGCTTTCATGAGCGGCGTGCAGGCGCTGGTTCGACTGCCGATGTTGCAGCAAACCCGCGACGCGCTGGCGGGGCTGAACACGGCGGGCTTTATCAGCGGCTACCGGGGTTCGCCGCTGGGCGGCTACGACCAGGCGCTGTACGCGGCGAAAAAGCACCTAGCGGCGCACCACATCGTCTTTCAGCCCGGCGTGAATGAAGAGCTGGGCGCGACCGCCGTCTGGGGCACGCAGCAGCTCGACTTGTACCCGGACAAAAACAAATTCGACGGCGTGTTCGGCCTGTGGTACGGCAAGGGGCCGGGCGTGGATCGCTGCTCGGACGTGTTCAAGCACGCCAACATGGCGGGCACGGCGAAACACGGCGGCGTGATTGCCATCGCGGCTGACGACCATGTCGCCAAAAGCTCGACCGCGCCGCACCAGAGCGACCACATTTTTAAAGCCTGCGGCCTGCCGGTGTTTTTTCCGTCCAGCGTGCAGGAGATTTTGGACATGGGGCTGCACGCGATTGCGATGAGCCGCTTTTCCGGCCTGTGGTCGGGCATGAAGACGATTCAGGAGGTGGTCGAGTCGTCCAGCTCGGTGTCGGTGGAGCCGGATCGGGTCAAAATCATCCTGCCCGAAGATTTCGACATGCCGCCCGGCGGCCTGCATATCCGCTGGCCGGACGCGCCGCTGGCGCAGGAAGCGCGGCTGATGGACTACAAATGGTATGCCGCGCTGGCCTACGTGCGCGCCAACAAGCTCAATTACAACGTGATCGCCGGGGCGAACGACCGCTTCGGCCTCATCGCCAGCGGCAAGGCTTTCAATGACACGCGCCAGGCGCTGGCTGATCTGGGTCTGGACGAGGCTACCTGCGGCCAGCTCGGCATCCGGCTGCACAAGGTCAACGTGGTCTGGCCGCTCGAAGCGAGCATCACGCGCGACTTTGCGCAGGGGCTGCAGGAAATTCTGGTGGTGGAAGAAAAGCGCCAGATCATCGAATACCAGCTCAAAGAAGAGCTGTACAACTGGCGCGCCGACGTGCGCCCCAACGTGCTGGGCAAGTTCGACGAGCCCGAAGGCGACCAGAGCGGCGGCGAATGGAGCCAGTCCAACCCCGGCGAACACTGGTTGCTGCGCGCCAAGGCCGATTTGACGCCCGCCATCATCGCCAAAGCGATTGCCAAGCGCCTGAAAAAGCTCGGTGTGCCCGCTGACGTGGCCGCCCACATGGACGAGCGGCTGGCGGTCATAGCCGCCCGCGAGCGCGCCCTGAGCGAGACAAAAATCGACACTGGCGAGCGCCTGCCGTGGTTTTGCAGCGGCTGCCCGCACAACACCAGCACCCGCGTCCCCGAAGGCTCGCGGGCGGTGGCGGGCATTGGCTGCCATTACATGACGGTGTGGATGGACCGCAGCACCT
>Ga0302214_1000046_pt1 | contig 45625 bp, 40 predicted proteins | sample II_Fen_N1_3_FD_194584 | JGI IMG/M metagenome (GOLD analysis project Ga0302214, IMG submission 194584) | Peat permafrost microbial communities from Stordalen Mire near Abisko, Sweden - II_Fen_N1_3 | ecosystem: Environmental > Terrestrial > Soil > Wetlands > Permafrost | place: Sweden: Abisko... | reverse complement strand
TTGGGCACGGATCCAGGCGAGTTCTTCGTCCTCGTCCAGCGCCAGCCACCAGGCAGCGCGCGTCCCCTTTTCAGAGCGGCCGCATTCCAGGTTCTTGCGGAAGTCGGCGGCCTTGTCGGGGAAGATGCGGTTGGCGACTTCAAGTACGGTGCCGGTGGAGCGATAGTTTTCCACGAGCTTGAGAATGTGCGCGTGGGGGAAGTCGCGGCGGAAGTCCAGCACGTTTCCGATGTCGGCACCGCGGAAGCCGTAGATCGACTGGTCGTCGTCGCCCACAGCTAAAAGCCGGGAAGAGCTTCCCAACAGGGCGCGCACCAGCCGGTACTGCGAGCGGTTGGTGTCCTGGTATTCGTCCACGAGCAGGGTACGCGCGCGGCTGCGCCACCGGGCGGCAAGCTCGGCGTCATTTTCCAGCAGACGGATGGCAAGGCCGATCAGATCCTCGAAGTCGAGGGTGGCGTGCCGTTCCTTCCAGGCGTTCCATGCGCGCCACACCGGAATGCCTGGGTGCGTGGGGCGGGCGCGTTCCAGTTCGTCGGGCTCGGTCCAGGCGCAGCGCAGTCGTTCGAGTTCGATCTGGGTCCAGGCGCGGGTAGGGCTTTCGCGAAAGCGCTCCTGCCAGAAGCTGGCCCGCGAGCGGTCGGCCTCTTCGGGGGAAAGCAGCCGCGCAGTGCTTCGCCCCAACCGGTCCCAGCCGGTGCGCCCTTCGCAGCTTTCCGAAAGAATGCGCAGTCCCAGGGCATGGAAGGTCCCGCACCAGGGTGCCTCAAAACCGGCGCGCAGCGTAGACAATAATTGTCCAGCTCGCTCGCGCATCTCGGCGGCGGCTTTGCGCGTAAAGGTCAGTGCCAGCACGTGTTCCCCGGAGCCGTCTCGAAGTGCCTCCTGCGCCAGGCGTCGGGTGATGGTGGCGGTCTTTCCGGTGCCCGCACCAGCAAGCACTAAGAGCGGTGCCTGCTCCAGGTCGTGGGCGAGGATCTCGCGCTGGCGAGAATTTAGCCCCTCTTCCAGGAAGGCTTGGCTGTCTTGGAAGAGGGGCATGGAGGATCAGAGAGAGAAGGCCAGGCCGCCGCTCAGGGCCAGAGGGTACTTGGAGGCGGCGTCCGAGACGCTGGTGTGGACGTACCACTTGCCGTCGGCGTAGATGGCGATCGGCAGTACTGGCACCTTGAAGAGGATGTTGAGGTCCAGATGCCCGCCCCAGGTGGTGGTGTAGAGGTTGTTAGAGATCTTGTCGGAGAGCTTCTTCTGTGCTGTCACAGAATTGAGATCCGCTGGTGCGGTTCCGGAAAGAATGCTTTCGACGTCGTTCTTACTAACCACGCGCGTTCCGTAGACCAGTGTAGCGCCGGCACCGGCCGAAATCTTGAGCGGCTTCAGCGGTGAGAGCGGCGGCAGCTTCAGGAAGGTGTAGCGCAACGTGAGGTCGTTGAGCAGGTTGATGTAGGGAGTCTCGCCCTTGCCAATGCCCCAGACCGGGAAGTTAGTGGAGAGACTTGGACTTGCCGAGAAGCTGTGAGCACCCTCCGGTGTGCCGTCGTCGAAGATCACTTGACTCTTGTAGCTTCCCCAAGCCACGTTGGAGCCCAAGTCCACGGAGAAATCGGTGAAGGGGATGTCGATCCAGGCCTTTACGCCCAGCTGCTGGAGTCCCGAGACCTTCTCTCGGTCAAGCTCAAGCGTAGGGTTGCTGAGATTGTTGCTTTGAGCGTAGCTCTGCAGGTAGCTGGGCATTTGCGCAGCCGTTAGCGTACTGCTCTCGCTCTTGACTTCGGCGAAGTTGTGACCGTAGTTGACGCCCAGCCCAAGCAGAGCGTGACTGGGGGTGGCGGCCAGGAGACCGAGGGCGGCGATGGAAAGGGAAAGACGCTTCATATTCCTCCAGTGGGCGCGATGAGGCAGAGGGTGGCCATCCGACCGGCGCGCGCGCCCGCGCGACGGTAGCTGTGCAGTTGCAAATCTCCTAAAGTAGAGCGGGAATCACAAGTGATTCTCGCGGCATCGACGCCGCTCTGCGACAATTCCTGACGCAGGAAGGCAGGAAGGTCCACGGAGAGCGTTCCCCAGGAGGTATGGCCGTGGAATGCGGTAGGAAACTGATCCAGCACCTCCGACCCCACCTCGAAGTCTGCTGGGCCGATGCCAGGGCCGATCACGGCCTCAAGATCTTCGCAGCGCGATCCTTCGGCAAGCAGCCGTTCCACTCCTTGCCGCGCCAGATGCCCGGCCGCACCGCGCCAGCCGCAGTGCAGAAGTGCTGCGGCGTTGCGGTGAGAATCGAGAATCGCCACCGGAAAGCAGTCGGCATGTCGGATCAGCGCGGCATCTCCAGGTCCCAGCAGGAAGCCGTCGGCATCGCCTTTCTCCTCGGAGCTGAGGATGCGGGTGCCATGGACCTGGACCGTGGCGCGAAGGGGCGTCGGCCATCCCAGACGCTTGCGAACCAGTTCGACATCGGCCTCTTCGCGGGCGTCCCAGCTATGGCCGTCGAGGAAGGCCTCGCACAGCAGTACGCGGATCGCGCCTTGTCGCCAGAGTTCCTTCATGTGAATTCCACCAGAAGCAGTGTCACGTCGTCTTCCACCGGCTCGCTTCCGATGAAGTCCCGCCATTTATGCAGCATGGCATCCAGGGCTGCGGTGGGCAAGAATTCCTGACTGTCGCGCAGACGTTCGCAAAGGCGGGCGAAGCCAAACATCTCACCGTCTCTGTTCGCCGCTTCGACGATGCCGTCGGTGTGCAGCAGCAGCCGATCGCCAGGTGTCAGCGTGAGCGTTCCGATCGAGAGCTGCGGATCATCAAAGGCGCCCAGGAAGAGGCCGGAGGCCTCCATGTTCAGAAGCGTGCCGTCGCGTCGCAGCAGGATCTGCGGGCAGTGCCCGGCGGAGATCCAGTGGAGATGCCAACTTTCGGGATCAAAGACTGCGAGGAACACCGTCACGAAATGCAGTCCCTGGACCTGTGCCAGGAGGTCTTGGTTGATCTCCTCCAAGGCTTCCTGCAAGGTGATGGCGCGTCGCAATGAACGGCGCAGCAGCACCTTGAACATGGCCATGACCATGGCTGCTGAGATGCCGTGGCCGGAAACGTCAGCCACCAGCAGCGCCTGCTTTCCCAAGGGCACGTCCGGATTCAAGGGGAACAGGTCGAAGGAGTCTCCAGAGACCTTTGCGGCGGGAAGGTAGCGGCTGGCCGCCAGCATGTGCGGGGCGTTCAGGTCGCCACCGGGAACCAGGCCTTCCTGAATGCGACGTGCCCGGTCGATGTCTTTTTGCAGCTGGTGGTTGGCTTCGTGAAGAGCATCGTAGGTCTGGCGAAGATCATCGCGCAGGCGGAATCCGCTCAAAAGCGCGCCGGCCTGGCCAGTGATGCCTACCAACAGATCCCAGAGCGAGGAGGGGAGAGGAAACAACGCAGGAGCGTCGATCCAGAGCAGGTGAGAGGCTGATGGTCCCTTGGTTGGGTCGCTTCCCAATCGTCCTTCGAAGGGAAGTAGGATGGCGGGAGCGCTGAGGGCGTCTTCGTCCCAAAGGGGGCTAAGGACCTCTTCGATCTGGTGGCGGGCGGTCAAGAGGCTGATCACGGCCGGATGCTTGGACAGGAGCGACAGGCGGCTGGGCTGGTCGGAGGGCGTGGCCGCGGTCCGGCCGATTTCCATCAAATTTTCCTGCGTGGCTTCGAAAAGCACGATGCGACGGCAGGGAATGATTTCTCCGAGTCCGACAAGCAAAGTACTGACCGCCTTGGACAGGTCATCCGAAGCCATCATGGCGCGCAGGATCTCGCTGGCCATGGCAATCGATTCCAGGCGCTCGCGCAACAGATGAAGCTGGCGGGTATCGGTGGGGGTGGAGATGTTTGTCTCTTGGGAGTTCAAAGGAGCACTTCCGGTTCTATATTCACTTTCGCAGGGTATAGGCCAATGCCTCCCTCCTTAGTGTCGACGCAATAAAAGGAATTCTTGGACATGGCAGACAAGCAGACGAATGAAAATCTCGCCTCCGGGCTCCCTTTCGAGGAACGCGCAGCAGAGGCCGTGCGCAGGGGGCAGGATTTCCTGCGCCGCAACCAGACCGTTGCTTATTCCGTTCTGGGGCTTCTCCTGGCGGGGCTTGCCCTGTGGGTGATCCGCGCCAACATGATTTCCAGCGCGCGCGAAAAGGCTCGTGCCGACATGGGGCAGGTCTACATGCTCCTCTCGCGCAATCAGGTGGACTCCGCTGTTCCTTATCTCGAGAAGGTCGCTGCGTCCAACGCTGACATCGAGACGGCCAAGGCCGCTGTGATTCTCGCCGACATCGAACTCAGCAAGGGACAGTTCGACAAGGCGGAAAAGAACTATCGGATCGCCCGTTCCAAGAGTTCCCTGCCGTTGATCGAGGGAGCGGCCTTGCGAGGCTTGGCGGTGTGCGCCATTGACCGCAAGGACTACAAGACGGCGGAAAACTTGCTTTCCCAGGTGCTTTCCAAGTATCAGCGCGTGACGGGGGACCCCAAGGCGCGTGGTTTGGGCAATGAGCCCAAGGATCAGCTTCCTTTCCTTTCGCAGGTCATGCTGCAGCAGATCCTTGTCCGCGATGCCCAGGGAGACGCCAATGGCGCTCGGGGAATCGCCGAGAAGCTCATCAAGCTCTATCCGGAGAGCGAAGATGCTCAGGAAGCGCGTCGTTTCTTGGTCGTGGGTTCGGCCGGCTGAGCTGTTGACGTCTGTCGTAAGACCAAAGGCCCTGGCTCTGCGAGCCGGGGCTTTTTGCTTCCCGGGGGCGCCTAGGGAAGGAAAACGATTTCTGATTTATTGTCGTGGCAGCAGGAATCTTCCTGCGTTTATTTACGACTGTGTTTATTTTCTCGTTAGACCATCCGGTCCCGTTGATTTTCGCTGATGGCAAAAGGTGTCGTGTGTCATTGGACGAAAGTATTTCATCCACAGTAATTAGGAGAATGTCATGAAGAAGATCCTGTTCGCCGCTTTGGTAACTTCTGTCGCCGCCTTTGCCACCGAAACCCCCAAGGATTCCGCCAAGGCCACCGTCAAGAAGGCCGAAGTGAAGAAGGCCAAGAAGGTCGAAGCCGTCAAGGATACGACCGCTAAGAAGGCCGCTGCCGTCAAGGACACCGCTAAGAAGGCCGAAGTCAAGGCTGACACCGCCAAGAAGGCCGAAGTCGCTAAGGACACCGCCAAGAAGTAATCTCATCCCCCCACCCGGGAGATGATGGAGCCCTTCGTCGCATTGCGACGGAGGGCTTTCTGTTTTAGTGGATCTTTCGAACTATTTTTGTGCTCCGGTGTTTCACTGATCACATCAACAAGGGAACCTCAAGAAATGACGCTCTCGGCTCTCCAGACCGCTCGCAAGGCCTACCAGCCCAAACTTCCTCCTGTTCTTCGCCAAGGCCCGGCGGCCGTCAAGATCGCCTTCGGCCAAGGCACCGAGTCCGTGGCCGACCAGGCTCGTGTCAAGGCGCTTTTCCCCAAGACCTACGGGCAGCCGGTGGCCGAGTTCGTGGCGGGCGAATCTTCGCTGCGCGGCCCGCTTACGGTGGGCGTGGTGCTTTCGGGTGGCCAGGCTCCCGGCGGCCACAATGTCATCGCCGGCATCTTCGACGGCGTGAAGGCCATCCACAAGGATTCCCGCGTGCTGGGCTTTTTGGGCGGCCCTTCCGGACTCGTGGACGGCAAGTTCATCGAGATCACTTCCGAGCTGCTTGCTTCCTACCGCAACACTGGTGGCTTTGACATCATCGGTTCCGGTCGCACTAAGCTCGAGACCGAAGAGCAGTTCCAGAAGGCTAAGAAGGTTCTTGAAGACCTGAAGGCCGCTGCCGTGGTCATCATCGGTGGCGACGACTCCAACACCAACGCCGCTGTGCTTGGTGAGTGGCTGAAGGCCCAGGGCTCCTCGATCGCCGTGATCGGTGCTCCCAAGACCATCGACGGCGATCTGAAGAACGCCCAGATCCCAACGTCTTTCGGCTTTGATACCGCCTCCAAGACCTACGCGGAACTGATCGGCAACATCCAGCGCGACTGCCTCTCGGCCAAGAAGTACTGGCACTTCATCAAGATCATGGGACGCAGCGCTTCCCACTTGGCTCTTGAAGCCGCTCTCCAGACCCAGCCCAACCTGTGCTTGGTCTCCGAAGAAGTCGAGAAGAAGGGGCAGACGCTGGCTCAGGTGGTGAGCTCCATCGCCCTTCTGGTGGACAAGCGCTCCCAGGCTGGCAAGAACTTCGGCGTGGCCGTGGTTCCCGAAGGCTTGGTCGAGTTCATGCCCGACGTCAAGAAGCTGATCGCCACCTTGAACGACTTGATGGCCAAGGAAGAGAAGGCCTTCGAGGCCGCTGCCGACCAGGCCGCCAAGGAAGAGCTGCTCAAGAAGTTCCTGACCGCCGACATCGCCGCCACCTACTTCTCGCTGCCGCTGGGCATCCGCGGGCAGCTGCTGCTCGATCGCGACCCGCACGGCAACGTCCAGGTCTCGCGCATCGAGACGGAAAAGCTCCTCTCGGAGATGGTTGCTGCTGAGCTCACGAAAATTGGTTCTAAGGCCAAGTTTTCGGCGCTTCACCACTTCTTCGGCTACGAAGGGCGTTGCGCTGCACCGTCGAACTTCGACGCCGACTACTGCTACTCTTTGGGCACCGTGGCATCGCTCCTCGTGAACGGCGGATACACAGGTTACATGGCCACCGTGTCGAACCTCACCAAGGGCATCGAAGGCTGGAAGCCCGGTGGCATTCCCATCACCATGATGATGAACATGGAACGCCGTCACGGCGAAGACAAGCCCGTGATCCGCAAGGCGCTGGTGGAACTCGACGGAGCTCCTTTCCGCGCCCTGGCCGCTAATCGCGACACTTGGGCCGAAACGGAATCCTACGTCTACCCAGGCCCCATCCAGTATTGGGGACCTGCCGAAGTGTGCGACGCCACCACCAAGACGCTGGGGCTTGAACAGGGCTGATCCCGCCAAGATTTTGAACTGCGAAGGGCGACTCCATTGGAGCCGCCCTTTTTTGCGTTGAGGACAAAAAGAAAGGCCCCAGGAAATCCCGGGGCCCAAATGCACACGAAAGAGTTCGGCGATCAGCCGGCGACAGGAACCAAGCGGATCGTGTTGTGCGTCTTGGCGCCCACCGGGGTGGCGTACAGGAACACAATGCGATCGGACTCGTCCACCAGTTCGCGCGCCTTGATCTCCTTGATGGCCTCGGGGATGGCGGCGTCGATCTGAGTGTAGGCTGGCACCAGCACGGCCACTACACCGAAGTGCAGAGCAACGCGCTGGTAGACCTTACGGTCAGTCGTCAGGGCGACGATGGTGGCATCGCTATGGAAGGCGGCAGCGGCACCGATGACGGCGGCGTCGTCGCTGAAGATGCCCAGCACCGGGGACTTGGAGTGGGTGTGCAGGCGAAGCGCCGCCGCAATCATCTCCTGGGACTGGCAACAGATCGTCGGAAGGTCCTGTGGGATGTCTGCGACGCCTTCGGCCTTGCGAGCGATGGTGGCCATGGTCTGGACCGCCTGCTCGGGATAGTCACCCGAAGCCGTCTCACCAGAGAGCATCACAACCTGGGTGCCGTCAAATACGGCGTTGGCTACGTCAGAAGCCTCAGCGCGCGTCGGGCGGGGGTTGCGCTCCATGGAGTCGAGCATCTGGGTGGCCACGATCAGGAGCTTGCCATGCTTGCGAGCGAGCTTGACAGCGCGCTTCTGGATGACAGGAACTTCTTCTGTGGGGCACTCGATGCCGAGATCGCCGCGGGCAACCATGATGCCGTCGACCACCTTGATGATGTCTTCCAGGCATTCGACCGCAAGCGGGGTCTCGATCTTGGCGATGATGGGCACACCGTGCCAGCCAATGCTGTCGAAGTAAGCGCGGGAATCGTTGATATCCTTGGCATGGCGCACGAAGGAGAGGCAGACCCAGTCGACGCCGGCTTCCTTGCCAAAGATGGCGTCCTTCTTGTCCTTTTCGGAGAGCACGTCCAGGCCGTTGTCGGCGCCCGGGGTGTTCACCGATTTGCGGGACTTGACCTTGCCGCCGGTGCGGACGGTGCAGAGAATTTCGTCGCCTTCAACAGCCGTAACGACCACGTCCATCTTGCCGTCGTCGAACAGGATGGCCTGGCCGGGCTTGACGATCTGATAGAGGTTCGGCTGCTGGATGCCCATACGCTTGGTGGCCGGATCGCCCTTGCCAGCCGCGACCAGACGCCAAGTTTCGCCGGCGGCGATCTCGTAAGTCATGGTATCGGTGCGCACCTTGGGGCCGCACAGGTCCAAGACGATGCTCACGGGCCAGTTCAGTCGAGCCGAGATTTCGCGAATGTTCTTGACGCGAGATCCGTGCTCGGCATGATCGCCGTGGGAGAGGTTGAGGCGGCAGGCGTTCAGTCCAGCCTTGAAAAGCTTTTCCAGCATTTCTGGAGGCTCGGAAGATGGCCCGATGGTTGCAAGAATTTTGGTATGACGCTTGTGCATGACGGAAATATGTATCTCATTTGGCATGATCATGGACAAAAAAAGCGTTTTTTCGGAAGAAGCTCCAAAGCCCATTGGGCCTTACTCGCAAGCCGTGTCGGCAGGCGGGTTTCTCTGGTGTTCCGGACAGATTCCAATCGATCCAAAGACCGGCAAAACCATCGGAGAAACCGCCGCTCAGCAGGCTGAACAGGTCTTAAAAAACCTCAAGGCCGTGCTGATCGCCGGAGGCGCGAGCATGGAACAGGTGGTGCGTACCGGCATCTTTCTTTCCGATCTCGATGACTTCGCGGCGGTGAACGAGGTCTATGCCCGCTACTTCCCGGGAGAGGCGGCGCCTGCCCGTTCCACCGTGGAAGTGAGCTCCTTGCCGCGCGACGTCAAGGTCGAGATCGAAGCCGTCGCGTTTTTGGGCTAGTCTTCCAGGAGCGCTAGGGCGGAAAGGGCGCGGGTAAGTCCTGCCTGGTCCGTTTCGCTGCGCTCTAAAAGATCGCCAAATGCTTCTTGGAGGGATGCTAAGGCATCGACCTTGGGCAACGGGATTGCTTCATCGTTCCAGCAGAGCGAACTGTGCCGAAAGTCGACGGCATAGGTTCCTTTTGTCGTTTCAATGGTCCAAGTGCGGCATGGCGGCAGATCCCATGCGGCACATAGCTCCACATTGACCCCCTGGCTCGACAGTCGCATCTCGAGCCGATGTTCGTTTCCCGGTATCCCATCGCGGAGCAGACGTTCTCGCTGTAGATCGGGAAACAGATCTAGGAGTAAGTCAAGATCGTGGATGGCGAGGTCTTGCCCAACGCCGATCGCATGTCCAGTTCGTTGCGTGCCGCCTTCGCGACAGATGCGAATGGCGCGGATGGATTCCAAAGCCAGACGCTGACGCAGCGCTTGCCATGCCGGATTGAAGCGCTCCACCATGGCCGGCTGAAGAATGACCTTCGCGGCGGCAAAGGCTTGCTGGAGTTCGCTGGCTTGCGCAAAGCTTGGGGCGAGAGGCTTTTCCATGAGCACCGCAAGGCCTGCATCCAGGCAGGCGTGCGCGCAGGCCGCATGTATTTGGGGCGGCACGGCGACCAAGGCGGCTTTGGCATCAGATGCCGCAAGTGCTTCCGTCAGGGAGGTCCAGCTGGGCACTCCAGATGGGAAGGCACTTGGATTGGAATCGCAGATGCCGGCGAGGGAAAAGTGGCCACCACCGCCGATATGGCGCAGGTGCTTCTGGCCCATGGCTCCGGCTCCGATCAGGAGCAGAGGTCGAGGAGATCTCAAGGCGTGCGCTTGTGAGTGGTGTCGGGAGGCACGAGGTCGCGGGCGCAACGAAAGCCCACGTTCACAAAGCGTTGGGCGGGAGGATAATGGATGCGCGTCGAGGAGCGCACCAGGCCTTCAAAGTTGTACCAGGAACCTCCGCGCGCCATCCGCTCGGAGGCTTCAGCGGGGCCTTGGGGATCTTGACGCGGGCTTTTGGCGTAGTAAGTGGAATCCCAGCCATCGTTGACCCATTCCCACACGTTTCCCAGCATGTCGTAGAGCCCCCAGGCATTGGGACGAAGCGATGCGACGGGGTGCGTTTTGCCATCGGAATTGCCATCGTACCACGCGTGCTCGCCATCAAGGTAGGGGCCGCTTGGGTAGGGGGTGTGGGTTCCGGCGCGGGCGGCGTATTCCCATTCGGCTTCGGTGGGCAGGCGCAACCCCTTCTCGCGGCAGTACTGTTCGGCTTCGAACCAGGTCACGCGCTCCAAAGGACACTTCTCGCACTTGAAACCGGCGGGATTGCCCATGTGCGTCTTGCCCCAGGCCTCTTGGGTCACTTCGGTGCGGTCGATCAGGAAGCCTTGTACGCAGACTTCATGCGGGGGGCGTTCGTTGGCTTCGCCGTCATCTGCGCCCATTTCAAAGCAGCTGCCGACAAGGCGGACCATGCCGGGGGGAATGCTGCCCTTTGGCGCTGCGGCTTGGGTTGCCGCGGCGACCAGCAGCGAAATGACAAGACTTTTCATGATGGCCTTTCCTGTTCAAGACCAGAAAATATCAAGAATTCTGCTGGCGAGAGGCGAGAATGAGAATTCGTCTCGTTGATTACGCTATTCTTACTTTGCGTTATGATGCTTTTTCCTGTATCCTTAAGATCAGAAATAGGTCTTCTTTCGGCCCGTTAACCGAAATTCAAGACTGCCCAGCATCGCAAGTCAGAATAAGCTATCAGATGAATAGTCTTATTTCCTCTGAAGAGATGCAATAAAGAATCCAATCCGCCAATCCCTCCGCGCAAAATTGAACCGCCTGGCCCTCAAAGCTGGGCGGTTCTCTTTTTAGAACTTGCGAGGAATACTTTCCGTGGGGGGAGGGGCTGACGGAAGATCCGAGGCTGGGGCGGGAGTTGCGGGAGTCTTCGAAGGCGCTTCGCTATGAGGTTTCAGTACGACAGGCAAGGCTGGTGCTGGCTTGGGGACAGGAGGGACGGCAACGCTGTCGTCTGCGCTTTCCAAGTCCTCTTCGCCAATGTCCGGCATGTCGCTGTCCTGTTCGAGACTATCGACTTCGGCCGAATCGTCCGCCGAATCATCCGCATCTTCGATGGAACTGTCGGGACTCAAGACGACATCGGCAAGAAAGTCCTTAGGAAAGGGGAGCAGGCTGTCGGGATGGGAAGCGCGGAGAGTGTAGTAGCGCTTGCCGAAGCGATCTGTCCCGATGGCGATGGTGTCCATCTGCGGGTCAAAGGGAAGCAACAGTTCCGTAGGAGAAACGAAATTGCGATCCGTCCAGCCTTGGAGTTCCATGTCTATGAATGTCGTGGTGTCGAATTCGCGCCGCAGTCGGTTGGGGATGGGGACATGCGGGAGATAGCTCTGGATTTGCATGTCTTCTTCCTGCACCGGTCCTTGGAAACGCTGGATCCGCTGGACGAAGCCATCGGATTCTGCGAGATGCAAAGCCCAGCGATGGGATTGAGCATCGGGATCGGAAAGCAGCACGCGCATGCCCTTGCCGGAGTAAAGCGTGGTCAGCTTCCGCTGTGCCGCATCGGGGGGAATCACCAGGCCGCGCGAAAGCCGTTCCAGCTCAAGCAAAGGAAAAGCAGGGATTCCCAAAGGAGCCAGCGGTACGAGTTCCCCCTGCCCTTCTACGATGGTGGCTTGGTAGGGCAGAAATTCTTGCCAGCGATCGCCTTTCCAAGCCACCGAGGCGACAGGAATGCCGCTGGGCAAGGTGAAATCGGTGCGTCCTACGCTGCCCAAGGTTCGCACATCGGCATTGAAAACGGCTTGAGTACGCGGGGTGACCCAGCGAATCTGGTAGCGGGCGCGCACTGAAGCGGCAGACCAGTCGGGTGTCGTCGGAGATCGTCCCAGGAGGGTCTCGCCGGCCGGAAAGGTGCGCGGCGCGGAGGCACAACCACCGAGCAGCAAAGCAGCGCAGACTGCCATGGTCAAGCGTGGAGTCAAGGCTTCCTCCAACCATTGTTCGGGAGGCGCTGGAGTGCTTGTTTCGCCGGTAGGTAGCCTGGCAGGCGTTGGAGCAAAAGCATCCAATCGCGACGAGCATCCTCTTTGCGTCCCAAGGCTTCCAGTACGTAGGCGTGATGTTCCACCACGATTTCGTCGTCGTGCAAGGTTCCCAGAGCCGAGTCGATGTCGTTTAGGGCTTCGCTGAAGTGTCCCTGTCGATAGCGCAGCCAACCACGCGAATCAAGATAGGCGGGATTTTTAGGGGAGAGTTCCAAGGCTTTGTTCAGAAGGTGCGTTGCCTCATCCAAGTTCCCGCGGTTGCGATCGGCCAGCACATACCCCAGGTAGTTCATGGCGACATGGTTGGTGGAATCGTTGGCAAGGACTGTATGCAATTCCTTATAGGCTTCATCCAAGCGCCCCAGACGTTCCAGCAGCGTGGCCCGCTCGAAACGCAGTTGAGGCAAAGAGGAATCGAGACGGGCTGCGGTGTCCAGTTGCGCCAGAGCTTGCTGTCGCAGCGCCGTGGCTGCCGGCTCCGAATCCGGAGGAGGATTCTGCCAAGGGTGGGAATGCAAGCGGGCGGTGGCCAGCTTTTCTAAAGCCTGCACCAGCAGCCAGCGTGCCCGTACCAGTTCTGGAAAATGAACTCGAAACCGAATGGCGACAGCGACGGCCTCTTCGGGATGGTCGGCTTCAAGTTCCAACAGCGCGCGTCGTGTCCAGACATCCTCATGGGAAGAGTCGCTGGCCAAGGAGCGATCGAGCCAAACCCGGGCAGAGTCCCATTGGGAACGCGCCAAGAAGATGCTGCCGACCAGGTCAGAGTAGCGCGCATTGAGCGGCTCGGCCTCAGATAAGCCGGAAAGAAGTCCGCGGACCGTCTCGCCGGAATCGCCATCCATCAGAAGCCCGCCGATCAAACCCTGATCGGCTTCGCGAGGCGCCGTCAACAATAAGGCCCGCAATCGCAATCGAGCGCTATCCAGACGACCGGAAAGCAACTCTGCACGCACTGTCAAGAGCGCAGGGCGCAGGGTGTCTTCATCCAGATTTTCGCGTCCGATGGTGTCCAGGATGCCAAGCGCTTCGTCGATGCGGCCTTGACGAGACAGCAGTTCAGCGGAGAGTTCTCCATCTAGGACCGAAGCATTGTGCGACCAAAGCGCGCGCGAGAGGGCGAGAATGCTGTCGTTGTGACCGGCGCGCATCCAAAGTCCGTAGGCCTTCTGGGAGAAGGGGGCCGGATTTTCGGAAAACAGTGCTAGACGAGCGTATTGGGAGGCTGCTTCCGGGGCGCGTCCCTCGCGTTCGGCAAGCAGCGCCAAGCCCATCAAGGCTTCGCGGGATGAGGAATCAAGAGCAAGGGCGTGATTCAGGGCGGTACGCGCCGAATCAGCCTGATTCAAGTCCAGGAAGAGGCCAGCCAGGAATTCCCAATCGGAGGCTTCGGGTTCCGCAGCAAACGTCAAGCTCTTGCGGAAAAGTGCCAGGGCATCAGCGCTGCGGTGCAGATCGCGCAGCTGATGCGCTGTCTGCACGAAGAGCCAGCGGTCGGAGTCATCGTAATACAGGGTTGTAAGGGCGGCATCCAAGGCATGCTGCGCTTGCCCTTGGTCGTCCAGCAACAGGTATTGGAGAAATGCCTCATGAGCGACAGATTGGCGCTCGGAAGGCGTCAGAAACTCGCGTGGAGGAATGGAGGGAGCGTCTTCTGGAGTCGGCTTGGCGCAAGAACAGAGCAGCGCCCCTGCCGCGAGAATTGACCAAGATGAGAGGTTCAGAAAAGACCCCGTCTCTGGGCGGTGTCCGCAGTTGCGGAAGCCGTGTCCTTGGATTCCTTGCCGGAGCTCAGAATCAGGCTGATCTTGGAGCCTGGGCCAAGCTTGGAGCCGGCGGCAGGGTTGGTGCGCACGACTTTGCCGATGGAAACGGTGCTGTCGATCTGATGGTCGGGGGCCCCGAGAGTCAGGCCGGCTTCCTCAAGAGCGCGAGCTGCCTTGGAACTGTCCTGTCCGTGCAGGTCGGGAACGATGACCGAGGTGCGACCGGCGGAGGTCCAAAAACGTACCGAATGCCCGGCCTTCACCTGGGAGCCGGCCGTAGGGGATTGCAACGCAATCATGCCTTGTTCCACCGACTCGGAACGCTTGAGTTCAGGGTCTAGAATCGGAGTCATCCCGGCGGCTTGCAGTAGACTTGCAGCTTCTTCAGGACTCTTGCCGATCACCGAGGGGACTTCTACCAAGGCGATGTTTCTGCCGACCACGCGCGGCATCACGATCTTGTCGAAGATCAGAAGGCCGATCAGCCAGAGAATGCCGATCGATGCGGCGGCGAGAACAAAATGCGCCAACAGGCGCTTGCGCCCTGTCCATTCTTTGAAATTGAATCGAATCATGCCGCTCCTTGCCGCAGGCGATCCTCGTCAAGGATGATCATGCCTCGGCCATCCGAAGTGAGAATGCCGTCCTTTTGCATTGAGCTGAGAACCCGCGAGACAGTTTCCCGTGTCGTGCAGGCGAGCTCTGCGATTTCCGCCTGAGTGGGGCGCTCGTGCAAGATGAGCTGCCCCCGCAAACGAACGCCGTGGGTGTCGGCGATCTGGGTGAGCGCGGCGGCGACGCGACCGTTGACGGGCATAAGGGCCAATGCCTCGATGCGGCGGTTGGCCTGGCGCAAGCGCAGCGAAAGCTCGACCAGCATGCCGATGGCGATGTCTGGGTACTCGCGCAGAAGGCCTACGAAGTTGTCGCGACGGATGTGCAGCAGACGGCACTGGGAGGAGGTGCGCACCGTGGCGGAGCGAGGATCGCCGTCGAGCAGGGACATCTCGCCAAAGAAGTCGCCTTCGGTGAGGAGGGCAAGAATGGCTTCGCGGCCGTCCGGAGCGGCAATGACGACCTTGGCGGTGCCTTCCAGAAGTACGAAAAAGCCGCCCAACTTTTCTTCCTCGTCCTCACGAATGATGGCTGCACCGCGTGCCACGTTCAGAAATTCTGAAACGGAAGCGATGGCCGAAAGTTGGTTTGGGCTCATCGTGGCGAAAAGAGGAACTTCTCGTAGGCTTTGCGGATCAAGCGACACCGTCATGGCTCCAAAATAGCCTTTCACAGGAACGCATTGCGGGGGATTCTCCTGCTAGATGGAAGAGGCATCCGCAGACGGCTGTTGCTATGTCAGGACTTACTTTGGGTCAGGCTGCGCGCCAACGTATCCGCGAGCTTGTCCTGGACTTCTGGAGAGTCGTAGTAGCCTTGATTCACCCGTGTCTGCGCTTGCTCGACGCGGTCGTCGCGAACTTCAGGAAGCGCTGCTGCACGGGAAGTGGCGACCGCATCAGCTTGCTGACGCTCGGAATCCCGCCCTTGGGAAGAGATCTGGACCGGATCCTGGCGCTGCGTCTGCTTGGAGTCTGCAGCAACCCCTTTGCGCTTCCCGGTGGGAGCGGCAGAAGCTTCTTGAGAAGCTTGCAGCGTTGATAGGCGTTGGATGTCCATGACTATTTGAAGATATCGGTCTTTTTAGAAAAAGACTGAAATCAAATTTCGCTTTCGTCTTGCAAGATGACGAAGAAGCGGTCGATGGCGACCATTTCAAAGAGATCGTGGATGTCATCGGGAAGGTTCAAGAGGCGCAGATCGCCGCTTTTGGCCTTGAGTTCCTGGAGGCAGTGGATGAGCATGCCCACACCAGCACTGTCGATAAAGGAAACTTCGTGCAGGTTGGCGACCAATTGAACTTCGCCCAGTCGTAGGCATTCTTGGATTGCCTGCCGAAACGTGGCCACATCAACCCCACGGATCTGTCCTGCAACGTCCAGAACGGTGTTTCCCGCAACCGCGCGCTTGTCGATCCTCATAGACTCCCCTCTGCGACGTGTATCAGAACCAGACGAGCATTGGTACCGGTTCCAGGAACGGAATCCAGAACCAACTCTCCTCCCAGGGATGCAACCAGTTGCTTGCTCACAGCCAAGCCCAATCCATTGCCGTTCGACTTCGTCGTGAAGAAGACATCGCCGGCTCTCTCTAGAATTGATTTGCTCATCCCGATGCCATTATCCGATACAGTGATTTCAATCGTACCTTGTTTTTCCGGTTTCGCCAAGAGCTTTAGCTCCGAGCGCCGATCTGAAGGCACGGCTTGCAAGCCGTTCAAGGCGAGATTTTGAAGGATCTGCAGCAGCAGATCGCTGTCGGTGTGGATTTCCAGGGTCGGTGAGCATTCCAGTTGCACGAGCGGTGGGGGAGTGCATTGGCTTTCAGGACGCTGCAACAGGAAGAGGCGGACCTTCTCCAGAAGCGGCCGGAGCGGAATGCGTCGCAACGAGGGGGGCTTGAGGCGAGAAAAGTCCAGAAATTCCTGGAGGGTGCGGTTGAGTCTAGCCGATTCTTCGCGGATGAGCTCCAAAAGTCGCCGATCTTCGTCGCCGAGATCCTGAACGCCTTCCAGAAGTTCGGCCGACCCCGAGATGGATGCCAAGGGATTACGGATTTCATGGGCGATCTGAGCGGCCACGTTGCCCAAGGTGGCCATCCGCTCGGCGCTGCGGACCTCGGCTTCCATGTGGCGCAGCGAGGTGATGTCCTGGAGGGTGAGCACCAGGATGCGCAGTTTGCCGCGCGCCCAATGCCCCGAAGCCTGAAATAGGAGAATTTCCTGGTGGCGACCGGTGGCTTCGAGATCCCAGGAAAGGCCGCCTTGAAGCACCATTCGGCAACCTTCCAGCACGCCTTGTCCCCATGTCTCGCCCTCCACCAGTTCGGCCAAGGGTTTTCCTGGATGAATGGTGGCCGGAAAATGGCTGGCGGCCGGTTCGTTGGAATAAAGCAGGCGCAGCGTGTCGTCGAAGACCAATACGCCTGAGGCGATGCTGTTGACCACGGCGTCCATGTCTAGACGAGCGAGTTCCAGTGCTTGCGAGGTGCCGATCAGGGCGATGCGGTGGCTGCGCAAGGACGAGGACAGGAAAGCGGTAAGAATGGAAAGGAAGAAGCCGATGGCTGCCGGCAGCGCCCAGCGCGAAAGGATGGCGCCTCCGTCCAAGCCGTCTAGGGCGGTGAAATGAAGGACGCCGATGCCGTGGACCAGGCTGAGGAGTCCCGAGCCGATGGCAAAGGAGAGCGATACGGGAAGAGCGCCCCAGAAGCGGTAGAGAAAGCCCGAGAAGGTCGCTGTCAGGAGAAATAGCAGCGTCGGGTCATTCAGACTTTGGGCTTCGTGAACGGACAGATAGAGTTCGCATCCCAGTTCCAGCGTCAAGAGCAGTCCGTGCGGCACGTCGAGATCAAATTCCTCGGCCATGTCCGTGTAGGCCCGGTGCCAAAGGCGAGTCGCTAGCAGAGCGTAGACGGGCAGAACCAACCAATAGCCGATTTCAGCTCCACATTGGAAACCGGCAAGCGTGAGGCCCAGAAGTAAGAGGAGCTTTGCGCCCGCGAACCAGGCGGAGGCCCGGAACGTGGGCCTGCGGGAGGTCAATGTACGGCGCCAGCCATCGAGAACATGGGCAAATACATGGCGATCAGCATGAAGCCGATGACGCCGCCCAGCACCACCACGACCAACGGCTCAAGCATCGAGGTCAGGGCGTCCACGGCCGATTCTACCTCAATATCGTAGAAGTCCGAGACGCGGGTGAGCATGTCGGAAAGGCCGCCAGTGCGCTCGCCCACGGCGATCATCTGAATGACCATGGGGGGGAAGACTCCGGTGGCCTTGAGCGGGTCGGCGATCGACTGGCCGCCAGAGATGGCCTCCACGGTCTTGAAGATGCCCATCTCAATCACCTTGTTGCCGGAGGTGCGCGCCGTGACGGTGAGCGCCTCGATGATGGGCACACCGGAAGAAAGTAAGGTCCCCAGGGTGCGGCAGAAACGGGCCACGGCGGTCTTGCGGGTGAGATCGCCGAAGAGCGGTAGCACCAGCATCATCTTGTCCCAGTTCCATTTCCCTTTGGGAGTGCGGATGTAGCGGACCAAAGCGAAGATGACGGCTCCGGTCCCGAGAATCATGTAGACGATGTAGTGCTTCACGAAGTCCGACATGGCCATCACGGCGCGGGTTGGTGCCGGCAGTTCGCCGCCCATGTCTTTGAACATGCCCGCGAAGACCGGGATCACGAAGGTCAGCATGGCCATCACTGCGACTACGGCCACGATGGCCACCAGCACCGGATAGGTGAGGGCACCCTTCACCTTGCGGCGCAGCTCTTCGGCGGCTTCCTGGTAGTCGGCTAGGCGATTGAGGATGGTGTCCAAAATGCCGCCAGCCTCGCCGGCGCGTACCATCTGGCAGTAGAGCTCGGTGAAGACCGGTTTGTGCTTTTCCAGCGACTCGGCCAGTGTGCCGCCGCCTTGGATGTCTATCGAGACCTTCTTCACGATGGTCGACATGTTCTTGTTTTCGGTCTGCTCGGAAAGGATGTCCAGGCACTGGATGAGGGGAAGGCCCGCCTGCGTCATGGCTGAAAACTGGCGCGTGAAGCGCGAGAGATCCTTGAGGCCAACGCCGCTCCCGAACTGGAACTTCATGCCTCCGACCTTGTGGATCTTGATCTCCTTGAGGCGCTTCTTCTTGACCAGGGACAGCGCGGCGTCGTGGTTCTCGGCTTCCACCTCGCCGCTCACGTCCTTGCCGTTCAGTCCTTTGCCCGTGTAGGCGAACTTCGCCATCAGATCCTCCTCGACAGGGTTTTCCTCAATCTAGCGCCCGTTTTGCCAAGACGCCTCTCACATGCGGAAATTGCCGGAGATGAACTTTTCGAGCTGCTCGTGCTCGGTGGAATAGGTGAAGGCTTCTTCCTTGGAGATCTTGCGGCTGATGACGAGCTTGGCGAGGTCCATGTTCAGAGTCTGCATGCCGTACTTCTGGCTCACTTCCATGATGCCCTGGATCTGGTGGACCTTGTCGTCGCGAATCAGGGAACGGATGGCGGGCGTGACATTGAGCACCTCGGCGGCTAAGGCGCGACCGCCGCCAATCTTGGGGATGAGCTGCTGACAGCACACGCCTTCCAGCACGAAGCCGAGCTGGCCTCGCACGGCGTCGCGTTCGCCTTGCTCGAACATGTCGATCAGGCGGTTGATGGTCTGGGCCGCCGAGTTGGTGTGCAGGGTGGCGAAGGTAAGGTGGCCGGTCTCGGCGATCTGGAGGGCGATCTCGGCAGTGATCTTGTCGCGGATTTCTCCCAAAAGCACCACGTCGGGATCCTGGCGCAGCGCCACCTTCAGGGCTTGCGCGAAGCTCGTGGTGTCGGAATAGACCTCGCGCTGATTGACGATGCACTTCTTGTGCTTGTGCACGAACTCGATGGGGTCCTCGATGGTGAGGATGTGCTCGGCGCGCTCGCGGTTGATCTTGTCCACCATGGCGGCAAGCGTGGTGGATTTGCCAGATCCTGTCGGGCCGGTGACCAGCACCAGCCCGCGCGGGCGGTCGCAGAATTCGGCGAGGATCTTGGGGGCGCCTAGGGCGTCGAAGTCCTTGATCTCGGTGGGAATGTGGCGCAGCACCAGAGAGACCATGCCGCGCTGCATGAAGACGTTGGCGCGGAAACGCGCGTCAAAAGGATGACCATCGGCGGTCTGGTGGCGGATGCCAAAGGAAAAGTCCACCTGGCGGCCGCGTTCCTTGTCGAGGTCGAAGTCCTCAAACTTCTTCTTCTGTTCCTCCTTCATCACCGAGTAGGCGAGCGACTGCGTCTCGTCGGGGGTCAGTGGGTGATTGTCGAAGGGGCGCAGTTCGCCATCCACGCGCAGCATAGGGGCGGCGCCGACCGTCAGGTGCAGGTCGGAAGCCTTCCATTCGATCATCTTGACGATCAAATCGAGGATGTTAGCCATGGTGTCTCCATCTCTTGGGAACAAATTTTGTCAAAAACTATCATAGAATGCCGGCTCCTCAGGAGTCGGTGCTCTGGATGACTTCCGTGGCGGTGGTGATGCCTTCTTCCAGAAGCTGCATGGCCGCCGCACGCAGCGTGAGGACTCCCTCGGAAACCGCCTGCTCCCCGATCTCGGTGGTCGAGGCGCGGTCGATGATGAGCTGCTTGAGGGAACTTGTGATGGGCATGATCTCGTAGATGCCCTGGCGCCCTTTGTAGCCGGTGCCGTTGCACAGGTCGCAGCCCTGGCCCTTCCAAGTCTTGAGGGCGGCAAATTGGGAATCGTCCAGATGAAGCAGACGCTGCAGGATGGGGGGCTTTTCCGTTTCCTCGACCTTGCAGTTGGGGCAGATGCGGCGCACCAGGCGCTGAGCCACAATTAGGCGCACAGAGCTTGCCACCAGAAAAGGCTCGATGCCCATGTCCACCAGGCGGTTGATGGTGGAGGGGGCGTCGTTGGTGTGCAGAGTGGAAAGCACCAAGTGGCCGGTGAGGGCCGCCTTGACGCCGATCTCGGCGGTCTCCAGGTCGCGCATTTCGCCCACCATGATGATGTCGGGATCTTGGCGCAAGAAGGAGCGCAGGGCCGCGGCGAAGGTGAGGCCGATCTCTGAGTGGACCTGCACTTGGTTGATGCCGGGCAGGTTGTACTCTACCGGGTCCTCGGCGGTCATGATGTTGACGTCGGGAGAGTTGATGGTGGAGAGGGCCGAATAGAGCGTGGTGGATTTGCCGGAACCTGTCGGGCCGGTGACCAGGATCATGCCGTAGGGGGCTTCTAGAGCGTCCTGCAGATCCTGCCGTCCCTTCTCGTGGAGCCCGAGTTTGCCGAGGTCCAGTTGCAGGTTGGACTGGTCCAGGATGCGCATCACCACCTTCTCGCCGAAGATGCAGGGAAGGCAGGAGACGCGCAGATCGACGGTCTTGCCGTTCGGGGTCTTCAGCTTGATGCGGCCGTCCTGGGGAAGGCGGCGTTCCGAGATGTCCAGGTTGGACATGATCTTGAGGCGGCTGATGATGGCTTGGCGCAGCTTGAAGGGAAGCGTGCTCACTTCGCGCAAGGTGCCGTCGACGCGGTAGCGCACCCGCATCACCTTCTCGTAGACCTCGATGTGGATGTCGCTGGCGCCCTGGCGGATGGCGTCGAGCAGGATCTTGTTGACGAGTTTTACGAGCGGCGCGTCGTCGATGGTGGCCATGGTGGCGGCTTCGCTCTCGGCCTCGCTTTCCTTGACGACCTCCATTTCCTCGGAGGCGGCGCCCAGGATGTCGTTCATCTCGCGCTGCATGTCGGCGGAGTAGTAGCGCTCCAGGCAGGCGCGAATCTGACTTTCGGGGGCCACCACAGGCTTTACCGTGCAGCCGGTGATGAACTTGATGGCGTCCAGGGCCTGCACGTTGCGAGGGTCGGCGGTGGCCACGGTGAGCACGCGGTTGGTGCGCGAGACGGGAATCAGCAGGTACTTCTGGGCGAGGTCCTTGGGAACCAGTCGCACCGTCTCTTCGTCAATCTCGATCTCGGAAAGGGTGATGATTCCGAGGTTCATCTGGCGGGCGATGAAGCTTGCCATTTCCTCTTCATCAAGGATGGCGCCCACCCGCACCAAGTTCTCGCCGAGCTTGCCACCGCTAGCGCGCTGGCTCTTGAGCGCAGCTAGAAGCTGCTCTTTCGAGATGAGCCCGCTCTCGACCAGCATTTCTCCAAGCTTCAGGGCCACTGCCGTCTGCCTCCAAGTTCGCTACAACTATAGCCGTTCTCGCGAAGTTAGTGAAGCAACAGCTTTCCTTTGCGTGAAAGTGCTCTGTCTCAGAGTCAGCCGGGCAAAGGAATCCGCGCGCGAAAAGGAGATGATAGTGGAGAAATCACTAGACAAATCCGTCTTACATCTCCGAGAGAAACCTTATCTTTCGTCCCAGCGTGAAAAGTGGAACGGACTTTTTCCGCCACAGAAAGGAACAGCATGGCAGAGGTCAAGGGCAGAGCCAAGGTCACTATCGATGCGAACGAAGCGGTGGCCGCTGTCGCTCATAAGCTCAGCGAGGTGATCGCCATCTATCCGATCACTCCTTCTACCCCCATTGGAGAGTTCGCCGATCAGTATTCGGCGCAGGGGAAGAAGAACATCTGGGGCACCATTCCCAGTGTGATGGAGCTGCAGTCGGAGGGCGGTGCCGCAGGTGCCGTTCACGGAGCGCTCACCACAGGAGCGATCACCACGACGTTCACCGCGTCGCAGGGACTCCTGCTGATGGTTCCCAACATGTACAAGATCGCCGGCGAACTTACGTCGACCGTCTTCCAAGTGACGGCGCGTGCGCTGGCCTCGCAGGGACTTTCGATCTACGGCGACCATCAGGACGTGATGGCCGTGCGTCAGACCGGCTTTGCGATGCTGTGCTCCAACAACGTGCAGGAAGCTCAGGACTTCGCGGCCATCGCCACGGCAGCTACGCTTGAATCCCGCGTGCCGTTCGTGCATTTCTTCGACGGCTTCCGCACCAGTCACGAGATCAACAAGCTCGAGACCCTCTCGGACGAGGATCTGGCGGCCATGGTCGACCACGATCTGGTTCAGGCGCACCGCTCCCGCGGCCTTACTCCTGATGCCCCGATGTTGCGCGGCACGGCCCAGAACCCCGACGTCTACTTCCAGGCGCGCGAGGTCTCCAATCCGTTCTACAACGCCGTTCCGGGCATCGTCAAGAAGTACTTCGAGCGCTTCGAGAAGCTCACCGGTCGTTCCTACAAGCTCTACGAATACGTGGGAGCTCCTGACGCCAAGCACGTGACCGTGGTCATGGGTTCGGGCGCCGAGGTGGTCGAAGAGACCGTCAAGGTGTTGGTGGAAAAGGGCGAGAAGGTGGGCGTGCTCAAGGTTCGCCTGTTCCGCCCCTTCGACGTCAAGGACTTCGTGGCGGCCATCCCGGCTTCCGTCAAGTCGATCGCCGTGCTGGATCGCACCAAGGAGCCGGGCTCCGCCGGCGAGCCGCTCTTCCAGGACGTGGCTTCGGCCCTCATGGAAACCGGACGCGTGGACATCAAGATCTACGGCGGTCGCTACGGCCTTTCGAGCAAGGAGTTCACTCCTGCCATGGCCAAGGCCGTCTTCGACAACCTGAAGATCGCCGCTCCCAAGAACCACTTCACGGTGGGCATCAACGACGACGTCACCCACCTGAGCTTGGACTACGATCCGAACTTCGACATCGAGGACAAGAGCTGCGTTCGCTGCATGTTCTGGGGCCTCGGCGCTGACGGCACGGTGGGCGCCAACAAGAACTCGATCAAGATCATCGGTGAAGAGACCCCCAACTACGCACAGGGGTACTTCTTCTACGATTCGAAGAAGTCGGGCGGCATCACCGTCTCGCACCTTCGCTTCGGGCCCAATCCGATCAAGGCTCCGTACCTGATCACCAAGGCGAACTTCATCGCTGTTCACAAGTTCGGCTACGTTCAGCAGCTGGACGTGCTGGCCGGTGCGATGGAGGGCGGCACGTTCCTCCTGAACTCCCCTTACGGACCTGAAGAGGTGTGGCAGCACATCCCGGCCGAGACTCAGAAGATCATCATTGACAAGAAGCTCAAGTTCTACGTCATCGATGCCTTCAAGGTGGCCAAGGCGACGGGCATGGGCGGACGCATCAACACCGTGATGCAGGCCTGCTTCTTCGCCATCTCCCAGATTCTTCCTTCTGATCAGGCCATCGACAAGATCAAGGCCTCCATCAAGAAGACCTATCTCAAGAAGGGCGAGGAAGTCGTCAAGAAGAACTGGAACGCCGTCGATCAGTCGGTGGCCAACATGTTCGAGGTGAAGGTTCCCGCGACGGTTACCGGCAAGCCTCGCCTGGCTCCGGTTCCGGCCAACGCACCGGCCTTCGTCAAGGACGTGCTCGGGCCCATGATCGGTTTCAATGGCGACATCCTGCCGGTCTCCTCCATTCCCGTGGACAGCACCTTCCCCACCGGCACCGCCGCCTGGGAAAAGCGCGGCATCGCGCTGGACGTTCCCGAGTGGAACCCGGACGTGTGTATCCAGTGTGGCAAGTGCTCGCTCGTTTGCCCGCACGCCGTGATCCGCCAGAAGATCGTGGACGATGCCGACCTTGCGAAGGCGCCTGCGACCTTCCTGTCGACCCCGGCCAAGTTCTTCAAGGAATTCCCGGGCAAGAAGTTCTCCATCCAGGTTTCGGTGGAAGACTGCACCGGCTGCGCCCTGTGCGTCGAGGTCTGCCCTGCCAAGGACAAGACGGATGCCAGCCGCAAGGCCCTCAACATGCACTCCATCGAGGATGCGCGTTCGAAGACCAACGGCAACTGGGATTACTTCCTGTCGCTTCCCGACATGGATCGCACCCTGGTGACCTTGAACAACGTGAAGGGCAGCCAGCTGCTGCAGCCGCTCTTCGAATTCTCGGGCGCCTGCTCGGGCTGCGGCGAGACCCCGTACGTCAAGCTGATGAGCCAGCTCTTCGGCGACCGTGCGCACATCGCCAACGCCACCGGCTGCTCCTCCATCTACTCGGGCAACCTGCCGACCACCCCGTACACCAAGAACGCTGACGGACGCGGCCCGGCCTGGTCCAACAGCCTCTTCGAGGACAATGCGGAGTTCGGCCTGGGCATGCGTCTGGCTGTCGACAAGCAGACGGAATTTGCCAAGGAACTGCTGAAGGCCCATGCTTCGGTGGTGGGTGACGAATTGGTGACCGCCATTCTCGAGGCCGACCAGTCGACCGAGAAGGGCATCGCCGATCAGCGCCTGCGCGTCAAGCATCTGCGCGACAAGCTGGTTGGACAGACCTCGCAGTCGGCCAAGGACCTGCTGCAGGTGGCCGATACGCTGGTCAGTCGTTCCGTCTGGATCGTGGGCGGCGACGGTTGGGCCTACGACATCGGGTACGGCGGCGTGGATCACGTCCTCTCTACCGGTCGCAACGTGAACATCCTGGTGCTGGACACCGAGGTGTACTCGAACACCGGTGGTCAGGCATCCAAGTCCACCCCGATTGGTGCCGTTGCCAAGTTCGCAACCAACGGCAAGGCCATGCCCAAGAAGGACATGGGCATGATCGCCATGGCTTACGGCTACATCTACGTGGCCAAGGTGGCGATGGGCGCCAACGACGTGCAGACGGTGAAGGCCTTCCTGGAAGCCGAAAGCTTCGACGGACCGTCCCTGATCCTGGCCTACAGCCACTGCATCTCGCACGGCATCAACATGCAGAACGGCCTGGCCCAGCAGAAGCTGGCCGTCCAGTCCGGTCACTGGCCGCTCTACCGCTACGACCCACGCCTGATCGAGCAGGGGAAGAATCCTCTCCAGCTTGACTCGAAGGATCCGTCGGTGAGCTTCGAGCAGTACGCCTACAACGAGACGCGCTATAAGATGCTCACTCGCATGGACAAGGACCGGGCCGCATCTCTGTTGGCGCAGGAAAACAGCCAGATCGCTCAGAAGTGGGCCGGGTTGTCGGCGCTGGCCGGGTCGGCGGCGAATGTCTGAGGGAGAGGAGGGCTTCGTGCCAGATCTTAGCACTCACTACTTAGGGCTGTCTCTTCGGAATCCCCTGGTCGCAGCGGCCGGGGCCCTTTCCAAGAAGCTCGATTCGTTGCGCAAGCTGGAGGACGCCGGCGTCGGCGCCGTGGTCCTTCACTCGCTCTTCGAGGAGCAGATTGCTCACGAGAGCCAGGAACTGGACTACTATCTCACTCGGCTGACGAACGCGACTCCGGAAGCGGCGACGTGGTTCCCTGACGTAGGCAACTACAACATGGAGCCCGACCAGTATCTGGAGCATATCCGTTCGGCCAAGGAGGCGCTCTCCGTTCCCGTGATCGCAAGCCTCAACGGTTTCACCTTAGGGGGATGGTCCAAGTGGGCTTCCCGGATCGAAGAGGCCGGCGCTGACGCGCTGGAGCTCAACGTCTACCAAGTGCAGACCAACCCCGACGTCACTTCCGCTCAGGTGGAAGACGACTTCGTGGCCCTGGTGCACGAGGTGCGCAAGCAGGTGAAGATCCCCGTGGCCGTGAAGCTCTCGCCGTTTTTTGCGGGACTTCCGAATCTGGCGCGCCGCCTGGCGCAGGCCGGATCCAACGGACTGGTGCTCTTCAACCGCTTCCTGCAGCCCGACATCGATCCCGAGAACCTGGACGTCTCTCCGACCATCCAGCTCTCGACTTCCGGGGACCTCCGTCTGCCCTTGCGGTGGGCGGCGATCCTGCACGATACGCTGCCGGTCGACCTTGCGGTCACCTCCGGCATCCACACCGGCAGGGATCTGGTGAAGGTTGTGATGTCGGGCGCTGCCGTCGGGCAGGTGGCCTCGGAACTTATCGCCAAGGGCCCGCAGCGGGCCGCAGGCATCCTCACGGAGCTTGCCGACTGGATGCGCGACTACGAGTACACTTCGGTGGCCCAGATGCGCGGGGCTCTCTCGCACAAGAACGCTGCCGATCCGACCGCCTACGAGCGCGCCAACTATATGAAGGCGCTGCAGAGCTTCGACGACAAGCTCGTCTGAGTTTCGCAGAAATTGTCATTAAGGCCCTTCGCCGATTCCGGCGGAGGGCCTTTTTTATGGGCACAAAAAGCCCCCACCCGCGTTGTAGGGATCAGGTATGCCTGATCCTACATGAGGGTGGGGGCGTGTCGGGAATGCGGGGAGTTGCGGTTAGTGCACCAGGATGGTGCCTTGGGCGCCCTGGGCGCGCAGCACGTAGATGCCAGCGGGGCAGGAGAGGACGGCGGTCTCGCCGGCGGCCATGCGACGGGAGAATACCGTGTGACCGGAGATGTCTTTCACCTGCACGTCGGTGGCACGACTGGCCACCAGGACGCGTCCGATGGCGCGTACCGGAAGGGTGGTGGCTACCTTGGCGCCGGAAGCGATCCCGGCGGGAGCGACGGCACTAGCGATGTTGGCGACGGCATAGTCGCCACCATGGTTGACCACGGCCCACACGGTGTGGGTCGCGGTGTCCACACCGTAGGCTCCCAGCGTGTCGGTGCTCGCCCAAGCCCGAGCGGCGAAGGTGGGCGTCGTCTTGCTGCGAGCTGCCGCGAGGCTCCAGGTGCCGAGAGTGTCGCGGGAAAGCAACTGGATCTTGCCGGCCAGCAGCGAATCCTTGACGGCCTTGGTGCTGTCGTAGCTCAGCGAAATTGCGAAAGGTGCCGTGGTGTCGCTGCCCAGAGTGGCTTCAAGTCCCCACAAGGAGAGAATGCGGCTGGCCTGGCCCTTCAGGGAATCGACCGAAGACCAGCCGGTGTTCACGAGCTTGCGAAAATGACGTCCCTGCAGGTTGGTGTCCTTGGCGGTGTTGATGCCGCCGAGGATCTTCACGGAGGTGCCCGAGAAGGTGTCGGCCACAGCGGTGAAGGCATCGCCCTGGTTGATCACGAATTCCTTGCCCGAGAGGCTGCTTCCAAAGCGGGAGCGCCAGCGCCAGTTGCCGGTGAGGGCGGGCGTCATGGTGAGGACGCTCGAGGCCTTGCTGGCACCAGAATTCACCGAGTAGTAATCGATGCTCACGTTGTTGCTGTCGATGGTGACGATGTAGTAGCTCACTGCGTAGAGCTCTTGCTGAGCGGGAACCTGACGAGAGATTCCGTAGCGAGTTGTATTTGAGGTGGCGGAGCTGCTGCTGTCGTTGGCGTTGGCTCCAGTGCTTGGCGTGTAGAACTTGTAACTTGCCGAGCCAGTGATCAGCTGGTGAACGGCTGCGGTACCAGTGGTATTTTTCACGAGCGAATACTCGTGCATGTGGTCATGCCCCGAGAACAGGATGTTGGTCTTGTTTGCCTGCAACGAACTGATGAATGCGTTGATGGCGGCGGAGTCGCCGTTCACTGTGTCATTCACGAGATTGTCGGTGTGGTCGCCCATCAAGAGGCCCTTGTGGCTGAACACGAAGGCGTGGCTTCCGGCGTCGCGGTGTGAGAGAACCGAGTCGATCCAAGTCTGTTGGCTTTTGACGGTAGTGGTCACGCTGTCGGAATTCAGGAACTGATCGAGAAGGACGAATGTGGCGTTGTTGACCTTGAAGGCGTAGCTGAGCGACTTCATTCCGGATGGGGTCGTGAAGCCTGAGCCGATGGTGAATGGAGTGGCTGTAGCTGGGCGCAGTGCCGGGTGAATAAAGGAGCTGTCTTTCCAGATTGAGGCGTCGAGACTCGCCAGAGGCAGGCTGTCCTGAACCCCGGAGCGAGTCTGCGGGAAGACGCGCAGGAATTCTTTGGCGGCGTAGTTCGAGGATTCGTGATTGCCGCGCAGCGGGAAGAAGCCGATGCCGTTGTTGTAGAGCTCCTGGACGTAGAGGGCGCGGGTATCGAGGTCGATTGCGGCGGTGGGCGATGAACCGGCAAGATCGGTGAGGTCGCCAACCGCTGCCACGAACTTGACCTTGTGCTTGATCATTTCCTTGTTGATCTGGTTGATGACACCCACGGCCACCGAATTCGGATTCAGGCTGTCGGCATCGGTGGGCCACTGGGTGTCAGTGATGACGCCAAACTTCCAGGGTTCGGCGTGCACCAGCAGGGCGCAGCCGCAAAGAGCGACGGCGACGAACTTGGCTGTTTTGTCTCTGGAAACTCTCATTGTGTCTTCTCCTTGGAGGGTGGTGCTCCACGGCAATCTATGGGGAGGAAATTTCAAACCTGATGCAATAAGGTTTCTGACAGAAATTGTCATTGACAGCGTAAACGGCCGATAAATGGGCGGTTTCAGCGGGATTGCAGCGGTGATTTTCTCCCGTTTCCGGGTTACCCTTCAGTTGACATGATCGGTATCGCCCTCATCCTAGCCCTAGTCTCTGCTCCTCCTCTCGTCGGAGACCGGGCAGACATTCCCGCCGGGTGCTTTGTCATGGGAAATGATTCTGGGGATGTCGACGAGCGCCCGTCCCACGAGGTGTGCCTGGAGGGCTTTCGCATGGACCGCCACGAGGTGACCAATGCCCAATTTGGAAAAGTCCTGGGAAGCAATCCGCATTGGGACGACGGCGCGTGTTTCGTCTGGGGTGGCACCTCTTGGCGACGGGGCATCCTTCCGCAGAACTTTCGGGGAGCCCAGCAGCCTGCCGTGTGCGTGGAATACGACCAGGCGCGTGCCTATTGCCAGGCCTTGGGAAAGCGCCTTCCCACCGAGGCCGAGTGGGAGTATGCGGCTCGGGCGGGAAGCTCGGGCCGATTTCCTTGGAAGAGCAGAAAAGCGGGCGTCATCCCCTACGCTTGGATCATGGAAAATAGCGCCTATGTGTCCCATCCTGTCGCCGCGAAGCTTCCCAATGCCTGGGGGCTCTACGATATGTTGGGGAATGCCTGGGAATGGGTCTCCGACTGGTACGGCTCGGGGTATTACGAAAAGAGCCCCGGGAAATCCCCCCAAGGCCCTGCGGACGGAGCCTACCGCACCTATCGCGGTGGCGGCTGGTTCACCCCGGAGCGGACACTTTCTGTCGCCATGCGCGGGAGCCTTGCGAGCGGAAGTGCGCGCGGCGCCTTGGGATTCCGCTGCGCGGAAGGGCGCTGATTGATATGCATACAGAATTTGTCCTAATGGAATTTGTTTTGCCGTTGGTCTTCACGACCCTTCTTTACGGAGGCAGCTTCCTTGCCTCGCGGTCGGGGTTATACGGCGTCGGCATCCACCGTTCCGTCTGGAATTTTGTGCTGCTTTTACTGTTTCTGGTCTCGGCCGCCACTGGGGTGCTGCTCTGCTTCAAAGGGGCAATTTCGGATCTCGGGGCGGTGCTGCGGCTGCACAACCAGGGTGGGGCTGGCATGGTTGCAGCTGGACTCGGACATGTCTTAGAGCGCTCGGGATATTTCAGCAGCAGACTCGTCAAGGGATGGAAAACTCTTCGGGAAGAAAGCGGGCATGCCCCCCAGGTGGCCGCTGCTTTGGTGGTGATGGGAGCGATCCTGGCGGCGCCTCCGGCGCTTGTCCGCTTGACGGCTGAGCGTTCGGCGCGGCGCTTCCTTCCTCCCGCTTCTGTTCCGGTGGCGGATTCGTCAGCTCTCGCACCGGCTCAGAAATCGGTAGCCTTTTCCAAGGCTGAGGTGGCGCCATCTCCTGCGCAATCAGTTGCGGCGCCGGCCGTCGCCCACGCGGAGGCGCGGCGGGATCAGCCGCTTCCTGCTCCTGGCGAGGCGGCGCGTATGCTGGTTACAAGCCAGGGTGGCAAGCGCTACATTCCGCCGCAGATCGACAATCATTCGGATGTGAGTACGACGTCCATCCAGGCCCTGCTGCGCAGCGTGGAGGACCCCGAGCTTGGGATGAGCCTCTACGATTTGGGATTGGTGAGGCGAATCGAAGTGGACTCAGCTCGCAACATCTCGCTTGGCTTAGTGTTCACATCTCCGGCCTGTCCCAACAACGGATGGCTGCGGGAACAGTTGCGAACGCGCCTAGACGCATCCGGCCTTTTCCGCAAGGCCGACGTGCAGATCTTGCGCGGAAGCTTTTGGAGTCCCGACTTCGTGAGCGAAGAGGGGCGCCAGGCCTCCTTAGAACGCCAGAAATGGTGATTCGCGCGCTCCTCTTGGGGCTTTCCACCGGCCTCTACTGCGCCACCGCCTGCTTCCCGATGCTCGTCTCGGCGATGCTCTCGCGCAGCAAGTCGCGATTGCGGGACACCGCCGTGGCGCTAGGACAGTTTCTGGCAGGCCGCCTCGTCGCCTACCTCCTGGTGGGGGCGGTGGCCGGGCTCGTGGGGCATTTCCTGGGCGGCTTCCACGGCATCCCCGACATGGCGGTGGCGGCGATCTTCATCGTGTCGGGAGGGCTGATGGCCCTCTACGGCATCGTCGAGAGCTTCCCTCACGCGAAGCTCTGCGCGGCTATGTCGAAGGGCTTTCAGTCCTCCAACTACCTCCTAGTGCTGGGGCTGCTCACCGGCCTCAACATCTGCCCGCCCTTCGTGCTTGCCTTCTCGGCGGCGGTGGACCTGAAGAGCTTCGTGGGGAGCGTGCTCTTCTTCTTTTTCTTCTTCCTGGCGACCTCGGTCTACATGCTGCCCTTCTTTTTCTCGGGGCTTGCCGCTCGGAAGATCTACGTACGCAAGGCGGCGCGCATCGTGTCGGTGGTCATGGGCTTCTACTTCGTCTTTGACGGAATCCGTCGCATCGTGCTGGCAATCCTGGCGGGGCACTAGCGCTTCTCGCAGAGTTTGAAGTCATTCTTGCATTTGGAGAATTGGTATGAACTATTTATTCTCCGTTACTTCACACTATACTTCACACCTTGCGCGTGAAATTGTACGTTTATGAGTATGTCAAAAGACCACGGACTCCCAGGTTTTAATCCTCTTCAGGACGTGCCGCCGCAGGACAGTAAGCTTGTCTCATCTCCTCTGGAAATGGTGGTCACGCAGCTTCGCTTCGCTCCCGTTCCCAAGATGGATGAACAGGCCTTCATTGCGAACTTCCAAGACAGACTTCGGAAGAACTATCCGCTCTTTGCCATGGAGCACCCGAACCTTCAGCTTGCTCTTCCAGGCATGAATGGCGGAGAAGTGACGGCTTTCTCGGTCTTCTGGCGCATGCTGAGCATCGAGAGCAAGTGGCGGGTCAGCCTGACGCGCGACTTCTTGGCGCTGGAAACCGTTGCCTACGGCGGCCGCGAGGACTTTTTGCTCCGCTGGACTGAAATCCTGGAGGCTTTCAATGCCTCGTTCGAGAACATCACAGCGACCCGCTTCGGACTTCGCTACCTCAATCGGATCAAGGGCGAGGAGTTGCAGAGGCTGCCGACTCTAGTCCAGCGGGAGGCTCTAGGCATTGTGACAAGCCTGGGCACTCCCGATGTCGCGATCACCGACGTACTCTACCCGGTGCCTGAAGGAAAGATTCATGCGCGATGGGGGCATCTGCCTGCCGGAACTACGCATGACCCATCTTTCCTTGCTTGCGCAGAGGCTAACTGGATCCTGGACATGGATCTTTCTATCGAGCGTGTGCCTTTGGATATGGCTGAAATCGGAGACCTAGCCAAGCGCTTCAGCGAACGGGCCTACGGCTTCTTCCACTGGATGATGACGGACCAATTCCGCACCGAGCGGGGCGCGTGATGTTTGCGCCTGCTTTTTGTCAGGAGACGAGTTCCGGAAGCATTGCTGCGGTGGTTAAGACGATTTGCGTCGCAGTTCCGTTGTGCATCGGACAGACCACTACCAGTATGCCCGCACGGGCTGTATTCGAGATGTCGACGTCCTCGGGAGCGCATGATTTTGTTAAGGATGGTGTCGCTGCTGAGGGGGAGGCACCCATGACCTCTCAAGCGTGCATCCAGGAGATTCGTGCGGTCTCGGGCCTGACTTGGAAAGAGATTGCGGGGATCTTTGGCGTGAGCCTACGATCCGTACATCTGTGGGCAAATGGCGAGAAGGTCAGTGCCGAGCATGAGACCAAGATTCGCGAGGTCCTTGAGAAGCTGCTGGCACTGCACAACGGCGATGCTCGGACGACGGCCTCGCGTTTACGTTCCGTGCAAGGCGGAGTGCCGTTGCTTTCGCGGCTTACATTGCTTCCACATGCTTCCATTGTTGGTATGGGGGTGACTCCTGCACGGCCGCGACCCAAGGCTGTGAACCAAGAGGAGCTGATGGCCAATTGGAGGCCTGTCGCTCCGTTCCGAGATCGCTGGGAATCTGAGCCGCTCGAAGAGGTGGTGCCTGTCGGGAACTATCCGGTAAAGCGACTCAAGGTGGCGACGAAGAGGCAAGGCTGATGGAGGAATTCCCCGATTCCTCTTCGGAGAAGATCGAACAGCGACTCGCGGATTGGCGCGAGGAACAGTGCGAATGGCGGCAAGGCGACTGTGTCATTCAGTCGTGTGACTTCTTGTGGCTGACGGATGTGCGATACCCTCTGACCGAGGCTGGCCGGAATGCGGCAACCGAGGATGCGGAAGTCGCAGCGCAGGCCTTCCCTGGAGCTGTTGTCTTGACGCAGACCTGCGATGTTGTGCGCTCTTGTGATAAGCGGCCGTTTCTTGAAGTCGCCCCCTTGATCGTAGTCGAGCCAAATCACTTGGCTGAGATCAAGAGAGGAAGACAACCTGGTTACCTGTTCCTCCCTGCCCTGGAGGAAAGACGATTGGTTGGCGATCTTTCCCGACCCATGACCGTCGAAAAGTCCGTGGTCGCGGGATGGGATCGTATTCCTGGATGGGAGCATGACCACGAAGCTTTGGCCTTGTCACGAGCGATCGTGCGTCGGCTGGAGCGCTTTGCGTTTCCAAACGACATCGTGCAGATGTACGGCAAATGGGAGCAGCGGATCAAGAAGAAGCACGGCACGGCAAGCCCTGAAGGTCAACTGCTGGATCAGATTTTGGAGATCCGGGTGGAAGCTGATCCTGGCTGGGAAGCGGACTCCATTGCCGTCACCTTCCTGTGCATTCTGCCCGAGGGAAACGAGAGTCTTGAGAAGGAAGTCCTTGCTCAGTTTCTGGAGTGGGAAGCTCTGATCGAAAAGCCGCAGCGTGTCGCGAGCGTCCGTTTAGATGTGGAGCGACTTTCGACCCTAACGGCTCAGCGCTATCTAGCTTCAAGTCGCATGGACTTCGATCATCTCTCTGCTCGGAAGGCGTAGCGGAAATTGCGTAATTAATCCCAATAGGATTCTGTCGCATCGTGCTGGCAATCCTGGCTCCAAACTTTGAGGATGCGTGTTCCATCGTTGGGGGCAAAAGAATAGCATTGAGACAGTGGGGGTCTCTTAAGATGGCCGACAAGTTTTCTGGCTCAAGGACGATAATGCTTGGCTCAGCCTTTTCTACTACGACGAGGCCTATGTGGCCTGCACTTACAACTATGACGAGGCGGACGGCTACTCGCTCCGGTGCGTGAAAGACAACTGAGGCCACACCTCACCCCGAAGCGTCACTCGGAGACCGCCTAGGCGATTCCCAGCAGCTTGTGGGTCTGCAGGGAAAGACGCCACTGGGGACGCGACAGGCAGAAGGCGATGGCGAGACTCGTGTTGTGGTCCTTCTCGGGGCCGTACATGGGCTGCACGAAGCGGTTGGGGAAGTCCCAGCGTTCCAGCTCGTCCCAGTCGTGCTCTTGCGGCACCACCACCTTGAGCTCGTCGCCCCAGCGCTGGGCGATGCGGGTCCCGGCCTTGGGGCTCACACTGATCCAGTCGAGTTCCATGCTGGTGGGGACGGGAATCGTACCGTTGGTCTCCAGGGCCACCTCGAAGCCGTCGTCGTGGAAGGCCGCCACCAAGGTGCTGTCGAGCTGCTGCAGAGGCTCGCCGCCGGTGCAGACCACGTAGGGAACCCCTGGACGGTCTCCCCAGAGCTTGCGCGCCAAGACCACGAGCTTGGGGGCAGAAAATTCTCCGCCGCCCTGGCCGTCGGTTCCAATGAAGTCGGTGTCGCAGAAGCGGCAAGCGGCGCGGTCGCGGTCTTCGGGACGTCCCGACCACAGGTTGCAGCCCGAGAAGCGGCAGAAGACGGCGGCACGTCCGGTACGGGCGCCTTCGCCTTGGAGGGTGAGGAAAAGTTCTTTTACGCGGTAGGACTTGGCAGCATCCGGATTTTCAGGCATAGGGAGGGCAAGATAGTTAGGCACCGAGAATGTACCTCCACCTCCTTATACTTTTTGATATAATGGAGGTGCGCATTCTGTGTTTGAAACATTTCGTTATCCAGATGAATTGAAAAAGAACAAACAAGAGGGGTTCAAGGCATGAAGTGTCATTTCTTTGCGATTACGATGCTCTTAGGTTATGGCATTGTTTCGGCTCAGTACGATATCACGGCGATCATGAACTTTGCAAACCAGATGAACCAAGTCACGGAAGCGGCAAGCCAAAGTGCCCTACAAGCGATGCAGCAGGAGAACGACGAATTGCGCCGCCTCAAATTACGCCCATTGGTGGTAAGCCTGTCCCAGGAGGCGACCGTCACGAATATGCAGACGCGCGAGCATAATAAGAAAGTCATGCAACGCCGTGCCCAGCATGGTGATGCCAACGCACAAGCGTGGCTTGTTCGTGAGCAACAGCGCGAGGCACTTGCCGCGCAAACCATGGAAAATTCGCAACAGTGGCAGCAAGATTATCAGGCCAAGGTTCGAAATGACAATCGTCGAGTCTATGAGACGATTCAACGGAGCAATGACCTGCATACCGCCAATCAAGCGGTCATCCAAGATGAGAGTGATATCAGAAATGCTCAGAACTCTGAGGATCTGCAAAGGGCGCTGAATAACTATCAACGAGATGTGCAGGAGCGCAAGGAAATTGAGGACCGCTGACGATCACTTGCTGTAGAGTGATTTCAAAATGCCGTGCTGTTGATGTCGGCTGGTAGCGAAATCTTGTGTGTTGACCATTTCCAGTATCAGACGATGATGGCGCAACGGGCAAGCGTCGTCCCTTTCAATCACTGGAAGCACAGGGAATCCTGCCGAGAGGGGGGCTGGGTTGCTACTCTTGCAGGGCCGATGTTTGCACGCCGTCTCCCATTCTTCCTGGCCTTGGCTCTGCTTGGGGCCGTGAAGGGACTTGCCCAGACGGCGGAAGTCGGTGTTTCCGGGACCCCGTCGACTATCGGGGCCATGGCGGGCATGGCCGGTGGGCTCGACGACACCTCCAAGGCGCCCGACACGCTGCACTATTCCGCAAACGCGCTGGAATACGACGACGCCTCGCGCATCTTCCTGCTTTCGGGTTCGGCGCATCTGGAGTACCGCAGGAGCATCCTCACTGCTGACAGTATTTGGTACGACCTGAACGCCGGCCTTCTGGAAGCCGTTGGGACGCCGAGCCTCAAAGATCCGACCATAGCCCCCTTCCAGGGACGACGCATGCGCTACAACCTCAAGACGCGCTCTGGGCAGGTGCTGGACGGCGGCTCGGACGACAATGGCCAGCATTACCGCGGCCTGGAGGTGCGGCGCTCCCAGGACAAGCGCTTGCAGGTGGTGGATGCCGACTACTGCGAGTGCAAAGGGGACTCTACAGAGCCCGACTACTACTTCGCAAGCGAGTCCATGGAGATCGAGCCGAACAACTCGGCGGTGGCGGCTCCGGTGGTGCTCAACGTGGAGAACGTCCCCATCGTGGCCTTGCCGCTGGCCTACTTCCCGCTGGGCAAGGGGCGGCGCTCAGGACTTTTGACGCCAAAATTTGGCGGCGACCAGCTCCAGGGTTTCTTCATCAAGAACGCCGGCGCTTACTGGGCCATCAACGACTACGCCGACGAGCAGGTCACCAGCGACTTGGTGGAAGGAACGGAAGGCCGCTTCGACAACGCCTCGTTCACCTCCACCACCCGCTACAAGGTGCGCTACCTGCTGGACGGAAGCGTTGGCTGGAAGCAGTACCTGAACCAGTTCGGCAGCGCCGGGTCGGGATGGCAGGCCGATTACACCCATTCCCAAGAGCTGCTGCCAAAGCCTGGAAAAAGCACCATCAAGGGCGAAGGACACTTTGTGTCCAGTCGCACGGTGCGTTCCGACAACGCTCTGACCAGCGACGAAGTGCTCAACCAGACGGCCAACGCCAACTTGCAGTGGCAGTACCGTTGGGACAACTCGAGCTTCGTGCTCTTGGGCAACCAGCAGCAGAACCTGAGTACCGGCCTCTTGACCCGCCAACTGCCCTCTGCCTCGTTCACCTCCTCGGGGCAGCTCTTCCCCTGGATCGACCAGGACATCCCCCTGCTTCCCGATTGGCAGTATTCCTATTCGGCTCAAGGAAACCGCTACGATAACCGCAAGGCCGATGCCGACACCCTCACCGGTCGCCCCTCGATGCTGCACTACATGGGAGCCACCCAGACGGCGAGCCTCACGGCCACCCACACCCTGGGCTACCTGCGCTTCACCCCGCAGATCACCGCCAATCATTATTGGACGGCCAATTCCTACGCCTCGCGCGCCGACACGGTGCTGGGGTGGCACAACTATTCCGACCGCTATGATCCCAGCAACGTCTTCCTGTGGAACACTGGCGTCACTGCCGCCACGGACCTCTACGGCATCTGGATGCCGCAGTGGGGCTCGTTCGGGGGGCTGCGCCACACCCTGACACCGTCGGTCGGATACACCTTCTATCCGCACTACGACACCAGCTACAGCTTCGTCGCCAATCCGACGCTCTCGCAGAGCATCGGGCAGAACCGGGCCCAACTGCTTACCCTGGGGCTTGGGCAGAAGCTCGACGCCAAGATCTACTCCGCCGATACCTCCGGAAAGCCCGCCGACAAGACCAAGGCCAAGAAGGGAACGCCCTACAGCCTCCTTTCGGCCAACACCAGCGTGAGCTACGACCTCGAGAAGACGCTGCGCCCTTGGTCAGATATTGTCAGTACCGCCAGCACCGGCCTACTTTCTCTTAGCCTCTCGGGAGGCATGACGCACACCCTTTACGATTCCTGGGGCGGAGATTCTGCCCGCATCGTGGCGCCCATCCTCAAGAGCTGGAACGTGTCGCTGCGCAAGACCTGGAGCTTCTCCGGAGGTCTTGCCGACGGCTTCCAGATCTCCCCCGACAGCCTGGAATCCAAGGGCTGGAACGCTTCGGCCGACCTATCCAGCGATATTTCTTCGACGCGAGCCAACCGTTCCACCTTCCGGACCACCCGCACCCAGAGCGGCGGCCTGTCGCTGACCCTCAGCCCTACGCGGGCCTGGAGTGCCACCTACACGGCGCGCTACAACTTCGACGAAGGGGACTTCGCCTCCCAGGTCTTTGCCTTCAAGCGCCAGATCGGCTGCTGGGACCTAGACTTCGGCTGGACTCCGGTGGGACCTGCCCGCGGCTGGACCTTTCAGGTGAAGATCCGCGACCTGCCCGACGTGAAGGTGCAGGCCAACAGCACCAGCATCCGCAAAACCAAGAGCAGCACAACTTCAGAATGACAAAAATCATCTTATCCAGCGCTTCGCCGCGCCGCCGCGAAATCCTGACCCTCCTCCAGATCCCCTTCGATGCCGTGGTCTCGAACTTCGACGAGGGATCTTTGCATCACGAAGATCCTTCGCTTCGGGTGCGCGAGCTCGCTCGGGGCAAGGCCCTGGAGGTCTCGGGGCGTTTCCCGGAGCGCTTTGTGTTGGGGGCCGACACGGTGGTTCACATCGACGGCAAGATTCTGGAAAAGCCCGCTGATCGCGACGAGGCGCGTACCATGCTGCAGCGGCTTTCGGGGCGCGAGCATGAGGTTCACACTGGCGTGAGCTTGGTTCGCGGGGGCGAAGAGCTTGGGCAGGAGGTGGTTCTGACGCGCGTGCGCTTCCGCCCCCTTGCCGAAACGGAGATCGAGGCCTATCTCGATACCGGCGACTCCTTCGACAAGGCTGGTGCCTACGGGATCCAAAGCCCGGGGGCGAGACTTGTGGAGGGAATCGCCGGGTGTTTCTACAATGTGGCCGGATTGCCGGTGGCCGCCACCTTGCGGCTGCTTGCAATCGGAGGAATGGCATGAGCATGGAATCCGTCAATCGTTCCGCTTCCCAGTGGCTTCGCGAAGCCCGCCAAAGCGAAGGTTGGGAGCTGGACCTCGTTTCGCAGCAGACCAAGATTCCCGTGGACTTCCTGAAGGCCATCGAGGAAGGTGACTGGGACCGCTTGCCGGGCGCCGTGTACGCCCGCGCTTTCGTGCGCACCTTGGCCGGGCTCTATGGCCTGGACCAGGACGAGATCGTGCGCCTCCTGCGCAGCGAGCTTAACATCGTTCCCATGGACACGGCGCTGCCTTCCGAGGTGATCACCGACTTCACTCCGGAGACCGAGAGCGAGCAGGTGGTGCCCACCCGCAAGCCGGTGGGACTTTGGATCGCCATCGGCGTCATCGCCCTGCTCTTTGCCGGTACCATCCTCTTTACCCGGCTTCCGGAACATGCGACTCCGCCGCCATCTGTTCCGGTTGCGGACACCGCCCAGGACTCCACCGTCGACAGCGTGGCGACCGTCGCCGAGAAGACCACGCCGCCGGTCGTCGCCGGCGCCTCCCTGCGCTTGCAGGACACCTCCGAAGTGGTGACGGTCCTCTATCTGCGCGACGAGATGGTCCACAAGAAGACTTTCCAAGGCGCTCACGACAGCCTGCAGATCCCGCGCGACACCACCATGCTCTTCCGCAACCTTTCCGGGAAGTGCCTCAAGTTCGCCGGCTCCAACCCCAAGGATTCGGTGGTCTGGAAGTTCTTCGAGGCGGGCTCCAAGGGGGATTCCTTCTGGGTCCGCTCGGTGGAGGACGCCGAATGGTTCCGCCGCTACAATGCCGTCATGGCCCGCTGGCACGGACACCGCAAGGGCGACAAGGAGTAGTCACGCTTTCCTTTCCCGACAGTCACTGCCATCTGCAGGACGAGCGCTTTGCTGACGAGATGGCGGAGGTGCTCGCCCGCGCCCGCGAGGCTGGCGTCGCCACGGTGCTGCTGCCGGGGACGGATCCTGACACTTCGGAGAGGGCGGCAAGCCTTGCCGAAGCGCACGGACTGTGGTTTTCTGCCGGGACCCATCCCGAAGACCCGGCGCGCCACGACGAGGGGCGCATTCGCGCGCTGCTTTCCCATCCGCGCTGCGTGGCGGTGGGGGAGATCGGCTTCGATTACCACTTCCTGCCCTATGACAAAGAGGCTCAGGACCGGCTCTTTCGCTCGCAGATCCGCCTAGCCCTGGAGGCTCAGCTCCCGATTGTGATTCACAATCGCGATGCCGACCGTGACACCGTGCGAGTGCTTCGCGAAGAGGGCAGCCCTGGCGGGGTTTTCCACTGCTTCGGGGGCGACCGGGAATGCCTGGAAGCGGCTTTGGAACTGGGATTCTTCATCAGCTTTGCGGGCAATCTCACCTATCCCAAGGCAGCCTTCCGGGAGCTTGCGCCGCTGGTGCCGCGCGAGCGCTTACTGGTGGAGACCGACGCTCCCTACCTTTCGCCAGTGCCCTTTCGCGGCAAGCCCAACGAACCGGCCCGCACCGCCCTGGTGCTTGCGGAGCTTTCCCGCCTGCGCGGCGAGGAGGTCGCGGAGCTCGGGGCTGCCTGTTTAGACAATTTCTGGCACTGCTTCCCTAAGGCCACGGCATGAAGGGGCTTGCGATCCTCCTCATCTTCGGGCTGCTGCCGCTGATGGCCTGGGTGACGCTGCGCGTCAATCGGCTCTCTGAGAAGCTGGGCACCCTTGAAGAAGACTGGAAGCGCCGTGCTGAGGCTGTGGAGGAGGAGCGCCGCAAGCTCAAGGAAAAACGGGAAGCTGCGATTGCGGCTGAGGCCGCGCGCAAGCAAAAGGCTAAGGAGGCTAAGCTATGAGGGAAGGACGCATCGCTCGCAAGACCCGTGAGACGGATGTCCAGGTGCGCTGGAACCTGGATCAGGCGCGGCCCCCCAAGGTCGCCTCCGGCAGCGGTTTTCTCGATCACATGCTGACGCAGCTCGGTCATCACAGCGGCACCGATCTGGAGGCCTCCTGCGTGGGGGACGTCCACATCGACCTGCACCACTCGGTGGAAGACCTCGCCATCGCCCTTGGCGAGGCGCTCAAGGCGGCCCTGGGCGACAAGCGCGGCATCGAGCGCTTCGGCTTCTACTACGCGCCACTGGACGAGTCGCTTTCGCGCTGCTGCCTGGATCTGTCGGGGCGCTTTACCCTGGAATTTCACGCCCACCCCGGACGCGACAAGGTGGGAGATCTCGATGCGGAGCTCGTGGAGCACTTCTTCGCAAGCCTGGCCGAGCACGCCGGTATGACGTTGCACCTCGACCTGCTGCGCTCCCGCAACGCTCATCACGCGGTGGAGAGCACCTTCAAGGCCTTTGCGCGGGCTCTGGCCATGGCTATTGCTCCGGCCCGTTCCGGCGACGGCATCCCGAGCACCAAAGGGACGCTCTGATCTAGACCGCTGCGGGCGGGCGGACGCGGAGCTATCTTCCCTCTCTACACTTTTCGCGGAGAACGTCCATGGAGATCGTTTGGAGAAATCCCGAAGCGGCCTTTGAGCGTCTGGTGCTGGCCGGGGATGTCGGCGGCACGAACACCAACCTCGCCTTGGTCGGCGAGACCGGCGGACGCTTCGTCATTGTCGTGGAGGCGGTCTTCCCTTCTCGCGACCTTACTTGCCTTTCGGAGCCCATCCACAAGCTCCTGGAACTTGGCCGCGCCAAGCGTCCCGACCTGACTCCTTCGCGCGCCTGCATCAGCGCTGCCGGCCCTGTGACCGCCAACCGCTGCACCATGACGAACCTCTCCTGGGGCGTCGACGGCCCGGCGCTGGCCGCAGAGTTCGGCATCGTCGTGCGCGTCATCAACGACTTCCTCGCGATTGGCTATGGCATTCCCACGCTGGACGTGAACGATCCGGCCCAGATTGCGGTGCTCACCCATCCCGACGGCTCGTGCCCGCCTCCGCAGGCGACCACCAAGGCGGTGATCGGCCCCGGCACGGGACTGGGTGTAGGATTCCTGGCTTGGGACGGGCGGCGCTACATCCCGGCAAGCTCTGAAGGCGGACACATCCTCTTTGCTCCCTGGGATGATGACACCCGCTCCTTCCAGGAATACCTCGCGCGTCGTTTCGACCGCACTCCTGGCGTGGAGCCCTTCGTGTCGGGCCTGGGCATTGCGAACCTCTACGAGTGGTGGCGCGACGTCAAGGGGCTTCCCAAGGGCGAGGCCTGGCAGCAGATCGAGGCCGCTCCTTCGTCCCAGCGTCCTCCGCTCATCTCGAAGCTCTCCGAGACCGACGGCACGGCAGCTGCCATGCTCTCGCTCTTCGCGCGCATGCTGGGCCGCTTCGGGGGCGATATCGCTTCGGTGTTCCTGCCGCTGGGCGGCCTTTACCTGGCCGGCGGCGTGGCTCAGAAGCAACTGCGCTGGATCGAGCACGAGCACCAGTTCGTGCGCGCCTTCGAGCAGAGCTACAATCCCAATTTGGTCAAGATGCTGCGCCAAGTGCCCATCTACCTCATCCGCGACTACGCCATCAGCCTCTACGGGGCCGCCAACGCCGCGTTGAGCTGACCCATGGCGGGATCCACCCTCGAAGGGGAGCTGGCGAGGCTGGCCGCGCCGGGATATGGGAATATCCCGGTGCCATTCCTTTCGTGGTCGCTGGAGCAGTTGCAGGAGCGCTGGCGCGAGTCGGAATGGACGCCCTGGAGCGGTCCGGTGGGCCGCAGCCTCACGGCGGCGCCGTGGCGGCAGGATCCGCTTCCCTGTCTGATGGCGGAAGCCGACTGGGAGGTCCTGGAGGCGGGGTTGCTGCAGCGCGCCCGTTTCCTGGAACGGCTGGCCGAAGACCTGTACGGCGATGGCTTGGTGTTGCGGCAAGGCCTGCTGCCTTCGCGCCTTGTCCACGCGAACCCTGCCTACTTGTGGCCGATGGTCGGGGCGGCGCCTCGTGGCGGCTGGCTGGGCATCGCCGCCTTCGACGTGGTGCGCACCGCAAGCGGCTGGACGGTGCTGGAAGATCACGTCCAGGAGCCGCGCGGCCTGGAGCGCATTCCTCTTTTGCGCGCCCTTTCCACCCAGGCCTTTCCGGAGATCTTGCGCGAGCTGCATCCCGCCCAGGGGCTTTCGGGCATTGGGGGCTTGCGCGATCTGCTGGAAGGCCCTCTGGTGCCCGGGAGCATGCCCGGGCGGGTAGCCATCCTGGCGCCCGATCTCGATGAGACGCCTTCTCCCGAGTTCGCGGCCTTAGCGCGGCGGCTCGGCATCGAGCTGGTGGACGGCGAGGACTTGGTGGTGCGCCAAGGCCGGCTGTGGCTGCGCACCGTGGAGGGGCTTCTGCCGGTGCGGGGCCTCTTGCGCTTTTTGCCCGATGTCTGGAGCGACCCGTTGGAGCTGCGTCCCGATACGGGTCCTGGCGTGCCGGCGCTCTGCCAGGCCATCCGCTCGGGCTCCCTGCAGGCGGCCAATCCTCCCGGCGTAGGGGTCTTGGAAAGCGCCGCCCTGTGGCCCTATCAGGACAATCTCTGTCAATTGCTGCTGGGCGAGCCGCTGCGCCTGGCCGTTCCCCGAAGCGTCTCGTGCGAAGAGCGCGAGGCGTGGCGGGAGGTGCTGGAAGATTGCTCGGGCTACATCTTCAAGCGCGCCTTCCCCGGCCAGGGCGGCTCTCTGAGCGGTTCCCACCTGGTGGGCGCCGAGGCCCAGGGGATTCTTGCTGACAAAATTCGTTCGGCCCCTTTCTCCTGGATCGCTCAGGAGCGCGTCGAGGGAGAGCTCCAGCCTCTGTGCGGGGCCGATGGCCTGGAAATGCTGCCGGCCACCCTCAGGATCTTCGCGGCCAAGGATCCGGACGGCTGGAAGGTGCTGCCGGGAGGCTTTGCCCAGACGGTGCGTCATCACGCGTTGGGGGACGTTTCGGTGGTGTGCAAGGAACTCTGGGTACCGGCGCGGCGCGGCCAGGAGGCGCCCTCGTGGCGACCGCGGGGAATCCGTCGCAATAGCGGCGAAGTTCCCAGCCGGGTGGCCGAGAACCTGTGGTGGATGGGACGTTACGCCGAGCGTTCCGAGGTGCGGGTGCGCACCCTGCGCTCGCTGCTGCTGCGCCTGGACGGCGTCTCGGACGATGCGCGTCTGCTTGCCGAGGTGCATCTCCTCTCTGGCTTGGCCGACGTGAGCGGCGACGATTTCGCGACGCTTGCCGACCAGTGCTTCGATGCCGCCTTGGAGGCGGCGGCGCTGGATCTGCGCTCGGCTGCCCGCAACGCCTGGGCGGTGCGGGAGCGGCTCTCGGACGACACTGCGCGAGTGGTGGAACGTCTGGAGCGCGACGCGCTGCGCAGCCAGCAGACCCACGACTCGGCCGAGGCGGCTCGGCGACTCACCGGCATCCTGCTCGACTTGGCGGCCCTTTCGGGCCTGGGCGCCGAGAATACCGTGCGAGGGCACGGCTGGAGCTTCCTGGGGCTCGGGCGCCGTCTGGAACGCGCCATGGGCTTGGCTCGCCAGATGCACTTCGTTTTTTCCGCTCCTGCGGGGGGCGAGGCGGCTGCGCTCTCGGCCTTTTTGGAGGTGTGGGACAGCACCCTCACCTACCGCTCGCGCTACATGGCTCTGCCCACGCCGACCCAGACCGCCGATCTGCTCTTGCTGGATGTCACCAATCCACGCTCGCTGATCTTTCAGGTGGCCGAGATGGTAGCGCATCTGCAGGCCTTGCCGCGAGCCCATGCCGAATTGGCTGCCGCCAAGGCTCTGCTAGAGGCTTTGCAGCAAAGCTCCCTGGAAGAGGTGGAAAACCAAGGCGACGAGGCGGTGCGGGGCCATTTGGTCGAGAAGATCGCCTTCTTCTCGGAGGCTTTGGAACGTCTGGCCGCCACTCTGGAGACGCGTCAGTTCGCCCATGTCGAGCCGGCTTGGCAAGGGGAGCGCGCATGATCTACCGGCTGACCCATCGCACCACCTACTGCTACGAGACCGAGGTCTCCTTCTCGCAGGACGAGGCGCGGCTGCGTCCGCGCGGCGGGGCACGGCAGACTTGCTTGGAGTGGGAACTGTCCTTCGATCCGGCTCCTTGCTATCGCGAAGAGCGCCGCGATGCCTTCGGGAACCACGTCCATTATCTGGAGTTCGACACTCCCCATCGCCGCTTGGAGGTGTTGGCTCGCTCCTTAGTGCAGACGAAACCGACGCCGGCCTTTGAAGTGGCGGCGCTTCCCTGGGAAGCGGTGCGGAACGGCTTTGCGTGCAACATCCCTTCGGCCCACGAGGCGTTGCCTTTCCTCTGGCCCACCTCCATGACGCCAGATCTGCCGAGCCTTTCCAAATTGTTGGACAGCCTCTTCCTTCCCGAGCAGCCTCTCCTGGAGGCGGCTTTGGCGCTGTGCCATCGCATCCACCAGAGCTTCTGCTACGATCCGGCCGCCACCACCGTCTCGACGCCGCTGTCGCGAGTGTTGGAAGATCGGCGCGGCGTGTGCCAGGACTTCGCCCACTTGATGGTGGCGGCGCTTCGGCACATGGGCCTGGCGGCCCGCTACGTCTCGGGATATCTGGAGACGCTGCCGCCGCCGGGAATGCCGCGCTTGGTGGGCGCTGACGCTTCGCACGCCTGGGTGTCGGTGTGGTGCCCGCCGCTTGGCTGGGTGGATATCGATCCGACCAACGACTGCCTGGTGGGAGAGCGTCACATCGTGACCGCTTGGGGCCGCGACTATGCCGACGTCTCCCCTTGGAAGGGGCTGGTGCTGGGAGGCGGCGCTCAGAGCGTGCAGGTCTCGGTCGATACCGAGCCGCAGGCCTAGGCTACCGACAGTTTCTGTAGCGCCTTTTCCAGTTCGGATTTGCGGACGGGCTTGGCGAGGTAGCCGTTCATGCCTTCAGCCAGGCACTGCTCGCGATCGCCGTCCATGGCGGCGGCGGTGAGGGCCAGGATGGGAAGGTCTTGCCAGGTTTGTCCAACCAAGCCTTGGCGGATGGCGCGGGTCAGTTCCAGGCCGTCCATGTCGGGCATTTGAAGGTCGGTGAGCAGCAGGTCGAATTGGCTCCCGGGAAGCTTCTGCAGCGCTTCGCGCCCGTTCTCGGCGGTGACCACCTGATGTCCCATGATCTGGAGCAGGCGCGAGATGACGCTGCGGTTGACGCGATTGTCCTCGGCCAGGAGGATTCGCAGTGGACGGTCCAAAAGCGGCGTTGCCGACTCTGGCGCGGCCGAGGCAAGCGACGAGGCGCGGGCCAGATCTACCGTGAACCAGAATTTGGATCCCTGTCCGAGATGGCTTTCCACGCCGATTTCTCCGCCCATGATCTCGGTCAGGCGGCGGCAGATGGAAAGTCCCAGCCCCGATCCGCCGTGAACGCGCTTGCTGCCCATGTCT
>Ga0302214_1000044_pt1 | contig 48814 bp, 44 predicted proteins | sample II_Fen_N1_3_FD_194584 | JGI IMG/M metagenome (GOLD analysis project Ga0302214, IMG submission 194584) | Peat permafrost microbial communities from Stordalen Mire near Abisko, Sweden - II_Fen_N1_3 | ecosystem: Environmental > Terrestrial > Soil > Wetlands > Permafrost | place: Sweden: Abisko... | reverse complement strand
TCGTCTTGGGTCAAGTGTGTGTAGGTCATGGTGCTTCGTTGAGACTGGCTGGTCACAAAGAGCTCATCCTATTCACTCTTGGCCCAACCTCTTACTGAACGTTGCACTTCGTAGTTGAATCCGCGAGGCATTATTTCCGGCGGGCCGAGTTGACACCCGGCAGCTCGGCCACCAGGCCCAGCACCTTGTGCAGGCGGCCAGAATCTGCCACCTCCACGGTGAAGGTCATCCAGGCGATGCCTTTGATCGACTGGGTCTGCACCCCAATCACGTTCATCTTTTCTTTGGTGAAGACTTCGGAGATGTCACGCAGCAGGCCCTGGCGGTCATGCGCCTGCACCGCCACATCCACCGGGAACACCGAGCCCCCCATGGCGCGTGCCACGCCCCATTCCACCTCGATCAAGCGCTCGCCATTTCTGGTCACCATTTCCTTGAGGTTGCTGCAATCCTTGCGGTGCACACTGACGCCTTTGCCACGCGTGACAAAACCGCAAATCGCGTCCGGTGGCGCCGGTTTGCAGCACTTGGCCATCTGGGTCATCAGGGAATCCACGCCCACCACCAGCAACCCGCCTTTGGTCGGGTTGTCACCCGAGCGGGGTTTGCGCAGCACCGGGGCGTTTGCGTCAAACTGCGGCGCCTCGGGCGGGCGCAACACCTGCTCGATGGCGCGCAGTGAAAACTCGTCCTTGCCCACGTCTTCAAACAAGGCGGTGGCATTTGCGAACCCCAGTTGAACCGCCAAGTCATCAAGCTTGACGGCGGTTTTGCCTTCGCGTTGCAACAGCTTTTCAACCAACTCGCGGCCTTTGGCGATGGTTTGCGACAGCGCCAGCGCATTGAACCAAGCACGCACCTTGGCGCGCGCGCGGTGGCTCACCAGGTAACCCAAATCCGGGTTCAGCCAATCACGCGAGGGGCCGCCCTCTTTGGCAGCGGTGACTTCAACCGTTTGGCCGTTGTGCAAGGGCGTGTTGAGCGGCACCATAGCGCCATCCACACGCGCGCCACGGCAACGGTGCCCCAGATCGGTGTGCACGGTATAGGCAAAGTCCACGGCGGTAGCGCCCTGCGGTAGCTCGACGATGTTGGCGTCGGGCGTCAGCACGTAAATGCGGTCATCCAGCAGGTTTTGTGTCTGCACGCCAGACAGATCACGCTCCCACGCCAGCAGTTGGCGCAGCACCGCAATCTTGGCGTCATAAGCGCCGGTGGCCGACACGCCGACATAGCCCTTGGCCCCGGCTTCCTTGTAGGCCCAATGCGCCGCCACGCCATTTTCAGCATGGTCGTGCATGGCCTGGGTGCGGATCTGGATTTCGGTGGGCAAGCCTGCCGCATCGCGCACCACGGTGTGCAGCGACTGGTAGCCGTTGACCTTGGGCTTGGCGATGTAGTCGTCAAACTCTTCGTTGATCGGGGTGAAATGGTGGTGCACCCAGCTCAGAGCGCCATAACATTCGGGCACAGTGGCGACCACGATGCGCAGGGCACGCACGTCGTACACCTTGTCAAACCCCAGCGACTTGCCGCGCATTTTTTTGACAATGCTGTAGATGTGTTTGGGTCGACCTGAGACCTTGGCCTCGATGCCGTTGGCATTCAAGTCGGCCTCAAGTTGGCGACGCATGCGTTCCACATGGGCTTCGCGCTCCACCCGCTTTTCATCGAGCAGACGCGCCACTTGTTTGTAAGTGTCAGGCTCCATGAAGCGAAACGCCAGGTCTTCCATCTCCCACTTGATTTCCCAGATGCCCAGCCGGTTGGCCAGCGGCGCAAACACCTGCAACGACTCGGCCGCAATGCCATCGGGCACCGGCCGCTTGGTCGCCGCAAAAAATCGCAAGGTTTGCAGGCGCGAGGCCAGACGCAGCATCACCACCCGCAAATCGCGCGAAAACGCCAGCAGCATCTTGCGCACGTTTTCGGTCTGCACCGCAGCGGCTTGCTGGGCTGCCGGGGTGTCGGCCACCACCGCCGGGCGGGCGGCTTTGGCCTGACGCGCATGGCGCTGAACACGCACCAGCTTGGTGGTTTCCATGGCCAGGGCCGCAAAGTTGTCACCAAAAGCCTTGGCAATCACTTCTTGGGGCTTGTTCAATTGGTCACAGGTGTACACCAGGTAGCTGGCGGCCTGCATGGCTTCTGAGCCACCGATGCTTTTCAGGATGACGGCCACCGCGTCCGCATGGGCCAGGGTGTTTTCGCCAGTGTCGAGTGTTTCACAGGACAGCAGTGGCTCGGCAAAGGCGCGTGCACGCGTCAGCGCCTGCGGGTGCTCAGGCAGGCTTTGTGCCGTAGCAGCCACCACCGGCAACACGGGTTGGGCGGCCCTGTCGGGCGTCGCCACGTCGATCTCGGAAATTTTCATGTACAACGCTGTATCTAAAAGGTGTGATCCAAACTCTGACGGTTTTACCCGAGCAAGAAGGACACCACCGCATCCACCTGCTGGTGCGCCACAAACGTGGGGGCGTGGCCAACACCGGCAAATTCAACCAACCGCGCCTTGGGACCACGCTGCGTCATGGCCTGCGCGGTGGCGGTTGACAGCAAATCGGACTCTGCACCGCGCACCAGCAGCGTTGACGCAGTGATCTGGTCATAGGCCTGCCACAGCAGCGCTTCGCCCTGCGCGGCAGACTCAGGTGTGATTGCTTTAAATGGTTCAGCCAGGGCTGGGTCATACCGCAAGGTGAGGCGCCCGGAGCCATCGGCCAGGGGTTTGATCAGCGGGCGCGTCAAGGCCAGCCATTGCGCGGGCGTGTGCGGGCCAAAACCCCGGGAAACAGCCCACAGCGTGTCTGCGGCCTGCTGCTCGGACTCAAACACCGGGGGCTGACCCAAATACTCGCCGATACGCTGCAGCGCCTGCCACTCAATCACCGGCCCAACATCGTTGAGCACCAGGCGGTGCACCCGGGCAAACATGGGCAGCTGAGGCTGTCCTGCCACCACCAACCCGATCAGCCCGCCCATGCTGGTGCCCACCCAATCCAGCGTGGTGGGCTGCAAATGGCCCAGCAGCGTCAGCATGTCAGCCGCATAAAAAGGAATCTGGTAGCCCTGCGGGTCTTTGAGCCAATCGCTGCGGCCCCGCCCCACCACGTCCGGACAAACCACCCGGATATCTCCCCCAGCGCGCACGCACAGCGCCTGCGCCAATGTGTCAAAGTCCCGCCCCTGGCGCGTCAGGCCGTGCACACACAACACCACATGTCGGCTGGCCGGGTTTCCCCACTGCCAGTAAGCCATGCGGTGACCGCCCTGGGCGTCAGGACAATCGATCAATTCAAGTGTGGGTTCAGACATGACAGTGCATCACAGGATAATGACTGCATCCTAATTCAAACGGGCCAGCCGCCCCGCTGTGGGCCGGTGCATTCAACCTATTTTTTTTGGAGGAATTTCCGATGCTCAAAGGTAAAACAGCGCTGGTCACCGGCTCCACCAGCGGCATTGGTCTTGGCATTGCCAAGGCACTTGCGGCGCAGGGTGCCAACATCGTGTTGAATGGGTTTGGCGACGTGCAAGGCCCCACCCAAGAAGTGGCGGCACTGGGTGTGTCGGTGAGCCACCACGGCGCTGACATGAGCCGCCCCGCCGAGATTGAAGCCATGGTGGACTTCGCTGTGCAGCAGTTTGGCAGGGTGGATATTCTGGTCAACAACGCAGGCATCCAGCATGTGTCGCGCATCGAGAACTTCCCACCGGAGCGCTGGGACGCAATCCTCGCCATCAACCTCAGCAGCGCCTTCCATGCCACGCGGTTGGTGTTGCCAGCCATGCAGGCGGAGGGCTGGGGCCGCATCATCAACCTGGCCTCGGTCCACGGCCTGGTCGCCTCAAGCGAAAAATCCGCTTATGTAGCGGCCAAACACGGTCTGGTGGGCCTGACCAAAGTCACCGCGCTGGAAAACGCCACCACCGGCGTCACCTGCAACGCCATTTGCCCGGGTTGGGTGCTGACCCCTTTGGTGCAAAAACAGGTGGACGCCAAGGCGGCGGCACTGGGTGTGTCCAACAGCGAAGCCATTGCGTTGCTCTTGGGTGAAAAAGAGCCCTCCAAAACATTCACCACGCCCGAGGAGCTGGGTGCGCTGGCGGTGTTTTTCTGTTCTGCCGCAGGCAACAACGTGCGCGGTGTGGCCTGGAACATGGATGGCGGCTGGGTGGCGCAATAACACCAACGCCCACTTGCTACAACTAACATAGCTACCAGCCCTTTTAAATTAAGGGCTAGCGGCTAAAAAGACACTACTTTTTTGTAGCAGCCTTGCGGCTTTTGTAGTTGGCGAGGCCTTCAAGGATTTCCTGTTTGGCGGCTTCCGGGCCTTCCCAGCCCAGAATCTTGACCCACTTGCCAACTTCGAGGTCTTTGTAGTGTTCAAAGAAGTGGGCAATCGTTTTCAGGCGGAACGGGCTCAGGTCGTCGGGCGTGTTCCAGCGGCTGTAGAGCGACAAAATCTTGTCGATCGGCACCGCCAGCACCTTGCCGTCCATGCCGGCTTCGTCTTCCATCTTCAGGATGCCGATGGCACGGCAGGTCACCACCACACCCGGAATGAGTGGCACCGGGGTGATCACCAACACATCGACCGGGTCACCGTCACCGCTGATGGTTTGCGGCACAAAGCCGTAGTTGGTGGGGTAATGCATGGCCGTGCTCATGAAACGGTCCACATAAATCGCGTGTGTTTCGTGATCCACCTCGTACTTAATCGGGTCGGCATTCATCGGAATCTCAATGATCACGTTGAATTCGTCGGGTACTTTTTTGCCGGGAGGCACGTTATGTAAAGACATGGTTTGGCTGCGGTTTGGGTTAAATCAAGAACATTCAAGATTAACTCTGATTTTACTGACTCACCCCTTGCACGGCCCAAAACAGCCGCTTTTTTGGCGTTACAGTGTGCCCGTTGGCCAACCGTCCCTGCAGTCACCTCATGGGTGCGCGGAGGCGAGGAAGCAACGCAGCGGTGGTGCCGATTGCGTTGCACCACTCCCTCGCGAAGCAACTTCAGGAGATCTTTCAAATGACAGGCAACTCTGCGCTGATTCTGGCGCTTATCTGCGGCTTGATCGCCGTCGGCTATGGCATCTGGGCCCGTAGCTGGATTCTTTCTCAAGATGCTGGCAACCAGCGCATGCAAGACATTGCCGCTGCCATCCAGACCGGTGCGGCAGCCTACCTGGCGCGCCAGTACAAAACCATTGCCGTGGTCGGCGTGGTGCTCGCTGTATTGATTGGTATTTTTCTGGACCCCTTGAGTGCCGTTGGATTTGTGGTGGGTGCGGTGCTCTCGGGCGCTTGCGGTTTTATTGGCATGAACGTGTCGGTGCGCGCCAATGTGCGTACCGCTCAAGCCGCCACCAAGGGCATTGGCCCGGCGCTGGACGTGGCTTTTCGTGGCGGCGCCATCACCGGCATGCTGGTGGTGGGTCTGGGGCTGCTGGGTGTGACCGGTTTTTACTGGTTCCTGGTGCCGGACGGTGTGGCTACCGCAGCCAAGCTCAACCCGCTGATCGGCTTTGCCTTTGGCTCCTCGCTGATCTCGATTTTTGCCCGTCTGGGCGGTGGCATTTTCACCAAGGGCGCTGACGTGGGCGCTGACCTGGTGGGCAAGGTGGAAGCCGGTATCCCCGAAGATGACCCGCGCAACCCGGCGGTGATTGCCGACAACGTCGGTGACAACGTGGGTGACTGCGCCGGTATGGCCGCTGACCTGTTTGAAACCTATGCGGTGACCTTGATCGCCACCATGGTGCTGGGCGCCCTGCTGCTCGGCGCCGCCGGTACCAACGCGGTGTTGTACCCGCTGGCGCTCGGTGCGGTGTCGATCGTGGCCTCCATCATCGGTTGTTTCTTCGTCAAGGCCTCACCCGGCATGAAGAATGTGATGCCCGCGCTGTACAAGGGCCTGGCGGTGGCTGGCGGTTTGTCGCTGGTGGCGTTTTACTTTGTGACGCAAAACCTGTTCCCGCAAGCGTTGACGTTGGCTGACGGCCGCGTGATTGGCGCGGGCAGCCTGTTTGGCGCCTGCACCGTGGGCCTGGTGCTGACCGGCGTGCTGGTCTGGATCACCGAGTACTACACCGGCACCCAATACAAACCCGTGCAGCACATTGCAGAAGCCTCTACAACGGGCCACGGCACCAACATCATTGCGGGCCTGGGTGTGTCGATGCGCTCCACCGCCTGGCCGGTGCTGTTTGTCTGCGCAGGCATTTTTTCCGCCTACTCGCTGGCTGGCCTGTACGGCATTGCGATTGCCGCCACCGCCATGCTCAGCATGGCCGGTATTGTGGTGGCGCTGGACGCCTACGGCCCGATCACCGACAACGCCGGTGGGATTGCCGAAATGAGTGAAATGCCCGCCAGCGTGCGTGACATCACCGACCCGCTGGACGCTGTAGGCAACACCACCAAAGCTGTGACCAAAGGTTACGCGATTGGTTCGGCTGGTTTGGCCGCGCTGGTGCTGTTTGCCGACTACACCCACAAGCTCGATGTCTATGGCAAACACATCACCTTTGATCTGAGCGACCCGATGGTCATCATCGGCCTGTTCATCGGCGGCCTGATTCCCTACCTGTTTGGCGCCATGGCGATGGAAGCGGTTGGCCGCGCTGCAGGCTCGGTGGTGGTCGAAGTGCGCCGCCAGTTCCGCGACATCAAAGGCATCATGGAAGGCACCGCCAAGCCCGAATACGGTCGCGCGGTGGACATGCTGACCACTGCGGCGATCAAAGAAATGATGATCCCATCGCTGCTGCCGGTGGTTGCCCCGATTTTGGTCGGTCTGATCCTCGGGCCCGCTGCCTTGGGTGGTTTGCTGATGGGCACCATCGTGACCGGTCTGTTTGTGGCAATCTCGATGTGTACCGGTGGCGGCGCCTGGGACAATGCCAAGAAATACATTGAAGACGGTCATTTTGGTGGCAAGGGCAGCGAAACCCACAAAGCTGCCGTGACCGGTGACACCGTGGGCGACCCCTACAAAGACACCGCCGGCCCGGCCGTTAACCCGCTGATCAAGATCATCAACATCGTGGCACTGCTGATTGTGCCGGTGATGATGAAGCTCCACGGCGGTTGATCGGTTCACTGTCCCGCTCCCCAAAAAACCCGCCTTGTGCGGGTTTTTTGTTGCCTCAGCGCGGCGTGAAATGTGCTGCCTTTGTGGTCAGTCGTTTGTCTGGCCGGAACATGGCCTTGGTCTTGGTTGACACCCAGACGAATGGCCGAACCCAGGCGCTGGGTGTGCCGCAACTCTCGCAGCCAAAGATCGGGCGTACATCGGCCAGGATGGTGTACGCCAGATTGAGCACCTGCTGAAATGGCTGCCAGCCAAAGAGGCGGATGGCAAAACACCAGGCAAACCAGCGTGTGGCTGGCAGGCGGCGCAGCACTTCAGCCACCGCCTCCCCACCCAACCGCATGGAGCCATCGGGCAGCAGCAGGTGCACCGTGTCGTAGGCATCCCAGATATTGAGCGCCGGGTTGAGCGCATGTAATGCTTGCGGGGCTTCTCCAATGGCTTGCACATCAAGCGGGCTGTCCTTGCCGTGGCCCTGTGCGGCAGCGGATACCCAGCCTGCGATGTGTCGGCACACGCCGCATTCGTCGTTGAACAGCAGCATCGGCCTGGCCAGCGTGTTCACCATAGCGGTATGGCGCGCGCCCATGTCATGCCTGGAACGGCAGCGTCACCGCCTGCAGCAGGCTGGCGACGTCAGGTGGAGGCCCTTCCACGCGACCAACTTCAGCGCCGTTCATGAACGCCACCAGCGTTGGCGTGCCATGCACACCATATTGCGCAGCCAAGGTCGGCTCCTGGGCCACATTGACACGGCAAATTTGCTGCTCTGGCGTCACCCTCAGCGCCACCTGCTGCAGCGCCGATTCCACCGCGCGACAGTGCGCGCAGCTGTACGACATGAACTCGACTGTGACTGGCCCAGCGGCCTGCAGCACAACGCTGTTGAAACTGTCACCACTGACTGTGCGTATCGCGTCACCAGTTGTTGTGTTGCCATGCATATGAATCCTTATGGTGCCGAAGCTTGCCGTCACCATGCATTGAAACCCCAACAAAGCGACGAGTCCGTTCGCTGGCGCACAAGCCACTGACTGCCCGAACGCCCCAACCCATTCAGGGCGTGAAGGCTGCCTGTGTCAGCGTGGTAAGGTCAGCGGCTGCAGTCGCCGATACAGGCTTGTTATTGACTTTTCTTCAGCATCACCCCATGAGCATCACCCACTACATCAAAGATATTGGCCGCGGCAAAGAAGGCGCGCGCTCTCTGAACCGCGCCCAAGCGAGCGACCTGCTGGGCCAGGTGCTCGATGGCACGATCAGCGATGTGGAACTGGGCGCCTTTGTGGTGGCGATGCGGATCAAAGGCGAAACCCCGCTGGAGATGGCGGGTTTTTTGGACGCCCTGGACCAGCGCCTGCACCACATTCCCAACACCGGCGTGCCCACGGTGGTGCTGCCCAGCTACAACGGTGCGCGCAAGTTGCCGGTGCTGACACCCCTGCTGGCGCTGCTGCTGGCGCGTGAGGGCCTGGCCGTCGTTGTGCATGGCTGCAGCACCGAAAGCAGCCGTATTTCTGCACAAAAAGTGCTTGAAGCCCTTGATATACAAGCGCAGACAGCTATTGAAAGTGTAGTGCCTGGCCAGGTGCAATTTGTGCCAACGGCGCTGCTGCATCCCGGCCTGCAACGCCTGCTGGAGGTGCGCCGGGTGGTGGGCCTGCGCAACAGTGGGCACAGCCTGGTCAAGCTGATGAACCCGTGCTCAGATGCTGCCGTGGTGGTGGGCTGCTACACCCATCCAGAGTACGCGGTGTCAATGGCCGCCACACTTGAACTCACCCAGGCCAACGCCCTGCTGTTGCGTGGCACCGAGGGTGAACCAGTGGCCGATGCCCGCCGCTGCCCAGCCATGACGGCCGTTTGCCGAGGCCATGCGCGCCAGGTGCAAGAGGCGCAAGCCGGTGCGCTGGCCACCATGCCGGACTTACCCGCAGCCGACCCAGAAGCCACGGCGCAGTGGATACAAGCGGTGTTGGCCGGGCAAGTGCCGGTACCCGCCCCCATAGCCCAGCAGGTGGATCGTCTGGTGCAGCTGTGCCACAGCATCAGAACCAAGCCCTGATCGCCCTGACCTTAAAACATCTCCCAATCCCCTTCACCCCCCTTGGCAGATGGGGCCGCTTTGGCCGATAAGGCGTGCGGGGGAACGGACGCAAGTGCGGGTTTGGCGCTGGAGGCGGCGCTTGTGTGGGTGGACGACTGGGCTGGTTGTGCTGGCAATGCTGCGTTTGGCAAAGCGCTGCTGCCATCCAGCCGGAACATGGCCACGGTTTGCACCAAATCGAGTGACTGAGACTTCAGGCTGCTGGCGGCAGCAGCCATCTGCTCAACCAAAGCAGCGTTTTGCTGGGTCGTTTTGTCCATCTGACTGACCGCCTCGCCCACCTGGCTGACCCCCAAGGACTGCTCTCGACTGGCCGAGCTGATCTCACCCATGATCTCGGTCACGCGCCGGATGGCGCTCACCACCTCGGTCATGGTTTCACCGGCACGGTCCACCAGCTCGGTGCCTTGGGCCACCCGCGCCACACTGGCATCGATCAGAATTTTGATTTCTTTGGCGGCCTGGGCACTGCGCCCGGCCAGGCTGCGCACTTCGCTGGCCACCACCGCAAAACCACGACCCTGCTCGCCAGCGCGGGCCGCCTCCACCGCCGCATTCAAAGCCAGGATATTGGTTTGGAAAGCAATGCCATCAATCACGCTGATGATGTCCGCAATCTTGTTCGAGGCCTCGTTGATGCCCTTCATGGTGTCGACCACCTGCGAAACCACTTCGCCCCCTTTGGCGGCCACCGTGCTGGCATTGTTGGCCAGCTGGTTGGCTTGGTGTGCGCTGTCGGCGTTTTGCTTCACAGTGGAGCCAAGCTGCTCCATCGAGGCGGCGGTTTCCTCCAGCGAACTGGCTTGTTGTTCTGTACGGGCCGACAGGTCGTTGTTACCCTGGGCGATCTCGGCGCTGGCAAGGGCCACCACTTCTGAGCCCTGTCGCACCCGGGTCACGGTCGCCACCAAGGTTTTGAGCATCGTCTCCAACGCACTGGCCAAGCTATTGGGGGCTGGCGCCGTCAGCGACGGCAAGCGCCTGAGGTCACCGTCGGCCACCTGCTGGGCCGCCTGCATCGCATCGTTGAGCTCCATGCCCAGTTGGCTGGTGATGCTGCGCGACACCAACACCGCCAAAATCACCAACACAGCCCCGCCTATGGCTGCCGACACAATGCTCACCCAACGTGTGGTGACCACACCGGCATCAAAAGCCTCTACCGCCTGATTTGCCTCAGCCTGCAGGCTGGTCGCCCCTTTGGTGATGAACTCATCGTACTTGTCGATCAGCTTGTCGATCTGATCGTCAACACCTGAAATCTCACTTTGGGGAGCATCGCGCTTGGCCAAAGGCAGATAACTCTCGGTGTAAAGTTTTCTGATTTGCTCCATGGCACTGCGCGCCTCTTTGGCCCATTGCCGCTCCTCATCGGTATCAGCGACCTTGGCGGCGAAATCCAGTGCCGTATCCGTCTCCACCGTCATGGCCTGCCAATCTTTGGCCGCATCCTCGAAGTTGCGGTTGATGAAGGTGTCGGCAATGATGCGATAGGCCTGTGCCCCTAAACCAGATTCGTGCTTTAACTGACCGGCTTCGAACGTGCGCCGCTGGGATTCTTTTTGAAGCATCCCAAGGTGGTTGAGGCTGAACCAGTTGATCGCCACCAAAGCCAGCATCACCAGGACCGACACGGCAATGATCAGGTTCAGGCGTTTCGAGATTTTCCAGGTTTTCATAAGATGGCTCTCTGTAAACGTCAACCCGGCACAGGGGCGACGCAGGATGGGTACACAGGCGCACTGACGGTGTCAAAGCATGCCAGTTAAATGGTCAGACCGCAATCGCCCTATATTTACAATTACATTTTGCTGCTTTTTAGCAATTTTGCAAGACTGGTGTCAGAAGCCACCTCCAACCACATGTATCAGCGGGCAGATTCCCACCGGTTCTGCCAAAAACCGGGGTACATGACAAAATTCGCCCCTTTGCCTAAAGGCCTATCTTTTTGCGCTGCCCCGCCCGCACTTGATGTCAGAACCCCACACGCACCGCGTGATCCCCTTGCACGACCTACGCCCCTTGGCCTGGGCGCTGCCCGATGCGGCCAGTCGCGGCAACCTGCGCATCGCCCCCAGTGGCTTGTTGGCCGACTTGCGTGGCCGCCCACTGCGTGACCTGCGCATCAGCGTGACCGACCGCTGCAATTTCCGCTGCAACTACTGCATGCCCAAGGAGATTTTTGACGGCAACTATGCCTACTTGCCACACTCGGCCCTGCTGTCGTTTGAGGAAATCACCCGCCTGGCGCGCCAGTTTGTGGCCCACGGTGTGCAAAAGATTCGCCTGACCGGTGGCGAGCCGCTGCTGCGCAAAAACCTGGAGCGCCTGGTCGAACAACTCGCCAGCCTGCGCACCCCCGCTGGTGTGCCGCTGGACCTGACCCTGACCACCAACGGCGCCCTGCTGGCGCGCAAGGCCCAGGCACTGAAGGCGGCCGGACTGCAGCGTGTCACCGTCAGCCTGGACGCGTTGGACAACGATGTGTTTCGGCGCATGAACGAGGTCGACTTTCCGGTGGCGGATGTGCTTGAAGGCATTGAGGCCGCCCGCGCCGCAGGGCTTGGGCCGATCAAGATCAACATGGTGGTCAAGCGCGGCAGCAACGACCACCAAATTCTGCCCATGGCCCGGTATTTCCGCGGCAGCGGCCTGGTGCTGCGGTTCATTGAGTACATGGATGTGGGCGCCACCAACGGCTGGCGCATGGACGAGGTGTTGCCCTCGGCCGAGGTCATCCGGCTGATCCAGTCCGAGCTGCCCTTGGTGCCGCTGGGCGCCAGCCAGCCCGGTGAAACCGCCCAGCGCTGGGGTTATGCCAACGCGCAGGGGCAACACGACCCGGCGCTGGGTGAAATTGGGCTGATCAGCAGCGTGACCAACGCGTTCTGCGGCGACTGCAACCGCGCCCGCCTGTCCACCGAAGGCCAGCTCTACCTGTGCCTGTTTGCCGAAAAAGGCTACGACCTGCGCCAGTTGCTGCGCGGCAACGCCAGCGACGCCGACCTGGCCAATGCCATCGGCCACATCTGGCAGGCGCGCCAAGACAACTACTCGGAGCAACGCCAAGCGCTGCCGATTGAGAACGGCCCGCGCACCAAGCGCATTGAGATGAGTTATATCGGTGGCTGACGGTAAACACCCCTCGATTGACCCCTCGAATATCACCGCATTGATCCTGGCGGGCGGACGCGGCTCGCGCATGGGCGGCGTCGACAAAGGCCTGCTTTTGTTCAACGGCACACCCCTGGTGCAGCACTGCCTGAACCGCCTGCAAGCCAGCGGCGCTGTCGGCCCCATGCTGATCAACGCCAACCGCCATCTGGACACCTACGCGTCATTTGGTGTGCCGGTTTTGCCGGATAACTTGGCCGATTTCGCCGGGCCGCTGGCGGGTTTTATGGTGGGACTGGCGCACTGCAGCACGCCTTATTTGCTGACGCTGCCATGTGACACACCGCTCTTTCCACCAGACTTGGCCAGCCGCCTGGCAGCGGCGCTGCAGGCCGCACAAGCCGACATCGCCATGGCTGGCGCGCCCGAAACCGGTGATGACGGCCAGCTGCGCCTGCGCCCCCAGCCGGTGTTTTGCCTGCTGCGCAAAGAGCTACTTGGGAGCCTGACACAATTCACCCAAGCCGGTGGCCGCAAAATTGGCGCATGGACGGCGGCCCAAAACACGGTGCTGGTGCCGTTTGATCAGCCAGGTGACCACCCGCAAGCCTTTTTCAACGCCAACACACCCACCGAACTCCATCAAGCACAGACCCACAGCCCATGAGCACACTGGACCAGATCGCCGCCAAACTGGCGGGTTACAACCCGCAGGCCATGTCAGCCGACCAGGTGACAGCGTTCTTAGCGCAACTGGTGCAGCCGGTGACCGAGGTGCAGCAACTGGGTCTGTTCCAAGCACTCGGACGGATGCTGGCGGCAGACATCATCTCGCCCATCAGCGTGCCGCCGCACAACAACTCGGCCATGGACGGCTATGCTTTTGAAAGCAGCCAACTCAAACCTGGTCAGGGCTTGCAGCTGACCATTGTGGGAACCGTGCTGGCCGGCCAAACCTGGAGCGGCCGCATCCAAAGCGGCGAATGCCTGCACATCATGACCGGCGCCATGATGCCGCCCGGCCTGGACACCGTGGTGCCGCAAGAGCTGGTGACCCGCACCGCCACCCACATCAGCCTGCCACCCGACACACTGCGGCCCGGCGACAACTGTCGTTTGAAGGGTGAAGACCTGCAACAAGGTCAACCTGCGCTACACAAAGGTGAGCTACTGACCCCCGCAGCGCTTGGGCTGGTGGCCAGTTTGGGCATTCAAACCGTGCCGGTGTGGCGCCCCTTGAAGGTGGCCACCTTTTCCACCGGCAACGAAATCATGAGCCTGGGCGAACCGCCCCGCCCCGGCGCGGTGTACGACAGCAACCGCTACACCCTGTTTGGCCTGTTGACCCGCCTTGGCTGCGAGGTGATCGACCTGGGCGTGGTGCGCGACGAACCAGCCGCGCTGCAGGCCGCGTTTGAACAGGCCGCCAGCCAGGCCGACGCCATCATCACCAGCGGCGGCGTCAGCGTGGGTGAGGCCGACCACACCAAACAGATCATGAACCAGCTCGGCGAAGTGGCCTTCTGGCGCGTCGCCATGCGCCCAGGCAGGCCGCTGGCCGTGGGTCGTCTTTTTAAAGACAAATTGGCCTCTAGCCCTTTTATTGAAAGGACTGATAGCTCTGGTAATGAGAGCAAATCAACCCTCCTGTTTGGCCTGCCCGGCAACCCGGTGGCGGCGATGGTGAGTTTTCTGGCCTTTGTGCGCCCCGCCCTGCTGCGTTTGATGGGCAACCAGGCCGATGCGCCGCCGCTGCTGCAAGCGCGCAGCACCGAGAAACTGCCCAAGAAGCCCGGCCGCACCGAGTACCAGCGCGGCATTGTCAGCACCGCCGCCGACGGCAGTTTGCAAGTCAAAACCACCGGCAACCAAGGCTCCGGCGTGCTCAGCTCCATGGCCCGCGCCAACGGCCTGATTGTGCTGGCCCACGACCAGGGCACGGTGCAGGCCGGTGAACTGGTGAACGTGATGATGTTTGATGGGGTGATTTGAGGCTTCCGCTCTGGCGGCAAATCTATGAACGCCCTGTGTTTGTGGATCAGACTAACTTAGGCACTGAGCCCACCTGGCGCCAAGCAAGTCCGTTAAAGTCGAGCTTATGGCACCTACTGTTGTTCGTGATGGCCCCTATCGGTTATTCTTCTTTTCCCGAGAAGAGTCACGCATACACGTCCATGTGGCCCATCCCGACGGGGAAGCAAAGTTTTGGCTCACCCCGGTTGTATCCGTGGCAACAACGACTGGCCTATCTTCTGGCCAAATCAGCGATGCCAAGGCGATCGTTGAAGCACATTTGAAGGAAATTCATGATGCATGGAACCATCACTTCGGCAGCTGAAGTCACCCATGTTTCCAAGCATGGCCTTTGGTTGCTGCTGGGCGATGAGGAACTGCTCGTTCCTTTCGAAAAATTCCCGTGGTTTAAACAGGCCACGATTGAGCAGTTGTCAACGGTTGAATGGCCAACTGCGGATCATCTTTATTGGCCACAGCTGGACGTTGACCTGTCGGTGACATCCATTCGCTCGCCAGAAGAGTTTCCCCTGGTGGCTAGGCATTGAACAGTTTTATCAGCGAATTTGCTGGTCACCTGCAGTAGCAGCTGCATTTCTAGGCGCTCTATAGGCTATCGCGCCCAGAAATTTCGTCGGCTGCAGCCCCGCCATCAGCTCAACCATCCTTGCCATCCAACCGCGCCGCCATCAGCCAGGGCGTGAACACCCACAGATACAGGCCAAACGCCAGGCTCCAATCTGTGGTGGCCAGCATCAGCAGCAGGCTGTAGTGCTGGATCAGCAAGGTTGACGCCAGCACCCGGCACGCGGTGGCCAGCATCACCAGCACGTACATGACCACCTCGGGTTTGGAGGCGATGATGGGCCGCCCGGTGTGGCCACGGGCGGTGCGTGTTGCCATACCCATGATCAGCCCACCGGTGGCGCCCAGCCCCAGGGCATGCACCCCGGCAGATGTCGGCAGCCAACCCAACTGCGCCAACGCCAGCAAACCCAAGCCCAGCGCGATCCAGGCGTAGGACAGGTGCAAGATCCACAGAATCGGACGCGTCCAGGTCACGCTCGGGCGCCAGCCCCACAGCCGCAACGCCTGGGCCACCCCGGCCAGCGCCAGCACCACCGCACTGACCACGTTGGCTGGCAGCAGCACCCACATGAGCAGACCCGCCACGGTCAGACCCAGCGTGACCCGTTCACGCAAGGGTGATGCCTCCAGCTTCAGGCCCGGCGTCACGTTTTTGGTGAAGATCGGGACCACCCGCCCGGCAATCACGGTCTCGATCACCGTGATCAGTGCCAGCGCGGCGTACAAGGTGGTCATCGGGTTGATGTCCAGCCCACCCAGGGCCGCCAGATGGAACAGGCCATTGGCGCTGGCCAGCAGCAGCAAAACCAGCGCCAAAGGCATGTTGCGAAAGTTTTTGGCGCGCCACAACAAACGCGCAAACATCAGCGCCACCAGCGGCAGCAAGGCCACATCAAGCAACGCGTAAGTCAGCGGCGAGCCCAACAACGAAGCCAGCCGCGCAGCCAGCCACAGCAATACCAAGGCACCCAGCAACGGGCCACGCGGTGTGTCCAGGCCGGTCCAGTTTTTGCCCGCCGTCAGCAAAAAGCCGATGACCGCAGCGGCCGCAAAACCAAACAACATTTCATGGGCATGCCACCACAGCGGCGCCACAGCGGGTGTGAACGATAACTTGCCCAAAAACATCAGCAGCCACAGCGGCACCATCACGGCCGCCACCAGCGCACCACCCAGGTAAAACGGCCGAAAACCCAGCCGCAGAAAAGCCCAGCCGCGAGGCGGCGGTGTGGCGGGCTGGCCGGTAGAAAAGATTGGAAGGGCGTTTGTCTTGCGCATGAAATGGGTGGCAGCTTTTGCAGCACTTGGGTCGTTGAATCGAGGTGGATTATGGAAACACACGGGTGGCTTGTCCTTGAACTACTTCAAGAATTTGCCGACCCGTCCGCCTGCTGGACTGCCCCAGACCCTGCCAACAGCGCAGTGTTATGGTTGCGCCCTCGTTTTGTTGACCCCTGTGTGCCACCGTTTACCCACTGCTTTGGTCTTTTTGCCGCATGAATACCACCTCTGAATCCCTGGACATCCAGCGCCATCTGGCGGTGATGCCGCTGTTTAGCGACCTGTCGAACGAGGAGCGCACCCGCTTGTCGCAGGGGTGCCAGCTCAAGCGCTTTACGCGCGGGGAGATGGTGTTTCGCACCGGCGAGCCTTGCGAGGCATTTTTTGTGGTGGTCGTGGGTCAGGTCAAGCTGTTCATGCTGTCTCCTTCGGGCCAGGAAAAGGTGATCGAGATCGTTGGCCCCGGCCAGAGTTTTGCCGAGGCGATGGTGTTTCTGGACAGCCCGTGTTTGGTCAACGTGCAGGCCTTGGCCGACAGCCTGCTGCTGCGGGTGAGCCAACAGGTGGTGTTCACGGAGATTGCGCAGGACCACCGTTTTTCGTTGCGCATGCTGGCGGGCATGTCACGGCGCCTGCATGGTCTGGTGCATGATGTGCAAGCGTACGCGCTGTCAAGCGGCATGCAGCGATTGATCGGCTATCTGCTACGGGATGTAGAGCAGAACAGCCAATCAAATCAAGGGCCGGTGACCATTTCCTTACCTGTGAGCAAGGCCACCATTGCCTCGCGCCTGTCGCTCACCCCGGAGTACTTGTCCAGGGTACTGCGCGAACTGGAGAGCGGGGGCTTGATTCAGGTCGACAAGCGCGAGATCCGCATCCTGGATGTGCAGCGCCTGGCCAGCTACGGCTCGCTTTAGGCGCTGCGCCCCCCTCAACGGCTGCGTCCGGCCTGAATGGCGGTCAAGGCGATGGTGTAGACAATGTCGTCAACGCGGGCGCCACGCGACAAGTCGTTGACCGGCTTGTTAAGGCCTTGCAACATCGGCCCGATGGACACCACGTTGGCAGAACGCTGCACCGCTTTGTAGGTGGTGTTGCCGGTGTTGAGATCGGGAAAGATGAAAACATTGGCCTGACCGTCCAACGGGCTGCCCGGCGCCTTTTGCCGACCGACACTTTCCACGCTGGCTGCGTCGTACTGGATGGGGCCGTCGATCACCAGCTCGGGGCGAGCCAGACGCACCTTGTCAGTGGCCTGACGCACCTTGTCGACATCGGCCCCCACGCCGGACGAACCGGTCGAGTAGGAAATCATCGCCACCCGCGGCTCCAGCCCAAAAGCAGCCGCCGAATCGGCCGACTGCATGGCGATGTCTGCCAGTGCGTCCGCACTTGGGTTGGGGTTGATCGCGCAGTCACCATAGACCAGGACCTGATCGGGCATCAGCATGAAAAACACGCTCGACACAATGCTGGCACCGGGCGCGGTCTTGATCAGCTGCAAGGCGGGACGCACGGTCGAGGCGGTGGTGTGAACCGCGCCAGACACCAGACCATCCACATCACCCACGGCCAGCATCATGGTGCCAAGCACGACATTGTCCTCAAGCTCCAGCGCCGCCTGGTGTTCGGTCAGGCCTTTGGCCTTGCGCAAATTAACCATGGGCGCCACGTAACTCTCACGCAGCTGGAGCGGGTTGAGAATCTCCAGGTTGCTCGCGCCCAGGTCTTCGGGCAGGTCAATGCCATGGGTTTTGGCAATGCTGCGAATGTGTTCCGGGTCACCCAGCAACACGCAGCGGGCAATGCCTTTGGCCGCGCAGATGGCAGCTGCACGGATGGTGCGCGGTTCATCGCCCTCGGGCAGGACAATGCGCCGCCCGGCTTGGCGCGCCTGCTGTATCAGGCGATGCCGGAACATCGGCGGTGTGATGCTGCTGCCCGCCGCCTTCTCGCCCAGATTGATCAGGGTCCGCAGATCCAGGTGATCGGCGATGTGGTCCATGATGCGCTCCATGCGTTCATGGTCACCGAGTTCGACCCGTCGATCCATGGCTGAGAGGCGCACCGCAACATCGTAAGTCTGCAACTCGGTCGTCAAAATGGGCAAGTCGCCAAAGCGGGGCGCCAGAAACTCGCTGATCGCCGGTGCGAGGGCTTCACCACAGGTCAGCAGCAGACCGGCGATAGGCATGCCGCCTGCGCGTGCCAGCACCGCAGTCAAGACGAGATCGGAGCGGTCCCCCGGCAGCACCACCAGGGTGCCGGGCCGCAGGCTGGCGACCAGCTTTTCCGGGCCACGGGCTGCCACGACGATGTCACGGACACGGGCCTGGGCGACATCACCCGGGCGATGCACGGTGAAACCGAGGTCCTGCGCCACATCCATCAGGCGGGGTGCGGTCAGATCCGCATCGTCGGGCGACAGTCCAATCAGCGGCGTTTGCGCACCAACTGCTGCCATGGCCTGGCGCAAGCTGTCCTGGAAAGCGGCATTGGGCGTACGAGAGACGATGGCACCAAGCAGCCCCGCGCCATGCTCACCACCGTACCGGTGCGCCACATCGTTGATGATGTTGACCACCTTGTCGACGTTGGCGTGCCTGGCATGGACAACCGCCAGGGTGCCGGCGCCAATGTTGCGGGCGATGGCCAGGTTCAGCTCACTGGCGGCCGGGTGTCCGGGATGCGGTGAGATGCCTTCGACGATGGCCACATCACAGGTGCCACGCGCCGCTTCGATCAAGGCCACCACCTCCTCCAACAAGCTGGCCTCGTTGCCTGAACGAACCATCTCTTCGGCGCGGCATGCCGGGATCGGATCAGCCATCACCAGACCACACAAGGTGCGAGCGAAGTGCACCGAGCGGTCCAGGGCGCCTGTCGTCGCCTCAAAATCGGCCACTGGCTTGACAAAGCTGACGGTGTAACCTTCGCGCTGGTAGGCACGGATCAGCCCCAGCGCCACGGCAGAGGCACCAAAACTCCCTGAGGTCGGGGCCAGGAAGATGGTCCGCAAGCTGCGTTTTTCGCTCATTGAACGCCGTCCTTGACTGGTGCGGCGATGTCGGCCAAGGCCATGGTGTCGCAAGCGATCATCCATTCTTCGTCCGTCGGAATGACCAGCGCACTCGGTGATTGGCTGCTGCTGATCACACCACGCTTGCCACCCCGCATGGTGCTGTTGGCGTCCGCGTCAAGATGCAGGCCAAGCAGGCTGAGTCGGGCCAAGGTGTTGGCACGAATGAAGCTGGAGTTTTCACCGATGCCGCCAGTGAACACCAGCGCATCCAAACGTGGCAGCGACATCGCCAGGGCGCCAATGTGCCCGGCCAGTCGATGCACATACACGGCCAACGCATCCTGCGCGCCCTGATGGCCTTGGGCTGCGGCCGCCTCCAGCGTGCGGCAGTCGTTGGAAAGTTCCGACAGGCCCAACAGGCCACTTTCCTGATTCACCATCCGATCCAGCCCGGCCAGATCCAGCCCGGTATGGCGGGCAATAAAACTCAAGGCGCCGAAGTCGACGTCGCCCGAGCGTGTGCCCATGACCAGTCCTTCCAGCGGCGTCAGGCCCATCGTTGTGTTGACGCTGGCGCCGTTGTGCACGGCGGTGACCGAACCACCATTGCCAAGGTGAGCAATCACCAGACCGTGGTTGTTCGGATCGAGGCCAAGCTGCGCCACCGCCTCACCGGCCACATAGCGGTGCGAGGTGCCATGAAAACCATAGCGACGCACGCCCAGTTCACGCTGGTAGCGGCGTGGCAAGGCATAGAGATATGCCGCCGCCGGCATGGTCTGATGAAAGGCAGTATCAAACACGGCAACCTGCGCCACACCTGGCAAGCCATCCAGCATGGCACGAATGCCAAGCACATTGGCCGGGTTGTGCAGCGGCGCCAGCGTGCTACACGCCTCAATACCATCGAGCACCTCGGGGGTGATCAACGCCGATGCGGTAAAGCGCTCGCCACCATGAACAACGCGATGCCCCACCGCTTTGATGTCCTTTAACCAACCGTAGCTATCCAGTTGGGCCAACAGGGAACTGAGGGCCGCAACGTGGGTACTTCCCGCCATCACGCCAGGGGTGCGTTGGCCATCGCGCTCAAAACGAATGCCGGCGTCGGCACTGCCCAAGCGTTCGGCCAACCCGACCAACAGTGGGTTACGGCTGACAGAGGAATAAAGAGCGAACTTCAGCGATGAAGAACCGCAGTTGATGACCAGGGTGAGGTTTGCTTGTGTAGACATGGATGGTTGCGAGCGTGTTTGAAAAAGTGCCTGTTAAAAGTATCAGAATCGTTGACGAACGCCAACGCCAAACGAGTTACCGCTGGACTGGCCGGTGAAGCGGTCGTTCATCAGCACCACGTAAGCGTCGGTACGTTTGCTAAAGGCGTAGCTGTAACCCACACTGGTGGTTGTACGGATCATCTCTGTGCCTACATCGGGCTTTTCGCTGCTGTTGGCAACTTGGGCCATCACCGTGCCCATGCCAACCGGAATGCTCACCCCCAGGTGAACGGTGCGGATGCGGTCATCCGAGATCAAGGCGAAATCACGCTGAGTCGTAAGCAAACCCGCACTGACCCGGCCAAAACCAAAGGCATAAGCGCCAGACAATTGCCAGTTGGTCTGCTTGGAGATGACCGCAGCAGCCGGGCCGCTGGCAGGCACGCCGTTGGCCCCGATTTGCTCTGTGCTCAAACCCAGAGCCAAAGGTCCGTTGGTGTAAAAGGTGCTGGCCCCAAACCGCGAACCGACACCGGCTGTTTCACCCGGTGCCCATTGCGCTTGGAAAGTCGCGCCAGCGATGGATGGCGAGATATAGGCCACCACGTTGTCCCAAGTCGTGTCAGAGGTACCCAAGGGGTTGGTCAGTGTCCGGTTGGTGGCTGGTGCGCCACCGCTGAGAAACTGGCTGCCCTGAGCGACGGCAGATATCCATGTTTGGATGAATGCGGGACTAAACACGGTGGAGTCACCAAACGAGTTGGTACGAATGAAGTTCAAGAACGTGCCGGTCGCCTGACGACCCACGCGGATGGTGCCTAACTGACCACCCAGGCCGACATAAGATGCGCGTCCGAATTGGACATCCCCGGAAAAACGGCCCTGTCCCCCATCGTCTGGACGGAAAAACATACCCAATGCAAACTCGGCACGGTTGCCATCGCCAAGGTCTTCGGTGCCCATGATGTTCACTTGAGAGGTGGTCAAACCAGAGCTGTCAACTTTGGTCTGGCTGATCCCACCCGCGAGCTGGCGTGTGCCCAAGTAGGCATCAACCACGCCGGAGATCGTGACATTGTTGGCAATTTGTGCCTCAACTTGGGTGCTACCGATGGCGGCGCACAGCGTTGCAAGGATCTGGAGTTTGGAAACTGTTTTCATGATGATTTTTTCTGAAAGAGAGTTGAATACGAACAGCCGTTTTGGTCGCAACAACTGGCTCTGCACAAACGCATGCCGTGGCACGCATTTGCACAAATCCTGACCTTCGTGCTGTTTCGCGGCTTCTGTCGCTTGTTTTGTCCAAAAAGACAGAAGCCGCAGCCAGTCATCTATACTCAAAGGCTACTCATGATGTTGGCATTCCCCCGTACCAACACTACCCTTCACATCTCGAAGCGGCCGCAGGCAACCCCTGCGCACAACGGCTACAGCAGCACAGCTTCAAGCATCGTCAGGCAGATTCGCAGAAACCTGCCCTTCAGGGTGACAACATCGTTTGTTACGGTTGACGGCTACCGTAACCAGCCCTACCTGTGTCAGCGTCTGAGTGACGTGGCCTCACGTGCGTGAAAGCGCAGCACCACTTTGTACATCACATTCCCAATCGGGAACGGATCGCTACTCAATGTCAGACCGTGAGAATCGTCGAATCTGACATAGCGTTTGTGGACATCACCCACCCAGTTCGGGATCAGGCAATAGGCCACCTGCTGTGATACTGCGGCTTGCGCCTCGTCCACGGTGTAGGGCCCTGCGTAGGCCAGAAAGCTGCGAGCCGCAGCCAGTGTCTGATCGATGCTGCCACCATCTTGTGTTGGCACCTCGTAGAACTGTCGTTGGGCCGCAGATACCTGGAACGACATCCAGCCATCTTTGCCATAGGTGACATAACCCACCGGATTGGGCCCCATGGGGGCGATCTGGTCACCAGCATCACTGTCAAGAGTGAAAGAATCCAAGACCCAGGTACCCAATAGCCTTTGGTCGAGAGGGTTGTTCAACATGATGTCCCCTGGGATTCAGTTCAGAATAGCTATCGCGCGTGTCCAACCGGCAGACGCAGCGCGAATTTTCACTGGCAGGCAAACCACATCAAAACCTGTAGCGGGCAAGGCCTCAAGGTTTTGCAGCTTTTCCATGTGGCAGTAGCCAATCTCCATACCGGCTAGGTGACCTTCCCAGATCAAGCTCTTGTCATGCGTCTCCGCGAAGCGCTTGACGGTGTAGCTAAACGGCGCATCCCAGCTCCAGGCATCGGTGCCAGTCACCCGCACGCCACGTTCAAGGAGATACAAGGTTGCTTCACGGCCCATACCACAACCTGCATTCAGGTAGGCCAAAGAACCGTATTTCGCAGCAGCAGCTGTGTTGATCATCACAATATCAAGCGGGCTCAATGTATGGCCAATGCGCTTGAGTTCAGCCTCCACTTCCGCAGCGGTGACCACATGGCCATCAGGCAAGTGGCGAAAATCCAGCTTCACACCAGGGCGCATGCACCAATCCAGCGGGATTTCGTCAATAGTCAGTGCACGCTTGCCACCGTCCATGGTCGAATGGTAGTGGTACGGCGCATCCATGTGGGTGCCGTTGTGGGTGGTAAGACTGACTTCTTCAATCGCCCAGCCCTCACCATTGGGCAGATCCTCAGGCTTAAGACCAGGAAACATGCTAGCCATCACCGGTGCCATCTCGGCATGTCCGCGGTAGACGATCTTTGGGCCAAGGCCCGGAGGATCGGACGGCTTGTCGTTCTCGATAGGCATCGAAATATCGATGATGCGCTTCTTGGGTACAGCTGCCACAGCCGGGGCCGATGTAGCAATGGCCGCCACCAACCCGGCCATACCGCCCGCACCAGCCAACAAGCGGCGGCGATTGATGCCCGCCATATCGTTGCCTGCTGGTGTGGATGGCGCACCAGAAGCGCCCGCACCGTTGTCGCCTGAATAGTTATTTGTGAGATCACTCATTTTCGGTACTCCTTAAATGACAGGCCCGGACATGGGCCCGCCTTGGTTTAGACACATTCAATTGCCACTGCTGTCGCTTCACCACCACCAATGCACAACGCCGCTACGCCGCGTTTAAGCCCACGCGCCTTGAGCGCATGGATGAGCGTGACCACGATACGCGCACCAGAAGCGCCAATCGGGTGACCCAGCGCACAAGCACCACCGTTCACATTGACGCGTTCAGAAGGGATCGCCAAGTCATGCATCGCTGCCATAGGCACCACGGCCAGGGCTTCATTGATCTCAAACAAGTCCACATCAGCCACCGACCAACCAGCCTTATCCAGCACCTTGCGAATGGCTGTGACCGGCGCAGTGGTGAACCATTCGGGTTCATGCGAGTGGGTGGCATGGGCAACGATGCGAGCCAGCGGTTGCAGCGAATGGGCTTGCATTGCCTGCTCGGACATCAACAGTGTGGCCGCAGCACCGTCGCAGAATCCTGATGCTGAAGCTGGGGTAATGGTGCCATCCGGTTTGAATGCCGGAGGCAGCAGCGGAATACGCGACACATCGGCGCGCTGTGGGCCTTCGTCGGTATCTACCACTTTGTCACCTCGGTGGCTGGTGATGGTCACCGGCACAATCTCTTGCGCAAACGCACCGTTTTGCTGAGCCCGCTGCGCGCGCAGCACAGACTCTGTTGCCTGCGCATCTTGATCAGCGCGGGTGAAACCATATTTGGCAGCACAGTCTTCGGAAAACATGCCCAGCGAACGGCCATCAGCGTTATCAATACCATCGCGAAGCAAGTGGTCATGCAGCACCGCATTGCCAAAACGCAAGCCAGCTCGGGCATGGGTCAGGTATGGCGCATTCGACATCGACTCCATGCCACCAGAAGCAACGATATTGGCCGAGCCCGCTTTGATGATGTCGTGCCCAAGCATGATGGCCTTCAGCCCCGAGCCGCAGACCTTGTTTACCGTGGTAGCGCCGGTCGCCAACGGAATGCCAGCAGCCATCATCGCCTGGCGCGCCGGTGCCTGACCCAAACCAGCCGTGAGCACGCAGCCCATAATCACTTCATCAATCGCCGCCGGGTCAATACCGCTGGCAGTGACTACCGCCCGAAGCGCGGTGGCGCCAAGTTGTGGCGTGGTGATGCTTGAAAGCTGCCCCAGCAACACACCAACAGGAGTGCGCTTGGCCGCTACGATGTACACATTTTCAGTCGTCATGATTTACCTTTGGTTGAGAGGTTGGAATGGGTTATTGCGCGTTGGGCGCACGACGGCGCCAACGCAAACGGGTAACCTGGGTCTTGCCCGCTATCAAAATAGGGTCGCCAGAGAGCTCAAGTACGTCATCACCTTCGGTCTTGACGTAGCGCTTTTGCTTGCTACCAACCCAGTTGGGCATCAAGCTGTAGAGCAAGTGGTGGTAGACGATGTGATTAACCTCATCCACAGAAAAAGGGCCGGAATAAGCAAAAAACGTTCTGGCAGCCTCAATCGTCTGCTCCGGTGTACCGCCATCCATGTCTGGCACGGCAAACGGATGACGCCCCGCCTGGGCAAGTTGCACCGACATCCAACCATCCTTGCTGTAGCTCAGATAGCCTGTGGCACCCGCACCCATGGCATCCGAGACCACACCATGTTCATCGGTGCTGGTGAAAGACTCCAGCATCCAGGTACCCACCAGCCAATCAGACAACAACGGCTTGACCTGGGCTTGTGCATGTCCTGTCGGCAGCAGCGCCAATGCAACACATGCCAAACCGGACACGCTGGTGCGACGATCACGCCGAAAAGTGGGCTTGGCGCTTAATAAAATTTGAAATCGGTTTGCAATAAGACTCATAGTGATCTCCTCAATTTCGGGTTCAGCTCGTGCCGAGCCTCCCACGTTTTTGCACTCCCCTTTGCCAATGTCACTAAACCAACGACATCAACTGAAGCATAGTTTAGGTCGGTCGACCAATCTATGTTTGATAAATGTCAATAACCCCCTCTTCAACTGATGAACGCATCCTTGCGGCAACCAAAGCTTTGTTCGCCAACACGGCTACAAGGGTGTTTCTGTGCGCACCATCCCCGACCTGGCGGGCGTTCGCCGTCATCTTCGGAACTATCATTTTGATAGCAAATAAGCTCGTGTTGACGACAACCGGAAATTGCCTGTCTGATATGACTTGCCATGGCGCGAGGATGCGTTCAGTGCCGCCTATCGACCACAACTGACCAATTCCACAGCAGGATTTTTTGGAGTTTTGCAACAAAGCGACGGGCGCGCGTTGATACACGGCGACCATGGGGAACGCAGCGACAAAAGCCGTCTAGAAAGGAACCCTAGAAATTAACGCAATAACGGTCTGGCCGGATGGCTGGATGCCAGATGAAACACTGACACCGCGTGCTCAAGCTCCTGCGCCTGACGGTGCATAGAGTCCGCCGCTGCCGCAGCCTGCTCAACAAGCGCGGCATTTTGCTGGGTCATTCGGTCAATTTCGCTGACCGATTCACCCACATGGGTGATCCCGATACCCTGTTCATCAGTGGCATCACTGATCTGAGACACCAATGTGCTAACGCGTGCCACCGCTTGCATGATGTCTTCCATCGTTCGCCCGGCACCCTCAACCTGTTCACTGCCCAGACGCACCCGATCACTTGAATCCGAAATCAAAGCTTTGATCTCCCTGGCTGCCTGCGCCGACCTCTGCGCCAATGTGCGAACTTCACCCGCAACCACGGCAAACCCACGCCCTTGCTCGCCGGCACGCGCCGCTTCGACCGCCGCATTCAGTGCCAATATATTGGTCTGAAAAGCAATGCCATCGATGACCGCCGTGATTTCCTCTATACGGCGTGACGCGGTGCTGATTTCACTCATCGTGGTGACCACGCGAGAAACGGCATCCCCCCCACGCTGAGCCACGAGGCTGGCTTCCTGCGACAGCTTATTGACCTCTCGCGCATGATCGGCGTTCTGACGCACAGACTGGGTGATCTCATCCATGGCGCAGACCACCTGTTGCACATTGCCCGCCTGCTGCTCGGTTCGCTGCGACAGGTCATTGTTGCCTTGGGCAATTTCGGTGGATGCTGTGGCAATGCTGTTGGTACCTTGGCGAACCTTGTCCACAATGCGTTCAAGCGAGCTCGTCATCTCCCCCATATTGCGCATCAACTCAGCAAACTCATCTTGCCCTTGCACCGCAGGTTGCAGACTAAGGTCACCACCAGCGACCGCACGAGCCACCGACACCGCAGCATCCAGTGACCGCTTGATGTGTTGCGTGACGCTTAAAGCCATCCACAGCCCCAGTAAGCCCAGGGCCACAGCAATCACCATCTGCCACAAGGCTCGCTGGCGTGCTTGTGCCTTCAAGCTTGCAACCTTCGCATCCATCAAGGTACGTTGCAAATCTGAGAATGCATTGACATGTTCTGCATATATCTTTTGCGCGGGGATAAACACCTCGTCAAAGACCTTCGCGGCACCCGCCCCATCACCACTTTTCCGAAGCTCTGCCATTTGTGCCAGCGACTTGAGCAATGCACCCTGCTTGGGCGTCAAGGCGGCAAACCAAACCTTTTCTGGTTCAGAGTTTGAGATCTCGCGCATCTGGTTGAACATGACCTTAACGGCATTGATCTTGACGCCAACCTCTGGACCAAAAAACTGAGCCAGTGCTGGATCGGACGATTTGTTGATGGCCATGATGCGCAATGTGGTCTCCTGCGATAGCGCCGTCCACCGCTCCACCAAACGCAGCTTTTCCATATCCCCGCTGACCAGTTGATCCATCGCTTGCGCTGACTGCTGTTGCTGCAAGAGGGCTAAACCGGCGCTCGCGAACAACAAGACAACGAGTGCACCAAGCGTCAATCGCAAACGCGTCGTGACACTTAAACCAGATAGCGACCTCATCAAAATATCTCCTGTTTTAATTTTCAAGCATGGTGCTTTTTTCTATGGCCGGCGAGGGCTTGACCCAAGATATCACAAGAATTTTTGTGCTTTAACGCAAGGGGTTTCGCGCCCATATCCACGACAATGGATGCTTGGTCAGTTTTCTTGATCATCTCTGCATCGTTTTGACCGCCTTGGTGCCAAAGAGTAGTAGCACAAGCAAAGTTTAGGTCGGTCGACCAGTCTATTTTTGATAAATGTCAACAACCCCTCCTTCCACTGCTGAACGCATCCTAGATGCAGCCGAAGCTTTGTTCGCCAACAAAGGCTACGACGGCGTCTCGGTGCGCGCGATCACCGACTTGGCAGGCGTTCGCCTCAATCTGCTGTCCTACCATTTTGGAAGCAAAGCTGCTCTGTTTGAAGCAGTGATTGATCGCCGACTGGATGTGCTCAATGAGCGCCGCCGCACCGCATTGGCGGCCTTGGCCTCACGCAAAGCAACACCCAGCGTGGAGGATGTGCTGGTGGCTTTTATTCGCCCATATTTGGAACTGGCGGCGCGGGGCGGGCCAGGCTGGATCAGTTACACCCGACTCATTTCGCAGATTTGCCAGTCTGATGTGCATTCCCCCTTACTCGAAACCCACATGAAAGAAACACTGAACCTGTTTCTGGATGCCCTCTTCCAAGCGCTTCCCCAGGCCGATCGCAAGGACCTGACGCGTGGTTTTTACTTCACCATTGCGCTGATGGTGTCAGCCTTTTCAGGAGCGGGACGCATTGACGGCCTCGTTCAGGGGCAACTCGACGACGATGCGCTCGATGCCGCCTATCGGCCGCTGCTGACCTATTCCACAGCAGGATTGTTAAGCTTGTGCGGTCGCCCCGAGGATCGTTAAGACCCACAAGTCGGTGTTGATGCACTGACGACCACCGTGGGGAGGCCGCGCCCGCGCATAACGAAGGCGCCGCATGCGGCGTCAATCAGACACGGCGGGATGGCGCCCAATCAAAGGGAAAGCGAGCCTACTCTCCGGACATGCAGGGGCTCGCGATGAAACGACAGACCTCCTCTTAAAGCCCCATGCGACAGGGAATATTCGGCACACGATCGGCTTCATCGATTTAGGCAAACTCAATTGTCAACCCGTGTTTTGTGGAAAAAATCACTATTACCGTCGGCAATCAGCCCTAAAAAATTACACCATAGGTGGTAAGATTTCGCCCCGAGAACACTAGATATAGTGTCCGGAGCCGGTTTTGATACTCAGACGAGCTCATCAAAAAGTCGCTGAACCCCAATCAAACCCTTTATTTCGCGCTCACTTTTTAGGATCAATTCATGGCACTGCACACCCCAGAGCAAGCTAACACCACCCTGTCACTCCCGCCCCAACCGATCAGCGAAGAAGTGCTGATCGAGAAATACAGCAAAGGCGATGAACGCAGCATTGCTGACGTCAACCAACGGGTGGCGCGAGCTCTGGCCAGTGTGGAAAAGCCTGATCAACAAAAGCTGTGGGAAGGCAAGTTCCTGGAGGCACTGCAAGCCGGTTTCCTGCCCGCAGGCCGCATCCAGTCGGCAGCTGGCACCAACCTGTCTGCCACCTTGATCAATTGTTTTGTGCAACCCGTGGGCGACTCCATCGCCCATGTGGAAGATGGCCACCCCGGTATCTACACCGCGCTGACCGAAGCCGCCGAAACCATGCGCCGTGGCGGTGGTGTGGGGTATGACTTCTCGCGCATCCGCCCACGTGGCGCCTGGGTTGGCAGCACCCAAAGCAGTGCCTCTGGCCCAGTGAGCTACATGCGGGTGTTTGACCGCTCGTGTGAAACAGTGGAGTCCGCTGGCGCGCGCCGTGGTGCCCAAATGGGTGTGCTGCGTTGCGATCACCCGGACATCGAAGAATTCATCCACGCCAAGGACAAGGGCGACCTGAAAAACTTCAACATCTCGGTGGGCGTGACCGACGAGTTCATGAAAGCCGTGCAAGCCGATGGCGACTTCACGCTGGTGCACCGGGCCGAACCCGGTGTGCCCCTGAAAGAAGGCGGCGCTTACCAAAACAAGGACACCGGCATCTGGGTCTACCGCAAACTCAAGGCCCGCAGCCTGTGGGACCAGATCATGCGCTCCACCTACGACCATGCCGAACCCGGTGTGTTGTTTCTGGACCAGATCAACCGCGACAACAACCTGTCGTATTGCGAAACCATCGCCAGCACCAACCCGTGCGCCGAACAACCGCTGCCGCCGTATGGTTGCTGCTGCCTGGGCTCGATCGACCTGACTCGCTTTGTGCGCAAGCCGTTCAGCGGCAAGGCCAGCTTTGATGAAGCCGGTTTTGCAGCCGTGGCCCGCGTGGCGGTGCGCATGCTCGACAACGTGCTGGAAGCCACCGTTTGGCCCCTGCCCCAGCAACAACAAGAAGCTGCCAGCAAACGCCGTGTTGGTTTAGGCTTCACTGGTCTGGGTGATGCACTGGTGATGATGAACCTGCGGTATGACACCAAGGAAGCGCGCGATATGGCGCAGCGCATTTCTATTTTGATGCGCGACACCGCTTACGACGCGTCTGCCGAACTGGCCCAAGAGCGCGGAGCCTTCCCGCTGTTCAATGCTGACCTGTTCTTGAGCGGCCAGACCTTTGCCTCGCGCCTGCCAGCCAGCCTGAAAGAGCGCATTCGCAAGACCGGCCTGCGCAACTCGCATTTGTTGTCGATTGCCCCCACCGGCACCATCAGCCTGGCATTTGCTGACAACGCCAGCAACGGCATTGAGCCCGCCTTCAGCTGGACCTACACCCGTAAAAAGCGCATGCCCGATGGCAGCTTCAAGGAATACGCGGTAGAAGACCACGCCTGGCGCCTGTTCCGCCACCTCAAAGGCGAAGACACACCGCTGACCCCAGCCTTTGTCACTGCGCTGGAAATGAGCGCCCAAGCCCATGAGGAAATGGTGGCCGCAGTGGCCCCTTACGTGGACACCGCGATCTCCAAAACCGTCAACGTGCCTGCCGACTACCCTTACGAAGACTTCCAAGACCTGTACACCGCAGCCTGGAAATCTGGCCTCAAAGGCTTGGCAACTTACCGCCCCAACAGCGTGCTGGGTTCGGTGCTGAGCGTCACACCCAGCGCCCCGACGGTGGCCAAACCATTGAAAATTGACAGCGCCAACCATCGACTGGCTTTGGACCGCCTGCCCGCACCGGTGCTCTCCAGCCTGCGTTGGCCTGGTCGCCCGCAACTGCCGGGTGGCAATTCGGCCTGGACCTTCATGGTGCACCATCCGTTTGGCGACTTTGCGCTGTTCATTGGTGAACTCTCGCCTGAAGAAGGCGGCGCACCTCAACCGTTTGAGGTCTGGATCAATGGCTCCGACCAACCGCGTGGCTTGGGCGCTTTGGCCAAGACCCTGTCGATGGACTTGCGCGCCAACGACCCGGCTTGGCTGGAACTCAAGCTCGACGCCCTGGCCACAGTGAGCGAAGAGCATGCCTTTGACATGCCTTTCCCACCCCACGGCGAAAAACGCAAGTTCCCGGGTGTGGTGGCTGCCACCGCCGCCGTGATCCGCTGGCGCTGTGAAGAGCTGGCGACCAACGCCAAAGCCCGCACCACCGAAGCCAAAGCCGCCTACACCCCGGTGATTGACGCCATGTTCAGTCGCGGCGAACCCCAAACCGGCACCTCCGGCACCCTGGCCTGGTCAGTGGACGTGGAAAACCCGGCCACCAGCGAATCCTTCACGGTGACGCTCAAAGAAGTGAACCTGCCCAGCCAAGACGGTGGCGTGGTGACTCGTCCTTGCGCCATTGGTTTCAGCGGCAACTACCCCAAAGCCATGGACGGTCTGGCGCGCTTGTTGTCACTGGACATGCGGGTGATTGACCCGGCCTGGATTGGCATGAAACTGCGCAAGTTGTTGAATTACGCCGAACCGCTGGGCCACTTCATGGCCTTTGTACCGGGCCTGCCCAACAACGAACGCCGTCAGCAAGTGTGGCCGTCTACCGTGGCCTACATCGCGCGCCTGATCATTCACCGTTATGCGATGCTGGGCATCCTCAACGAAGAAGGTTTCCCGCTGCGTGACATGGGTGTGCTTGACACACCTGAGACCAAGGAAGCCAGCCACACCATGGCCGGCAAACCTTGCCCCGAGTGTGGCAACGCCACCGTCATCCACAAGGACGGCTGTGATTTCTGTACCGCTTGTGGCTATGTGGGCCAATGCGGCTGATCTGAAAACAACTGAGGGCCCAAATGGCCCTCTGCATGGCAACACACAGCCCCGCGAGGGGCTGTTTTTTTAGCCGCGCGTCACCAGCACAGGCAGCTTGGTATGCGACAAAACGGCCTGTGCCACACTGCCCAGCACCAGCTTCTCGAACCCGCTGCGGCCATGTGAGCCCATCACAATCAGGTCGGCATGCAAGGACTCGCCCGCTTCCACAATACCGCGCCACGCGGTGTGGGCCTCAACGACTGTGGTGTTGACCGTGACACCTGAAGCAACCAGGGCCTCCTTGGCGGCATGCACAGCGGCATTGGCTTCAGCGGTGGCGGCACTCAAATACTCAGCTTGGCCGTAAGCAAAATCGGTCCCGACACCCGTGAACGGATAGGGGTCAATGACGTAAATGACGGTCACTGTGCTGTTAAAAGCCTTGGCCAACTCAATGGCCTTGTCAACCGCCAATTGGGATGTGCGTGAACCATCCACCGGCACCAAAATATGCGTGAACATGATGAACTCCTTATCAAATTCGTTTGATCTGATTTTGCGCTCATTCAGACCTCCTCCGGCACCATTTTGATGGCGCCACACGGGCACTCCGACACACAAATGCCGCAGCCCTTGCAGTAGTCGTCATTGATTGCAAAACCTTGGCCCGGACCGAGTTTGATCACCGCGTTGTCCGGGCAAACCCCGTAACAGTTGTCGCACTCAAAACAGTTGCCGCAGGACAGGCAACGCCGGGCTTCGAACAGGGCGTTGGTGTCATCCAGACCGCCCTGCACTTCCTCAAAGGTGGATTGGCGGCGGATGATGTCGAGCACCGGGCGCACCGTCTTGGGCGCATCACTGTAGTACCAGGTGTTGAGCTTGTCATAGGTCGCCACGCTGTGTTTGGCAGGTGCCTCATAAGCTTGGCCTTTCAACCAGGCATCGATGTTGCGGGCGGCCTTTTTGCCGTGGCCGATGGCCACCGTCACATTACGCTCAGCGGGCACCATGTCACCACCTGCAAAGATGCCGGCATGCCCGGTCATCATCTGGTTATTGACCTGCACCACGCCGTCTTGCACCACCAGACCCGGCACTTTGTCGATCAGTGACAAATCCACGTCCTGGCCCAGCGCCAACACCACCGAGTCAGCCTCCAGGGTCTCAAACTCGCCGGTAGGTTGCGGAAAACCCTTGTCGTCAAGCACCATTTTTTCAACCGTGATGGAGCTGTCCCCTGCCTGCTTGATGGTGGACAGCCACTTGATCAACACCCCTTCCTGCAGCGCCTCTTCCACCTCAAAATCGTGCGCGGGCATTTTTTCGCGGTTGCGCCGGTAGACGATGATCGACTCGGTGGCACCCAGCCGTTTGGCGGTGCGCGCCACGTCGATGGCGGTGTTGCCGCCGCCATAAATCACCACTTTGCGGCCCAACAGCGGTTTATCTTCGCCTTCCATCGAGCGCAGCACCGACACCGCGTCCAGCACATGGGCCGAGTCACCCGCCGGAATGTAGGCACGTTTGGCAATGTGGGCACCTACCGCCAGAAACACCGCGTCAAAACCGCCGTCCTGCTTGGTCTGTAACACATCGGTGACCTTGGTGTTGTACTGAATCGTCACACCCAGGTCCACCAAACGCTGGACTTCGTCGTCGAGCACCTGGCGCGGCAGGCGGTATTGCGGAATACCAAAACGCATCATGCCGCCCGGCAAGGGGCCAGCCTCAACCACCGTGACCGCATGGCCCAAGCGCGCCAGATGGTAGGCCGCTGACAAGCCCGACGGCCCGGCACCCACCACCAGCACTTTTTTGCCACTGGCCACCGCCGGTGCGGCAAACTTCCAACCTTGGGTGATTGCCTGATCACCCAGGAAACGCTCCACCGAATTGATACCCACAGCGGCGTCGAGCTGGCCGCGGTTGCAGGCGCCCTCGCAGCTGTGGTAACAGACCCGGCCCATGATGGCGGGAAACGGGTTGTCTTCCACCAGGGTGCGCCAGGCGGCCTCGTAGTTGCCAGATTCGGCATGGAACAGCCAAGCCTGGATGTTTTCACCTGCCGGGCACTCGTGGTTGCAGGGCGGGATGCGGCTCAGGTAGACCGGGCGCGAGGTGCGCCACGAACCGGTGTGGTTGGCCAGCGAACTGCCGACGTCCAGCGTGATGGCAAATGGTTTTTGCATGGTTCACCCCAACTCTTTCGATTCCAGCAAGCCAAAACGGCGGATATTGCGGTCAGCCCGCGCCTGCAGCCGTGCCAGTGTGGCCACATCCGGGTGGCTGCCAAACAGATGGGCAAAGCGTTTTTGCAATCGCAAATAGTCTTCCACCGGCACCTGGCGGCGGATCTTGGCCACACCGGTGACCTCGCCACGCTCGGCCTCAAACACCGGGAACACCCCACTCTCCACCGCCAGCCGCGCGAGTTTGATGGTGTCGTGCGACGCCGCGCCCCATCCCAGCGGACAGGGTACAAAGATGTGGATGTAGCGCGCGCCGTGGATCGACATGGCTTTGGTGACCTTGTATTCCAGGTCATGCAGATCCGCCACAGTCGCAGTGGCCACATAGGGAATCTCATGCGCCATGGCAATGAGGGGCACATTTTTGCCCTGGCCAAAGTCGTTGCCGGGGTGCTCACCCACCGCCATGGTGGTAGCGGTACGGGCCGCAGGTGGTGTGGCACTGCTGCGCTGCACGCCCGTGTTCATGTAGGCCTCGTTGTCATAACAGATGTAGAGCACATCGTCGTTGCGCTCAAACATGCCTGACAGGCAGCCAAATCCGATATCAGTGGTGCCGCCATCCCCGCCCTGCGCCACCACCCGCACATCGCTGCGGCCTTTGGCTTTCATCGCGGCGGCAATGCCGGTGGCCACGGCGGCGGCATTGCCAAACAGCGAATGAATCCAGGGCATCTGCCAGGACGTCTCGGGGTACGGGGTGGAAAACACCTCCAGGCAGCCAGTGGCGTTGGCCGCAATCAGCTGACCCTTGGTGGCCGCCATGGCGGCGTCGATGGCGTAGCGGGCGCCCAGCGCCTCACCACAGCCCTGGCAGGCGCGGTGACCCGAATTGAGCGAGTTGCTGCGTTGCACATTGGCCTGCACACTGCGCTGCTCAGCCGACAGCAGCCGGTTGCCAATGGTGAAGGTGCCGGTCTGGTAAAACTTAACCTGTGTTTGTTCCATGGTGTTGCCTTCTTGGAGGTTTCAGGACAAGCGGGTATGCACCGTGCCCAGATCGCGCAGCACACCCTCGGCCACCGGGCCGGAGCGGCGGCTGGCTTTTTCGCGGTCGAGCACGCGGTTGACCACCGACCAATCCAGGTCCATGAAGTTAAGCAAATCAAGCTTGTCCGACATGGCTTGCAGCAACAAGGTGTTGACCGAATCCTTGGTGATGGGGCGCCCGCCCAACCCGGCCACCACGGTGTAGACCGGTTGCGGACGGTTGCGCACCGCACTGCGTACATCGCGCGACACAATGCCGCCCACACCCACGGCAAAACACTTCTCAATGACCACAATGCGTTCAGCACGCACCGTGGCATCGCGGATGGCGGAGATGGGAAATGGCCGATACGAGGTGATGCCCAGTACACCCACCTTGTGCCCCTGGGCACGCAAATCGTCCACCGTGTCCTTGATGGTGCCCAGCACCGAACCCAGCGCAATCACGATGGTGTCGGCGTCTTCGGTTTGGTAGGTCTTGATCAGCCCACCGGAGTCACGGCCAAAAATTGCTTTGAATTCTGTAGCAACCTGTGGAATCAGATCAAGGGCTTGCATCTGTTTGGCATGGGCAAGGTAGCGCACCTCGGTGAACGCCTCGGGGCCGACCATGGCGCCAATCGTGACCGGGTCGTTGGGGTCGAGCACCTGACGCGGCTCGTAGGGTGGCAAAAATTGGTCCACCTGTGCCTGGTTTGGCATATCCACCCGCTCGTAAGCGTGGGTCAGGATGAAACCATCCATACACACCATCACCGGCAGGGAGAGTTCTTCGGCAATGCGAAAGGCCTGGATGTGCAAGTCCAGCGCTTCCTGGTTGGTCTCGGCAAACAGTTGCAACCAACCGGCGTCACGCATGCTCATGCTGTCGGTGTGGTCGTTCCAGATGTTGATTGGGGCACCAATGGCGCGGTTGGCCACCGTCATCACAATCGGCAGGCCCAGGCCGGAGGCGTTGTAGACCGCCTCGGCCATGAACAACAGGCCCTGACTGGCCGTCGCCGTATAAGAGCGTGCGCCTGCCGCTGACGAGCCAATCGCCACGCTCAGGGCGGCAAATTCGGACTCGACATTGATGAATTCGCAGTTCTGGAGCGCACCGGATTTCACCAACTCGCCCAGGCCTTCAACGATGTGGGTTTGCGGTGAAATCGGGTAGGCACAAATGACTTCGGGGCGGCTCAGCGCCACCGCCTGCGCCACCGCATGCGAGCCTTCGCATTGTTCAAGCATCTTGTGTCTCCTTGACCTGTTGTTGCTGCAGCATCACGCTCTCAAACGCCTCTTTGGCAGCGGCCTGGTTGCCCTTGGCCACCGCACCTGAGAACTTCTGCTCAATCGCTTTCAGAACAGCATCGAGCGAGATCAGGCCGCACAAAGCGGCAAACGCCCCGAGCAAAGGCACATTGGGCAACGGACGACCCACATGTTTCACAGCCAATTCACTCGCAGGCACCAGCAGCAGGCGCTCGGGTCGGAAGTCTTTGACAAACTCCTCCAGCCCCATTTCGCTGAAACTGCGGCTGGTGTTGATCAGGATGTAGCCGTCTTTTTTGAGGCCACCAAACACATCCACCTGATGCAACAGCGTCGGGTCCTGGATGATGATGGCATCGGGCTGCATGATGAGCTCTCGCAAGCGGATTTCCTTGTCATCCATGCGGCAGAACGCCACCACCGGCGCACCCGTGCGCTCCGAGCCAAAACTGGGAAAAGCCTGTGCATGGCGGCCCCCCAAAAAGGCGGCGATGGACAACATCTCGGCACCGGTGACCACGCCTTGGCCGCCACGGCCATGGATACGAACCTGAAACATGTCTTGCTCCTCAAATGGTTCTCTGCTCCCGGCCACCCAAGTCGGGCGCGAAGCAGTTTGTTTGTTGCCATCTTGATTCTTTGCGCATGCGACGTGTTGATGCACATCAAGCAGCGGTCAGACGCCGCACCAGATGACGCAGGCTGTTGCCCCCAGATGGCCATCCAGGGTGGGGGATGCCAAAGGAACGGGTAGCTGCCGTTGCACCGCAGATTCAGCGCGATGAGGTGCAGGCTAAACTGGATGCCGCATGGTCGCAGCCCGCTGCGCCCATCAGGCCTCTTACTACCCTTTTTATAGCTTTAAGCCCTTGTTTTAAAAGGGCTCAAGGCCTATTTTTCATAGACAGGATCACCATGAGCATTTACGACAAACTCGCTGAACTCAACATCACCCTGCCGCCCGTGGCCATTCCGGCTGCGGCGTATGTCCCCTTTGTGCAAAGTGGCAATCTGGTTTTTCTGAGTGGCCACATCGCCAAGAAAGACGGCAAAGCCTGGGTGGGCCAGTTTGGCAAAAACATCAGCACCGCTGATGGGCAACTGGCCGCACGCGCCATCGCCATCGACCTGCTGGGCACCCTGCATGCGGCAGTGGGTGACCTCAACCGCGTCAAACGCATCGTCAAACTGATGTCGCTGGTCAACTCCACCGGCGACTTCACCGAACAGCATCTGGTGACCAACGGCGCCAGCGAGCTGATCGGCCAGGTGTTTGGCGCAGAAAAAGGCGCCCATGCCCGCAGTGCCTTTGGTGTCGCGCAGATCCCGATGGGTGCCTGTGTTGAGATCGAGTTGATTGCCGAACTGGCTTAAAAAGCCTCCCCTTCCGGCCCGCCCAGCGGGTCGGACAGCCTTGGGTCAAAGTGGCGGCATCAACCCAGCACGCCACCATCGCACTTGCTGCTTCCATCGCACCAGGCGCCATTGACCCCATTGACTGAGGCAACAGCCTCAGCCATCTCAGAGTTCAGACCGTGAGACAGCTGCTTCAGGCGGTGTCAAACCAGCCGTTCGTTGAGGCACGCCCCATCCGGCCACGCACCCCATACGCCACAAGGCGTATTTCCCAATCCTGCAGCGCTACCTACAGTCCACCCATCGCTGATTCACGGCTCGCCTTGGCGGCAGACCGTGACGGCGACAACGGTCTCATCAACTTTGCAGGAGCCTCCATGTCATCTATGAACTCACGTCGTTTTGCCCTCAAGGCGCTCGCCGCAGCCGCCGCGCTGTCCACCCTGTCTGTGCTGCCTGCACACGCAGCAGACACCATCAAGGTTGGTATCTTGCACAGCCTCTCAGGCACCATGGCCATTTCGGAAACTGTGCTGAAAGACACCGCACTGATGGCCATCGACGAAATCAATGCCAAGGGCGGCGTGCTGGGTAAAAAGCTGGAACCCGTGGTGGTGGACCCGGCCTCAAACTGGCCACTGTTTGCTGAAAAAACCAAGCAGTTGCTCGGCCAAGACAAGGTCGCGGTGATTTTTGGCTGCTGGACCTCGGTGAGCCGCAAGTCGGTGTTGCCGGTGGTCGAAGAAATGAACGGCCTGCTGTTCTACCCGGTGCAATACGAAGGTGAAGAACTGTCCAAAAACGTGTTCTACACCGGTGCCGCACCCAACCAGCAAGCCATTCCCGCTGTGGACTACCTGATGAGCAAAGACGGCGGCGCCGCCAAACGCTGGGTGCTGCTGGGCACCGACTACGTGTACCCCCGCACCACCAACAAGATCCTGCGCGCTTACCTCAAATCCAAAGGCGTGGCCGACAAGGACATCGACGAAAAATACACCCCGTTTGGCCACTCGGATTACCAGACCATCGTGGCTGACATCAAGAAATTCAGCGCTGGTGGCAAAACCGCTGTGGTGTCCACCATCAACGGTGACTCCAACGTGCCGTTCTACAAGGAGCTCGGCAACGCTGGCCTGAAAGCCAAGGACGTGCCAGTGGTCGCCTTCAGCGTGGGTGAAGAAGAACTGCGTGGTGTGGACACCAAACCGCTGGTAGGCCACCTGGCCGCCTGGAACTACTTCATGAGCATCAAGAACCCGACCAACACCGAGTTCATCAAGAAGTGGTCTGCCTACGCCAAGGCCAAGAACCTGCCCGGTGCAGACAAGCCTTTGACCAACGACCCGATGGAAGCCACCTACATCGGCATCAACATGTGGAAACAAGCGGTTGAAAAGGCCAAGTCCACCGACACCGACAAGGTGATTGCCGCGATGGCGGGCCAAACCTTCAAGGCACCCAGCGGCATCGTGAGCAAGATGGACGAGAAAAACCACCACCTGCACAAATCGGTGTTCATCGGCGAAATCAAGGCTGACGGCCAGTTCAACGTGGTCTGGAAGACACCCGGCCCGGTGAAAGCCATGCCATGGTCGCCGTACATCGAAGGCAATGCCGGTAAGCCTGACGAACCTGCAAAGAAGTAAGAAGACCAGACACCCCCTCTCCCTCAGGGAGAGGGTCGGGGTGAAAGCCGCGCTTTACCCCTCACCCTAACCCTCTCCCATTGGGAGAGGGAAATAACACCTCTCCAGGAAATTGCAGCGTGGGCATGGGCCACCGTGCCCACTCTACAGGTTCTGACTATGCTCAAAAAATTTCTCTTATCTGCTTTACTTTTCATAGCGTCTAGCGCTTATTCCATAACGGCTGAAGAGGTAAAAGGCATCACAACCGGCGAAACCGACAACCGCATCGCCGCGCTGGCCAAAGCCATGCTCAGCGCGGACGACAAAACCGCTGCGTTTCTGCAAGCTTTGTCAGATGACGCGGTCAAGGTGGCAGGCGACAAGATTCTGGTGATCCAGGGCGACAAGGTGGTGGATGCCGTCACCGGCGCTGCAGTCGCCCTGCCCGACGATGCCGAAGACGTGATCAACAACAACCGCATGCGCGGCGAGATCGACTCAGCGTTGGCCGCGCTCAAGCTGTTTTCCAAAGACGATACCGTGCGCGCCGCCGCAGTAAAACAGTTGCAAAGCGATGCGGACGAAACCAAGCTGCCACTGATCGAAAAAGCCCTGGCCACCGAGCAAAACGCCAGCATCAAAGACCAATTGGGTTTGGTGCGCGCAGCGGCCCTGCTGGGCAGTGCCGACAAAGCCAAGCGTCTGGAAGCCGCCAAGCTGCTGGCGACCAGTGGTCAGGCCAACACCAAAACCATGCTGCTGGCCCGGCTGGACACTGAGCCAGATGCCGAGGTGAAAGCCGCCCTGGGCGCTGCGCTGCGCCAAGTGGAGTCTGCCCTCGCTTGGGGCGACAAGCTGGGTGCGTTATTCAGCGGCATCAGCCTGGGCTCCATCCTGCTGCTGGTGGCACTCGGCCTGGCCATCACCTACGGGCTGATGGGTGTGATCAACATGGCGCACGGCGAGCTGATGATGATTGGCGCCTACGCGACCTATGTGGTGCAAGGTTTGTTTCAAAAGTACCTGCCCGGCGCTTTTGACTGGTATTTGCTGGCGGCGGTGCCAGTGGCGTTTATGGCCTCCGCATTGATGGGCGCGCTGCTGGAACGCAGCGTGATTCGTTTCCTCTATGGTCGCCCGCTGGAAACGCTGCTGGCCACCTGGGGTATCAGCCTGATGCTGATGCAGCTGGTGCGCAGCATCTTTGGTGCGCAAAACGTCGGCGTGGAAAACCCGTCCTGGATGAGTGGTGGGATGCAGGTGCTGGGGAACTTGTCCCTGCCCTACAACCGGCTGGTGATCATCGGTTTTGCGATTTTTGTGCTGGGCAGCGTGGCCTGGCTGATTGGGAAAACACGGCTGGGTCTGTTTGTGCGCGGTGTCACCCAAAACCGACCGATTGCGGCGTGTATGGGTGTCAACACCGCACGCATTGACACCTACGCCTTTGCGCTGGGCTCCGGTATTGCGGGTTTGGCGGGCTGCGCGCTGAGTCAGATTGGCAATGTCGGCCCGGACCTGGGCCAGGGTTACATCGTGGACGCTTTCATGGTGGTGGTGCTCGGTGGCGTCGGCCAACTGGCAGGCACCGTCTACGCCGCTCTGGGCTTGGGCATCCTGAACAAATTTCTGGAAGGCTGGGCCGGTGCGGTACTGGCCAAGATCGCCGTGCTGGTGGTCATCATCATCTTTATTCAAAAGCGACCTCAGGGCATCTTTGCCATGAAGGGTCGCTCGGCGGAAGCCTGATCATGAATGCTTCTATGAAACCTGTCTCCTTACCGTCCCCTGCCCCCTTACTCAGTCGCACCGGCTGGGTCGCCTTTCTGGTGGCGCTGATCGTTGTGTGCGCTGTGGCGCCGGTGCTCAATCTGCTGGTGCCCTCCGACAGTGTCTTTCACCTGAGCGACTACGGCGTGGGGCTGGTGGGGCGCATCATGTGTTACGCGATCTGCGCGCTGGCCATGGACTTGATCTGGGGTTTTACCGGCATCCTGAGCCTGGGGCACGGCCTGTTTTTTGCGCTCGGTGGTTACGCCATGGGCATGTACCTGATGCGCCAGATTGGGCTCGATGGCAACTACAAAAGTGAGCTGCCCGACTTCATGGTGTTTCTGGATTGGAAAACCCTGCCCTGGCACTGGACCTTCTCCGACAGTTTTGTCGCCACCCTGTTCCTGATCATTGCGGTGCCCGGTTTGGTGGCTTTTGTGTTTGGTTACTTTGCCTTCCGCTCGCGCATCAAGGGGGTTTACTTTTCGATCATCACCCAGGCCATGACCTTTGCCGCGATGCTGCTGTTTTTCCGCAACGAGACCGGTTTTGGCGGCAACAACGGGTTTACCGATTTCAAGCGCATCCTGAACATCCCAGTGGCCACACCCAGCATGCGTATGACCTTGTTTGTGCTGACCGGTGTCACGCTGCTGGCCTTCTTTTTGATGGCACGCTGGTTGATCAACAGCAAATTTGGCCGGGTGTTGCAAGCGGTGCGTGACGCGGAAACCCGTGTCATGTTCAGCGGCTACAACCCGCTGGGCTACAAGCTCACCATCTGGACCATTTCGGCCATGATGTGTGGTGTGGCCGGTGCGCTGTATGTGCCGCAGGTCGGCATCATCAACCCGAGTGAAATGAGCCCGGCCAATTCGATTGAAATCGCCATCTGGGCGGCAGTGGGTGGGCGCGCCACGCTGATTGGCCCGATTCTGGGAGCCTTCATCGTCAGCGGCGCCAAAAGCTGGCTCACCGTGGCCTACCCCGAGTTCTGGCTGTATTTCCTGGGTGCCCTGTTCATCGGTGTGACCCTGTTCCTGCCCGATGGCGTGGTGGGACTGGTCAAACGTTTATCTCAGTCAGCCCAAAAGTCAGGAGACCGTTCATGACGCCCGAACTGCTGGAGGAAGGCGCGCGCCGGGCCGAAACCTACGTCGCCACCCACCCCGCCGCCAGTGGCAACACCGAGTCCGGTGGCCGCACCGCTGCCTTCTCACGACTGGCGATTCCTGGCGCGGTCGACACCACCCATGGCCGGATTCTGTATCTGGAAGATGTGAGTGTGAGTTTTGACGGTTTCAAGGCCATCAACAAACTCAGTCTGGACATTGCACCGGGAGAGTTGCGCTGCATCATCGGCCCCAACGGCGCTGGCAAAACCACCATGATGGACATCATCACCGGCAAGACCCGCCCGGACGAAGGCCGTGTGTTCTTTGGCAGCACCATCGACCTGCTGCGCTACAAAGAGTCCGAAATCGCGCAGATGGGCATTGGCCGCAAGTTCCAGAAACCCACGGTGTTTGAACAACTCAGCGTGTTTGAGAACCTGGAACTGGCGCTCAAAACCAACAAGGCGGTGGGTTCGTCGATGGTATTCAAGCTGGACTCCGCGCAAAGTGACCGGCTGGCCGAGGTGTTGCACACCATTCACCTGAGTGACAGCGTGTCGCGCCAGGCGGGTTTCCTGAGCCACGGACAAAAGCAGTGGCTAGAGATCGGCATGTTGCTGATGCAAGACCCCAAACTGCTGCTGCTCGACGAGCCGGTGGCAGGCATGACCGACGAAGAGACCGAACGTACCGCCGAGCTGTTTTTGTCACTCAAAGGCAAACACTCATTGATGGTGGTGGAGCATGACATGAGTTTCATCAACACCATCTCGGACATCGTCACCGTTTTGTGTGATGGGTCGGTGTTGGCGCAGGGCACCTTGGCGCAGGTGCAGGCGGATGAGCGTGTGATTGAGGTGTATCTTGGACGGTAGGTTTTTTCGCCTTGCCGGTGGGGCTTGCCTGGTACCTTCCCCGGCGGGAGAGTCGCTATTTTTTGTTTCGCTTGCCAGTGGGGCATTTGCCGGGATATGCGCCCGGCTGCGCACTCACTTTTCTTTGTCTCGCCAAAGAAAAGTAAGCAAAAGAAAAGCGACCCCACTGTCTGCGACCCGAAGCAAAGCTTCGGGCAACCTGAGTGATGCGGGTCTGGCGGGGAACCGCTCGAACTCGGCTACCGCCTCAAACAATCGCGGTTCCTTTTTCCGCCACACCCGCACCACTCAGGCGCATACAGAGGGGTCCCAACACGGCCTGCTCGTGGCGCGTAGCGCCACATTGCAGACCGTTTCTTCGTCCAGCGCCAACCATACGCGCTGCAATGCCCGGCTAAGCCGGGCGAGCAGCGCTGCGTGCTGCGCCGTTATGCGTCGGCGAGTAGCGCAGGGCTGGGCGGGTCAGGGCTCGCGATTGTTTGAGGCGAAGCCGAGTTCGAGCGAGACCCCGCCCGGACCGAGCAACGCAGCGTACCGGCACACCGTGCCGGGCGACGCGTTCGGCTCGCTTTTCTTTTGGGTACTTTTCTTTGGCGAAGCAAAGAAAAGTGCCTCGCCCGCCGGGGCGAGACCCGGCCAGCTATCGCAGTAAAAACACAGGAAAAAGACAGATGCTGAACGTCACCAACATCAACCAGTATTACGGCGGTTCCCACATCCTGCGCGATGTGAGCTTGCAAGCCGAGCTGGGCCAAATCACGGTCGTTCTGGGCCGCAACGGCGTCGGCAAAACCACCTTGCTCAAAAGCCTCATGGGCCTGATACCTATTAAGACTGGCGCTATTGAATTTGATAAGAAGCCGATTCAGAATACGACACCTTTCGAGCGCGCCCGCGCCGGTATTGGTTATGTGCCGCAAGGCCGTGAAATTTTTGCCCGGCTCACCGTAGAAGAAAACCTGCGCATGGGTCTGGCCTACAAATCGGCCAGCACCCCGATTCCGCCCGAACTGTTTGAGCTGTTTCCAGTGCTCAAACAAATGCTGCAACGCCGTGGCGGTGACCTGTCCGGTGGGCAGCAGCAGCAGCTGGCCATTGCCCGCGCCTTGGCGGCTGGCCCGAAGCTGCTGATGCTCGATGAACCGACCGAAGGCATCCAGCCCAGCATCATCAAGGACATTGGCCGCGTGATTCGCATGCTGGCAGATCGGGGTGACATGGCGATTGTGCTGGTAGAGCAGTACTACGACTTTGCTCAGGAACTGGCCGACCACTATGTGGTGATGGAACGCGGTGCGGTGCGTGCCCAAGGGTTGGGCCGCAACATGGAGGCAGACGGCGTGCGGCAAATGGTGGCCATCTAAGACGGCATGCGCGCAGCGACCGCTCTCACCCTCTGCCAAACCGGGAGAGGGCCGGGGTGAGGGGCACTGGCTTGGGGCTTTTCATGATTTGGGTACCATGGCGGTTTCTGCGACCCCCTGTTATGCACGCCACTCTGCTTTTTGCCCACGGCTCACGCGACCCAGCGTGGCACCAACCCATGCTCAACGTCGCTCAGCGCATGAGCGAATTGTCCCCAGGCAGCTGCGTGCGTTGCGCCTTTTTGGAACTGACCGAACCCGACTTGCCCACAGCCGCCGCTGAGGTGGTGGCGCTGGGCGCCAGCCAGATCACCGTCGTACCGATGTTCATCGGTGTCGGCAAACACGCCAGGCAGGACTTGCCGGTGCTGATGGCAACGCTCCAAAAGCGCTATCCGCAGGTGCAGTGGCGGCTCAAGCCATCAGCGGGTGAAGAGCCCGCCGTCATCGACCTGCTGGCTCGGCTGGCCCTGGCTTAAACGCTCGCACGTCACACCCGAACCAGCCACAAGGTTTTGCTGGTCAGGCCTCAGGACATAAGCGGCTGGCGGCTTAAAGCGCCCCCACTAACACACGGCGGCTGACCTCTGGCGTCACATCGCTGTGTTCACCAAGCTGGGTCATGCCGTGGGCTTGCAATTGCGCAACCACCAAATCAATGGCCTCGTTGCCCAGGCCATAGGCGCTCAAACGGGTTGGCAGGCCCATGCGCTCAAAGAAGTCACGGGTGGCTTCAATCGCGGCGGTGATGCGCTCTTCGTCGCTGCCAGTCTGGATTCCCCACACACGTTGGCCGTACTGCAGCAGCTTGGCGTGCTTTTGAACGCGCCGTTCATGCAGCATCGACGGCAGCACCACAGCCAGGGTGCGGGCATGGTCGATGTTGTATTTGGCGGTCAATTCATGGCCAATCAAATGGGTGGCCCAGTCTTCTGGCACGCCCGCGCCGATCAGCCCATTTAAGGCCAAGGTGGCGGACCACACCAGATTGGCACGGTCGTCATAGTTGGGCTCGGTGGCAGTCAGCAAGCGCGGACCAATCTCGATCAGGGTTTGCAACAAGCCTTCTGCAAAGCGATCTTGAACCGACCCGTTGACCGGGTAGGTCAGATACTGCTCGACGATGTGCACAAATGCGTCGACCACCCCATTGGCCAGTTGTTTGGCGGGCAAGGTGTAGGTTTTGGTCGGGTCCAGAATCGCAAATTTGGGAAACACATGGTTGTTGCGAAACGGCAGTTTGGCGCCCAACTCCTGGCGTGTGATGACCGAACCGTTGTTCATTTCCGAGCCTGTTGCGGGCAGCGTCAACACCACACCAAAAGGCATGGCTTCGGTGATATTGCCACCGAACTGCAACAAGATATCCCATGCATCCCCTTTAAACAGAACAGCGGCCGCTATAAATTTAGTCGCATCGATGACCGAACCACCGCCCACGGCGAGAAGGTAGTCAAAGCCTTGCTCGCGCACCATTTGGACCGCTTTCATTGAGGTCTCAAAACTTGGGTTGGGCTCAATGCCGCTGAAGGTGCTGTGCGTGCGCTGCCCCAAAGCTTCCCGCACCTGTGCCAGGGTGCCGTTTTTCTCGGCACTTGACCCACCAACCAAAATCAGGACTTTGGCAGCGGCAGGCACGAGGTGAGCGAGTTCACCCATGCGGTCTTTCCCAAAGGTGATTTGGGTGGGGTTGTAGAAATCAAAATTATTCATGGTGAATGTGCTGGTTAAAGTGAGAGAAAAGACAAAAAAAAATAGACTGGTCGACTATGAATCAAAGAAAAAGCAGATAACCGTCATGCCACAGGGTTTCTTGCTGGCAAACCTCGGTACTTGCTCTGAGGCCCTCAAAGCATGCACAAACGGCGAAACACAGCGCCGCAATTGGCCAACAGGCTGGCGCCCCAACACAGCTCCTACGGAGTCAAGGGGATGCTGGCAGGGTCCAGCAACTTTGCCGACGAACCGTCCGCCCTGACATCGTCAATGCACCAAGTGACTAGGAGTCTGGAGCCGGGTCTTTGTTATCGCTTGGATCGATAAGCCAAGCCTGAAGTATATCACAAATAGACCGGTCGTCTCAAAAGCCATTTCGACTTGGCGACAAGAGTGTGCTCAACAGCGCAAGCCTGGGTCAGGCCTGCCGTCTGTCAACTCACTTCGCCGGGAAACAGGTCTGCACTCCGGCCTGACCACGTTGCCAGCAGGGGCTGGCGCTGTGGTGGTCCAGTGTGGGGATGCCATCCATGTTGATGTTCGCCACCCGCGTGTCCAGCGCCGCGGCACCCTGCTTGTCAAGCAGCAGGCGCAACACCCAGCCCTGACGCTGGCGGGCGTTGTCGGTTTCTTTCATGACAAAGTTACCGACGCTGTAGATGATGGGCTTGCCCTGGTAATGCTCGATCTCTTGCGTGACATGCGGGTGCCCTCCAATCACCACATCCGCCCCCGCATCCACCATCCGATGCGCGAGCTGGCGCTGGCGCGGGTTGGAGCTCAGCTCGTTTTCCCAACCCCAGTGCATCACCGGTATCACCAGATCAGCGTGGTAAACCGAACGGGCCTTTTGGATGTCGGCCACCACCTGCTCGTCCTCGCTCCAGGCCACGCCGGGCGCATTGAAGTCCGCTTCAAAACTGCGCGGCATGAATTCGCTGTAACCCAGCAGCGCAATACGCAGCCCCTTGCGTTCGAAAATCAACGGGGTGTGCGCCTCGGCCAGGTTGTGACCACCGCCAAACTGACCCAGCTGCGCGTCTTTGAGCAACCCCAACATCTCGGCAAATGCGTCGCGACCAAAATCGCCCGAATGGTTGTTGGCCAAAGCCATCGCGTCAAAGTGGCGTTTGAGCACAGGCAAGGTTCGCGGGTGCGCCCGAAAGGTGTAATTCTTGTTACCGGCCGAGCCGGTGGTGGCCACCACACACTCCAAATTGCCCAGACGGATGTCCGCCCCCTTGAACAGAGTGGCAAAGTCGGCAAACGGATCGCCACCCTGCCGGATCAGCTCGCCAGCCGAGTCATCCAACACGATGTCGCCGGTAAACACCAGACTCACCGGGGCGCTGCTGTCTGCCGCAAAACCGGCCGAGCAGGCCAGCATCAAGGCCGCCAACAAAACCTGGCGGCAGCCCCCCATCACAGCCCGGCTCATGGCTGGACTCCTTGCAGGGTGCAGCTGTAAATCAACTCACGCTCGACCGGGCCGGCATACAGATGCTGAGTGCCGGTCAGTGGATAAGGCGTGGCACTGCTTTGAAACGGCGGCTGGTAAATCGCCTCTTGGATCAGCAGCGGCTGTTTGCGGGTGTCCAGGTAGGCGTAGAGCTTGACGTAGTCCACCGTGCCGCCCTGCCCGACCATCACCGGCTTGAACCAGAAGCGCCCACCAATGTCGACGGCAGGCACCGGGTAGGGGTCGGTCACCGGCGTGGCCTCCAGCACATGCGCGCTGCCTGCGTAGGTAACCTCACAGCGCAGCAACGGGGTCGCCCAAGCGGTGGCACCCAACACCACCCCGGCCATCAGAGCCAGGCTGGTTCTCAAGAAAAAAGGGAGGTGCATAGGGTGCCTTCTCGATGAATTCGGGGTATCGGTTTGTGGGTCGGAATTCAGACATGGCTCAGAATCAGACTCGCCAGCACCTGGCCCGAGACCAGCGTGACGCCGTTGTTCTTGGCAAAAAGCTGCGCTTGCGCAGAGACCTCACCCAGGCTGATGTAAACGCAGACATCAACGTCCTGGCTGCGCCCGGCCACCAGCAGTTCGCGCAGGGGTTCGACCCCATGCACCGCGGCTTTCCAGCGTTTGCCACTGACCAGAATGGTTCGACCTGAAAAAGTCAACCTGAAGTCTGCTGCCGAACCGGTCAGGGGGGTTACCTCATACCCTTGGCGCTGGTACGCTTGCTGCAGCAGGGCTGAGAACTCCCGCCAAGACATCTTCCCTGCCCGTTCCAGCGCATCGGCCACCCGCTTCGGGTTGGGCGCTTGCCCCTGTTGCCATGCGCGGTACAGGCCAATGCACAGAAAGGGCAAGCTACCAATCATCCCAAATGGCCGGTATTCAGCGGGTAGCAGCGCACCAGATACCAGCATGATCACCAGCACAACCAACAAACTGGCCCACCAGGGCGAGCGCAGCAACACGGCATACAACGAGTTGGGGGACATCTTCCATTTCATAACATTCACACGGGGTCTCTCAGATGAAAAAAGGCCTGCAGTGTAGAGGCGTCACTGCGACATGACTGCTTAGGTAGACCATATCCATGGGGCCACCCCGGGAAGTTGCCAAAAGTGCGCACGCCAGCCCACCCAGACCTGACGCAGCAACTGCATGGCAGGCTCCACCAGCGGCGAGAGCACCCGTAGCACCATCACCTGCGGGTTCGGACAACTCACCCCAGCGCTGGCCTGCAAGGCATGTGCGTCCAGCAAGCTGCGCGCGAGCTCCAGTGCAGCGTCACGCCGGTGGCGTTCCAGCGGGTGGCCACTCACAAAAAACAGCGCCGCCATAGAGCGGTGCCCAGCCAGCCCCAGCGGGCCATCCATCAGCCGCGTGTCCATCGCGTCGATGCGGCCTCGCTCCAGCCAGACACCAGGCACCTCAATGTGTTGCAAAAAGCTGCCCTGCTCA
>Ga0302214_1000033_pt1 | contig 68430 bp, 68 predicted proteins | sample II_Fen_N1_3_FD_194584 | JGI IMG/M metagenome (GOLD analysis project Ga0302214, IMG submission 194584) | Peat permafrost microbial communities from Stordalen Mire near Abisko, Sweden - II_Fen_N1_3 | ecosystem: Environmental > Terrestrial > Soil > Wetlands > Permafrost | place: Sweden: Abisko... | reverse complement strand
CCAATACCGACCTTGACGGCATCGGCACCTGCCTCAACCAAAGCCAGCGCAGCCGCGCCAGTGGCGATGTTGCCGCCAATGACTTCAACCTGTGGGAAATTCTGCTTCACCCAGCGAACCCGATCGATCACGCCTTTGCTGTGACCGTGTGCGGTGTCCACCACAATCGCATCCACACCAGCACGGGCCAGCAGTTCAACACGCTCTTCCGTACCTTCACCCACCCCAACGGCCGCAGCCACACGCAGCTTGCCGTGGTCATCACGTGCCGCGTTTGGAAAGCTGGTCTGTTTAGTGATGTCCTTGACAGTGATCAGACCCTTAAGCTCAAACGCATCGTTGACCACCAGCAAACGCTCGATCTTGTGCTGGTTGAGCAAGACTTTGGCTTGTGCCAGCGTGGTGCCGTCAGGCACGGTGACCAGCTTGTCACGCGGTGTCATGATGTGGCTGACCGGCAAGTCATAGCGTGTCTCAAAGCGCAGGTCACGTCCGGTGACAATGCCCGCCACACGCCCACCGTCGATCACCGGAAAGCCCGACACGCCCAATTGTTCAGACAAATCCATCACCTGACGCACGGTGTGCTGGGGGGTAATCACCACCGGATCACGCAACACACCCGATTCATAACGTTTGACCCTGGACACCTGAGCGGCTTGTTGCTGAGCCGTCATGTTTTTGTGAACCACCCCAATGCCGCCCTCTTGCGCGATGGCAATGGCCAAGCGTGACTCTGTCACCGTGTCCATGGCGGCCGACACCAGTGGCAGGTTCAAAGCGATATTGCGTGTGAAACGGGTGGAAAGTGAGGTGTCCTTGGGAAGGACTTGGGAGTACGCTGGCACCAACAAAACATCGTCGAAGGTGAGCGCTTTGCCAATCAGCCGCATGTTTAAAGCTCCAAATCGTCAATTGTATCTGGGCGCCATCAAGGCGTTTGGCGCAGGGTGGCGCTGTTCACGCTGTGAGCATAACGAACGTAGACGGCAAAGCCTTGTAAAGAAGCCGCTGCCAACCCTGGCTAGCATAAACTTGCGCCCCATGAACCGATGCATTCGACCTTTTGGATTTGTAGCTGCCGTTTTGCTGTCCACCGCAGCGATGGCGCAATGGCAGTGGCTGGACAAAGATGGCCATAAGGTGTTTAGCGACCGTGCGCCACCGCCCAGCATTCCTGACAAAAACATCCTGAAGCGGCCCGGGGGTATGAAGGCAGCGGCATCTCCGGTCAATCCGGACGGCACAGATTTGGCTATTCCAGCCGCGCAAGCGGCGTCGGCTGCACCCAAGGTCAGCGGTGTTGATAAGGATTTGGCCGACAAAAAGAAAAAAGCGGACCAGGAAGAGGCTGCCAAGCGCAAGGCTGAAGAAGACAAACAGGCCAAAACCCGAGCGGATAACTGTGCCCGTGCCAAACAGGCCAAGGCCAGTTATGACTCGGGCGTGCGACTGGCACGGCTCAACCCACAAGGTGAGCGAGAGATTCTTGACGATGCCACCCGCAGTGCAGAATCCCAGCGCGTTCAGGCCATCATTGAGTCGGATTGCAAGTGAACAGCTTGCGCGACTGACTGGCGCTTTCAGTATCCGGCTTTGGCACCGGGCCGTTTTTTGACAAACAGACCGGCTGCGCGTGCGCCCTGTTTGACGAAACGCTCTCGCCGCGCCACTTTAGGGTCAACCCGAAGGGCTCGGTAAATCTCAACACGGTCTTGGTCGCGCAGCGTTTGTGTCAGCTTCGCCGGGTGCCCCCAGACACCCACCTCGGTACCCTGCTGATCCAGTTCAGGAAAATGTTGCAATAGGCCGCTTTGTTGCAAGGCATCCAAAACGCTGCAGGGCTCCATCAGGCTCAGAGACACTTCATGGACTTGGCGCGCAGTGGGCGCGTACACCACACAGACCTGGATCACGGGTTTATTCGCCGTAGACTTGTTTGGCACGGTTGATAAACGCATCAACCATATTGCTGGCAATTTTGTCAAACACCGGGCTGATGAGTCTGCCTAGCGTGCTATCAAAACCATAGTTCAGAACCAATTCAACACGACAGGCACGTTGATTGGCACCCAGTGGGATGAAATTCCAGTCACCCTCAAGTTTGGAGAAGGGCCCGTTGACAAGTTTGATGGTCACCTGCTGATCCACCACATGGGTGTTTCTGGTGGTAAAAGATTGATGAATGCCACCAAAAGCGATGCCAATTTCAGCCACCATGCCGTTGTCTTCGTGACTGACCACCCTGGCCTTGTCACACCAGGGCAAAAACTGGGGATAGGCATCCACATCCACCACCAGTCGGTACATTTCTGCAGGGCTGTACCAAATTAAAACGGACTTTTTGACAGTTTTCATAGAATGGAGGTTTGCGCGGGATTGTAGTCAAGCCTGGTTCGCATTCATTCCCACTCAATCTCTTGCCCATGGCCAAAAAACCTGACACCGCGACCCGCATCGCTGACAACAAAAAAGCGGCATTCAACTATTTTTTTGAGGAGCGGTTCGAGGCCGGGATCGTGCTTGAAGGCTGGGAGGTTAAGTCGTTGCGTGAAGGCAAGGTGCAGTTGACCGACGGTTATGTTGTCATCCGCAACGGTGAGTTGTTCATCATCGGCCTGCAGATCCAGCCGCTGGGCACCGCCTCCACCCACATCACCCCAGACAAACAACGCACCCGAAAACTGCTGATGCACCGGGAAGAGATCAAGCGCTTGATTGGCAAGGTGGAGCAAAAAGGCTACACACTGGTGCCGATCAACCTGCACTGGAAAGCGGGCAAGATCAAGTGTGAAGTGGCGCTGGCCAAGGGCAAGGCCGAGCACGACAAGCGCGACACCATCAAGGACCGCGAAGGCAAGCGCGAAGTGGAGCGCGCCATGAAGTCACGTCAGCGCTAAGTGCCTCTCCGTCGGGTGTACTGGCCGGTTCGCCCGGACCAGATCCAGAAACAGCGGCAGGACAGGTGAGGTATTGCGCTCGGAATAAACAACCGCAATGCCCATCGTGAGTTTTGAGGCGCTGGCTTTGAGCGGCCTGAAGACCACGCCTTGCCGCTTGACACGTTGCAAGGAGGCCGGGATCAGCGCCAAACCTGTGCCTTGCGCAATCAGACCCAGCATGATGTGGTGGTCCGAGGGCTCCGGGAGCACTTCCAACCGAAAGTTGATCTGATCAAAGTACGCTTGGCAAAAGTCGTAAAACCCCGGATTCAGTCGTCGCTCAAACCAATACATCGGCTCACCACGCAGGTCGTCAAAGTCAAGTTGGCGTTTTTTGACCAATGGATGTCTGCTTGGCAAGGCAACGACCAGCGGCTCCTCGTGGATCGTTTCTGTTGTCAATCCCGCTGTTTGTGTGTGCAGGCCAATGAAGGCGGCGTCCATGGCCCCATTCTTGATGTCGCGCACCAGTCGGATCGAATGTTTGCCCTCGATGAGCATCTGCCAGCCCGGGAAACGCTGGCGCAATGGCGTTAACACGTCAGGAATCACACTGCGGTCAAAGACCGTGGTGTAGCCCACCACAAACCGCCCTTGCTGCTCACCACCGGCAGCCCTGGCGACAGCAACCGCTATTTCCGCCTGTGCCAGCGTTTGCCTGACCTCCGGCAAAAAAGCCTGGCCAGCTTGGGTAAGCGCCACACCAGTTTTGTTGCGCAAGAACAAGACCACGCCGAGTTGATCCTCCAGTTGCTGAATCTGTCGACTCAGTGGTGGTTGTGAGATATGCAGGCGTAACGCCGCACGACCAAAGTGGCGTTCTTCGCTGACAGCCAAGAAATAGCGTAACTGCCGCAGGTCCAGGGGATGACTCATACCTAAAAGGTATCACACAAACGGTATTGGATTTGTTGCGGAACCAACCCTACAGTGCAGCCATTGTTTAACCACCAAGGAATTCATATGGACAACACCCGTTATTTGCAAGGCTGGGCCAAGCTCCAGGAAATCGATGGTCACGCTGGCGAGAACGTCATTCATAGCCTGCGCGACATCGCCCCCGATTTCGCGCGACTCCTCATTGAGTTTCCGTTTGGTGACATTTACACACGGCCTGGTCTTGACCTCAAGACACGGGAACTTTCGGTGGTGGCTGCCCTCACTGCGCTGGGCAACGCCGCCCCGCAGTTGAAAGTTCACCTGCAGGGCGCACGCAACGTGGGTTGCTCGGAGCAGGAAATTGTTGAGGTGATCATGCAAATGGCGGTGTACGCCGGTTTTCCTGCGGCACTCAACGGCCTGTTCGCCGCCAAAGAAGTTTTCGCGCAGTCGACCACAACCAGTGAATCACCAAGTGCCAGTTGATTGACTTCGGCGAATAAAAGTTGTGATCAGCTGAGCCGAGTCCGGGCGCTCACCCTGATTGGCAAAGTCCAGTGCACTCAGGCCCAGGTCATTCACGATGCTTGGGTCTGCACCAGCTTCCAACAGCAGCTTGACCGCCGCTGCTGTGCCGTAGCGCGCAGCCATCATCAATGGCGTCGTGCCATTGGGTGAACCCGCGTCGATGTAGGCATCTTCGTCAATCAGCAGGGTCATCACGTCCAGATGTCCGTTCGTTGCGGCGTAGTGCAAAGGCGTCCAGCCGGTTTTGTTGACGTCTGCGTCCCGCTCAATCAGCATCTGGCACATTTTGAGATCACCCGCCAAAGCGGCCAGCATGAGCGGGCTCTCGCCTGTGGCGTTACGCACCTCGACTTTGGTTTGCGGCCAATGGATCAACGCATTGGCCACCTTTAACGACTCGGCCTTGATAGCCAGAATCAGGCCCGGGGTGCCGCTTGGGTCAACCGTGTCCGGATCAAAGCCACGCTGCAACAAAGCGGCAATCGCATCCGCATCGTCTTGCCGGATGGCCACAAAAAAATCGTCATAGGAGCCGGCATGTACAGATGAAAACCCAATAAAAACAAGGCAGTAAACAATATTCTTAAAGTTTTTTATGGTGATCAACCAGCTCGTTTTCATGCGCGAACCCCGGCAAAGAGTCGGTCAAAGTTGCGACTGGTCAGGCTGGCGACCTCGTCTGCGCTCACGCCGCGCAACGCTGCCAAGGTCTGAGCGACAAAGGGAACATACGATGGGTTATTGGTTTTGCCACGGTACGGCACTGGCGCCAAATACGGACTGTCGGTCTCGATCAGCAGGCGATCCAACGGCACTTTGGCTGCCACATCACGGATGCTTTGTGCACTTTTGAAGGTCAGGATGCCCGAAAACGAGATGTAAAAACCCAGGTCAAGCGCAGCCTGAGCCACCTCCCAGTCCTCGGTAAAGCAATGGAACACGCCCCCGGCGCTGCCCGCTGAGCCATCCTCACCTTCTTCACGCAAGAGGGTCAATGTGTCGCTGGCAGAGCTGCGCGTGTGAATGACCAGCGGCTTTTGCAACTGGCGCGCGGCGCGGATGTGAACCCGAAAACGCTCACGTTGCCAGTGCATGTCTGCAACGCTGCGCCCATTGAGCCGGTAATAGTCCAAGCCAGTTTCTCCGATACCGACCACGCGCGGCAAGCTGCCCAGCTGCACCAGCTGTTCCTGGGACGGCTCTTGCACACCTTCATTGTCCGGGTGCACCCCGACCGTGGCCCAGAGATTGGGGTGTTGCAGCGCCAGTTGGTGCACGCTCTCAAACTCTTCCAGCGTGGTGCTGATGCACAGCGCGCGCGTCACCTGGGCTTGTGACATGGCCTGCAAGATATCGGGCAGGTTAGACACCAGCTCGGGGAAATTCAAATGGCAATGGGAATCCGTGAACATGCGTTTGTCTAATTTGGCATCTGCCCCTCAGGGCCGGGCAGACAGGTCAGATGGTTTGCGTCTGGCGGTCAGAGGCCAGTTGTCCACCCAGAATCTCTTCGATCTTGAGCTTGAGTGTGCGAGCGTTCTCGTCCCGGGGGAAGCGGATACCAACACCCTGGGCGCGGTTATGCGACGCCTTGGCCGGTGTCACCCAGGCCACCTTGCCTGCAATCGGGTAGCGCTGCGGTTCGTCGGGCAAAGAAATCAGCACATACACCGATTCGCCCAGAACATAGTCGCGGTTGGTGGGAATGAACATGCCGCCTTCGGTAAACAGCGGAATGTAGGCCGCATACAGAGCCGATTTTTCCTTGATGGCCAGTTGGATCACACTGGGGCGTGGTGTGCCCGGTGCAAGGGTGGTGGTGGCGTTCATGCTTTGGAGTTTAGAGCCAATTGCGCCTGACTGACCAGTGCTTCCTGCATCAACCCGGGATTGAACGGATGCTCCACCGTGCGCCGCGTTTCGGCCAGCGACTTGGCCCAGGCCGTCAGACTTTGCCAGGAGCCAGTGCCAGGCAGGTCAGCCACCTCAAAATACCGCGGCTGGGCACCGGTTTTGACGGCCAGCAGGTCGTGGCATAACTTGTGCAACGCATCGACCGTTTGCGCGGGTGTCCAGTCTTTGAATACCGCCACCTCACCCCGCACCACGGCTTTGGGCAAAAGACGCCAGCGGTCACTTACCGGCGCCATCAGCAGGGCGTCGGCCGGGCGGCCACCCGATGCGCGCAGCATCACCGTGGCCTGGGCCGCAGGCACACCCTGGGCTTGGAGCCAACGCAGTGCGTCGTCTTGCGTCGGCCAGCTCATGGTGTGGCCCAAGCAGCGGCTGCGGATGGTGGGCAGCAGCAAGTGGGTGGCGTCAGTGGCCAGCACAAACTTCACATCACCAGCAGGTTCTTCCAGGGTTTTGAGCAAGGCGTTGGCGGTGAACACATTCATGCGTTCTGCTGGAAACACCAGCACCGCTTTGCCACGGCCACGGGCGCTGGTGCGCTGCGCAAATTCCACCGCATCGCGCATGGCTTCCACGCGAATCTCCTTGCTGGCCTTGCGTTTCTTGCTATCAATCTCAGACTGCGCTTTTTCTCCCAAGGGCCAACCCAGGTCCAGCAGCACGGTCTCGGGACTGAGTACACACAGATCGGCATGGGCATGCACATCGATGGCGTGGCAACTGGCGCAGACGCCACAGGCGCCTTGCGCTCCGGGTTGGTCACACAACCAGGTCCGCACCAGTGCCAGCGCCAGTTCGTATTGGCCCAGGCCGGACGGCCCAGCCAGCAGCCAGGCATGGCCACGCTGCGTCAGCAGACTTTGCAGCTGGGCAGCAATCCAGGGCGCAACAGGTGCGGGCGAAACGGCGCTGTCTGTTGCTGTCATACCAGCCAGCCTTTGTGTTGCAGCGCTTGCAACACGTCTTGCCAAACGGCTTCTCGGGTCTGGTCAGCCTGGATACGGGCGAAACGGCTTGAATCTGCTTGCAGGCGCTGTTCATACGCAGCGCTGACGCGCCTGAAAAATGCCGCGCTCTGCGCTTCAAATTTATCGGGAACCCGGGCGCCAGCGAGCCGCTGAGCCGCAATCTCGGGGTCCAGTTCAAACCACAGCGTCACATCGGGTTGTCGAACGAAATTGGCTTCTGGCCCTTTGATTTGCTGCACCAGCTGCTCTAGATTCAGGAGCGTTTGCCAGTCGTACCCGCGACCACCGCCCTGGTAGGCCAAGGTGGCATCGGTGAACCGATCGCTGATCACCACCTCGCCGCGCGCCAGGGCGGGCTCGATGCGTTGTTGCAAATGGTCGCGTCGGGCGGCAAACACCAGCAGCGCTTCGGTCAACGGGTCCATGGCGTCGTTGAGAACGATGGTGCGCAGTTTTTCGGCCAGCGGTGTGCCGCCCGGCTCACGCGTGAGCGTGACCACCCTGCCCTGCGCCTCAAAAGCACGTGCTAAGGTTTCAATGTGGGTGGATTTGCCGGCACCGTCGATGCCTTCAAAAGTGATGAAAAGTCCGTGATGAGTCATGAAAAAACAGGTGTTGGCGCGCTCATTTACCAAGCTGGTATTTGGCCACAGCCCGGTTGTGAGCTTCCAGCGTGTCATTGAACTGGCTGCTGCCGTCGCCTTTGGCGACAAAGTACAGCGCCTTGCTGGTGACAGGTTGCGCAGCGGCCAGCAGCGCCGCCTTGCCGGGCATGGCAATCGGTGTCGGAGGCAGACCGGCGCGGGTGTAGGTGTTCCAGGGCGTGTCTTCGAGCAGATCGCGGCGGCGCAGGTTGCCGTCAAATCTGTCGCCCAGGCCGTAGATCACGGTGGGGTCGGTTTGCAGCATCATGCCGATACGCAATCGGTTGGTGAACACCGAGGCGATCATCGGCCGGTCAGAGGCCAGGCCGGTTTCTTTCTCGACAATGCTGGCCAGTGTGAGCAAGTCATCTGGCGTTTTCAGGAGCGAGTTGGCCGGGCGGGTTTGCCAGGCGGCCTCCAGGTGTTTGTCCATGGCGTGCATCGCCCGCTTGAGCACGGCCAAATCGCTGCTGCCTTTGGTGTAGGTGTAGGTGTCGGGGTAGAAACGGCCCTCGGGCGCAACACCGGGGCGACCCAGCTTTTGCATGATCAAACTGGCATCTAGCCCTTTTGTATCGGGCGTTAATTGCTCTGATTTAAGGAGCAGTTGGCGAAATTGTTTGAAGGTCAGCCCCTCCACCAGGGTGACGGCGCGCAGCGCCTCTTCGCCGCGCACCAGCTTGGAGAGCAGTCGCCGTGGGCTGACATCACCTTGCAATTCATAACTGCCGGCCTTGATGAGGCGCGCCTCGCCCGAGAGGCGAAACCACCAGTACAACAGTTGCGGCGAGGTCGCTACCCCCGAACTGACCGCGTCTTGCACCACGCCACGCACGCTGGTGCCAGGTTCAATCGACAAGTCCACCACCGGCACGCGCAATTGCAGCGGCTGGTTGACCCACCACCAGCCCAGGCCGCCTGCGGCCAAAATCACTATCAAAACCAAGCCGATTAGTCGTCGCACAACCCTGCCACCTTCCCCAAATTCAACACCGCATCATAATGCGCGGCATGCAAGAACAACTCCACGGCGTGGCCCGGCTGACACATTCAGGGCTGATACGCGCACAAGGTGATGACGCTGCCAAATTTCTGCACGGCCAGTTCACCAATGATTTTGTGCTGCTGGGACAAAACCAGGCGCGACTGGCGGCCTTTTGCAACGCCAAAGGGCGCGTGCAAGCCAGTTTCATTGGTTTCAAACGCAGCAATACCGACATCCTGCTGGTGTGCAGCCGCGACATTTTGGCCAGCACGCTCAAACGCTTGTCGATGTTCATACTGCGCGCCAAGGTCAAACTGAGTGACGCCAGTGACGATTTCGCGCTGTACGGCCTGGCCGGCTCAGCTGTGCAAGACGCTACATCAAAAATAGCAGACTACTCAGATAAAACCTGGGCTAAAGCCGATTTTTTAGATGTTTCCCTGGTCAACCTGTACCCGGCTGACGGTGTGGCGCGCGCCTTGTGGGTGGCACCTGTGGACCAGGCGGCCCCCGCTGGCCAAGCGCTGTCGCAGGCGCTGTGGGACTGGAGCGAGGTGCGCAGCGGCATCGTCACGGCCAGCCAACCGATTTTTGAGGCCTTTGTGCCGCAGATGATCAACTACGAGTCGGTCGGCGGCGTGAACTTCAAAAAGGGTTGCTACCCCGGGCAAGAGGTGGTGGCACGCAGCCAATTCCGTGGCACGCTCAAGCGTCGGGCTTATCTGGCGCATTCAGACGCGCCACTGACAGCGGGCGATGAGGTGTTTGTGGCCGCTGACGATGGCCAGCCCTGCGGCACCGTGGCGCAAGCCGCCGCTGCGCCAGGGGGCGGTTTTGATGCGATTGTGTCAATGCAGATCAGCGCGTTTGAGGCCGCCAGCGTCCACCTGGGCCGTCTGGATGGGCCGGTGCTGACACTGGCACCACCACCCTACCCTTTGCTGGCTGACGTCTGACCGCAAAAAGTCACCCGCACCTGCAGGCCTGGCCCTGAGTCGGGATCTTCCAGCGCCAGGCTGGCGCCCTGGTTCTGCACCACTTCCAGCGCAATCGCCAGACCCAGACCGGCGCCGTCGATGGCGGCATCAACACGCACAAATGGCAACACAATGCGCTCGCGCAGCTCCGGTGCAATGCCGGGGCCATGGTCGCGCACCAGCAGCGTCACATCTGGCCCGCTGGCCTCGATGTTGACCTCAACCACAGAGTCGCTTGGTGAGAACTTGATGGCGTTACCCAGCAAGTTGTCCAGCAGCAGCCGTAAGTCGTCCTGATCCCCCTGCACCACGGTGGCGCCACTTGCCGCCAGCGCAAACTCAATGCCGCGCTGGCTGCCTAGCGTGGACAGTCCCACCATGGATTCCTGGGCGAGTTGCTGCAGGTCCACGGCAACCCGGGGTCTGGGGCGGCGGCGGGCCTCCAGGCGCGCCAAGGTCAACATTTGCTGCAGCAGGTGTTGGGTGCGTTGCGAGCCCAGTTTGAGTCGGCTCGCGGCCTGGCGCATTTGTGCCTGATCTTGCCCCGCCAGCAGGTTGTCCACTTCCAGGCTGATCGCGGTGATCGGCGTGCGCAGCTCATGCGCGGCGTTGGCGATGAAACGCTTGTGCGCCTGCAGGCTGGTGTCGAGTTGCTGCAACAGCCGGTTGAGCGTGTTGACCACACTGGCCAACTCGGTTGGTGCATCGGGGATTTCAAGGGGGGCGAGCGAACTGGCGTCGCGCCGACTCAATTCGTCGTCCAGTTTGCGGATCGGGGCCAACCCTTGTCTGAGGGTGAAGTTCACCAGCATGGCGCCCACCAGAATCACCAACATGGATGGCATCAGTACCTCCAACACCGCGTCCCAGCGCAATGCATCCCGCAGGGATTTGGCGTGCATCACCTGCACTGTGCGATGCCCGTTGCTCAGCGTGAAGACTTTTAAGATCACCGCATCGGCCTGGTGCCCGCTGCTCACCAAGGACAGGCCCGGAGGTGTGTCCAGGTCCACATCGATCTGTTCACTGGAGCGGTACAACAAATTGCCAAAGGCATCCCACATCTGCACATCCAGGTGCAGTGCCGGGTCATCGTCCCAGGTTTTCTGCGTGCCCTGGAGGTCACTGAGGATCAGCGCCCGCGCCACTTGCTCCAGCTGGTAATCCAGCATTTCGCCCTGCTGCCGATGGACCTGCATGCGAACCACCCAGCCCAGCACAACGGCCACCAGCACCATGCCCAACAACAAGCGGTATTTGAGGCGTTTTTCTAACGAGAACATGACGGGTCGTCGCGTGGCACAAAATAGCCCACGCCGCGGATGTTGAGGATGCTCTCCACGCCAAGTTTGCGACGCAGGTTGTGGATGTTGACTTCCAGCGCGTTGCTGGCGACTTCTTCGCCCCAGCCCAGCAGGCGTTCTTCGAGTTGGGCACGCGACATCGGCATGCCCGGGCGGCGCATCAGCAGCTCCAGCAGAGCGAATTCGCGTGCCGACAAGCTGACTATCACCCCTTGCTTGGTGACGATTTTGGTATCAGGGTGCAAAGCCAAAGCACCGCTACGCAGCACCGGGTCTGCGCGGCCAGAGCGGCTGCGGATGGCCGAGCGCAGCCGCGCCGCCAACTCATCTATTTCAAACGGTTTGAGGATGTAGTCGTCGGCCCCGGCATCCAGGCCCGCCACGCGCTGTGTCAAGGCGTCGCGGGCGGTCACGATCAAGATCGGCATCACATGCCCACCGCTGCGCAGGTCTTGCAGCACCTGCATGCCATCACGTTTGGGTAGGCCCAAGTCCAGCACCACCGCATCAAACGGTTCACTGCGGGCGCATTGCAAACCCAGTTCGCCGTCGCGCACCCAGTCCACGGTGATGCCCAGCCGGGCCAGCCCGACCCGGACTGCTTCGCCGATCAGGGGATCGTCTTCAACCAACAGCACACGCATCGATAGTTCCAGAAATATGAGTGGTTTTCAGCTTATCACGCTCGCACGTAAAAAAGCCGCGCATCGGCGCGGCTTTGTGCTGGGCAGATAGGCCACCCTGGCGAGAGGCTCAGCTGGCAGCAGCTTCCTTCTTGACGACCTTCTTGGCAGCGTGTTTTTTCACATGCTTCTTGGCGGGGGTGGTCACTGCAGCGGGTTCGGTGCTTGTCGCTGTAGCCGCTGGTGCAGCAGGTGTGGCAGCAAAAGCCAAGCTGGAGCCCAAAACACCAACAGCGACGCACAAAGCGGTGAGACTTGATTTCATGATGGTTCCTTGAAAAATGGAAGGTTTGTTGCCTGAGGGGTTGGTTCCGAACCAACTGAGGCGAACTGTAAAACCGTCAACTTAGGCTGAACTTAGGCTTGGCTTAGTCACAACTTAAGGTACCCGTTTGGCAAGAAAACCTGTTGGCATCAACTGCTGATCTGAATCGTCAGTTGATGAAATGAATTTCTATATTGATAGCGCACTTCCCTTATTTTAAAAGGGCTAGCGGCCAAATCAACTGGATTGAACATCCGCATGAACCTGACCTGCCTCAATGGTGATCACCCGCTGGCAGCGCGCTGCCAGCGACTTGTCGTGTGTCACCAGGACCAAGGTGGTGCCCAGTTCGCGGTTCAGGGTGAGCATCAGTTCCATCACCGTCTCGCCGGTGGCAAAGTCCAGGCTGCCGGTGGGTTCATCGGCCAGCAGCACGGCCGGCTTCACCACAAAGGCACGCGCCAAAGCCACACGCTGCTGTTCACCACCCGAGAGCACCTTGGGGTAATGGCCCAGGCGCTGCGACAGGCCAACGCGCGCCAACAACTCGGTGGCGGTTTTGCGGGCGTCACGCTGCTTGGCCAGCTCCAGCGGCAGCATTACATTCTCTAGCGCGGTCAAATTGCCCAGCAGTTGAAAGCTCTGGAACACAAAACCGATCTTCTGGGCGCGCAGTGCGGCGCGCTGGTCTTCGTTCATGGCAAAGATGTCTTGGCCGGCCAGATGCACCGTGCCCTGGGTTGGCACGTCCAGCCCGGCGATGATCGACAGCAGCGTACTTTTGCCCGAGCCGGAAGCGCCGACAATGGCCACGGTTTCCCTCTGGTTCAACTGGAAATCGATATCACGCAGAATGTCGAGTGTGCCGGTCGAATCGGTGACGGACTTGAAAACGTGGTCGACCGAAATAATGCAATCTGACATGGGTAACTTTTTGAATCCGATCAACTTGAATCGTCGCCACTGTATCGCGTTGGCGAGTGCACTGGCTCTGGCAGGGATTAACGCAAGCGCCGCACAGGCCCAAACCATGAACAGCAAACACACGGGTGCCACCATCGCCGTGCTGGGTGATTCGCTGAGTGCCGAATATGGCCTCAAACGTGGCAGCGGCTGGGTGGCGCTGCTGGAGAAAAAACTGGCTTCCGAAAAAATCGCCGCTGGCGTGGTCAACGCCAGCATCAGCGGCGACACCACCACCGGTGGCCGCTCACGCTTGGGCGCACTGCTGGCCAGCCATCACCCGAGCTTGGTCGTGATTGAACTTGGGGCCAATGACGCGTTGCAGGGCTTGCCGTTGAGCCTGACGCAGGACAACCTCAATGCGATGACACAAGCGGTGCAGAAAACCGGAGCCAAGGTGCTGTTGGTGGGCATTCAGGTGCCGCCGAACTATGGGCGTGACTATGGCGAGCGTTTTGCGCGAATGTATGGCGACGTCGCCAAGTCGAACAAAGCGGCTTTGGTGCCTTTTATGCTCAAGGGTGTCGCCGATGTGCCTGACAGCCTGAAGTGGTTCCAGGCGGACCGGATTCACCCGGTTGAGGCTGCGCATCCGACCATCCTCGCCAACATCTGGCCTGAGATCAAAAAAGCGCTGAAATGACCATTGGGGTGCGGTGTGCTGCCAGCGCGAAGGGGCAGGCGGCAGGCTTTGATGCTGCTATCTGAGGCGTCAAAGCCCAATGCAGCACTGTGAAAAATCAACTTTCATAGCGCCACAAGGATGATCCATGCGGGCTATGGGTGATTTGAGTGCCTTGATCCCGTCTCAATAGGACTGCGGCGTTTGGCAAACTGTCAGTCTGCTTGTCCAGGTGTACCGGTGGGGGCTGCAGAGTCACCAGCGTCGTTGTCAGGCGTCGGGTCACCGGCTTTGCGCTGGGCCTTTTCCTTCAACTTTTCTTCTTTTTTCTTCTTTTTAGCCAGTTCTTTCTGCCGTTTTTCGTAGCCGTAGTTAGGTGTTGCCAATGTAGTCTTTCAGTGTTGAAGGCCCGATTTTACCTGCTGGTATCAGGCCAGCAGCTGCAAGGCCTGCGCCAGATCAGCTTGCAAATCCTCAACCGCTTCCAGTCCAATAGAAAAACGCACCAATGTGCCGTGCGCCAGGTGGGACGGCCAGCGCGTACGCATGCCCGACAACTGGTAAGGCACCACCAGACTGATGGGGCCACCCCAGCTATAACCGATCTCAAACAGCTGTAGCCCGTCACAAAACGCATCCACCTGAGCCTGGCTGTATTCAGGTTTAAAAATCACACTAAACAGACCTGCCGCGCTGCCGGGACCGCCCTGGCACAGGGACAGCCAATGCTGATGTCCAGGTGAGCTGCTCAGTGCAGGATGCAGCACTTGCGCCACTTCGGTACGGGTTTGGCACCAGTGAGCCAAGGTGCGGGTCGCTTCATCATGCGCGGTGTAGCGCAATTTGATACTGGGCAACCCTCGCAGCACAGCTTCTACATCATTGGCGGCCACACCCAACCCCAGGCGCATGTGGCAGAGTTTGAGTTGCAGGTGCAGAGCTGGGTCGCGGGTGGTGATGCTTCCCATCAGCACATCGCCACCACCACTGGGGTATTTGGTCAATGCATGAACAGAGATGTCCACGGCCAGCGAAGTGGGCGCGCCGGATTGCAGGTCAAACGGTGCAAAGGCCAGACCGGCACCCCAGGTGTTGTCCAGTGCGCAGAGCACACCAGCGGCCTGGCAGATACGCACTTGCTCGATCAGGTCTGGGAACTCCATCGTGACCGAACCGGCAGCTTCCAGCCACACCAGTCGTGTGTTGGGGCCGATCTTGCGGGCCAGATCCTGTGGGTTGAGCGCATCGTAAAACTGGTGGCTGATGCCCCAGTGACGCAACTCGCCTTCTGCCAGCGCCTTGTTGGGCGCGTAAGCGTTGTCGGGTATCAGTACCTCATCGCCAGATTTCAGCAAGGCCATCGACACGGTCGCAATGGCCGCCAAACCGCTGGGCACCAAAAGGCATTGCTTCGCACCTTCCAGAGCACACAGGCGCTCCTCCAGCGTGTAGCTGGTCGGGGTGCCGTGCAGACCGTAGGTGTAGGCGCTTTTGTCTTTCCACTCGAAGTGCCGCATGGCGGCGACATTCGGGAAAAATACCGTCGACGCCTTGAACACGCCCGGTTGGGGTGCCGCAAAACCGGCGGGCGGCACATAGGCGTGGTGAATCAGATCGGTACTGGAAACAGTCATGTGTGCGGTGCCTGAAACAAGGACAAGCTTGTCAATCAACGAATGGCGCTCAAACGCTCCACTTTTGGATGAGCTGTTCTGGGCGCATGTTGTCGTAGCCCTCAAAGGGCTGGTGGATCCACGGGTTGGTCGGCAGGTAGTCGACGCAGTAGTCGGGCGTGAAGATCGAGATGGCTTTGGTCCAGATCACCGCGCTGCGCAGCTCGGTGATCGGCTTGTAGTTGTTCTTGAGCTCTTCGATCACCTTGTTCAGGGTGTGGCCGGAGTCGGCCAGGTCGTCCACCAGCAGCACCTTGCCAGCAATCTGGCCCTTGGGGGTGGTGATGTAATGGGCGATGTCGAGCTTGCCCTGCACCGTGCCGGCTTCGGAGCGGTAGGAACTGGTAGACATGATCGCCAGTGGTTTGTCAAACACGCGCGACAGCACGTCACCCGGGCGCATGCCACCGCGTGCCAGGCACAGGATGGTGTCAAACTGCCAACCCGACTGAAACACCTTGATGGCCAGTTTTTCGATCAGATTGTTGTATTCGTCGTAGCTCACATACAGGTGTTTGCCGTCTTCTGTCAACATGGATTTGCTCCTGTAAAAATAGCTGCTTACGCAACAGGTATAAGGGCCAGCGGCCGATTTCTTATATAAATTAAAACTTGCCGATCAACGGCAAACCGCTTAATCCGCCAAAAACGGATGGCGCACCATGATGGTGTGATCCCGGTCTGGGCTGGTCGACACGACATGGATGGGCACGCCAGTGACCTGCTCGATGCGCTGCAGGTACAACCGCGCAGCGGTGGGCAGCTTGTCGAATTGGGTGACGCCCACGGTGCTGTCGCTCCAGCCTTCCATGGTCTCATACACCGGCTCGCAGCGGGCGATGTCATCCGCGCCCATCGGCAGGATGTCGGTGAGTTCACCGTCAAGCATGTAGCCAGTGCAGAGTTTGAGCTCTTTCAAGCCGTCGAGCACGTCCAGTTTGGTGATGCACAAGCCGGTCAGTCCGTTGACCTGGGCCGAGCGTTTGAGCAGCGCAGCATCAAACCAGCCGCAACGGCGGCTGCGCCCGGTGGTCACGCCTTTTTCAGCACCCACGGTGCTCATGTGGTAACCCGGTGTGCCCTCTACTTCCCACGCCAGCTCGGTCGGGAACGGGCCGCCGCCGACGCGGGTGCAGTAGGCTTTGGTGATGCCCAGCACATAGTGCAACAGACCCGGGCCAACGCCGGAGCCGGCGGCTGCATTGCCAGCAACACAGTTGCTGGAGGTCACGAATGGATAGGTGCCGTGGTCAATATCCAGCAAGGTGCCTTGCGCGCCCTCAAACAGCAGGTTTTCGCCTTTGAGGTGGGCGTCGTTCAACTCGCGCGACACATCGGCCATCATCGGCTTGAGCAATTCGGCGTGGCGCATGGCTTCGTCATACACCGGCTGGAATTGCACCTCGCCGTCTTTCATGTAGGGTGCCAGCACCGGGCCGAAGTCAAAGCTGCGTGAATTCAGGTAGGTGGTCAACACATGGTTGTGCAGGTCCAGCAGTTCGCGCAACTTGCGGGCAAAGCGTTCTGGGAACTTCATGTCCTGTACGCGCAGGGCACGGCGAGCGATCTTGTCCTCGTACGCTGGGCCAATGCCGCGACCGGTGGTGCCGATCTTCTCCACCCCACCCTGCTCGCGCGCGGCTTCACGGGCCACATCCAGTGCCGCGTGAAACGGCAGGATCAGTGGGCAGGCCTCACTCACGCGCAGACGTGAGCGCAGCTCAACGCCGACTTTTTCCAGCCCGGCGATTTCATCAAACAGCTTGGCGGCTGACAGCACCACACCGTTGCCGATGTAGCACTTGACGCCGGGGCGCATGATGCCGCTCGGGATCAGATGCAAAGCTGTTTTGATGCCGTTGATCACCAGCGTGTGGCCGGCGTTGTGACCGCCTTGGAAGCGCACTACGCCTTGAGCGCTTTCGGTGAGCCAGTCCACCAGTTTGCCTTTGCCTTCGTCGCCCCACTGGGTGCCGACGACCACCACATTACGTCCTTTGATTGCAGTCATGTTGTTCCGCTTGGTTTTAGTCAAATTGGTTGCACAAGCCATTGCCCGGCGGACTCGACGAGTTCGCGGTCGCAATGGAATTCATCTACTTCACTCTCATGGCCCGGTAGCACACCAACCACCACTTCGCCCCGCGCGCGCAATGCGGCAATGGCTGCCGCCAGCTTCGGCTCTTGACGCCACGGGGCGCGAATGGCGGCTCGCAATGGCCGGGCAGCGACCGCCCTGACCAGGTTTTTGATATCCAAACTAAACCCTGCTGCCGGACGGTTGCGGCCAAACACCGCGCCAACTTGGTCATAACGCCCACCACGCGCCAAAGCGCCGCTGCCACCGGGCGCGTAGATGGCAAACCGGGACCCGGTGTAATACGCGTAACCGCGCAGATCAGCCAAATCAAAGGTGACCTGAACATCGGACAGATTGGCAGCGAGATGCTTTAAATTTAGGAGCGCTTCAGCCACACCCGGCAAGGACGGAAGGGCTTTTTCAGCCTCAATCAGGACGGAGGCGTCGCCGTACAGTTGCACCAACGTCAGCAGCCCCTGACGAATCTGAGGTGGCAAATCACGTGTCAATGCGAGCAACTCAGGGCTGTCTTTGGCCGCGAGCGCAGCGTAAACCGCAGCAAGTTGTGTTGTGCTGAGCGATAGTCCCGACAACATGGCCTTGACCAAACGCGCATCTGCCAAGTCGACACTGGGGTTGTCCACCTTGGCGGCCTTGAGACAGTCCAACACCAAGTTCAGAACCTCGATGTCGGCTTCCAGACCTGCGTGACCGTAAATTTCAGCACCAAACTGCAGCGGCTCGCGTGTGGCATGGGGCCCAGCGGGCAAGGTGTGCAACACCGGGCCGCAGTAACACAGCCGTGTAACACCGCTGCGATTGAGCAAATGGGCATCAATACGGGCGACCTGGGGCGTGCTGTCTGCCCGCAGACCCATCATGCGTCCCGAGAGCTGGTCAACCAATTTGAAGGTCTGCAAATCCAGCGCCACGCCGGCACCGGTTAGCAGGGATTCAAGATGCTCCAAAAGCGGCGGTATGACCAACTCGTAGCCATAACAACGCGCCGCATCTAGCAGATCTCGACGCAATTCTTCGATGTGCCGCGCTTCGGACGGCAAGACATCGGCAATGTGATCCGGTAGGACCCAAGCAGACATGGATAAATGGGAGGCTGTTAAAACCTGAATTCTACCGGGCGAATGCCACGCCCTGATTTAGATCAGCCACCAAATCAATGTCAGACCCAACAACAAACTGAGCAAACCGAAAAAACGCAGTTGACCATCACTGAATTTCAGTATCTGCAAGAAGGTTTGCCGCCAGGTCGCTGGCGACACAAAAGGCATGAAGCCTTCCACCAGCAAGACCAAGGCTATGGCCAGCCAGAACGTGTTGCTGTTCAGGCCGGACTCCATACTTACTTCTTACCGTTGCCAGCGGCGGGCGCTCCACCACGCATGGTTTTGAAGAAGTCTGAACTGCTGGGATCCAACACCATCACGTCGCTCTTTTTGGAGAACGTCGCTTTATAAGCATCCAAACTGCGATAAAACTGCGCAAATTGAGGATCACGGCCAAAGGCCTCGGTGTAGGTACGAGCGGCCTCGGCATCCCCTTCACCCTTGATCTTCTGGGCATCACGGTAGGCGTTGGCCACCGTCACTTCTCGTTGGCGATCGGCATCAGCGCGGATCTTTTCACCTTCGGCTGCACCGGTGGAGCGCAACTCGTTGGCCACGCGTGTACGCTCGGCTTCCATACGCCGGTACACCGATTCAGTGATTGCCTCCACATAATCGACCCGGGTGATGCGCACATCCACCACATCAATCCCCCAGGGTTTGGCACCACGAACCTGGCTCAACACCTCAGACTTAACATCTTCCATCAACTCTTCACGTTTGGCTGACAACAGTTCTTTGACAGTGCGTTTGTTGATTTCTTCCTGAAACGCATTGCGAACCACCCGATTGAGTTGGCTGGAACCCGCCGCTTCAGTGGTGCCCACATTGCGGATGTATTCAGTGGGCTCGGAAATACGCCAGCGCACATACCAGTCGATCACCACACGTTGCTTTTCAGCGGTCAAAACGGGTTCGTTGTCGGTGCTGTCGAGGGTTAACAGACGCTTGTCAATGTATGAAACGTTTTGAAACGGTGGTGGCAACTTGAAGTTCAGGCCCGGTTCGGTGATGACGTCCTTGATTTGTCCCAAAGCAAAAACCACCCCAAACTGACGTTGATCCACCACAAACAAGGTAGAACTGGCCAGAACAAGCAGCAACAAAACGGTTGAAAATAAAAAACCTAAGCGATTCATCAGGGAACTCCTAGCGGGATTCGCGTGTGCGGTCACGCGCGGTGTCGCGGCTGCGGTTATCAGGTGCCCCGGCATTGCCAACAACTGCTGGGGTATTGGGCGTCGTGGGAGCAGGCGTGGTGGCGCTGACATCTTGCGAAACCTGTCCGGTCATTTGAATGATCTTATCCAGCGGCAAATACAGCAGGTTGGAACCCTGTTTGGAGTCCACCATGACTTTTGTCACGCTGCTGTAAATCTGCTGCATGGTGTCGATGTACATGCGGTCACGGGTGACTTGAGGCGCCTTTTGATACTCAGCCAGCACCGATTTGAAGCGCTGAGAATCACCTTGTGCTTGCGCCACGATGCGTGATTTATAAGCGTCGGCCTCCTCTTTCAACCGGGAGGCAGCCCCCACCGCGCGTGGAATCACATCATTGGCGTAAGCTTCTGCTTCATTCTTGGCACGCTCACGCTCTTGTCCAGCCTTGAGCACGTCGTCAAAGGCGGCCTGCACTTGCTCTGGTGGGCGAACACCACCTTGTTGCAAGTTGATCCCGACGACTTCAATACCAACTTTGTAACGATCCAAGATCTTCTGCATCAACACCCGCACACGTGGCGCAATCTGGTCGCGCTCGTCAGACAAGGCGCTGTCCATGCGCATTTTGCCAACCACTTCACGCACCGCTGTCTCTGCAGCTTGCACCACGGCGTCGGCCGGGTTTCTGCTCTCAAATAAAAACGCGCGAGCGTCATTCAGACGGTATTGCACCGCGAACTTGATTTCGACGATGTTTTCATCTTCGGTCAACATGGCTGACTCGCGCAGACCGGTGGCTTTGATGATCACATCACGCCCCACGTCCACCGAGCGGATCTGGGTCACAAAAACCAGCTCATGGCGTTGGATGGGATAAGGCAGTCGCCAATTAAAGCCTGCACCAACCGTGGAGTTGTACTTGCCAAACTGGGTAATGACCGCTTGCTGTCCTTCTTGTACGATGAAAAAACCAGTCCCAAGCCAGATCAATACAGCAACACCTGCTATCAAACCTGCACCAATGCCGGCCGTTTTCATGTCGGGTTGGAAGCCATTAGGGCCACCTCGACCTCCACCAGAGTCGCCACCATTGGAGCCGCGACCACCCGGTTTGGCATTACCAAACAAGCCGCCTAGTTTGCGATTGAAGTCGCGCCACAACTCATCCAAGTCAGGCGGACCCTGGTTACCTGAACCTTGCGGTTTACGCTCCTCGTCTTTTGGAGACTCAGATGCAGCAGGTTGTGGCCGGTCTGCAGTCGCGCGGCTGTTCTCATCAGACTTGTCGTCATTGCGCCCCCAGCGGGGGTCATTGAGATTGAACATGCCTTGGAGACGTCGCGGCAAAAGCGCCAAACTCAAAGTTGTTAGTTGAAATTTCATCGCATCAGCTCTTATCTAATAAGTATTGATTGTGCCGAATCAAAAGGCAGCCTCATGACCTGGAGGGAAATCTGTAACAACCGGCGCTGGCTGTTTGGCCATCACAGACTCGGTCAGAAGTTGGCGCAGCTCAGCAACACCCTCCCCACTCTGGGCGCTCAAGAATAACCGCGGTGTTGGTTTTCCATCCAGTTCGTAACTATCTTGCAACACAAGTGGGCGGTGCTCCGGTGGCACCGCATCCAATTTGTTGAAAAGCAGAATTTGCGGAATGTCGTATGCACCAATTTCCTTGAGAACTTGCTGGACCTCAGCGATCTGGTTGAGGTAGTTCTCACTGGAAAAATCAATCACATGAAGCAGCAGATCAGCATCCACGGCCTCTTGGAGCGTGGCCTGAAACGCATCAATCAAACCGTGCGGCAAATCACGGATAAATCCAACCGTATCAGACAAAGAAATCATGCGCCCCACATCGCCCAAATACAGCTGCCGAGTAGTTGTGTCGAGCGTTGCAAACAATTGGTCCGCAGCATAGGCACGGGCTTTCACCAAGGTGTTGAACACAGTGGATTTGCCCGCATTGGTATAGCCGACGAGCGAAATGTTGAAAGCATCACGCCGATCACGCTGACGGCGTTGGGTGGTTCGCTGCCGTTTGACTTTACTCAAACGTTCTTTGATGCGTTTGATGTTGTCGCCGATCATCCGCCGATCTAGTTCAATTTGGGTTTCACCCGGGCCACCTCGCATCCCGATGCCACCACTTTGTCGCTCCAAGTGTGACCAGCGACGCACCAGACGGGTACTGAGGTACTGCAAGCGGGCCAGCTCGACCTGCAATTTGCCTTCATGGCTACGCGCACGTTGGCTAAAGATTTCAAGGATCAACAAGGTTCGATCATTGACCGGCAACTCCAGATGGCGCTCCAAGTTGCGCTGTTGCGCTGGACTGAGACTTTGGTCAAACAGGATCTCTTGAACACCCATCTGCTGCGCAAGTGCCTTGATTTCATCCGCCTTGCCACTGCCTATAAAAAGCGCAGCATCGGGCGCCCTGCGTTTGCAGGTGACGCGCGCAACAGGATCAAGCCCAGCAGTTTGAGCGAGTAGCCCAAGCTCCTGTAGCTCCGCGTCAAAATGGGGAAGGCCGAAATCAACGCCCACCAGCAATGTGAGCGCCTTATTGAGCTCAGACGGCGGCAGGTTGGTCACCCTCAGTCGCAGAGAAATTCACCGCACGCCCGGGAACAATGGTCGAGATGGCGTGTTTGTAAACCATTTGAGTGACGGTGTTGCGCAGCAACACAACATATTGGTCAAACGATTCGATTTGGCCTTGTAGTTTGATGCCATTCACCAAATAAATGGATACAGGAACGTGTTCTCGACGCAAAGTGTTGAGAAAAGGGTCTTGCAAAAGTTGGCCTTTGTTGTTCACGATATTCTCCGTGTTCGGATAATTAAAGAATAGGAAGTCACGATACCACAGCCATTTGCGCCAAGGTCTGCAGAGTGTACAAATCCACGATAAAAATGTTATAGCGCAGGTAAAGATCAATCAATCGGTTTTGTCCGCAAAGGGATTAGCCGATGTCTTTAATTCAATGCGCAAGGGTGTGCCTACCAAGTCAAAAGCCTGACGGAAACGTCCTTCCAGAAAACGCTTGTAGGCATCGGTAACATGTTCCAGCGAGTTACCGTGGATCACGATGATAGGGGGGTTCATGCCGCCTTGGTGAGCGTAACGAAGCTTTGGCCGGTACATGCCGGAGCGCTTCGGACTTTGGAACTGCACTGATTCCAATAGCAATCGAGTCAATACCGGTGTGGACATTTTGCAATTCGCAGCTTTGTAGGCTTGGATGATGGATGCCCACAATGGCCCCAATCCCTGTCGTTTTTGCGCAGAGATCAAGTGCATATTGGCAAACTTCAAGAAACCAAGTCGCGTCTCAATAGAGCGCTTAACCAACTCACGTTGGTAATCATCGACCGCATCCCACTTGTTGACGGCCAGCACCACCGCTCTACCGTTTTCCAGAATATAGCCAGCAATGTGCGCATCCTGATCCGTCACGCCTTGGGTGGCGTCAATCAGCAACAGAACAACGTTCGCCGACTCAATGGCTTGTAGGGTTTTGACGACAGAGAACTTCTCAATGGCCTCGAACACCTTGCCGCGTCGCCGCAGGCCGGCAGTATCGATCAGCTCAAATTTCTGTCCTTCGCGTTCAAAAGGAACGGAGATAGCATCACGGGTTGTACCCGGCATATCGAACGCAACCAGGCGCTCTTCGCCCAACCAAACATTGATGAGGGTCGACTTACCGACATTGGGCCGGCCTGCCACAGCGAGCTTGATCACACCCGGTGCCGTTTCCTCCTCGTCGCTACCGTCTGGAAGATTCAGTGGCTTCAATGCCTGATCAAGCAAGGACCGCATGCCCTGCCCGTGCGCTGCAGAAACCGGCAACACCTCACCCAGGCCCAGTTCATAAAACTCGACCAGCTGAGCCCCCTCCAGCATGCCTTCGGCTTTGTTTGCAACCAACAGGCACGGTTTTCCTAAACGCCTCAGGTAATTGGCGATATCGTGATCTTGCGCTGAAACACCACCACGGGCATCGACCACAAAAATAACAACATCGGCTTCCGCCACAGCTTGACGGGTTTGTTTGGCCATTTCTTTGTAGATGCCGCTGCTGGCATCTGGCTCAAAGCCACCGGTGTCAATAACAATGAACTCTTGACCACTGTGTTTTGCATTGCCATAGTGACGATCGCGCGTTAGACCAGAATAGTCGGCCACAATGGCATCGCGTGACTTGGTCAGTCGGTTAAACAGCGTTGATTTGCCCACATTCGGGCGGCCCACCAGGGCCAATACGGGCTTCATGATGATTATTCAGTCAGTGATGGCTTGTTACTCGGGCTGAAAGCCAAAGACCGAACCATTGCGGGTAACAGCAACCAAAGTTGCTCCTGCAACCACTGGTGCTGCAGCAATAGCAGAACCATCAGTTGACAAACGTGTTAGCGGCGTACCGTCGGTACGGGCTACAAAATGAAGAAGTCCCGTACTGTCACCCATCACCACCGAGCGCCCCAGCACCAGTGGTGTGCCCAGTTGGCGATAACGCAAACGATCTGACGACCATGCAACCTCACCATTGCTGAGTCTCCATGCAATCAGTTTTCCATCACTTTCAACACCATACACTTGCTTGTCATCAGCAGTCAAACCGACTGACCCAGATGCAGGTTGCTTCCAAACCAGGTTTCCCTGATTGGTGTTCACACAACCCACGGCGGCCTGAAATGCACGCGTACAAACAACACTGGATTCTCGGCCGACGCCAGCCACCAGATCAACCAGTCGCTCGATGTCGTTGGTGCCACGGGGCGTTGCCAGAGGCGCCTCCCACAGCACATTGCCGGTGAGAGGGTTGAGTCCAACCAATCGCCCGCTCAATCCAACCACCAGTGTGTTATTCACTGCCAAAAGCGTACCTGCCTGACGCAGTACAAGTGCCTCACCAGGACGTTGATTTGCCCAAAGTTTTTTGCCACTTCGCGCATCAAATGCGGAGACTACCCGGTCTGCACCCAGCACAAAAACGCGCTCTCCCGCTACCAAAGGTGCAGTAAATACCTGACTCGATAAACGGACACGCCAGAGCTCACCTTCAGCAGCCATGGTGACTAACTGGTTATCTCTGGTGACGACAGCTGAGTAATTACCGTCACTGCCAACGCCTGCTGAAATTTGTGAGTTCAACTTGATGCGCCAAAGCGAAGCGCCGGTTTGTGCGTCCAATGAACTGACAGTACCGTCCGAACTTGCCAATGTCACTGCATGAGCCGCAGTGTTGACCATCAGTGGAAAATCAACTTTTCCAATCTGTGTTTTCCAAGCGGTTCGGACCCCTAGCAACGCGGGATTGACCCCCAGCTCAGCTGGCTTCGGCGCTTTGGAGCCACTGGCACAAGCTGCCAATAGTGCAGTCAAGGCAACACTCAAGGCAACCTTGGCAAATCGATCAACGGTCAATTGTTTCAACATGAATTATTTTCCTTGCGCAGCATCTACTGGGCTACTGGTTGGCACGCTCACACCCAGAGCACCAAGCTTAATCTCAACCAAACGCCGGTAATCTGTGAGAGAGTCAAACAAACGATAGGCCTTTTGATATTCTTCGACCGCTTTGGATTTGTCGCCCTGCAAGGCCAAAATATCCCCTTTTCGATCGGCAACCATTGCATCAAAACCGGCCGGGAAACTACCATTCAACTGATTGAGCGCACCGCTGAAGTCCTTCGAGTCCATCAAGATGCCCGCCAGCCTGAGCTTCGCAACAGCCTGGTAACCCGTATCTGACGATTTTTCGGCGACCCAGCTCAATGCAGATTTTGCAGCGTCTGTCTTGCCAGCTGTCGCATACTGCCCGGCGACCAACAAGCCTGATTGGTGTGCGTAAGTGGTCGATGCAAAGCGTTCTTTCATGTCCGCAAACACGCGGTCAATTTTGGCGGTGTCACCTGACTGAATTGAACGCTCAACCTCGTCGAACAACGCGGCAGCTTGATTGGCCTGGCTACGTTGCCAATAGTTGTAAAAATTCCAACCAGCAAAAGCTGCCAGAACAGCCATCAAGACCCAGGTAATTAAATTTCCATACTGCTTCCAGAAATGTTTGATCTGGTCAAGCTGTTCCTGTTCTTCAAGATCTAATTGGTTTGCCATGACTTGTTTCGCTAAACGGGAGATTGTAGGGTCGGGGCCCAGGTGGCCAGTTCGGCCAGTGGCCAAGACACTTGCGGTGCATTGATGTCACGCATCGGTTTGATCGTGACTTGTTTTGCACTTATCTCATCGGGGCCAAAGATCAATGCAAAACGCGCCCCACTGGCGTCTGCTCGCTTGAATTGACTCTTCATGCTGCCCATACCTTCAGATGAACTGGTATGCATCTGGACGCTGACACCCGCAGTGCGCAAAGACTGTAGCGTTGACAAGACAATAGGCATGGCAGACGCATCTGTGACGATGGCGTAGGCATCAAGCTGTACCCCGGTGCTTGCAAGGCCGGCGGTCTTTGCAAGCTCCAGCACGCGATCCACACCCAAAGCCCAACCAACTGCTGGTGTCGATTTGCCTCCAAGTTGCTCAAACAAGTAGTCATAGCGCCCACCAGCACAAACGGTACCTTGTGATCCCAAGCGATCTGTGGTGAACTCAAAAACAGTCAGGTTGTAATAGTCCATGCCGCGCACGAGCCGTGGATTCACTGTGTATGCCACGCCATTGGCTTCCAAAATGGACTGCAGGGTGCTGAAGTGGGCTAATGACGCCTCTCCTAGGAAATCAAGCAGTTTGGGCGCGCCATTCACCAGGTCCTGCATCTGAGGGTTCTTGGTGTCAAGAATTCGCAATGGGTTGCTGTGCAGCCTCCTGCGCGCATCTTCATCCAAGCGTTCTGCATTCTGCTCAAAATAGCCGATCAGCGCTTGCCGATGTGCCAAGCGTTCGGGCGGCTGCCCCAAACTGTTGATCTCGAGTCTGACATCGGTTAAGCCGATTTCTACCCAAAGTGCTGTGGCCATCAATATCAGTTCAGCGTCAATCTCCGCCCCAGAAAAACCCAAGGCTTCTGCGCCAATTTGGTCGAACTGCCTGTAACGACCTTTTTGCGGACGCTCATGTCGGAACATGGGGCCCATGTAATACAGGCGCTTTCCACCGTCGTACAACAGACTGTGTTCTAGCGCGGCCCGCACGACGCCGGCCGTCGCCTCTGGACGCAAAGTCAGGGGATCCCCGTTGAGACGATCCTCGAAACAGTACATTTCCTTTTCGACGATGTCGGTCACTTCGCCCAACCCCCGCACAAAAAGAGGTGTGCGCTCCACAATGGGTGTGCGAATGTTGCGATAGGCAAAGCGCGCCATCAAACCACGAACCTTGGCCTCAAACCACTCCACGGTAGCTGAATCAGGGGGCAACAGATCGTTCATGCCTTTAACGGCGGTCAGCTTACCAGCTGGGGAGGGATTTACTTTTTCTGTCATTTCTTGCTTGGTTAAATCTGAGAAGCGGTTTGTGCACCAAAGCGCTTTTCAACATAATCTGCGACAACCGCCTGGAACTCTTCGGCAATGGCATCCCCTCGCAGAGTTAGGCGCTTTTCACCATCGATAAACACGGGGGCCGCCGGGGCTTCACCTGTTCCTGGCAAACTGATACCAATGTCGGCATGTTTGCTCTCGCCAGGCCCATTAACGATGCAACCCATCACCGCGACTTTCATCTTTTCAACACCGGGATATTTATTGCGCCAATGGGGCATCTGCGCGCGCAGAAATTCTTCGATGCGTTGGGTCAATTCCTGAAAAGTAGTGCTGGTGGTGCGACCACAACCTGGACAAGCGGTGACGCTGGGCACAAAAGACCGTAATCCTAGAGCCTGCAAAATCTCTGCAGCAATCAGCACCTCTTGTGTACGGGATTCACCCGGCTGCGGTGTCAGCGACACGCGAATGGTGTCTCCTATGCCTTCTTGGAGCAACACCGACAATGCCGCCGCAGAAGCCACAGCGCCTTTGGTACCCATGCCTGCCTCAGTCAAACCCAAATGCAATGCGTATTTGCTGCGTTTAGCCAGTTCACGGTAAACCGAAATCAGGTCTTGAACACCGCTCACTTTGCAAGACAGGATGATCTGATTCGGGTCTAGGCCCATTTCGACGGCCTGCTGTGCGGAATCAAGCGCTGATGTGACCAAGGCTTCATACATCAGCGGCTTGGCACCCCACGGCATTTCCCTGCGACTGTTTTGATCCATCAGGTCTGCCAGCAGCGCCTGATCCAGGCTACCCCAGTTCACGCCAATGCGCACTGCTTTCTTCCATTTCACCGCTGCTTCAATCATCAGACCAAACTGCCGGTCACGCTTATCACCTTTCCCCACGTTGCCGGGGTTAATTCTGTATTTGGAGAGAGCCTGAGCACAATCCGGATAATCGGTGAGCAAACGATGTCCGTTGTAGTGAAAATCACCGATCAATGGCACATCGATACCCATGCGATCGAGCTGCTCGCGAATGTGGGGTACCGCTTGAGCCGCCTCTGGCGTATTCACCGTCAAGCGAACCATTTCGGAGCCAGCTATTGCAAGCTCCTTGACCTGAATCGCCGTACCAATCACGTCGACCGTATCTGTATTGGTCATAGACTGGATGCGTACAGGAGCGCCACCTCCGACGGTGACGGTTCGACTGCCCCAAACCACTTTGGCCTGACGTGATTGACTGGGCTGGGCTTTGGCCTCAGCAATAGGCACAGCGATATTCATTACTTCACCTCAAATCGAGCAACATTTTCGCGAGCCAAAGGAATCAGATCCATGGGCTTTCCTCGGACGGCTACGGACACCTTGTCCGCACGCCCAACCACCACCGACAGTGGCAGCTGTCCTGCCAGGCGAATGATTTCTCCGTCATGTACCAGCTTACGTAACTTAGACTGCCCGGCACCGTCGGTAACTTCAACCCATGATTCACCATGACCAATCACCTCAAGCACCGCTGGTGAAGTTGGCAAGTCCGAGCCTGTCGCGCTTGCCGCATTGTTTGCAGCAACTGGCAGTGTCACCACAGGTGCTTTGTTGACTGCTGCAGCCGGGATTTCCGCGACCAATGTGGCCGGTTGCGGCGCATTTGAGGCAGATGCAGCTTCATCAGCAGAGGTCGCAACACCCTGAGGCGTCTGGGCAGGAGGCTCCGCCACAGGCACCGACTCTACTGGCTCCTTGGATGCCTGCGGTTCATCTTCAAACAGCGGATTAACCGGCCAAGCGAGAATCACTGCGATCCCAACAATCAAAAACAAAACACCCAAACCCAGGGGGCTGGAGAGTTGCGCCAAAAAGCCATGACGAGAGGTTCCAGGAGCATCTTTAAACGTTGTGTTCAAGCCAGTTTCATTGATGACGAAATGGTTAACCTTTGGCTCAGGCAAACTAGCCAATATAGGAGCAGGGTCAACTTTCAGGGTCCGGCATACGCTCAGAGCAAGCGAGCGGACAAATACCATACCAGGTAAAAGATCGAAACTGCCAGCCTCAAGCGCTTCTAATTTCTTGACCGGCACTTTCAGGGCGACTGCTAAAGCAGCTATGTGCAAACCCTGCGCCTCACGCGCCTCTCTGAGCATCGCACCAGCTTGCTCTGACGCAATCTTTGCTGGGACATCCGCTGTTTCGCCATCAAGGCCCATTTCATTCATCAAAAGCTCCACGCTGGTAGAAAGCTGCCTGTGGCGACTGTGGGAAACGCTTGACCAACTGCACCGCCAATTGGCTCATTGCTTCAAGGTTTGCCATGCGCTTCTCTATCTTGATGCCGAGCCATAGCGTTTCTGCGTTGGCAAATTCAGTGTTATTCAGCCGCCGAATGTAAAACTGAGCTCGCGCGTATTCTTTTCTTTGAAAAAGAACATTCGCCAAGTTGTACCCAGTGACAGGGTTGCCAGCATCATATTCGTATGATTTCATCAGGCTTGCTTCTGCCTCTGGCAACTGCCCCGCTTTGAGTTGGCACATGCCTTGTGCCATATGCGTCTTGGCACGCTCGCTGTAAAGTGGGTTTGCCAAGGCTTGATTGAAAAAGCTCATCGCTTGAGCAAAGCGCCCATCTTGGCACTTCAACCAACCCATGTTGTGCAAAACATTGCTGTCACGTGGTTTGAGTGACAGCGCCTTGTTAAAACTCTCTTCTGCGATAGCGAAATCATTCAGACGCATATATATCAGCCCGCGTAAACTGAATGCATCCGAATAAGTGGGGTCAATAGTAATGGCTTGCTTAACTTCATCCAGCGCAACGGTCGCCTTACCTTGCTCAAAGTAACCTATCGCCAATTCCATCCGGATGCGCGCCCGTTTGCGCTCTGCACTCACATCAGACTCGGTGACGATGTCATCGTGCACTTCACCTACACGACTTGAGCCAGTCTGACCGGCACAACCGCTTAGAGTTAACCCGCTGCAAAAAACGCAGACTGCCAACAACAACTCAAGACGACGTGTCAACCTGTTCTTCAATGTGGCTTTCATGGCTACATTTTCGCATCGGTTGGCGCGCCTAACGGGCTCGAGTTCAGCTCTGAACTGCGCTGACGTGCAATTCGCACGGTCACGCGGGTTCTATCGACGACATCCCCCGCCAGTTGGCCACACGCCGCATCAATATCATCGCCTCGGGTCTTGCGGATCGTTGTGATGATGCCCGCATCACTCAGTATTTTTGCGAATCCCTGGATGCGCTCCGGCTTTGATCGGTGCAAGCCAGATGCAGGAAATGGGTTGAAAGGGATCAGATTGAACTTGCACCATGAGACTGACTGGCCATACCGCTTCACCAACTGGACCAATTCAAACGCTTGCTCGTCGCTATCATTGACCGCGTCAAGCATGCAATATTCGAAAGTGATGAAATCTCTGGGGGCACGGGCCAAATAATCTACGCAAGTTGGCATCAACTCCTCAAGCGGATGTTTGATATTGAGCGGAACCAAATAATCGCGCAAAACATTATTGGGAGCATGCAGCGACACCGCCAGTGCAACCGGGCATTCCATTCCCAGCATGTCCATTTTCTTGACCAACCCTGAAGTGGATACCGTGACACGACGGCGAGATAAGCCGTAGCCGTGATCATCCAACATCATCCGGAGTGCTGGAATCAGGGCTGCATAGTTTTGAAGTGGCTCACCCATGCCCATCATCACCGTATTGGAAATGACACGGTCGTCATGTTTCAAATGGTTGCGCAAGAAATGCTCGGCAAACCAAAGCTGCGCAATGATTTCGCCGGTGGTCAGATTACGGCTAAAGCCCTGATGTCCCGTTGAGCAAAATCTGCAACCCATTGCACACCCTGCCTGGGTCGAGAGGCACAGCGTACCCCGGTCATCTTCGGGGATAAACACCGTTTCAACAGCATTGCCAGCACCTACATCAAACAGCCATTTGATGGTGCCATCTGCAGAAATGTGTTGGGAGATGACATCCATCGCCTTGACATGGGCCGCGCCTTTGAGCTTCTCGCGCAAGGACTTGGCCAAATCGCTCATATCGTCAAAATTTGAGCATCCCCTTTGGTGTATCCAGCGAAACAGCTGGACAGCGCGAAAGCGCTTCTCGCCCAGCCGCTCGCAAAAAGCGGCCAAACCCTCGAGGTCGTATTCGAGCAGGTTGACCGTCATACCGGCTTTAGCGCGAAAAAACGTTCATGCCAGGAAAAAAGAAGCTGACCTCGACAGCTGCAGTCTCGGCAGCGTCAGAGCCGTGCACAGCATTGGCGTCAATGCTGTCGGCGAAATCTGCGCGAATGGTACCTGGAGCGGCTTTCTTAGGATCGGTCGCACCCATCAGCTCCCGGTTTTTAAGGATGGCATTTTCGCCTTCCAACGCTTGGATCATGACTGGGCCGGAAATCATGAATTCGACCAGATCCTTGAAGAAGGGGCGCTCTTTGTGCACAGCATAAAAAGCTTCTGCTTCGAGACGCGACAGATGCGCCATTTTGGCAGCAACAACTTTCAGGCCAGCAGCCTCAAAGCGAGCATAAATTTGGCCGATCACGTTTTTGGCAACTGCGTCGGGTTTGATGATGGAGAGTGTGCGTTCGATAGCCATGGAGGTTCCTTTAAATAAAAATTCTGATCTTTTAACCAAAGCCCTTGATCTTAACCTGAGCTCACCCGGCACAAGAGTCTGAAGGTCGCATGTTCAACGTGAACGCCCACCAGACCTGCGCGCAGCTCCTTGCCCACCGCTGCGTTTTTTTCCAGCCTCTTGACGTTGCCTGGAAAAACTGTCGGCGCCGATATACCCCAACGATGTTTTCAGTGGATCGGGTTGTGATGCTGCGGTTTTTCCTGCAATCGGGGAACGCGCAGGGCCACGCCCTGGATTATTGCGACTTCGCGTCGCGCCGTTCGCAGGACGTCCGCTTGGCATCCGTTTGCCTGACGGTGCTACATCCTCAGAATCACGCGCCTGAGCAGTTTTCGTCTGTGATGCACGGGTTAGCAGGCGAATATCTGTTTCATCTAACTCAACCCATGCACCGCGTTTCAAGCCCCGTGGCAGCACCATAGAGCCGTAGCGAATTCGAATCAGTCGACTGACCGCATGCCCCACCGCCTCCATCATGCGGCGAACCTCCCGATTACGCCCTTCGGAAATTGTCACCCGATACCAGCAGTTCGACCCTTCTCCACCACCCTCTTCAATCGATCCAAACTGGGCGATGCCGTCATCCAACCGAACACCATCGAGCAATTTGTGCTTTTCTTCCAGCGTTAAGGCACCCAGCACCCGCACTGCGTATTCACGCTCCAGCCCGAACCGTGGATGCATCAGGTTATTGGCAAGCTCACCCGAACTGGTGAAGAGCAACAACCCTTCGGTATTCAGATCAAGACGACCAACTGATTGCCATTTCCCTTGAAACAACTTCGGCAACTTGCGAAAAACCGTTGGGCGGTTTTGCGGATCATCGTGGCTAACCACTTCGCCTGCTGGCTTGTGATAAGCCAGGACACGTGCAGGCGGTGGTGCAATCTTGAAACGGATTGGCTTGCCATTGACTTTGACATTGTCGCCAAACTGAACACGCTGCCCAATATGCGCAGGCTCGTTGTTGACGGTGATGCGCCCTTCCAAGATCAGCTGCTCCATCTCCAACCGTGACCCCATACCTGCCTGGGCTAACACTTTGTGTAGTTTGGGTGATTCGGGTTGAGGCGGCAAAACTCTCTTGAGAGTTGCAGAATCCGTTTCACTTTCTGTAGCATCAAACACCCCAGATACAACATCTTCAAAACGAATGGCATCACCCGTTTCAGCGGCAGGCGTGGTGAGCTCTGTGGAGAGTTCTGTCATGGTGTGTCCTCAGGTGTGGGTGCAGGTGGGCTCATGCCCGGGTTGGTTTCATCAGACCAGTTCAACTCAGCGTTTCCTAAACCGGTGTCTGCTGTGTTTGAGCCTGGCGCAGACAAAGGCAATTTCTGTTCAAGCAGGGATTCCAGGGCATCTGTCGATTGAGGCGGCGAGGCCAATAGTGGAAGTTGATCAAGGGAATGAAGCCCCAAGTCATCCAAAAAATGGCGTGTCGTTGCGAACAGGGCCGGTCTACCCACGGTATCACGGTGACCAATTTCCTCGATCCAGCCACGATCTTCAAGCTGCTTCAGGGTCAGCGAATTTACCGTTACCCCTCGAATCGTCTCAATATCACCGCGAGTGACAGGTTGCTTATAAGCAACGATGGCTAGCGTCTCCAACGTCGCTCGCGTGTAGCGTGGTGGCTTTTCTGGATGAAGTCGATCCAGATATGGCTGCATTTCTGGGCGGCTCTGAAAACGCCAACCAGTCGCCACCGACACCAATTCCACACCGCGTTCAGACCAATCCGTCTGCAACTCTGACAACAAGGTTTCAATGGTGGACGTCGCTAATTCGTCACCCAGCAAAACCTTCATGTCCCTTGGAGCCATGGGTTGCTGCGCGCAGATCAATGCTGTTTCCAGAATGCGCTTGGCATCCGCCGTGTTCATTTTTGGCAAATTCCGGTCAAAACACACCCATTGGTGCGGTACAAAAAGATATGGAAGACGTGATCAGGACCGATAAGTCATCGGTGGCACGTAAAAACGCACGGCAAGGCAGTGCTAAAAGAAGCCGTTATTGTAATTGAGGCCCCAGCGGTCGATCGCATCGGAGAAATCGGTTGGCAGCGGCGCCCTGAAATCGAGCGCATGTCCTGTCACCGGATGAGTAAATGCCAGCTTTGCGGCATGCAGCGCTTGCCTTTGCATGCCTGCTGCTGCCGCGCCACCGTACATTTGATCTGCAACCAAAGTGTGGCCAATGGATGCCAGATGAACCCTGATTTGGTGGGTTCGACCAGTATGCAGGGTGCATTTGATCAAACACCCTTGCGAACTATTTGACAGACATTCGAAGTCAGTCTGAGCAACTTTGCCAGCATGTAGCGCCAAATCAACCACAGCCATGCGCAAACGGTTTCTTGGATCGCGGCCAATCGGCGCGTCCACATGCCTCAGCGGTGCGTCGGACCAACGACCATGCGCCAGCGCAAGATACTGCCGTTTCACAGTACGCGCCGCAATGGCTTGCACCAGCGCATCCATGGTCTGACGGGTGCGAGCCACCACCATCAGACCACTTGTGTCCTTGTCCAGTCGATGAACAATACCTGCGCGAGGCAAGTGGAAAGCCTGACTGTCGTGGCCCAGCAAGCGATTCATCAGTGTGCCGCTCCAGTTGCCCGGCGCCGGGTGTACCACCAGAGCGGCGGGCTTGTTGATCACTAGCAAGTACTCATCCTCATAAACGATATCAAGAGGCGCAGTTTCCGCTTTGAAGGCTTGGCTCTGCGGTGTGGGCCGCAACGCGATCTGACCCACATCACCCACCCGAACCTTGGATGAGGCCTTTGAGACCACTTTGCCATTGATGGAAACACTGCCCAGGTCAATCAGTTGTTGCAGGTAACTTCGGGAGAACTCCGGAACCAAGCCACTCAGTGCAAGGTCCAAGCGCAGCCCGTGGTGCTCAGAGCCAAAAGACAAGGTTCGGAGTTCAACCTCTGGCGTGATGTCTTCTGCACCCTCGCTGTCGAGGGGAAAGAGGTCGACCGATATAATTTGCTGAGTGTTTTTCAAGAAAGCTGTCCTACATGCCTAATGCCAAATTATCTGCTGCCCGCACTTGGGTCCTCGCGTGTGGCGTTGTGCTGCTAGGCGCATGCTCCTCAACACCCAAAGATCCGACTGCGGGCTGGAGCCCAAACAGAATTTACGCAGAAGCCAAAGATGAGTTGAGCTCTGGTGCTTACGACAAAGCTGTCCCGCTGTTTGACAAACTGGAAGGTCGTGCAGCAGGCACCCCCTTGGCACAGCAAGCCCAATTGGACAAAGCCTATGCGCAATTCAAAAACGGGGAGCCAGTGCTGGCCATTGCCACGCTGGACCGTTTTATGAAGTTGCATCCAGCCAGTCCAGCACTGGATTACGCGCTTTACCTCAAGGGTTTGATCAATTTCAATGATGACTTGGGCCTGTTTGGCTCCATCACCAGCCAAGACCTGTCAGAGCGCGATCAAAAAGCTGCGAAAGAGTCCTTTGAGTCCTTCAAGGAACTGGTTACCCGTTTTCCTGACTCTAAATACGCACCGGACGCCAGTTCGCGCATGCATTATGTTGTGAATTCCCTGGCCGATTCCGAAGTGCACGTCGCGCGCTATTACTACAAGCGCGGCGCTTATCTGGCCTGCATCAACCGCGCTCAGACCGCTATTGCGGACTACCAAGGTACACCAGCCCTGGAAGAGGCACTGTATTTGATGGTGCAGTCTTATGACGCGCTGAACATGCCCGATTTACGCGACGACGCGCGGCGCGTGCTGGAAAAGAACTATCCACAAACGCCTTATCTGACCCAAGGCTTCAAATCCAAGACACAAGCCTGGTGGAAGTTCTGGTAAGGGCATGAGCACCACCGGTTACCGAATCACAGCATCAACTGGCATTCACAAAGGTGACCGGGATTACCAACAGGATCAGGTAAGTCTGATCAGCCATCACCACGTCAAAGGCTGCGTGATGGCCGTTTTGGCAGACGGCATGGGTGGGCGTAGCGGTGGGCGCAAGGCATCCGACCAAGTCATGCTGACAGCCCGGCAGCTGTTTGAGCGCTACTCACCCTCAGTTGATGATCCCATCAGCATGCTCAGTCAATTGGTCCTGGAAGCACATACTGTGATCAGGCTCACTGCGATTTCAAGCGAAGAAGAGCCTCACAGCACGATTGCGGTTTTCATCATTAATCCCGATGGCAGTTGCCATTGGGCGCATGCAGGTGACTCGCGCATTTACCATTTTCACGGCAAGCGGTTGGTTTTTCGCACCAAGGACCATTCGTATGTTCAGTCCTTGGTCAACAAGGGTGAAATTACCGAAGATCAAGCCAATTTTCACCCTCAGTCCAATATCTTGATGGGTTGTCTGGGTGCCGATAAAGAGCCGCCTGTTGAAACCCGTAGCCTGAGCAAACTGGCGCCCGGTGACGCGCTCATGGTCTGCAGCGATGGCCTGTGGCACTACTTCACCGAGGCCGAACTGGGCTCTGTGCTGTCAACACTGTCAGCCCGAGAAGCCAGCGAATTTCTGATTGACAAGGCACGCTTACGCGCCAAAGGCAGCGGTGACAACCTCTCTCTGGCCATCGTCAAGGTGGACGCTACGGGCAGTTGAGCCGGTTCTGGCGATTGCCAGTGTCCCTCAAGGCTGCGCTGTTTTCTCCAGTTGTTGTTGATGCTCCGTCACATTGGTTTGGATGCGCTTGAGTGCCTCCACTCCCTTGTTTTTGCGGTCCATATCGTTCAACACCAACTCCTGGCGGCGCAGCTCATCCGTTGCAACACGCCTTACTTTACGCGCTTCGCTTAGACAATCAAACACGGCAAAACGGCTGTAACACTGCCGCTCCGACGCTGTGTAGATCGCCTCGCTGGCTTCTCGCTCCTGGGCAATGCGCTCTCTTTCTGCATTCACATCTATCGCCTGCGAGGTTGGCTCTATGGTTTGCGCCATGGCAACAAACTGCCCCATCGCCAATACCAGTCCGGTCAAAATTTTGAAATTCATGTCAGCCGTGTGTCCACATTACGACGCTCAAGCGCCAAAAATTCACCTGTCTGCATTTCCTTGATGCGCGATACCGTGCGCACAAATTCGTTGGCAAGCTGGCCCTCGATGTAAAGCTGCTCCGCCGGCACAGCAGCCGACATGATCAGATTCACCCGCCGATCGTAAAGCACGTCGACCAACCAGGTAAATCGCCTAGCCTCAGCTGCCATTCGTGGCGGCAGCTGGGGTACATCGCTGAGCAGCACGGTGTGGAACTGGGTAGCCAATTCCAGGTAGTCATTTTGTGAACGCGGGCCACCGCACAAGGTTTTGAAGTCAAACCAAACGACCCCACCCGCACGCCGACGTGCCTGAATCACACGCGATTCAATCTGCAGTATCGGGTCCTGGTCTTGCTGCTCGGCCAGTTGGTCAAATGCGCGAGTCATGGCCAGATCCGCATCCGGTCCCAGCGGCGTGTGGTAAAGCGCCAACTGTTCCATCGTGAGGCCACGGTAGTCTGTACCGTTGTCCACATTGATGACCTGCAACTCCTGCTTGAGCATCTCGATGGCGGGCAACAGGCGATCCCGATTCAACCCGTTGGGATACAGGTCGTCTGGTTGGAAGTTGGAGGTGGTCACCATGCCCACGCCGTTGTCAAACAAGGCCTTGAGCAGGCGATGCAAGATCATCGCATCGGTGATGTCCGACACATGAAACTCATCAAAACAGATCAGCCGGTATTTTTCGGCGATCTGTTTGGCCAAACGGTCCAGCGGGTTGACGGTACCCTGCAATGCAGCCAGCTCCCGATGCACCTCGCGCATGAACTCATGAAAATGCAGTCGAGTTTTGCGCTTGAGTGGCACCGCGGTGTAAAAGCAGTCCATCAGAAAGCTTTTGCCCCGCCCCACCCCGCCGTACATGTACACACCACGCGGAATGGGGGGGTGATTGATCAGTTTCTTGAGCGCGTTAGAGCGTTTCTCCTTGAAATGGCGCCACTCACGGGCGCAGGTTTCCAGCGCCTGTACCGCTCGAAGCTGCGCCGGGTCGCTTGTGAAACCACGCGCGGCGAGTTCATTCAGATAGATTGTCTTGACCGTCACAAAGGAGTCCGAAGCTATTAAAAGTAGAGCCTCTAGCCCTTATAAAATAAGGGCTAGAGGCCATTTTCATCTAAATCAGAAGTTCAGAGTACGCTTGTCGACTGCGAGCGCAGCCTCCTTGGTTGACTCGCTCAAGGAAGGGTGGGCATGGCAGATGCGGGCAATGTCTTCGGCACTGGCGCGGAACTCCATCGCCACCACACACTCGGCGATCAACTCGCTGGCCAACGGCCCCACAATGTGAACACCCAGGATTTCATCGGTGGTGGCGTCTGCCAGCATCTTGACCATACCGGTGGTGTCTCCCAGCGCCCGCGCGCGGCCATTGGCCAGGAATGGGAAGGTGCCCGCTTTGTAGGCGACACCATCAGCCTTGAGTTGCTGCTCGGTGCGCCCGACCCAGGCGATCTCCGGGCTGGTGTAAATCACCCACGGAATCGTCTGAAAGTTGACATGCCCGTGCTGACCGGCAATGCGCTCGGCCACGGCCACGCCCTCTTCTTCCGCCTTGTGCGCCAGCATCGGGCCACGCACCACATCACCCACAGCCCAGACACCTGGCAGGTTGGTCTTGCAATCGGCATCCACCACAATCGCACCACGCTCGTCGAGCTTCAACCCCACCGCTTCCACGTTGAGGCCAATGGTATTGGGCGAGCGGCCGATCGAGACGATGAGCTTGTCCACGTCCAGTGTCTTGGCCTCACCGGTGGCGCTTGTGTAAGCCACACTGACGCCCTTTTTGCTGGTTTTGATGGCGCCAACATTCACGCCGAGTTCAATTTTCAAGCCTTGTTTGTCAAAGGCTTTTTTGGCTTCTTTGGCAATTTGCTGATCCACCGCACCTAAAAAGGTCGGTAAACCTTCCAGAATCGTTACGTCGGTGCCCAAGCGCCGCCAGACCGAACCCATTTCCAGGCCGATCACGCCCGAGCCAATCAACCCGAGCTTCTTCGGTGCGGCCCCGATGCGTAGCGCACCGTCGTTCGACAAAATCAGTTCCTCGTCAAACGGTGTTCCCGGCAGTGCCCGAGCGTTGGAGCCGGTCGCCACAATGATGTTGCGACCAATGATGGTTTCTTCGGCGGCACCCACCACCTTGATCTCATAACCCTCGGCGCTGGCCTTGACAAACGAGCCACGGCCATGAAAGAAGCTAACCTTGTTTTTCTTGAACAGGTACTGGATGCCGTCGTTGTTCTGCTTGACCACAGCGTCCTTGCGGGCCACCATCTTGGCCACATCCATGCTCAAGCCCTTGACCGCGATGCCATGGTCTGCAAAGTGATGGTTGGCTTGCTCATAGTGCTCTGAAGACTGAAGCAAGGCTTTGCTCGGGATACAACCCACATTGGTGCAGGTGCCGCCCAGCGCAGGGCCACCCGAGCTGTTTTTCCACTCATCCACGCAGGCCACGTTTTTGCCCAACTGGGCGGCACGGATGGCGGCGATATAGCCGCCTGGGCCACCGCCAATCACGATCACATCAAATTGTTTGCTCATAAAAATTCCTTTTTGTGTTCATGAGGCATCCATTCACAGCGTGTCCTCAGCCAGAAACACCGCGGAACCGGCTTTGCCGGACCGCTGGTGTTGCCCCTGCAAGGGGCAGGCGTTGCGATACGTAGTGCGCGAAGCCTGGGGTGTGCTTTAAATATCAAACAACAAACGAGCCGGGTCTTCCAGTGCTTCCTTCATGGCCACCACACCGAGCACGGCCTCGCGACCGTCAATGATGCGGTGGTCATAACTCATGGCAAAGTAGTTCATGGGCCGCACCACCACTTGGCCGTTTTCAACCACGGCCCGGTCTTTGGTGGCGTGGATGCCCAGAATCGCGCTTTGGGGCGGGTTGATGATGGGGGTGGACATCATCGAACCAAAGGTGCCGCCATTGCTGATGGAGAAGGTGCCGCCGGTCATTTCTTCCATGCCCAACTTGCCGTCCTTGGCTTTCTGGCCAAACTCGGCGATCTTCTTCTCGATATCGGCAAAACTCATCTGGTCAGCGTCGCGCAAGATCGGCACCACCAGGCCGCGCGGCGAGCCCACCGCAATACCAATGTCAAAGTAGCCGTGGTAGACGATGTCGGTGCCGTCCACCGAGGCGTTGAGCACCGGAAACTTCTTCAAGGCGTGCACCGCTGCCTTGACAAAAAAGCTCATGAAACCCAGCTTGACGCCATGTTCTTTCTCGAAGCGTTCTTGCATGCGCTTGCGCATGTCCATCACCGGGGCCATGTTGATCTCGTTGAAGGTGGTCAGGATGGCGTTGGTGCTTTGAGACTGAATCAGACGCTCAGCCACACGAGCACGCAGGCGACTCATCGGCACGCGTTGTTCTGGGCGACCTGCTAACTGCGCAGCCAGGTTGCTGGCTGGTGCAGCTACTTGAGCCAACAATGGGGCGGCAGCCTTGACCGGTATTGGAGAAGTAGCTACAACTTTAGGTGCAGCCACAGCAGCCAAAACATCGCCCTTGGTGACGCGGCCGTCTTTACCTGTGCCTGCCACTGAGCCTGCGGCAAGCTGGTTGTCCGCCATCAACTTGGCAGCAGCGGGCATGGCCACACCAGCCATTGACGTGCCAGCGGCAGCCACTGGCGCAGCGGCCGCAGCCGCCGCAGATACCGCAGCCATGGCCAAGGTCACGGGAGCAACCACCGGCGCAGCCACACCATCGGTGTCAATGCGCGCGATCAGCTGCTCAGCGGCCACCGTGCTGCCATCGGCCTGCAGGATTTCGACAATCACGCCAGCCGACGGCGCGGGGACTTCGAGCACCACTTTGTCGGTTTCCACGTCGATCAGGATTTCATCCACGGTGACGGTGTCACCCACTTTTTTCTTCCACTGCAACAGGGTGGCTTCGGCCACGGATTCGGACAGTTGCGGGACTTTGACTTCTACGATTGCCATAACAATTCTTTCAAAAAATACTTGAGGATTGCGCTTGCTTGTGTATCAGGCGCGCTTATTTGGTCAGGACAAAGCCCTTGAGCTTGCCAAACGCGCCCTCCACCAGCGCTTTTTGTTGCTCCTGGTGCAGGTGGGCGTAGCCGACGGCCGGGGAGGCCGATGCGGCACGTCCGGAGTAGCCGAGCTTTTGACCCTCAAGCATGTTTTCGTGAATGTAATGTTGCACGTAGAACCAGGCACCCTGGTTTTGTGGCTCGTCTTGTGTCCACACCACCTCGGTGGCGTTGGGGTACTTTTTGAGCTCAGCGGCAAACACTTTGTGCGGGAACGGGTAAAGCTGCTCGACCCGCACGATGGCCACATCATCCGAACCTTTCTCCTCACGCTTCTTGGCCAGGTCGAAATACACCTTGCCAGAGCAGACCACCACGCGTTTGACCTTTTCAGCCTTGAGTGCTTTTTGATCAGGGATGATGGTCTGGAAACTGCCCTTGGTGAATTCAGACAAGGGCGACGCGGCATCCTTGTTGCGCAGCAGCGACTTGGGCGTGAAGATCACCAGCGGTTTGCGCAAGGTGCGGATCATCTGGCGGCGCAACACATGGAAAATCTGGCTTGCGGTGGTGGGCTGCACCAACTGCATATTGGTATCTGCGGCCAGTTGCATGAAACGCTCGACCCGGGCCGACGAATGCTCCGGCCCCTGCCCTTCGTAGCCATGTGGCAGCATCAGGGTAATGCCGTTGACGCGGCCCCATTTCACCTCACCAGAGGCGATGAACTGGTCGATCACCACCTGGGCACCGTTGGCAAAGTCACCAAACTGGGCTTCCCAAATCACCAGCGTATTGGGGTCGTTGGAGGCGTAACCATACTCAAACCCCAGCACGGCCTCTTCGGACAGGATGGAGTCAATCACATTGAACTGGGCCTGGTTCTCGGCCACGTTTTGCAAAGGCACATAGGTGCCGGTATCCCATTTTTCGCGGCTTTGGTCATGGATGACCGCATGGCGGTGGGTAAAGGTACCCCGACCAGAATCTTCACCCGACAAGCGCACCGGGTAGCCGCTGGCGACGAGAGAAGCAAAGGCCATGTGTTCGCCCATACCCCAGTCAACGGGAATATCACCGCGTCCCATGGCAGCGCGGTCATCGTAGACTTTTCTGACCAAGGGATGCGGGTTAACGCTGGCGGGGATGACGGTGACCTTTTCGGCCAGCCGTTTCCACTCAGTCAAGGGGATGGCGGTGTCGCAGGCATCGCTCCATCTCTTGTTCAAATAGGGCGCCCAGTCGACCGCAAACTTGCTCTTGAAGTTGGTCAGCACGGGGTCCACCGTATGGCGGCCAATGTCCATGGCCGCACGGTAGGCCTTGGCCATTTGGTCCCCTAGATCTGCGCCCAAACCTTGCGCGGCAAGCTTGTCAGCATAGAGCTTGCGCGTGCCGGGGTGTTGGGCTATTTTTTTGTACATCAGCGGCTGGGTGAGTGCCGGGGTGTCTTGTTCGTTGTGGCCGAGCTTGCGGAAACAAATGATGTCCAGCACCACATCCTTGCGGAACTCCATGCGGTAGTCCAAGGCCCATTTCATGGCCATGACCACGGCTTCGGGGTCGTCGCCGTTGACGTGCATCACCGGGGCTTCGATGCCCTTGACAATGTCGGTGCAATACAAGGTGGAGCGGTAATCGCGTGGGTCAGAGGTGGTGAAACCGATCTGGTTGTTGATGATGATGTGCACCGTACCTGCGGTGGTGTAACCACGGGTTTGCGCCAGCGCCAGAGTTTCCTGGTTAACGCCTTGGCCAGCAAATGCAGCATCACCGTGCACCAGCACGGGCATCACCTGGCGGCCAGTTGGGTCAGCACGGCGGTCCATACGGGCGCGCACCGAGCCTTCCACTACCGGGTTGACGATTTCCAGGTGCGACGGATTGAACGCCAGGCTCAAATGCACCGGACCGCCAATCGTGGTGACATCAGAGCTGAAACCCTGGTGGTACTTCACGTCACCAGCGGTCAGCTCTTCAGGTGCCGTGTGGTCAAACTCGGCAAACAGGCCGCCAGGCATTTTGCCCAGGGTGTTCACCAGCACATTCAGACGGCCACGGTGCGCCATGCCGATCACAATTTCTTGCACACCACGAGCGCCAGCTTGTTGGATCAACTCATCCATGGCAGCAATAAAGCTCTCGCCACCTTCGAGCGAGAAGCGCTTCTGACCGACGTATTTGGTGTGAAGGAAGCGCTCCAGCCCCTCTGCGGCTGTCAAGCGATCCAGAATGTGTTTTTTCTTCTCGGCATCAAACTGAGGTTTGCTGCGAACACTTTCTAACTTTTGTTGCCACCAGCGCTTTTGCGCTTGGTCAGTCAGATACATGTACTCGGCGCCGATGGTGCTGCAATAAGTTTCACGCAATGCGTTAAGAAGATCACGCAAGGTCATGACTTCTTTACCAAAGAACGTATTGCTGGTGTTGAAGACCGTTTCATGATCGGCATCGGTGAAGCCGTAGAACGCGGGGTCCAACTCGGGGATGTGCTCGCGTTCAGTCCGCTTCAAGGGATCCAGATCGGCCCAGCGGGCACCCACATTGCGGTAAGCCGCAATCAATTGCTGAACAGCAACACGCTTGCGTCCCATGTCAGAGTCGGCACCGGTGGACACCACGACACGGCTTGACCCCTGCTTTGCACGTTCTGCAAAGGCGTTGATCACGGGCTGGTGGGGGACATCGCGGGCGTTGCTGCCGTCTACCGCAGGCACATGCTGCAGGGCATCAAAGTAATCACGCCAGGTATCGGGAACACTGCCGGGGTTGGCAAGGTAGTTTTCGTACATCTCTTCGACGTACGGGGCATTCCCACCGAAAAGGTAGGTGTTAGCCTGATAGGCTTGGTAAACCGAGTTGGTTTCACTCATATTCGCTGACTTTCACTCCCCTTCAGGGAGCTATAGCTGGTTAAAGCTGGGTTAGTTAACCTTCCGCGTCACGGCTTGACCGTTTGGCGGATGCGACAGTGGCGTTGGAAGGGCCTGCAATCAGTGCGGCATTGTGCCACCGAAAGTTTGAGTCATGCACAAGACTTTTGATTTGCCTCAATTCAGGCGCTGACCAAATCCTTGATCTGTTGCAACGCGGCGGGATCGTCCATGGTGGTCAGATCGCCAGGGTCGCGACCCTCGCACACAGCGGCAATCGCTCGGCGCAGGCATTTGCCGCTGCGGGTTTTGGGCAGAACGGTAACAAAACGCACCCGCGCCGGGCGCGCCACAGCACCCAAATCTCGATCAACCAGTTTGAAAACCTCAGCTTCCAGGGCGAGTGCGCTGGCTTCGTCGGTGATCAGGGTGGCGTTTTTCACCACGGCAAAGGCCATGGCGACCTGGCCTTTGAGTTGGTCAGCCACACCGACCACCGCCACCTCGGCAATATTCGGATGCGCGGCGATGCTCTCTTCGATTTCACGGGTGCCCAGGCGATGACCTGCCACGTTGATCACATCGTCGGTGCGCCCCAAAATGAAGTAGTACCCATCGGCGTCACGGATGCCCCAGTCAAAGGTGCTGTAGACCAAGCGACCAGGCACGCTTTTCCAATAGGTATTGACGAAACGCTCATCATCGCGCCACACGGTTTGCATGCAGCCCGGTGGCAAAGGCCCCTCCACTGCCACCACACCCTTCTGGTTGGCGCCAGTGAGTTCTTCGCCAGTCTGGTCGTCCAGCAGTTTGACGTCATACCCGTACACGGCCTTACCCGGGGAGCCGAACTTGGTGTCGGCCTTTTCTACGCCGTTGCACAGCGACAGGATTGGCCAGCCGGTTTCGGTCTGCCAGTAGTTGTCAATGATGGGTTTACGCAGGCCGGCGCTGATCCATTGTGCGGTTGGTTCATCAAGAGGCTCACCTGCCAAAAACAGGGTGCGCAAAGAGGACAGGTCATATTTGCTCAGCAGCGCCGGATCTTGCTTCTTGAGCACCCGCACGGCCGTGGGCGCGCTGAACATCACGGTAACTTTGTACTTCTCGACCAGACTCCACCAGATGCCCGCATCCGGACGGGTGGGCAGGCCCTCGTACATGATGGTGGCCATGCCGGCGATCAAGGGGCCGTAAATGATGTAGCTGTGGCCCACCACCCAGCCGATGTCGCTGGTCGAAAAATAGGTTTCGCCCGCGTTGCCTGCGTAGATATGCTTCATGCTGGCGGCCAGCGCCACGCAGTAGCCGCCCGTGTCGCGTTGAACACCTTTGGGCTTGCCAGTGGTGCCGCTGGTGTAGAGCGTATAACTAGGATGGGTGGCATCGACCCATTCGCACTCAACCACTGTGTTGAGGTGTTTTTCGCGCAGCGGCCCCCACAAATGGTCACGCCCTGCTTCCAAGTTCATAGCGGACAGGCCACGATCCACCAGCAGAACGGCTTCCGGCTTGTATTGGGATAGACGCAGTGCTTCGTCCAACAACGGTTTGTAAGGTACAGCCTTGCCACCGCGCGAACCAGCGTCGCTGCTGACCACCACCTTGGGTTCAGCATCTTCAATGCGCGAGGCCAGCGAGCCCGATGCAAAGCCGCCAAAAACCACCGAATGGATGGCGCCGATGCGGGTGCAGGCCAACATCGCAAATGCGGCTTCAGGAATCATCGGCATGTAGATCAGAACCCGGTCGCCTTTTTGTACGCCCAAGTCTTTCAGAACTGCGGCCATGCGCTGCACCTCAGCGTGCAGTTGCTTGAACGAAAAGACGATTTCCTGATTGGTTTCAGTCGAGACAAAAATCAGTGCCGCCTGATCGGGGCGAGTTGTTACATGCCGGTCCACTGCGTTGTGGCACAAGTTGGTGATGCCGCCGACAAACCATTTGGCAAATGGTGGCTTACTGTAATCGCAGATTTGCTGCGGCGGTACCTTCCAATCCACCAACAACGCCTGCTCCCCCCAAAACCCGTCGCGGTCAGTCAAAGAGCGCTGATGAAACTCGGCGTAGGTGGTCATGTTTGTCTCCAGTGGTGTTTTGTTGGTATTGCACTCAGCATTTTGTTCAGTGAACTTGCGGCATGCTGACTGCGACCACCCTCCTACAGCACCAGAGACGAAGACTTATTTCATAAATAAATAGCAAAAAAACCAATAAACAAAAAGGCTTCACGCCTATCTGATCAACGCTTGAATCGCTTTGAATTGCGGGTGCTCGGCAGACCGCAGCCATTCGAACAAGACCATCTCCGTGGTGACCAACTCAACACCGGCACCGGCAAGTCGGTCAAACGCAGCGTCGCGATTTCGCTCGGTACGCGAACTGCAGGCATCGGTTACCACCCACACATCAAACTCGTCTTCCAGCAAATGCAGCGCGGTCTGCAACAGACAGACATGGGCCTCACATCCGGCAATCACAATCGTGCTGCGTTCGGTGGGCGTGTTGGAGGGCTTTTGCAGGTGCTTGGGCAAGCTGCGCGCATTGCCTGCCGGCAGTTTCACGGGGGGGCGCAACCATTCCCCCAGACCCTCTTCGACGCCGCTGAACTGCATTTTGGCGAGCGTGCGCTGACTCAATGCCTTGAGTTCTGGCGCGTTTTCGCCTAACTTGGATGGATTCTGTTCCGTGGCCAACACGGGAACCTGTAACAACTGAGCCGCCTGGGCCAATCGCAGGGCGTTGGCCAACACCAGCGGCGCTTCGAAAATCGCGGACATCAGACGTGCCTGGTAATCCACCAGCACGAGTTGGGACAGTTCAGCTTCAAGCAACATGGTGGTCTTTCAACAAACAACGACGGGCAGATTAGAACGCAGGTTTCACACCCTGCCGCGCTGCAAACAAATGCCAGTCATAAGAAATTTTGTCAAACTTTACATTCGAAACTGAGCAAGAGGACGAAACTCCCGTATATTCGGGCGCTTAGGTCAGATTGCTAAGATTAACTTTCACTGAAAGTACATTGGCACAAATACATTTTTGCCAGTAAACTACCATCCATGCGTTTTTCCGTCCTTGTTTCAAGTCTGCTGATAGCTGGTGCCGCACATGCTGCGCCAGCTGATAATTCCGACGAAATCAGCAAATTCTTGGCAGATAAGCCCGTTTTGCAGCAAATCCAGCAAGCGGGTCAGACGGTTTCCAGCAAAGCCTCTGCACTTGTGGTCAACGCGTTGGGATTCCTGGGTGTGCCCTACCGCCGCGGTGGTACATCCGCAGAGACTGGTTTCGATTGCAGCGGATTCGTACGATCTGTGTACGAGGAAACAGTCGGCTTGGTTTTGCCCCGTGTGGCAGCCCAACAAGCCGCTCATACCGAAAAAGTCGCCCGTAACGATTTGAAGCCTGGCGATCTGGTGTTCTTCAACACGATGCGCCGTACCTTCAGCCATGTCGGCATTTATATTGGTGACGGCAAGTTTGTTCATTCGCCCAAGCCCGGTGAGGAAGTTCGCATAGAAAGCATGAGCTTGGCCTACTGGAAACGCCATTTCACAGGCGCGCGTCGGGTGTTAACTGGTGCCGATGAGTTGCCAACGCCCCCTGCTGCATCAAGCGTTGACCCCGCGTTGCGCTAAGGCGCAAGCTTCTTTTTCGTCCATGGTGTGACCGCTACCCGTTGGGCAGTTTACCAATTCACACGCGGATTTTTATTAAAAATAGGCCTTCTGCCCTTATTGAATAAGGAATGAAAGCTCCTTTTTTAATAGCTTTCATTCCTGCAGACTGATTGGTCATCAGGTCGATGTCAGGTCCGAGCCAGTGCGTCAACGGGATTCAAACGGGCTGCGTTGCGGGCCGGCAAGAAGCCAAATATCACACCGATCAGGGTTGAGACACTCACCGCACCGACGATCGCAGTCGTGGAGATCACCATACTGAAGCCACTGGCGAAGTGATCAAACACCTGGGCACCCACCATGGCCAGCGCGACACCAAGGCCACCACCAATCAGGCAAACCAGCACTGCTTCAATCAAAAACTGACGCAGGATGTCGCTCTGACGCGCACCAACCGCCATGCGAACACCAATCTCGCTGGTGCGCTCAGTGACGGAAACCAGCATGATGTTCATCACCCCGATGCCACCCACCAACAGAGAAATCAAAGCAATCGAGGAAATCAGCAAAGTGATGGTTTGGGTTGTTTGTTCAATGGTTTGACGAATGCTGTCGGTGTTCATCAGGAAAAAGTCCGTCTTTCCATGACGTTGCGTTAGCAAATTGGCAATACCCTGCTCAGCTGCCGCGTTGGGCACCGCATCACTGACCCGCACAGTGATGCTGCGCAGGTAGTCTTCACCAGTCAGACGGCTCATGGCGGTAGTCGAGGGTAGCCAGATATTGATGGCATCGTCATTGCCAAAGGCACTTGCTTTCTTGGCGGTGACGCCGACGATGCGCATCGGCACTGTCCCCAGCAAAATCACCTCGCCCAATGGATTTCCACCATTGGGGAACAAGGTTTTAAATGCGTTGTCATCAATCACCGCTTCTTGCGCTTGTACCCTTTCGGCCTCGGCGTCAAACCCCTGGCCTTGCGCAAAACTATAGCCACGCACCCGGAAATACTGGGCACCCACACCAGTGATGGTGGCACTGACGTCGATATTGCGGTAGCGCAGCCCCGCGCTCACACTCACACTGGGGGTGACGCTATCGACATACTCAAGTTGCGCCAGTGCGGCGGCGTCGCCGGCACGCAGGGTGTGGATGGCACTTGCACGCCGGTCACCAAAGCCGCTTCCTGGCATCACATCAATGGTGTTGGTGCCCATGGCACTGATGTCTGCCAATACTTTCTGGCGCGACCCCTCGCCCAAGCCAACCACTGAGACCACCGACGCAATGCCAATGATGATGCCCAACATGGTCAACAAGGTGCGCAAGCGATGCGCAGCCATAGCCCGCAATGCCATGCGTGTGGCCTCTGCCACCCGACCCCAGACTGCGCGCCAGGCGCTGTCGCTGTGCAGCATACTTTCTCGCTGCAAAACATGAGGGGCCTTGGCATCGGTTTGACGGCGGTCAGCCACGATCGCACCATCGCTGATTTCAATCACACGTTGTGCATAGGCGGCGACTTGGGCGTCATGGGTGACCAAAATGATGGTATGCCCGTCTTCATGAAGTTCCTCCAGGATCTTCATCACCTCGCGGCCGCTTGCTTGGTCGAGTGCACCAGTGGGTTCATCCGCCAGGATCACGTCGCCGCCATTCATCAGCGCCCGAGCAATTGACACGCGTTGCTGCTGCCCACCCGAGAGCTGCCCGGGCCGATGGTGCAGCCGCTCGGACAAACCCAGGCGGGCCAACAAGCGCTCGGCACGTTGATGGCGCTGCGCCGCCAGCCTGCCTGAATAAATGGCCGGGATTTCGACGTTACCCACTGCGTTCAAGTCGCCCAACAGCTGATAGCGCTGAAAGATAAAGCCGAAATGCTCACGCCGCAATCGTGCCAGCTCGTCCGCCGCCATCGCACCTGTTTCCTGACCTGCGACCCGATAGCTTCCCCGGGTGGGCCGATCCAGACACCCCAGGATGTTCATCAACGTAGATTTGCCTGAGCCAGATGGCCCCATGATGGCCACCATCTCGCCAGCTTGGATCGTCAGATTGACCTCACGCAATACCGCAACAACGCCCTCGCCCGCTGGAAACTCACGGGTCAGACCATGGACTTCAAGAAGTGCGGTCATGGTCAGAACATCGGTGGGCCGCGACGTGCGCCGCTGGCACTTGTGCCCGCCTTGGCTTCGCTGGTCACGACTTTGTCACCCGCTTGCAACCCCTCCAGAACTTGTGCGCGCACACGGTTGTTCAGACCAATGCGCACGGTCTTGTCGACGATATGCGCCCCGGACATCACCCGAACGCGGTAGCCGCCTTTGCCATCCCGAGGGCCAAGGGCCGAGGAAGGTATGGTGGGTGTCTCCTTGGCTTGGGCCAGAACAATGGTGGTCTGGGCAGTCATGTTGATGCGCAACTTTTGGCCAGGATTGGGGACATCAAAAATTCCGTTGTAATAGATCGCGCTGGTCGTGGAGGTTGTTGTACTGGTTGTTGTGGTTGTGCTGTCAGCCAGCGTGGTGTCACCCGGCTCAATGGCACGCAGTTTGGCCTCAATGCGGTGGTCCGGCTCACCCAGCAGCGCAAAATAAACCGGCATGCCCGGTTTCACACGGGGCACATCTGCTTCGGAAATTTTGGCCTTGATGGTCATGGTGTCGAGCTTGGCCAGCTTGACGATGGTGGGAGCCGACTGGCTGGCGTTCACCGTCTGACCTTGCTCGGTCACCACCGCCACCACCGTGCCGTCCATCGGTGCCAACACACGTGCGTAACTCAGGTTGACCTCTGCGCTGTCGACGCTGATGCGCGCCTGCGCGATCAGGGCCTGCTGCGAGGCCACATCGGCACGGGCAGTCTCCAGCGCTGTCAAGGCCGACTCCAGATCGGTACGGGTGCCAACTTCGGCGGCATTGAGCTCACGCTGGCGTTTGGCGGTGAGCTCGGCCTGTTGCAGTGTGGCCTGTTTGGACGCCAGCAAGGCCTGCGCACTCTGCAGCGCTGCCTGCGCATCACGCAAGGTGTTTTGCTGGGTCAACGCGTCAATTTCGGCGATGAGTTGCCCTTGCTTGACTTGGTCGCCCAAGGCAACATGCAGACGCTTGACCTCGCCAGAGGCACGCGCACCGACACTGACCAGTCGGTAGGCATTGATGGTACCGGTGGCCAGCACGGTGTCCTCAATATCTTCCTTTTCAACCGTGGCCGTGGTCACCTGGGGAACTGTCGGAACTTTGAAAAATACACCGCGAACGACCAGAGCTACCCCAATCAGGGCGCACGCCACGATGGCTACGCGCCATGGTGTTAACCATTTCTTCATCTCAGTTCAGCCTTCTTTGTTGTTGGTTTTCCATCCGCCACCCAGCACCTTGTAGAGGGTGATGCGGTTGGTCTGCTCTGCCAAAAGCAGGGTGATCATCGACTGCTGGGCCGCATAAAGTGAGCGCTGGGCGTCCAGCACATCCAGCATCGTGGTGCTGCCTGCGCTGTATCTTGCTTGGGCTAATTGCAACTGACGGGTGGTTGAGACATTGAGCGCTCGTTGGGCGGCCAAACGTTCGGCCAAAGTCGCCCGTACGGCCAACGCGTCAGACACCTCGCCAAAAGCGGTTTGCACCGTTTTGTCGTAAGTGGCCAATGCGATCTCACGATTTACCTCGGCTGAGCGCAAATTGGCTCGACTGAGCCCACCATCAAAAATTGGCAAAGAAATGGAGGGGCCGTAGCTCCACACGCCGTTGCCCCCTTTGAACAAATCCGACAACGCGCTGCTGCTGCGACCGGCACTGGCAGTCAGCGAAATGGTTGGGAACATGGCGGCACGCGCCGCACCAATGTCTGCATGGGTGGCAATCAGCGAATGCTCGGCAGCCAACACATCAGGGCGTTGCAGCAGCACGCTAGAAGGCACGCCCTCAGGCAGGTCCACCAAAGCGCTAACAGTGGCCTGGGCATCGGCGGCCGAGGGTTGCAATGCTTGCGGCAAAGCCGCACCCAGCAGCAACTCCAGTGCATTGCGGTCCTGCGCCACAGTGGCCGGGTAGGCCGCTGCATCCACGCGTGCTGACTCCATGGCAGTTTGCGCCTGCGCCAACTCCAGGCCGGTGATCGCCCCCAAGCTGTATTGGCGACGCGTCAATTCCAACGAGCGCTGACGGCTCTCCAACGTTTGCAGCGCCAAGCGCTGGCGCTCCAAATCAGCAGCAAGTGCCAACCACGCGTTAGCCACTTCAGCCACCAGACTGATCTGGGTGCTACGGCGCGTCTCAGCGGTGGCAAACAAGCTCTGCTGGGCAGCTTCGCTGAGATTTTTGACCCGGCCAAACAGGTCGATTTCGAAGCTGGAGAGCGCTAGCTGAAGGTTTTTAGAACTGGATGACTGTGTTTTGGTGGCATCAGCGCTGGCTGTCAGCGTGGGTAGACGCGCCGCATCGGTCACCTGGAAAGCGGCGCGCGCCTTGTCCACGTTGAGGGCGGCGACACGCAGATCGCGGTTGTTCGCTAGCGCCAAGGTCACCGTGTCACGCAGGCGCTCGTTGCTAAAGAAGTCGCGCCAATCCAACTTCGCGACATCGCTGGTGACCATCGCCGGTTGGGGATGTGGCACAGCAGGCTCTGGCCGGGAATAGCTTGGCGCCAGATTGGCGCACCCCGCCAGTGCCATCACACTGCCAGCAGTCAGCAAGCCCAGAAAAGTTCGTCGAAAGTCAGAGGGGAGCGAAGTTTCGCCTGTAAGGGCGTTGAAATGCAATGTGCCAATTCTCATGAAGCGATGTTGCCTCATCCATGTAAAGTGCCGGTATCGCTGGTGTTACCCGTTCGTAAGCAGCGGCCCGCCCGGTTCAAGAAAAAGCGCCACCTATCTCCACTGAGCCATTCGTGGCTTCATCAACTGGCTTTGACTGCTGTCCGGGTCCTCCAAACCGTCATCCACATACCTAAAACAGCTGAGGATGCTTGCCCGTGAGGAGCTTGCGGGCAAGCATCTTCGCCCATTTGCTACATTTGTTGTAGCAATTTATCCTTTATTTAATTGGGCTAGATGCTGATTTCTTTTGCAACCCCAGAAAGTCCAATACGCCCTGCCCCGCCTTGGCGCCACTGGCCAGACAGGCGGTCAAAAGATAACCACCGGTGGGCGCCTCCCAGTCCAGCATTTCACCAGCGCAAAACACACCGGGCAGTGCTTCAAGCATCAGGTTGTCATTCGCTGCCTCAAACAACACACCACCGGCGGTGCTGATGGCTTCGTCGAGCGGCCTGGCCGCCTGCAGCGTGATTGGCAAGGCCTTGATCGTCTGAGCCAGCTGCACCGGATCATGCATCTGCTCTTTGGTCAAGACTTCGTAGAGCAACCCCGCCTTGATGCCATCAATATGCAGCCGACTCTTGAGGTGGCTCGATAGTGAACGTGTACCCCGTGGGTAAGCTGCTTGCGCCAAAACCCACTCAGGGGCGCGATCAGGCAGCAAATCCAGGTGAAAAGTTGCCTTGCCGCTGGCAATGATTTCGTCGCGCAGCAGATGCGACGCCGCATAGATGAGGCTACCCTCAACGCCCGTGGCTGTGGCGACAAACTCTCCGCGCCGCTGAAACTGGACGCCTTGCGAGGTGGTCAACGAGATCGCCACCGACTTGAACGGCTGCCCGGCAAAATGGCTGGCAAAGTAGTCACTCCAGCCACCTAAAACATCAAAACCACAATTGGCAGGCAGCAGCGGCGCCACAGCAACACCCCGATCACGCAACCAGGGCACCCAAGCGCCGTTGGAGCCGAGTCGTGCCCAGCTGCCCCCACCCAGCGCTAAAACCACCGCATCGGCCTGCACTCGCACCGGACCATGAGGCGTGTCAAAGTCCAGGCTGGTGAGGGCATCATCACCCTGGTGCCAACCGGTCCAGCGGTGCCTCATCAGAAACTGCACCGCCGGTCCATTTTCTGGATGGCGCAAGCGGCGCAGCCAAGCACGCAGCAACGGTGCAGCTTTCATGTCGACTGGAAAAACCCGCCCGGAACTGCCCACAAAAGTCTCAATCCCAAGCGAGCTGGCCCAGCGGCGCACACTGCCAGCATCAAAGGTTTCAAAAATCGCCTCAATCTGCTTGCGACGCTGCCCATACCGCGAGGCAAAAATATCCGCGGGTTCGGAATGGGTCAGGTTTAACCCACCCTTGCCAGCCAGCAGAAATTTGCGCCCAACACTGGGCATAGCATCGTACAAGGAGACCGCCACTCCGGCGCATGACAACACCTCAGCGGCCATCAAGCCAGCAGGGCCAGCGCCAATCACACAAACATTTCTCATAGAGTCATTAACCTTCTTTTGTTGGCCTACGCGCAGCATGGCTGCGTCGGGCGTTGCAGGTGAGCCAGGGATATTTCTGTCACAATTTCGCTATTAATTATTTTTTTAAAAATCTGTAACAGGAATAAACATGGCCAGTGAATTGATCAAACATGTGTCCGATGCCTCTTTCGAGACCGATGTCATCCAATCTGATGTGCCGGTGCTGGTGGATTACTGGGCCGAGTGGTGCGGCCCCTGCAAAATGATTGCACCGATTCTGGACGAAGTATCGACGGCTTATGAAGGCAAATTGCAGATCACCAAAATGAATGTCGATGACAACCGCGATATCCCCGCCAAGTTTGGCATTCGCGGCATTCCAACTCTGATGTTGTTCAAAAACGGGCAGCTGGCAGCCACCAAAGTCGGCGCCTTGAGCAAGGCCCAACTTACGGCATTTATTGACCAGCAACTGGCCTGAGTTAATTCAATAGCGGGCCGCGCTGCGCCCGCGTTCTTTTGCAGCGCAAAACACGATTTTCCTGTCATAATCGCCGCACTCGCCAACCGCCACCCAGGGTTGGTCAGAGTCTCCGGCAGAGGCTCATGCGACTTATAACACCAAGTCCGGCCGCCAAATCCTCCCCCACTTTTGCTTTTCATATTGATTGCGTCAATCCATGCATTTAAACGAACTCAAGGCACTGCACGTGTCAGAAGTCCTCAAGCAAGCCGAAGATCTTGAGATTGAAAACACCGGACGCATGCGCAAACAGGAACTGATGTTTGCCATCATCAAGAAGCGCGCCCGCGCCGGGGAGCAGATTTTTGCCGACGGCGTGCTTGAAATTTTGCCTGATGGCTTTGGCTTCTTGCGCAGCCCTGACACAAGCTACACCGCCAGCACCGACGATATCTACATCAGCCCGAGCCAGGTGCGGCGCTTCAATCTGCACACCGGTGACATGATTGAAGGCGAAGTACGCACGCCCAAGGATGGCGAGCGCTACTTTGCCCTGAACAAGCTCGAAAAGGTCAACGGCGGTGGCCCCGAAGAAAACAAACACAAGGTGATGTTTGAAAATCTGACGCCACTGTTCCCCAAAGAGCAGATGCGTCTGGAACGCGACATCAAGGGTGAAGAAAACATCACCGGTCGCATCATCGACATCATTGCCCCGATCGGCAAAGGCCAACGCGCCTTGTTGGTGGCGCCACCCAAGAGTGGCAAGACCGTGATGATGCAGCACATTGCGCACGCTATTTCAGCCAACTACCCCAACAGCCACATGATGGTGTTGCTGGTCGACGAACGCCCTGAAGAAGTGACCGAAATGCAGCGTACCGTCAAGGGTGAGGTCATTGCCTCCACGTTTGACGAACCGGCAGCCCGGCATGTGCACGTGGCGGAGATGGTGATTGAGCGCGCCAAACGATTGGTTGAGCTAAAAAAGGATGTGGTCATTTTGCTTGACTCCATCACCCGTCTGGCTCGGGCCTACAACAACGTCGTGCCCTCATCCGGCAAAGTGTTGACCGGTGGTGTGGATGCCAATGCGTTGCAACGTCCCAAGCGCTTCTTGGGTGCGGCTCGCAATGTGGAAGAAGGTGGGTCACTCACCATCATTGCCACCGCTCTGGTGGATACCGGCAGTCGCATGGATGAAGTGATTTTTGAAGAGTTCAAAGGCACCGGCAACTCGGAAATCCATCTGGACCGCCGGCTGTATGAAAAACGCGTATTCCCTTCGATCCAGCTCAACCGCAGCGGTACCCGTCGCGAAGAGTTGTTGCTGCAACCCGAAATTTTGCAGAAGACCCGCATCCTGCGCCAGTTCCTCTACAACATGGATGAGATTGAATCCATGGAAATGGTTCTGAAACAAATGAAGGCCACCAAGAACAACTCCGAGTTTTTCGACATGATGCGCCGAGGCGGGTAAGTCTGGCTGGTTTATAATTCGAGGCTTTTCGCGATAAGTACGAGCGGCTTTGAATTGCACATCGGGTTTGTGCAAGGGCTGACGCGGCTAACGCAACTGATGGAGATCATATGAAAGAAGGCATTCACCCCAATTACCGCGAAGTTTGCTTCCAGGACTTGTCCAATGGTTTCAAATTCGTGACCCGTTCATGCGCCAACACCAAAGAAATGATCACTTTGGAAGATGGCCGTGAGTTGCCACTGTTCAAGCTGGATACCTCCAGCGAATCGCATCCTTTCTACACTGGCACACAAAAATCGGTGGACAACATGGGCGGCCGTGTGGAACGTTTCCGCAACCGCTTCGGCAAAACCGCTGCCAAGTAAGCTCTTTTTGCGCTCTGCCAAAGGCAGCCGGGTTACACCGCGCTGCCTTTTTCTTTTGGCAAAGCAACTGTTTCGAACAAACCCTTGACTACTGTGAATCATCCCACGCCAGCCATTGTTTCGCAGGATGAAGTGCGTCGACTACCGCGGCTGGCGCTGTGGTTGTTTTGTGCGGCCTATGTGTTGCCAGGTTTTTTTGGACGCGCTCCCTGGAAACGTGAGGACATCACCGCATTTGGCTATATGGCCAAGTTGGCCCGCGGGGGGGCGGATTGGTGGCATCCCACACTGGGAGGGCTTGCGCCTGATGTGGATGCCCTTGTGCCCTACTGGCTAGGCGCCTGGGCAATGCGGCTAGCTCCTGCTTGGGTATCGGCTGAATGGGTGGCACGTGTGCCATTTGTGTTGATCCTGATCATCACCTTGCTGGCGACCTGGTACGGCACCTACTACCTAGCGCGTAGTCCGTTGGCACAGCCGGTACCTTTTGCGTTTGGTGGCGAGGCCATGCCTACCGACTATGCTCGAGCCGTGGCAGATGGGGGCCTGCTGGCTTTCATCGCCTGTCTGGGGTTGGCGCAACTCGCCCACGAGACTACACCTGCACTGACCCAACTGTGTTTCACTGCGCTGGTGTTCTACGCAACAGCCGCCCTGCCCTACCGGGCCATGACGCCAGGGCTGGCGGCGGTGGTTGGTTTGGTTGGCCTGACACTCTCGGGCGCCCCAAGCATGGCTATGCTTCTGGGAATCGGCTGTGCTGCCATCTATTTGATGGAATCGCAGCACAACGCCGCCGAGTCAAACACGCGCAAGATCCGTGCAGCCGGGCTGCTGGGGATCACACTGCTGTGTGCAGTACTGTCATCAACGCTCAATCTTTGGCACTGGCGCATCAATTTGCCGCAGGCCGATTGGCGCGAATGGCAGAGCTTGGGAAGGCTCTTTTTGTGGTTTAACTGGCCGGCCTGGCCACTGGCACTGTGGACGCTGTGGTGCTGGCGTTACCTGTTGTTTGGGGAACGTTTCGCCAGCCGCCATCTTTGGCTACCTCTTTGGTTTGCGCTGATAGCCAGTGCGGCCACACTGACGACACCAGGCGCAGATCGATCCTTGCTCCTGGGTTTGCCTGCACTGGCGGCATTGGCCGCATTTGCCCTTCCAACTTTGGAGCGCAGCGTGGGCGCTTTGATTGACTGGTTCACGCTGATTTTTTTCAGCGGTTGTGCGCTGGTGATTTGGGTCGTTTGGATTTCACTGCAAACCGGCTTCCCCGCGCAACCTGCGATGAACGTCGCAAGATTAGCACCGGGGTTTGTTCACAACTTCTCGGTCATTCCTTTTTTGATAGCACTGTGTGCAAGTTTTACATGGGCCTGGTTGGTTTTTTGGCGTGCAGGCAGACATCGCGCAGCGCTCTGGAAGAGCGTTGTGCTGCCTGCTGGCGGGGCTGCGCTATGCTGGCTGCTGCTGATGACGCTGTGGTTGCCCTTGCTTGACTTTGCACGCAGCTACGCCCCCATGGTGCAGCAAGCCGCTAAGTTACTGCCGGAGCATCCTGGTTGCGTTTCCACGCTTGAGCTGAGCCGTAGCCAGGTTGCCGCCTTCGAGGTGCATGGACAACTTCAGCTCATGCCCGCTAACTCACCAGCCAAATGTGCTTGGTTGATCGCCAATGGTGAACACCCAAGTACAACAGCCGGTTTTGTACCTGGTAAACCGTGGTTGCAACGCGGCATCGTTAACCATCCGGCAGATCCCGACGAAAAGGTCTATGTCTTCGAGCGCCAAACTCACTGAGAGGCCCTGCGTAGGCGAGAGGCTGGAAAAGTGATGCGGAAACTTGCCCCTTTTCCAAGGGTGCTCTCGATCACCAAATGGGCGCCATGGCGTTGGGCGACATGTTTAACAATGGCCAAACCCAGACCGGTGCCACCGGTTTCACGGGAACGACTGCGATCCACCCGATAAAAACGCTCAGTTAACCGTGGAATATGCTCAGGTGCAATTCCGGGGCCTGTGTCGACCACCTCAAACTCGGCCTGACCATCAGGCAGCTCACGAAAACTGGCACTTATGCGGCCACTCGGCGGTGTGTAACGAATGGCGTTACTCACCAGGTTACCAAGCGCACTATGCAGTTCGGTGGCCACACCAGCGATTTCACCTTGAAATGAACACTCAAAATGCAGGTCATGCACCTGTTGTTCATTGGTATTGACGACAGCGGTTAAAGCGCGGGCATCTTGCTCCACCTGCCGAACCAAGGTTGACACGGGGCTCCAGCTATCCACGCCAGGAGCGGGGCTTCCTTCAAGCCGGGAGAGCATCAACAAATCACTGACCAAGCTTTGCATTCGCAAAGACTGCTGAGACATCAGCGCTAAATAGCTCTCTCGCTCTTGCGCTGACAACTCCAGTGTTTGCAAGGTCTCCACAAAACCGGACAACACGGTCAACGGTGTGCGGATTTCATGAGACACATTGGCTACGAAGTCACGGCGCATCGCCTCGGCTTGCTCAACAGCGGTCACATCCCGCGACAACAGCAAAAGCCGGCCACCACCATAGTGGTAAAGCTGCACCGACAGGCGAACGGGTCGTGTTGCTGTGCTTTCCCGCCCAAACATGAGCAGCTCTTGGTCAAATGTCCGGCCAGCCAGATAAGCGGCAAATGCAGGATCACGCACCAAGTTAACCATGTTTTGCTGCAGATCACGCTGTGCATCCAGACCAAAATGCGCCGCCGCTGTCTGGTTGCACCACTCAATGTGGGACATTTTGTCCAGCAATATCACCCCATTAGGCGAGGCCTGCAGTGCGGACAAGAAATCCTGGAGTCGATTTTCACGTTCTTCAATCGCCCGCTTTTGCGTTCTCAACAGACGCTGGGCACGCTCTAACAGTTCTCCCCACATGCCCCACTTCAGCGGCAATTCAACCGGGCGCTCAGGACTCAGCCAACGCATCGCTTGAGCGGCACGTGTGGTGTCCAACACCATCCAAAGAGCCGCTCCAACCAAGGCGCCCAATAGCGCGCAAACAATCCGGTCTAGACCGTTGACACAAAGAGCCCACCCCAAGCCAGCCCCAAGCAGCTGGATCACAAAAAAAACACTGATTCGCGCAAACATCAATCGGTCTGGGAGACAGCGTTAAGCCACAGGCGAGGCGGCCCCCGTACTCTGACTTTGGGTGGTAATGCGGTAGCCCGCACCGCGCACGGTTTCGATCATCGCTGCAGCGCGCTCTCCGAGCGCCTCACGCAAACGTTTGACATGCACATCGACTGTGCGCTCCTCAATAAACACGTGGTCCCCCCAGACCTGATCGAGCAGTTGAGAGCGACTGTGGACACGCTCCGCATGGGTCATCAGGTAATGAAGTAGTTTGAACTCCGTTGGCCCCAACTTCAATGACTGTTCAGCAAAGGTGACGCGATAGGTTGCGGCATCCAAGCTGAGTTGCCCCATGGTCACCAGCGTGGCTTCTTGCTCTGGGGCGCGTCGGCGCAATACGGCACGAATCCGCGCCAGCAGTTCCCGCGTCGAAAACGGTTTGCTGATGTAATCATCTGCACCGGCATCCAGCCCGGCAACACGATCTGGCTCGTCGCCGCGTGCTGTCAGCATGATGATTGGCACTTCCTTGGTACGAGGGTGGGCGCGCCAGCGCTTGGCCAGCGTCAGGCCCGACTCACCCGGTAGCATCCAATCCAACAAGATCACATCTGGCAACGCGGAATCGAGTTCGGCCTGGGCTGTTGCACTGTCCATGGCCCAAATCGGGCGAAAACCACTGTGCCGCAAATTCACCGAAATCAGCTCGGCGATGGCGGGCTCATCCTCCACAATCAGCACACAGGGTACCCGTCTCATTTCACCACCGACTCAATCTCGTCCATGGCTGCGTGCCGAACGTCAGCGCCTTTAACGATATAGATAATCAGCTCGGCAATGTTCTTGGCGTGGTCCCCAATGCGCTCGATGGCTTTGGCCAAGAACAACAGATCCAGACTTGGCGAGATCATGCGCGGGTCTTCCATCATGTAGGTGATGAGCTTGCGCACGAAGCCGTCAAATTCCTTGTCAATCAGGTCATCTTCCTTGAGGATGGTCAGGCAGCAGAGGTGTCCAGTCGGGCAAAAGCATCCAACGCTTTTCTCAACAGGCCAGACGCCAAGTCAGAGGCCACTCGCAACTCCAGAGAAGGCAGCGAACGTGGTGCACCACTGCTGATGATCGACAACACCATGCGTGCAATTTTTTCCGCCTCATCCCCAACACGCTCTAAATTGGCGGTGGTTTTGGAAATAGCGATCAACAAACGCAAGTCGCGCGCTGTCGGTTGACGTCGCGCAATGATGCTGGAGAGTTCGCGGTCAATTTCAACCTCCATCGCATTCACCTTGGCTTCAGCGGTGACGACCTGCTGGGCGACTTCCACACTGAACTGGGACAAGGCATAAATAGCTTGGCGGATTTGGGACTCCACCAATCCACCAAGCTCCATGACACGGGTAGAAACGGTACCCAGCTCGCTGTCAAATTGGGACGATAAATGTTTTTCAGGCATGAGATTCCTCTGTGATGACTAGCCAAAGCGGCCAGTGATGTAGTCTTCAGTTTCCTGACGGTTTGGCTTGAAAAAGATTTGTTCGGTAGCACCAAACTCAACCAGGTCACCGAGATACATGTACGCTGTGTAATCACTGCAACGTGCAGCCTGCTGCATGTTGTGTGTGACGATGACCACTGTGTAGTCTTGCTTGAGTTCAATGATCAGCTCTTCAACCTTCGCTGTCGAGATCGGATCAAGCGCAGAGCAAGGCTCGTCCAGCAGGATCACTTCGGGTTTGATGGCCACGCCACGGGCAATACACAGACGCTGTTGCTGACCACCTGACAAACTGGATCCGCTCTGCTTGAGCTTATCCTTGACCTCATTCCATAGTGCGGACTTACGCAACGCCCACTCCACACGCTCTTCCATGTCGGTGGGGCTCAGCTTCTCGAACAATTTAACGCCAAAGGCAATGTTGTCGTAGATGGACATTGGAAACGGCGTTGGTTTCTGGAAAACCATTCCAACTTTGGCACGCAGCAGTGCCACGTCCTGTTTGCTGGTTAGCAGGTTCTCACCATCCAGCACCACTTCGCCTTGGGCGCGTTGTTCTGGGTACAACTCGAACATGCGGTTGAACACGCGCAGCAATGTGGATTTACCACAGCCCGACGGGCCGATGAAAGCAGTAACCTTCTTTTCGGGGATGTCCAGATTGATGTTCTTGAGCGCATGGAATTTTCCATAAAAGAAATCCAGGTTCTTCACTGCGATCTTGGCGCGCTGTGTGTTTTCAGTCGTGAGGGGCATAGTTATGAAGTATTTAGGAATGTTTACGGATCTAGCTCTTTTGCCGTGTCATCACACGCGCCAGAATGTTGAGGCTCAGAACCGCCAGGGTGATCAAAAACACGCCAGCCCAAGCCAAGTGCTGCCAGTTTTCATACGGACTCATCGCAAACTTGAAAATGGTCACAGGCAGGCTCGCCATGGGCTCACTCAGGCTTGATGTCCAGAACTGGTTGCTCAAAGCCGTGAACAGCAATGGTGCGGTCTCACCTGCAATCCGTGCCACAGCCAGCAACACACCTGTCACCACGCCCGCACGCGCCGAACGCATGGTGATGCTCAAAATCACCTTCCATTTGGGGGCACCCAGTGCATAGGCCGCCTCGCGCAGACCTGGCGGAACCAGTTGCAGCATGTTCTCGGTGGTACGAATCACCACCGGAATCACGATCAGTGTCAGCGCCATGATGCCGGCATAGGCAGAGAACGACCTAAAGCGCGTCACCACCACGGCATACACAAAAAGGCCAATCACGATCGAGGGCGCTGAAAGCAAAATATCGTTGACAAAACGGGTCACATTGGCCAGCCAGCCTTTGGTGTCAAACTCGGCCAAATAGATACCCGCCATGATGCCGATTGGGGTGCCTACAAAAGTGGCCAGCACAACCATCAGGAACGAGCCATAAATGGCATTCAGTAACCCACCCTCATCGTTGGGTGGTGGCGTCATCTGAGTCAGCGCTGCCACACTCAGTCCGGCAGTACCTAAGCGAACAGTCTCGATCAAGATCCAGAACAACCAAAACAAGCCGAACAGCATCGCCATCATTGACAACACCAATGCGATGTTGTTCACCCGCTTGCGTGCTGCGTAGCGCGTGGCGCGCATTTCATTGAGCTCTTTGGCACGGAGTAAAGCTTCACCAGTGCTCATGACTTCGTCCCTTCACTCTTTTTAAGTTGAGACAGCAACAGTTTTGACAACGAAAGCACCACAAAAGTGATGAAAAACAACACCAACCCCAGATACATCAAGGAAGCCTGATGCAAACCTTCGCCAGCCTCCGCGAATTCATTGGCCAGCGCCGAGGTAATGCTGTTGGCCGCCTGAAACAGGCTCAAAGAGTCCAACTGGTTGAAGTTACCAATGACAAAGGTCACGGCCATGGTCTCACCAATGGCACGTCCTAACCCAAGCATGATGCCCCCTACCACACCAGCCTTGGTATAAGGCAGTACCACCGTGGACACAACCTCCCAAGTGGTGGCACCCAAGCCATAGGCGGATTCCTTAAGCAAGGTTGGCGTCACCTCAAACACATCGCGCATCACTGCAGCGATGAACGGAATGATCATGATCGCCAGAATGATGCCCGCCGACAAGATACCAATCCCCACCGGTGGCCCAGAAAACAGTGCCTCAAAATAGGGAACACCCTTGAACAACTTCTGCAAGGGCTGCTGTACATAGGTGGCCAGAATGGGACCAAACACCAGCAAGCCCCACATGCCGTACACGATGGACGGGATAGCCGCCAGCAGCTCAATCGCGGTACCCAAGGGCCGCTTGAGCCAGGCTGGCGACAGCTCGGTCAAAAACAGGGCGATGCCAAAACTGACTGGCACCGCGATCAGCAACGCAATGAACGAAGTCATCAACGTGCCGTAAATCATCACCAAGCCGCCAAATTCTTCTTTGACGGGATCCCAGGTGGTTGACGCCAAAAATCCCAGTCCGTATTTGCTGATAGCGGGCCAAGCGCTGACCGTCAAGGACAGCAAAATAGCAATCAACAAACCAAGCGTTAACCAAGCCGCCCCTTGGGCCAACCAGCCAAAAAGGCGGTCAGCCAAAGGACCCGAACGTGCAGTCTTGACAGGAGGAAGTCTGTTCATATCAAGCGCGTCAGTTGTTGATGAGGGGATGCTTCCATCCCGCGCAGAAAGTGTAGCTGACACGTGTAGCTCTCCTACTGTCAATTTAACTTGCTCGAGGATTGGCTTACTTCAATGCCACTGGCTTGCCAGAAGCATCCTTGACATTTGCCCAAGACTTCTCGATGGTCGAAATCACTGCATCAGGCAAAGGTACGTAATCCAGGTCGGTAGCCGCTTTGTCGCCGTTTTTGAAGGCCCAGGTGAAGAACTTGAAGGCCTCTGTGGCATTGGCAGGCTTGTCCTGAACGGTATGCATCAGAATGAAGGTCGCAGTGGAGATGGGCCAAGTGCCTTTACCAGGCTGATCAGTAATCAACTGGTAGAAAGACTTGTTCCAGTCAGCACCAGCGGCAGCCGCCTTGAAAGCTTCTTCGCTAGGAGAGACAAACACACCATCCTTGTTTTTCAACTGGGTGTATGTCATCTTGTTTTGCTTGACGTAGGAATACTCGACATAACCAATCGAGTTGGGCAGGCGGTTCACAAACGAAGCCACACCTTCGTTACCCTTGCCACCAGCACCCACGGGCCAGTTCACAGCAGTGCCCTCACCCACCTTGGATTTCCATTCAGCATGGACGCGGCTCAGGTAGTTGGTGAAGTTAAAGGTGGTACCAGAACCATCTGCACGGCGCACCGGTGCGATGTCGGCGTCAGGCAGAGCCAAACCTGGGTTGAGTGCCTTGATGGCAGCGTCATTCCATTTGGTGATCTTGCCGAGATAAATATCACCCAGAACCTGACCGTCCAGCTTCATTTGACCCGGACCAATGCCCTTGATGTTGACCACTGGGACCGTGCCACCGATCACTGTGGGGAACTGAAACTGGCTTTTGGCTTTCAACACGTCATCGGTCAACGGCATGTCAGAGGCACCAAAGTCGACCGTTTTGGCATCGATTTGTTTGATACCTGCGCCAGAGCCGACGGACTGGTAGTTCACCTTAACACCAGTTGCCTTGTTGTAATCAGCTGCCCACTTGGCATACAAGGGCGCGGGAAAACTGGCACCAGCGCCAGTAATTTCTTGCGCACCGGCCGCACCGATGCCAATGAATGCAACAGCGGTGGTTGCCAAAATGGATTTGAACGTAGTCGTCATCATGTAGAACCCTTTCAAGGTTGAAGCCGGAAACACCAAAAATTGTTTGAACCGGGTGTAATTTAAGACACGAATATGTCAACCATGTGACATCCATCATGACACGACTCTCAAATGGTTCGTGTTTTATGTCGCTGTCACACGAACGTCATCAAATTCTTGTGGCAGCTAGGCTACCCTCGAACCGATGCCATGCTCAAAACGCAGGCGCTCAATAAAAGCAGATCGCCAGTGGCAGTCAGCATCAAAAACAAACACCCGAAAGATCCCTCATGCTCGCGATCAAGAAAGCCCGCAAACTCATCGAAACCAATCCAACTGACCCCGCTGCTCAGATCATTGCCAAACTGGTGCTAGCACTCGAAAGCGCATCGACTATCTCGGTGGAACAGCTCTATCAGCTCGATGACAAACGGTTTGAACTGGCACTTGAAATACTTGACGAATGGCGCCTTGACAGACACTACGCCAGCAAACTGCGCTTGCTTGACTCCAGCGCCCAAGCGCAGGAAATTGAGACTGCGCCCGCGGCTCCACAACTGGAACCAGTAGCCTAACTTTTGCGAATCACGGCTTGTGGCAAAAACAGGCTGCCGCAAGCAAGCGATCTCAAAGACCAGCCTGCCTCAGACTGCAGTCAAAGACTGTGATCTGAGGCTTAGTTCCATTCACTCCCGAATAAATAGCTATAAACCCTTTATTTAAAAGGGCTAAAGGCGTTTTTTCTTTATAGATCCTAAGGGGCATTTGTCATCAAAGTGCCTTGGTGTGGACACAAGGTCGTCACGCGGTCGCGCCATCATGACGCATCCAAACTGCGGAGAGCGACATGCAAGCACTGCCCAAGCCCACGATGTTTCCGGCGGAACAGGCGCTCTTTGACACACTTTGGCGCACAGCACATCAAGACAGCCCGACTGCAGACCATGAAGTGCCCCAATCGGTGACACGCGAGTCGGATGACCCTGAGCACAAGCGCTACCGCGCCATCTTCATTTCAGACCTGCACCTGGGCACACCAGGCTGCCAAGCCCAAGCGTTGCTCAGTTTTATCAAGGCCAATGCCAGTGACTATCTGTATCTGGTTGGTGACATAGTGGATGGCTGGCAACTGCGCCGACGCTGGTTCTGGCCCGAGTCGCACAACGATGTTGTGCAAAAGCTCCTGCGTCGTGCCCGCAAAGGTTGTCGCATCATTTACGTGCCAGGCAACCACGACGAATTTGCCCGTGGCTTTTTTGGCCATCAGTTTGGCGGTATTGAGGTCTCAGACGATGCCATTCACATCACCGCCAACGGTCAACGGCTATGGGTCACTCACGGAGACGCCTTTGACGGTGTGATCCAGTGCGTCAAGTGGCTGGCTTACCTGGGTGACAGCCTCTACGAGTTCACCCTCAAACTCAACCGCTACCTCAACCATTGGCGGGCCAAGCTTGGCTTGCCTTACTGGTCTTTGTCGGCCTACCTCAAGCACAAAGTCAAAAAAGCCATGATGTACGTGGCCGATTTCGAGCAAGCTCTTGCACATGAAGCCAAGCGCCGGGGGCACAACGGGGTCGTCTGTGGGCACATCCACCGCGCGGAAATGCGCCAGATAGACGGCATCCTCTATTGCAATGACGGCGACTGGGTGGAAAGCTGCACTGCACTGGTCGAGCATCATGATGGGCGCCTGGAGCTGGTGCGCTGGGCACCAGCCCATGCCAGCCAGAGTCAAACGGATGGTGCAGCACTCTGTCAACCGGTGTAAGCCTCTCGGCAAAGTGTCATACAAGTGACACGAGCGCTTCATAAACTGCGCCCACGCCCATGGCTTGCCTCTTTTGATGAATAACTTACAAAAATCCACCGCTCGTATCGCTTCAATTGCACCACCGATGCCGTTAGAGATCAGCGACTCACAGCATGCGTTCACAACGCCCGTTCTGAGCGCAAACTCGGTGCGGCGTGGCCGCGGAACACTGGCAACCTTGTTGCGACGCAAGCAACTCTACCCCGTCTTTCAACCAATCGCTCAGCTCGAAGATGGCTGCATCTATGCCCATGAAGCGCTGATCAGAGGGCCGGAAGGCTCAGAAACACACAGCCCCGACAAACTTTTGCAAGCTGCAGAACTTGAAAACCTGAACTTTGAATTTGAAAACCAGTGTGTGCTGACCGCCATGGCGCGCTGGGGTGGGTTGCGTGAGTCTGGGCGGCTCTTTCTCAATATCAGCGCAGACGCGCTGGTCCAAGCGCTTGAGCAGTGCGAGTTTGAAGGCCTGATCGCCATGGCCAACAGCCTTGGCATTTCGCCACGTATGCTGGTGCTTGAAATTACAGAATATGAACGGGTTGCTGACATGGACCAACTGGCTGTGGCGGTCCAGCAGATTCGCGCCGCCGGGGTGACGCTGGCATTGGACGACTTTGGCGACGGCCGCTCCAGCTTGCGCCTGTGGTCGCAAATCAAGCCCGAGTTTGTCAAGATTGACAAGTACTTCACCAAAGACATCAGCCATAACGCGGACAAACTTCAAACCATCCAGGCGCTGCAACAAATCGCAGCCATTTTTGGCACCTCATTGATTGCTGAGGGCATAGAAACAGAGGATGATTTGCGCGTCTTACGTGATTTGGGCATCCAGTACGGCCAGGGATTTCTGTTGGGGCGGCCAGCTCACTTGCCGCGTTCCCAAATTGAACCCAAGGCCTGCCTGACCCTCAGAGACCGCACGGTCTCGGTGTTTCCAGAAATGAGGCGGGCACCCAGTGTCGGCTCCATTAGCCGCCTAGCGGTGATCAAGGCACCGACAGTCAGCCCGAAAGCGACCAATGACGAGCTGGCACGTGTTTTCTTCAAAAACCCGAAACTCCACGCGATCGCGGTTGTGGACACCGTCAAACCGGTGGCCATCATCAACCGCACCGCGTTCATGAACGAATACAGCAAGTTGTATTACCGCGAAATATGGGGCCAGAAGTCGTGCATGTCACATGCCAACACCGAACCTCGCGTGATTGAACGGAACCACAGCGTTGATGATCTGGTCGGCATTTTGACCTCCGATGACCAGCGCTATTTGATTGACGGATTCATCGTGACTGACAATGGTCGGTATGAAGGTATGGGCACGGGTGAGCAACTGGTTCGCTCCGTCACGGAAACCCGGATAGAAGCGGCCCGACACGCGAATCCACTGACTTTTTTGCCCGGTAATATTCCAATTTCACAGCACATTGAACGGCTTTTATCCAGTGGTGTGCCGTTTGTGGCTTGCTACGCCGATCTGAACAATTTCAAGCCTTTTAACGACCAGTATGGTTACTGGCGCGGTGATGAAATGATCAGGCTGTTAGCCAGCCTGTGCCAGGCACACTGCGACCCGCGACGCGATTTTGTCGGCCATGTGGGTGGCGACGACTTCATTTTGCTGTACCAAAGCGGCAATTGGCAGACGCAATGCGAAGCCATCATTGCGGAGTTTGCGCAGCAAGCGCGCGCTTTGTTTGATGACGCTGCACGCGAAGCTGGCGGCATCCAGGCGGATGACCGCCACGGCGTACCCAGATTTTTTCCTTTGACGACACTGTCAATTGGTGCAGTTGTCATCCAGCGCGATGAATTCACCAGTGCAGAACAAGTGGCCTCGATAGCAGCCCGCGCGAAACATGATGCAAAGACCAGCGACAAAGGTCTTCAGATTCGGGAGAACGCAGGCCGTTTGTTGGCGGCCGCATAGCGCTTGAATGCCTTGATGCTCTTTCTGTTCACACAAAAGAGCTGCACTGCACCACTCAGGTCAGTGCGAGAGCATGCGTCGGCAATCTGAACTGAGCTGCCACATCCCGCAGGCCTGCGGCTTGGTCCTGGAGGTTTTTAGCTGCAGCGGCTGACTCCTCAACCACTGCAGCGTTTTGCTGGGTGAGGTTGTCGAGTTCGGTCACTGCCTGGGTGATATTGCTCATCGTGCTGCTCTGGGCCACGCTGCCCGCGTGAATATCCCCGATGGCAGAAGAAACATGCTCAACCGATTCAACCAG
>Ga0302214_1000030_pt1 | contig 86026 bp, 74 predicted proteins | sample II_Fen_N1_3_FD_194584 | JGI IMG/M metagenome (GOLD analysis project Ga0302214, IMG submission 194584) | Peat permafrost microbial communities from Stordalen Mire near Abisko, Sweden - II_Fen_N1_3 | ecosystem: Environmental > Terrestrial > Soil > Wetlands > Permafrost | place: Sweden: Abisko... | reverse complement strand
CGCTGTACAGCCTCAATCACCGTCCCCGCAAGTGCCTGGGCTATCGCACGCCCCATGAGGTCTTTTATGGGCTCAAAATGCAGCCCATTAAACTACCTACTGATGCACTTTGTCGTTGAATCCGCGATTGTTTTCCTGCCCGCAACTGCCCCGACGCCTATCGCATGTGAATCATCGCCGTTCACGCCCTGGTTTGTGCCCAGGTGGCATCCGATAGACTATCTGCTCTTCCCATCAGACCCATGCCACTCAACCCGCCCACACCCGCCGTCGCCTCCTTGTGCCCGCTGTGTGGGCAGCCCAACCAGTGCGCCATGGAGGTGCAGCGAGCCACGGGTCAGGAACAAGCGCCTTGCTGGTGCACCCAGGTCAGCTTCAGCCAGCGCTTGCTCGACAGCATCCCCGCAGCGGGGAAACACCTGGCCTGTGTCTGCGCCAGGTGCGCCACCCAAAAACAGGTGTGACGACGCCAGATCAGGCGTGCCTTCACCATCAAGGGGAATGGGCGGTGGCGCTGGACGGGTTTGTCGCCAGAGCGTCGGCACAGCCGTTTGACAGAGGTTGCCTCTGTCCTTGGCAATTACACCGGGCCTGAGTTGCGGGGGGGCTGGGTGTCCCTGGGGGCATCCAGGTCCAGATCAAGGTCCAAATTTTGCACCGGCGCGCTGGCCACCGAGAGATCCAGCGTCAGCGGGCCGCTGACGCCGCGGTATTCCATGGTGCCATGAGAGCGGGCGTCGGTGGGGGCCTCGTCAAATTGCCCGCGCAGGGTCATGGCGAGTTCGGCCATTTCTGCCTGCGTGGTGCTGGACAAGCCCAAGCCGCCGTGCGAGGTCGTTTTCCAGGGTGAGTCCGAGGTGACCTTTTCAGCCACGGCGTGCAGCATCAACAGGTCGCGGAAAGCCGCCAAATCGAACGTCAGTTGCATGGGCGCAGCATCGTTGTGAAAGATGCAGGCCTCCAGGAAAGCGATGGCTTCGATATTGGGCCAGAACCGCGACAGCACGGCCAGCGGCTCGGTGTAGGCCAGCAGATCGCGGCCTTCCAGATTGAAGACCGGAAAATCGGGCACCACTGCGTTGAAGAACTGGTTGAACGCGGCGCGCAACTCGCGAAAGTCGGCCTTCAGTCCTTGCGAGTGGTAGAGCGACAGCAAATCCAGATACACCAGCGGATTGGGCTCGGTGCTCTCCAGAATTTGCTTGCGCAGGATGTTCAAGGCACGATCGGTTTGCCCCAGGGACACAAAAAACTCGGCCTGCTGGCGAATGTCCGAAATGGTTTCCACATTGATGTTGTGGCCCACACCAAACCCGTCAACCGGCACCACAGGCTGCGAATCCGCTGCGGCAGGGACTTGCCCGGGGGTGGCCAGGCTATCCAGGTCAATGTCCAGATCAAAATCGGGCTGTGTCTGGGTGCTCGGCGCCACCGTTGTGGACGGCACCACAGGCGTCGTTACAAACTTGCCAAAATCAGAAGCGGGCGGAGCAGGCTGGGCAGTCGAAGCAGGCTGTATCACCAAGGTCTCTGAAGCATCGTTCTGGGCTTGTTGCCACCAGTCCGCTTTTTGGGTCTTTTTCTGTTTGCGCAGCACCCAGGCCAAAGCCCCAAGCGATAGACCTAACAGGCCCGCCACCAGATAAAACCAGCTCAGGGGCACACGCTCGTCCTCGGCCTGCCGCAGCTTGGTCTGGAACGCCAACAAACTGGCCTGGTTTTGAGCTGCCAGATCCTTGAGGGCTTTGACATCATTTTGCAAGGCCTGAATGCGCAGGGCTTGCTGAACAACTTCGTCACTCGGGGCCGACGCAGGTGCGGAAGCCGGCAAAGCCGCTGGCACAGGAACATCGCCCTGCACCGGCAAAACAGGCTGCGGATCGAGCTTCAGCACCGGCTTGGCAGCCGCCGCCTCAGGCGGTGCGCGTTTGACAGGCGCGCTCGGCTTTTTGACCACCGGTTTGGGTTTGACCGCGCGCGCAGTGGGCACAGCAGCCTTGGCCGGGGCGGAGGCAGCGTCGGCGCTGACTGCGCCTTGCTGCGGCGAAAGGGCGGCAGGAGACGACGTGCGTCCCACAAGACCAGCGGCCGCCGTGTCAGCCTTGGGCAAGTCTGGTGCCGGGAACTCGGACAAGATCACATAGCGGCGCGACGTGGCAGCACCGCAGTTTGAACGCAACACCACCGCCACCATGGGCTCATCCACCAAGGCACTGGTACGGATGCGCACCTGCACCGCTGGCACAGCGCCTGCTGCCACCGTCAAGGAGGAAATTTGGAGCGCATCGGCAAACAGCACCTCCGTGGCCAGGCAGGAGGCTGAAACATCCTCGCCAGAGGCAGGCGTCACCGGGATGGAGACGTCAAGCGGACGACCAATCACCGCGCTGCCACGCAACTCACCCAGTGTGAGCGCATGGCTGGGTACCGCGACACTGGTGAGGGCGGCCATCAAGGCAACAAAATAGCTGACTCTGTGCTTCAAGGCATCTGTTCCATGTGTTGATGATTCGCGCATCGAAAAAGACTCGTTAACCGGCACAATTGCACTTGCTGATCTGACAAAATTGTGCCTAATCGATTACCCTGAAAGCATACTCGCAAGACGCCTTTATTTTCTGCCTTCTTGCCCCTTTCCAAAAGAACTTCGCAGGGAACCGATCTGCCTGGAACCGCTGCACGCCATTTTGTTTGCCAGGGACTCGCTACAAAACCACCCATCATGTGCCAATTACTCGGAATGAACAGCCATTTACCGGCCAGCCTGACGCTGAGCTTCACTGGTTTTGCGCAGCGCGGCGGCTGCACAGACCACCACAGTGATGGCTGGGGCATTGCATTTTTTGAGAGCGACGACTCCGAACCCGGCAAAGGGGTTAGGCATTTTGTCGACAAGCACAGTGCAGTCACATCGCCGATTGCGCAGATGCTCAAGAACTACCCGATCAAAAGTCACAACGTGGTGGCGCATGTGCGCAAGGCCACGGTGGGTCAGGTCACGCTGGAGAACACCCATCCCTTTGTGCGCGAGTTGTGGGGCCGCTACTGGGTGTTTGCCCACAACGGAGACCTCAAGAACTACAACCCCAACCTGCACGGCCATTTCAAACCAGTGGGTAACACCGACAGCGAGCGCGCTTTTTGCTGGCTGATGCAAGAGCTCGACAAATCCCATGCCGATGTGCCCTCGGTGGACGAGTTGACCCGCACCTTGCAAGAACTGGTGCCGCAGATCTCCAAACACGGCACCTTCAACTTTTTGCTCAGCAACGGCCAGGCGCTGTGGGCGCATGCCACCACCAAGCTGTGTTACGTGCTGCGCGGCCACCCGTTCCATGAAGTGCATCTGAAAGACGACGATGTGACCGTGAATCTGGCCAAGCTCAACAGCCCGCAGGATCGGTTGGCCATCATCGTGACCGAGCCTTTGACCACCGATGAGGACTGGACCGCCTTCAAGCCCGGCGAACTCAAGGTGTTTGTGGATGGCACCCTGGCGCATTGCAGCTGCCAGTGCGCCGCACCGCCGCGCCCGGCCCCGATCACCGACCCGTTTGGCCCGGTCCCGGTGGTGCCAGAGGGGCCAGCGCCTCAGTGCAAACGGGCCTGCGCCGCTTCGAGCGCCTGCACAAACATGGCAGCCACGTCAAACCCGGTCTGATCAAAGATCTCCTGGAAACAGGTCGGGCTGGTGACGTTGATCTCGGTCAGGTGCTCACCAATCACGTCCAAGCCGATCAGCAGCAAACCGCGCTCAGCCAGCACCGGGCCAATCGCCTGGGCAATCTCGCGGTCGCGCTCGGTCAAGGGCTGGGCCACGCCCTTGCCACCGGCGGCCAGGTTGCCACGCACCTCGCCCCCTTGCGGGATACGCGCCAAGCTGTAGGGGACCGGCTGACCACCGATCACCAGCACCCGTTTGTCACCCTGGGCAATGGCGGGCAAAAAGGCTTGCACCATCACCGTCTCGGCACCGTCCTTGTTCAGGGTTTCGATGATGGCCCCCAGGTTCAGGCCGTCTTCTTTGACCCGGAAAATGCCCATGCCACCCATGCCGTCCAGCGGTTTGAGGATGATGTCTTTGTGTTCAGCGTGAAAGCGCCGGATGACTTGGGCGTCGCGTGTGACCAGTGTCGGGCCAATGAACTGCGGCCACTCCAGAATCGCCAGTTTTTCCGGGTGGTCACGCAGCGCGCGGGGTTTGTTGAAGACCCGAGCCCCCTCACGCTCAGCCTGCTCCAGCAGGTGGGTGGCGTAGAAAAACTCGCTGTCAAACGGCGGGTCCTTGCGCATCACGATGGCGTCAAAGTCCTTCAAGGCGACGGGCGACGCATCGGCGGCTTGTGGCGCCTCGGTGAACCAGTCCGGACTTTGCCCGGTCAGTCTGATGTGGCGCACGCTGGCGGTCACAGGCGCACCACGCTGCCACAAAATGTCTTTGGGCTCGCAGGCGCTGATGCTGTGGCCGCGTTTTTGGGCCTCGCGCATCATGGCAAAGGTGGTGTCCTTGTAAATCTTGAACGATTCGAGCGGGTCGGCAACAAACAGCAGCTTCATGAAAATATCTCTTTCTGGCGGGGCCACATCGGCCCGTAACTCAAGGTGACGCTGCGCCACGCTGCAAAGGTCAGCGCGGCGGCAGGTCAAAGTGCGATTTTCCCGCCCTTTGCACCAACAGCGCCAGCGCCCCGGCAATCACCCCCCAAAACGCCGAGCCCACACCCGCAATCACCACGCCGCTCAGGGTGACCAAAAAGGTGATGAGTGCGGCCTCGCGGTGGAAGTCGTCGCGCAGCGCCGTCGTCAGCGCTGCGCCAATCGTGCCCAGCAAAGCCAGCCCGGCAATCGCCGCAATCAACTCTTTGGGGAAGGCGGTCAGGGCGCCGGTGATGGCGGTGCCAAAAATGCCGATCACGATGTACAACAGGCCACACGACACCGCTGCGGTGTAGCGTTTGTCCGGGTCCGGGTGGACCTCGCGGCCCATACAAATGGCGGCGGTGATGGCCGCCAGGTTCAGCGCATAACCCCCAAACGGCGCCAGCACCAGCGTGACCAGGCCGGTCAGCGTGATCATGCCCGACACCGGAATGCCGCGCTGGTCGGCCGTGCGGCCATAACCCGCAGCGTTGATCACCGCCACCCCCGGCAGGTTTTGTGAGGCCATGGTCACCACAAACAGCGGCAGCGCCAGGCTGATGACCGCGCCCCAGCTGAACTGCGGCAGGGTGAACACCGGAACCGCCAAGCCAAATTGCACGCTAGCCCCCGTAAATCCTGTGCTTATAGCTACATAGACAATAGCAACCAGCAAAGTCAGAGGCACCGCATAACGGACCAGCCAGCGTTTGCCCACCAGATAGGTCAGCAGCATGATCAACACCAGCGGCAAATTGGTCTGCGCTGCGGTGAAGGCCTGCATGCCAAAGCGCGCCAACACCCCGGCCAGCAAGCCCGAAGCAATCGCCATGGGCAAATGGTTCATGACGCGCTCAAACCAGCCGGTGGCACCCACCAGCGTGATCAGCGCGGCACACACCATGAACGCACCGACCGCCTCCGCCATGCTGAAGCCACCGGCCGCGCCTGCGGTGGCCAGCACCGCTGCGCCGGGGGTACTCCAGGCCACCATCACCGGCTTTTTCAGGATCAGCGAGGGCACCGCGCTGCACAGGCCCATGCCAAGCCCCAGCGCCCACATCCAGGAGCTGATCTGCTCGGGCGTGGCCCCAAACGCCAGCGCGGCCTGGAACACGATGGCCACCGAACTGGTGAAGCCGACCAGCACAGCCACAAAACCAGCGGTGAACGCGGCCGGGGAAAGGTCTTTGAAGAACTGCATGTTGGGCTTTTTTATTGGGGCTTGATTTTCACATTGCTTGCGCAGGTGGTGGCCCCCTGATTTTCAGTCCGCCCAGGCGGCGGCTCACCCCCACTCACACCCCCACTCACACCCCCACTCACACCCCCACTCACACCCCCACTCACACCCCCCGCCCTCTCCCGCCCCGCCGGGCGGAAGAGGGAACTAACCGCCGTATTTGGCCGCGTGCTCAAAGGCAGGACATACACGCCGAAGCGTCTGCCGATGCGGCATGGGAATCCGGAAGTTTCAAAAAATGCAGCAACAATCCCTTTAACTAAAAGGGCTATAGCCATATTTCTTATAAAACGCCTATTGAACCACCGGCCACCCGCCAGGTACGTCGTAACTCAGCGCGTTGGCCAAATACGGCTGTTAGGCTCCCTTTCCGCCACGGCGGGGGTGGAAAGGGCGGGGAGATAGGGGGGACTGCCTCAAATCTCGATCTTCGATCCCAGCTCCACCACCGCATTGCTCGGCAAATTCAGGAAGCCAGCCGCGCCGCTGGCGTTCAGATGCATCTGGGCAAAGAGTTTTTCGCGCCACGGCGCCATGCCGCTGCCCAGCGTCGGGGTGACGGTGTCGCGGCTGAGAAAGTAGCTGGTGGTCATCGGGTCCAGGTCACAGCCCCGGCCTTTGATGCTGTGCAGCGCTTTGGGCAAATCCGGGTCGTTTTTGAAGCCGTAATTGACCGTGACCTGCCAGCAGTCATGCCCAAGCGACTCGGTCGTGACCCGCTTGTTCATGCCAATCCACGGCACCTCCTGGCTCACCACCGTGACAAACAGGTTGGTCTCGTGCAGCACCTTGTTGTGCTTGAGGTTGTGCAGCAGCGCGTTGGGCACGGTTCCGGTGTCTGCGGTCAAAAACACGGCAGTGCCGGGCACACGGGTAGGCGGGCTGACAAACACCGCCTCCAGAAAACTATTGAGGTCAATGGCCTCGGCCTTGAGCTTTTGCTTGAGCAAACGCCGCCCGTCTTTCCAGGTCAGCATGATGGTGTAGACGCCGCCAGCAATCAGCAGCGGGAACCAGCCACCATCGACCAGCTTGAGCATGTTGGACGTGAAAAACGCCAAGTCCACGAGCAAAAACCAGCCGGTGGCGACCACGCACAACACCAGCGGGTAGCGCCAGGCGTAACGAATGACAAAAAACGTCAGCACCGTGGTGATCAGCATGTCCAGCGTGACCGCAATGCCATAGGCTGCGGCCAGGTTGCTGGACGACTTGAACAGCACCACGGCCAGCACAATCATCACAAACAAGCCCCAATTGACAAACGGCATGTAGATTTGCCCGGTGTCCTTGACGCTGGTGTGCAGCACTTGAAAACGCGGCAAATAACCCAGTTGAATGACTTGTTTGGTGACGGAAAACGCGCCGGAAATCAGGGCTTGGGAGGCAATCACCGTGGCCAGCGTGGCCAAGCCCACCAGCGGCAGCAAGGCCCAGTCAGGCGCCATGTTAAAAAATGGATTTTTAACGGACTCGGGCTCGCTCAGCAGCAAAGCGCCTTGACCGAAGTAGTTCAGCGTCAGCGCGGGCATCACCACGGTGAACCAGGCCAGGCGGATCGGCTTTTTGCCAAAGTGGCCCATGTCGGCGTACAGCGCCTCGCCCCCAGTCACACACAACACCACCGCCCCCAGAATGACAAAGGTGGTACCGGGGTTGTGCCAGGCAAATCCCAGCGCGTAATGCGGGCTCAGTGCCCACAGGATTTCAGGGTTGTGCCAGATGTGCGACACACCCAGCACCGCAATGGTGGCAAACCAGACCAGGGTAATCGGTCCAAAAAACTTGCCGATGTCCGCCGTGCCGCGTTTTTGCACAAAAAACAGCGCAAACAAAATCAGCAAAGTCAGCGGAATCACCGCCTTTTTGAAGGTTGGCGACACCACCTCCAGGCCCTCAACCGAAGACAGCACGGAAATGGCCGGGGTGATCACCCCGTCACCGTAAAACAGGCAGGTGCCAAAGATGCCCACATACAGCAACACGCGTCGCAGCTTGGGCTTGTCGATCACAGACTGAGAGGCCAGCGCCAGCATCGCCACCAGACCGCCTTCACCGTTGTTATCAGCGCGCAGCACCAGGGTCACATACTTCAGCGAAATGATGACGGTCAGGGTCCAGAAAAAGATCGACAGGACACCCATCACGTTGCCGGTGGTGAAGGGAACGTGGCCTGCGCCGAACACTTCCTTGACGGCATACAGCACGCTGGTGCCGATGTCGCCATACACCACACCGATGGCGCCCAGGGTGAGCGCTCGTAAAGAGGTTTGAGAACTTGCCAAACAACCACCCGGCTGTCCAAGCGCCGGGCTCCATGTCATGAGAGGGCGCCATTTTGCGTCAGAAAGCCCCCCAAGTGCTGCCGCCCATCGTGCCTAGATTTGATCCAGGACAAGTCCAAGCCCGCACTTGTGGCTTGGAACCAACACCCAGGCTAGTCGTAGACCTCGGCCTCGGGGTCGGTGGCCTCCAGCTCATAACTGGCAGCCAGCATCGCCAGTCGGCCCACCACGCCATACATGTAAAAGCGGTTGGGCAGGCTGGCACCGGGTTTGACGCCTGGCTGAGGCAACTGGGTGCTGTGTTCAAACGCCAGCGGCACATAGTCGGAGCCGGGGGCGTTCAGTGCCTCATCGACACCGCGCCCGGCGTGCACCCGGTAAAAACCACCCACCACATAGCGGTCCATGGTGTAGATCACCGGCTCAGCCACGGCGTCGTTGACGATCTCTTGTGTCATGACGCCCTCTTGCACCATGAAACCATGTGGCAGCAGCGGTGTTGTGCGGTTCTTGACCAGATCGGCCACGCGGTCAGTCAGGGCCTGCATGTCCTTGGCATCACGCACGGTGACGATGCCCAGCTCATGGGTGCCATGGTCGGCCTTGACCACCACAAACGGCTTTTCCTTGATGCCGTATTCCTTGTATTTGCGACGCACCCGGGTCAGCACCAGATCAACCTGGCTGCGCAGGCACTCCAGACCACTTTCCTGCGACAAGTCAATCGACTCGCATTTGTCAAACAGTGGGTTGATCAGCCAAGGATCTACGCCCATCAGCTTGCCCAGGCGCTTGGCCACCTCTTCGTAGGCACGGAAATGGTTGCTTTTGCGCCGGGTTGGCCAGCCTGCATGCAGCGGCGGCAGCAGGTATTGCTCAAAAATTTCTTCAAGAATGCCGGGCACACCCGCGCCCAGATCGTTGTTGAGCAAGATGGTGCAGGGGTCAAAGTCTTTCAGACCCAGGCGTCGGCGGCTGCGAATGACCGGCTCCAGCGTCACCGAGGCACCGCTGGGCAACTCCAGTGTGGTGGTTTTCTTGAGCGCAGGATCAATCGAACCCAGGCGCACATTCAGGCCCGCCATGTTGAAAATGCGGGTGAGTTGGACCAGGTTGTCCAGATAAGCAGCGCTGTGAGGGCCGTTTTTGGGAATGACCAGCAGGTTGCGCGCCTCGGGGCAGATCTTTTCGATCGCGGCCATGGCGGCTTGCACCGCCAACGGCAACATCTCGGGGGTCAGGCTGTCCCAGCCACTGGGAAACAAGCGCGTGCTGACCGGCGAGAGCTTGAAGCCCGCATTGCGGATGTCGACCGAGCTGTAAAACGGCGGGGTGTGCTCCATCCACTCCAGACGGAACCAGCGTTCGATGGCCGGCATGGAGTCCAGCACGCGCTGTTCCAGCTCGTTGATGGGGCCCGTCAGAGCAGTGATGAGATGAGGAACCATGAAAAACCTTGCGAAATAGTGGCTTGAATTCTAGGTTGGGGCGCACCCGCCCCAAACCGCCCGACGTGACAATCTGACCGGCACAAGCTCAGAGCAGCACAGTGCCTGATAGTTCCAGCTCTGGCCACCTGTTGGCTGTGGGCCAGCACACACCGGCCGCGCCAGTCAGCCCCATCAGAGTCATGCGCGCACTTCACCCTGACCCAGCACCACGTACTTGAGCGAGGTCAGGCCCGCGATGCCAACCGGGCCACGGGCATGAAACTTATCGGTGCTGATGCCAATCTCGGCGCCCAGCCCGTACTCGAAGCCGTCGGCAAAACGGGTGCTGGTGTTGACCATGACGCTGGCGGAGTCGACCTCGCGCAAAAACCGTTGGGCATGCACATGGTCACGCGTCAAGATGGCATCGGTATGGTGGCTGCTGTACTGGTTGATGTGGGCAATCGCCTCATCTACCCCGGCCACGATCTTGATGCTGATGATCGGCGCCAGGTACTCTTCATACCAGTCGGATTCGGTGGCAGGCAGCAGTTTAAATGCTTCACCAAGAATAGCAACATCCCCTTTATCTGAAAGGGCTGGAGCACAATTTCCCTTAATATCCTGCAACAGAGCCAGCGCCTGCGGATCGCAGCGCATTTCGACGCCTTTGGCCGCGTAAATGGCGGCGATTTTTGGCAGAAACTCAGCCGCCACACCGCGCGCCACCAGCAGACTCTCGGTCGCGTTGCAAGGGCTGTATTTGTTGGTTTTGGCGTTGTCAGCCACCCGAACGGCCTGGTCGATGTCGCACGGGTCGTCGATGTAAGTGTGGCAGTTGCCGTCAAGATGTTTGATAACCGGCACCTTGGCGTCACGGCTGATGCGCTCGATCAGGCCCTTGCCACCACGCGGAATGATCACGTCCACAAACTGTGGCATGGCGATCAGCTGGCCCACCACCTCGCGGTCGGTGGTTTGCACCAGTTGCACCGCGTTTTCTGGCAAGCCGGATTCAGCCAAAGCCTGCTGTACCAGCCGGGCCAGCGCCTTGTTGGAGTCAATCGCCTCGGAGCCGCCGCGCAGGATGCAGGCGTTGCCGCTTTTGATGCTCAGCGAAGCGGCCTCAATCGTCACATTCGGGCGACTCTCGAAAATCATGCCAAACACGCCAATCGGCACCCGCATCTGGCCGACCCGGATGCCGCTGGGCTGCTCTTTGAGGCCAATGACCTCACCAATCACATCGGCCATGGCAGCAAGTTGCTCGCAGCCTTGCGCACAGGTTTCGATCACCTTGGGGGTGAGTTTGAGCCGGTCCACCATCGGTGCCGCCAGCCCAGCGGCCAGCGCACGCTCGATGTCTTTGGCGTTGTCGATCTGCAGCACAGCCTCGTTGGCGCGCAGCAGTTCGGCGAGCTTTTTAAGCGCTGCATTTTTAGTAGCTGTTGACGCTTTTGCCATCAGGGCAGAGGCTTGTTTTGCCTGTGCACCCAGTGTCAGGGCATAGTCGGAAATATTGATCACGGTCATGGTGGCATTTTGGCACGACGGTGCACCTTCTCCGCAACTAATCCATGGCTTTGTGCAGCTTCAAGAGCTTAAAAACTTGCTTTGAAGGCTATCTGGTTGGATTTTTGGGACAACGATCTGGTCACAATCGTCACATCGGCGCAACACCAGCCGGTTCGCCGCCCGCCGTTTAAACACCTGCACCCCAGGCTGATGACAAAGGCCGACAGCGGTTTGGCTTTTTTCACCCTGCGCATGGCCCCATGAACACACACCCTACACCCACCTCCGTCACTATCCTTGTCAGCGCCTGTTTGCTGGGCCAGCCGGTGCGTTACGACGGCCGCGCCAAGCGCTGCGCCCACCCGCTGCTGCAACGCTGGGTGGATGAGGGGCTCCGCCTTGTGCCGGTGTGCCCCGAGCTGGCGGGTGGCCTGGGCGTGCCGCGTGCGCCAGCCGAAATCGCGCGGGGTGCAGGTGGCCAGCAGGTGTTGACCGGTGCAGCGCAGGTGCTGGACGCCCAGGCGCAAGATGTGTCGGCTGCGTTTGTGACCGGCGCACAGCAAGTGTTGGCACTGGCGCAGCGCCACCAGATTCGCCTGGCGATCCTCAAACAAGGCAGCCCATCGTGCGGCTCGGCTTACATCTACGACGGCAGCTTCTCCGGCCAAAAAGTCCCCAACACAGGCGTCACCACCGCCTTGCTGCAGCAAGCTGGCATCCAGGTGTTTGGCGAGGATCAGTTGGCAGCCGCTGACTTGGTGCTCAGGCGCCTGCAGCGTGATGCACCGCCGACCCGCAACGCCTGAACCACCCGCTGGCTGAGGCGAATTACCTCGCCCGGCTCGCCGCAGTCGGCTTAGCCGCACCTGCCGCGCACAGACCACACACCATCATGGCCAAGCGCGCCAGCGCTTGCCAGGGGGCAGCGGGCCAGTCGGGTTGCTTCAGCCCTTTGACGATGCCATCCACCTGGTGCGCACTGTGCAACAGTTGCGCCAGCGCGGCATCACTCAGGCGCGGCAACACCCGCTCGAACAGGCGCTCTTTGTTGCCCCAGACGCGTTGTTCACGCAGCGCCATCGGCAGCGGGCTGCCCCGGTTGATGGCATCTTTCACACGCTTGAGGGCGCGGATGTCCTCCGCCAGCGTGTAGTGCACCAGTACCTCGGCCTCGCCCTCGGCCTGCAGGCCGTCGAGCATGCGCTGCACCCGAGTCGCCTGCCCGGCCAGCACCGCCTCAGACAACTTGAACACGTCATAACGCGCCACATTCAGCACGGCCGATTCAATCTGCTCGAAGCTCAGTTCACCGGCTGGGTGCAACAGCGCCAGTTTTTGAATCTCCTGGTGCGCGGCCAGCAGGTTGCCTTCGACCCGATCCGCAAAAAACTGCAAGGTGCGCTGACCCTCCTCACCGGCCACCACGCGTTGGCCCTGCGCGGCCAGGCGCTGGGCAATCCATTGCGGCAGCGCACCGCGCTCGACCGGGCTGACTTCCAATGTGATGCCACTCTCCAGCGCCACAAACCAGGCGCTGCTTTTGGTCATCTTGTCGAGCCGGGGCAAGACCACCAGGGTCAGGGTTGAGTCGTTGCCACGCGACTGGTCCACCAGCTGCTGCAGCGCCACGCTGCCGTCTTTGCCAGGTTTGCCGCTCGGGATGCGAATTTCGACAATCTGTTTGTCGGCAAACAGGCTCAGTGAACCGCAGGCGGCCAGCACCTCGCTCCAGTCGAAGTTGGCGCCACTAACGGTGTGGGAGGTGCGCTCGGTGAAGCCTTGTGCCCGGGCCGTGGCCCGGATGGCGTCGAGCGCTTCGGTGATCAGCAGGGGTTCGTCACCATGCAGGGTGTAGAGGCTTTTTAAGCCTTTTTGCAAATGGGTGGATAACTGGGACGGGCTGAGCTGCATGGAACCAGTTTAGCTTGCAGCCAGCGCCAGTTGCCCCAGGCGCGGCGCAGGGGCCTTGGCATCCACCTTGAACAAGGCCACCACCTCCACCAGGCCATTGGCCTGGCTTCTCAAACCGTTGGCCGATGCGGCCATTTGCTCCACCAGGGCCGCGTTTTGCTGGGTGGTCTGGTCCATTTGGTTTATCGCTTCCCCAACCTGGGAGACGCCTTGGCTTTGCTCTGAACTGGCCGCGCTGATGTCACGCACGATGTCGGACACACGCTGAATCGCCGCCACAATCTCTGACATGGTGGCGCCAGCGCGGTCCACCAGTTCGGTGCCGTGTTCAACACGTTGCACACTGGCACCGATCAGATTTTTGATCTCCTTGGCCGCTTCGGCGGAGCGCCCTGCGAGCGACCGGACCTCGGACGCCACCACGGCAAAGCCACGGCCTTGTTCACCGGCCCGCGCTGCCTCCACGGCCGCATTCAGAGCCAGGATATTGGTTTGGAACGCAATGCCGTCGATCACCTGGATGATGTCGGCAATCTGACGCGACGACTGGTTGATGCCTTTCATGGTTTCAACCACCTCGCCCACAACGTCGCCTCCTTTGATGGCCACAGAGGACGCCGTCATTGCCAGCGCATTGGCCTGCCTGGCGTTGTCGGCATTCTGCCGAACGGTGGACTCCAGTGTGTGCATCGACGATGCGGTGACTTGCAGCGCACTGGCCTGGTTTTCGGTTCGGTCGCTCAAGTCCTGGTTGCCTTGGGCAATTTCTGCGCTGGCGTTCGCTACGTTGCCCGAGCCTTCCCGAACCTGTTCAACAATGTCGAGCAGACTGGTTTGCATGCGCTGCAGGGCCTGCAACAGCTGGCCCGTTTCATTGCTGGAGTCAATCGCAATGTCATGCGACAAATCGCCGGCAGCAATTCTGCTGGCGACCTCGATGGCGTCATGCAGCGGCTGGGTGACCGAGCGAATCAGCCAGACCGCCGCGCCCACGGCCAGCAGCACACAGACCAGCAGGGCACCCAGCATGGCGTAGCGGGCGTTGGCGTAAGTTGCACCACTGGCTGCGGTGGCGGCGGTCGCCGCGTCGTGTGTCAGGGTGGCCAGCTGGTTCAAAGAGGTATTGAGGCGTCCAAAAGAGGCGGCGGAGTCACCCTCCAGCAGCTTTCTGGCGGTGAACTTTTCGCGCTTGGTCGACAGGTCCACGATCTGCAGATGGATGGTGGTGTAGTTCTTCCACTCCGCCTCCAGTGCCTGAACATGCTGCTGTTGCTCCGTTCCTGTCAGGCGTTGTTTGTAGGCGGCCATGTCGGTGTTGATGGCGCCCATGCGTTCATTCATGGCCTGCTCGGTCTTGGTCATGCCGTTTTCCTCCTGGTTCATGACGTGCTGGGTCTCGTCAATGCGCAGGTTGGAAAAGTTGATCTTGATGCGATTGACCAGTTCCACATCCGGCAACTGCTGCTCGGCAATGTCCAGCGTCACCGTGTGCATGGTCTTCATCTGCAGCAGAGCGATGCTGACAATGACCACCAAGAGGGCAATCAGCAGCCCAAAGGCCACAGACAGACGCGTCGAAATTTTCAAGTTGTGCAGATTTACCATGTCTCTTATTCCGGATGTCGATGCCAATCAAAGGGGTCATCCACTCTGGGCGCAACGCAGCACTCGAGCGGCTGACTTCACCCATCCATCATAGTGACATTACCCCATGCTCCCGACCCCGTGTCGGCAGCTTTGGTGCAGGCTCTGGGAAATTTGTCTTGAACCCGATGCCTCGTTCACGATAGCCGGTAGGTTTCCAGATGGATGCTGGTTTCGGTGTTGCTGATGCCTTTGAGCAGGCGGATGCGCTCCAACACCTTGGCCAGTTCTTGCAGGCTCTCGGCGCGCAACTCGGCCAGCAAATCCCAGCGGCCATTGGTGTCATGCAGGGTGGCCACGCCGGGTTCCCCCAGCAGTGCAGCGATCACCGCGCGGGTCTGGTTGCCGTCCACCGCGATGCTCATCCAGGCGGTGATCTGGTCGTGTTGCACATCGGGGCGCAGCCGCACGGTGTAGCCCACGATCACACCATCGTCCTCGAGCTTGCGGATGCGGTTGGTCACCGTGCCACGCGACACCTTGAGTTTGAGTGCCAGCGCCGCCACCGACAGCCGGGCATCTTGCCGTAGCAGCGACAGCAGTTGTTGATCTGTTTCATCCATAATGGCAACCAAGTCTGTCAAAACGTCAATTATGTGACGTTTTATGTACAAAGTTGGCGATTGTTATTGTTGGCGTGCGCAGGCAAACTCTCTCGTAACTGTTTCCAGAATTTGGCCACCCCCAAGAGATCGCCCATGACCCGCACACCCACCACATCCACACACCGCACCAACACCTTGTTTCTCAGCCCACACGATGTGGCGAGTCTGGTGGGCCGACTGGGGCTACCCGCCACGCTACAGGGTTTGGCGGCCACCATCCACCAGGACTTTTTGCGCTGGAAGAGTTTTGACAAGGCAGCGCGCGTGGCCAGCCACTCGGTTGATGGCGTGATTGAGCTGATGCCCATTGCCGACGCCAGCCACTACGCCTTCAAATACGTCAACGGTCACCCCAAGAACACGGCCAAAGGGCTGTCCACGGTGATGGCCTTTGGGGTGTTGGCCGATGTGGCCACCGGCACCCCGTTGCTGCTCAGTGAGATGACGCTGACCACCGCCTTGCGCACCGCCGCCACCTCGGCCGTGGCCGCCCGTGCGCTGGCCCGCCCAGACAGCCGGGTCATGGCGCTGATTGGCAACGGCGCCCAAAGTGAGTTCCAGGCGCTGGCGTTTCACCACCTGCTCGACATCGAAGAAATCCGCCTCTACGACATTGACCCCCAAGCCACCGCCAAGCTGGTGGCCAACCTGCAAACCAATCCGGATGCCAGTGGCTTGCGCCTGGTCCGTTGCACCAGCGTGGCCGAGGCGGTTCGGGGTGCCGACATCGTGACCACCATCACCGCCGACAAAACCAACGCCACCATCATCACGGCCGACATGCTGGAACCCGGCATGCACATCAATGGCGTGGGCGGCGACTGCCCGGGCAAGACCGAGATTCACGCTGACGTGTTGCGCGCGGCCAAGGTGTTTGTGGAATTTGAGCCCCAAACCCGCGTGGAAGGTGACTTGCAGCATCTGCCTGACGACTTTGCCGTGACGGAACTGTGGCAAGTGCTGTCCGGCCAGTCCCAGGGGCGCGACAACGCAGCGCAAGTCACGATGTTTGACTCGGTCGGTTTTGCGATGGAAGATTTTTCTGCCCTGCGTTACCTGTATGAACAAGCGCAAGCCCTGCAACTGGGCGACCCTATCGCCCTGATGGCGCGCTTAAGCGACCCCAAAGACCTGTACCAGCTGATCCGTCCCACACCCACCCCTGGTGTGGCCAGCGCCGCCGCAGCGCGCGCTGATGCCGCGCTTACGGTAGCTTTTTGATAGCAGCCAGTCGGCGCTGGATCTGCTGCGCGATGTCCGTTTGCATGTCGCGGTAGAGCATCGAGATTTCGGTTTCCTTGGCCAGTGCGGCTGACTCGTTGTAACTGACGTCGCGCTGCTGCCAGATCTCGTTGTCGGCAATCAACTCGTCACCTTGCGGGGTGTCCAGCCTGAACGTCACGCGCAAGCGCAGCTGCAGGTCGCGCACCTGGCCAGACGAGCTCAAGCCCACCACCGTTTGTTCACGCTGCTCACCGAGCACCTTGAGCACCACCTGGGCTTGCTTCAGCGGCTCATCGGCCTTCAAGACACGCACATTACTGTCAAAAGAACGGCGCAGTTCCTGCACCAGCGCGCTGCCCGGACTGGGCTGAATCGCGATGCTGGTGAACACAAAGTTCTGCCGTCCGCGCAGCTTGAAGCCACACCCCGACAACAGCCCCGCCGCCAGCAACGCGGCACCAAAGCTGCGTCGGGACAACCCGGCGCCTGCCCGGCCCACAGGCTCAGTTGGCGAAGAAGGCGACACCGTCGATCTGAACAAGCCAGGCTTCATGGGAACTCCTTAAACCACCAGATTGACCAGCCGGCCCGGCACCACAATCACCTTTTTGGGCGCGGCACCGTTGGCCAGTTTTTGAAACACCTCGTGGGCGATGGCCGCCTGCTCAATGGCGGCTTTGTCGGCACTGCTGCTGACCACCAATGAACCACGCAGCTTGCCGTTAACCTGCAGCATCAGCTCGATCTCGTCTTTGACCAGGGCGTTGGCGTCCACCTGTGGCCAAGGTGCGTCGAGCAGGTCACCCAAGGCAGCCGCATAACCCAGCTGTGACCACAAGGCGTGGGTGATGTGCGGCGTAGCCGGGTACAGGCAGCGCAGCAAAATGCCAAAACCTTCGATCAGCGCCACCTGGGCACCGGCGCTGTCCAGGGCCTTGAAGTCTTCCAGCGCGTTGATCATTTTCATGGCGCCCGACACCACGGTGTTGTACTGCATGCGCTGGTAGTCGTAGTCCACCTGCTTGAGCACGGTGTGGATCTCCAAGCGCAGGGCTTTGGCTTCTTTGCCAAACTCTATGCCATTTAGGCTTCCAGCCCTTGATTTACCTGCGTCAGAAGCTCCCAAATCAATAGCAGACAACTTGACACCGAAGTTCCAGACCCGGCGCAGAAAGCGGTAACTGCCTTCCACCGCTGCGTCGTTCCACTCCAGCGTGGCCTCGGGCGGTGCGGTGAACATGGTGTACAGGCGCGCGGTGTCGGCACCGTATTTTTCGATCAGGTCCTGCGGGTCGACACCATTGTTCTTGGACTTGGACATGGTGCCCACGCCTTCGTAATCAATCGGCGTGCCGACCGGCAAGTCGTCCACAGCGTTGATCAGCCGGGCGCCAGTGACCTTGCCTGCGGCATCCAACACATGTTCGACGTCGCTCGGCCAGAAATAGTCTTTGCCACCCTTGTCGTTGCGGCGGCTGTAGATGTGGTTGAGTACCATGCCTTGGGTCAGCAGTTTGGTGAAGGGCTCGTCCACCTTGACCAGGCCCAGGTCACGCATCACCTTGGTCCAGAAACGCGCGTACAACAGGTGCAGGATGGCGTGTTCGATACCACCGATGTACTGGTCCATCGGCATCCAGTAATCCGCACCCTCGGCGACCATCTTGTCAGCGTTTTTGGGGTCGCAGTAACGCATGAAGTACCAGGAGCTGTCGACAAAGGTGTCCATGGTGTCGGTTTCGCGTCGCGCCGCTTTGCCACAAATCGGGCAAGTCACGCCAGCATGGAAAGCCTCGCACTTGTTGAGCGGGTTGCCTGAGCCATCCGGCACCAGATCGTCCGGCAGCACCACCGGCAAATCCTTCTCGGGCACTGGCACCGCGCCGTGGTCTTCGCAATGGATGATCGGAATCGGTGTGCCCCAGTAACGTTGGCGGCTCACGCCCCAGTCACGCAGGCGCCAGGTGACTTTTTTCTCGCCCAGGCCTTTGGCGGCCAGCAGTTCAGCCACCTTGTTGACGGCGGCTTTTTGATCCAGCCCGTCGAGTACGCCGGAGTTGACGCTGACACCGTTTTGCTTGTCCGCATACCAGTCTTGCCAGGCCGTGTCATCAAAGGTCTGACCTTTGACAGCCACTACAGGCGCAATCGGGAGCTGGTATTTCAACGCGAACGCAAAATCACGCTCATCATGCGCCGGCACCCCCATCACCGCGCCGTCGCCGTAACTCATCAGCACATAGTTGCCAACCCACACCTCGACCGGTTTGCCGGTGAGCGGATGGGAGACAAACAGTCCAGTCGGTTTGCCTTCTTTTTCCTTGACCGCCATCTCGGCCTCGGTGGTGCCACCTTTTTTGCACTCTTCAATAAAGGCGGCCAACTCCGGGTTGCTGGCTGCAGCATGGCTGGCCAGAGGGTGTTCCGGCGCCACCGCACAAAAGGTCACACCCATGATGGTGTCGGCGCGGGTGGTAAAGACGTACATCTTGCCGTCGCCAATCAGCTTGCCATCAGCCGACTTGATATCGTGGGTGAAGGCAAAACGCACACCTTCACTCTTGCCGATCCAGTTTTCCTGCATCAGCTTGACGCGCTCGGGCCAGCCCGGCATCTTGTCGCCGGTGACGTTGGCCAGCAGCTCGTCGGCGTAGTCGGTGATGGCCAGGTAGTAGCCCGGAATCTCGCGTTTTTCAACCACGGCGCCGGTGCGCCAGCCCTTGCCGTCAATCACCTGCTCGTTGGCCAGCACCGTCATGTCGACCGGGTCCCAGTTGACCACCTGGGTCTTGCGGTAGGCGATGCCTTTTTCCAGCATCTTCAAAAACAGCCACTGGTTCCACTTGTAGTACTCGGGGGTGCAGGTGGCGACCTCACGGCTCCAGTCGATGGCCAGGCCCATGGCCTGCATCTGCTTCTTCATGTAAGCGATGTTCTCAAACGTCCATTTGGCTGGCGGCACGCCGTTTTTGAGTGCGGCGTTTTCAGCGGGCAGACCAAATGCGTCCCAGCCCATGGGCATCAACACGTTGCAGCCCTGCATGCGCAGCTGGCGGGTGAGCATGTCGTTGATGGTGTAGTTGCGCACATGGCCCATGTGCAATTTGCCGCTGGGGTAGGGCAGCATGGAGCAGGCGTAGAACTTTTTCTTGGGCTGGCCGTTGGCGTCAACCGCGTTTTCAGAAACACGGTAGGCGTCGCTGGACTGCCAATGGGCCTGAGCGGCGGGTTCTACGTCAAGGTGCTGGTATTTGTCTTGCATGGCAATCTATCTTGGCGGCGAACATGCCGCTCTGCGGGAAGTGACTGAAAAGAGGTGTCGGTTGCTCACACTGCGCACACGGTGTACGCGAAGAGCTTGGGTCCGATTTTAGGGTTTGCGCGGCGCGCCCCCGGCAGGTGCTGCGACGGGCGATGCGACAGGGGTGGTGGCATTGGCCGGGGTGGCATCTGCGACAAACCCGATGCGGTTCAAGCCGACCTTTTGCGCCGCGCCCATGACTTCCACAATCCGGCCATAGGGCACGGTTTTGTCGGCACGTAACTGCACCTCGGTGTCCGGGTTGGCCTGCTGCGAGATCGCAAACTGGCGGGCCAATTCATCCTGGGACACCGGCCGATCATTCAGGTACGCCTGCCCGGCTGCGTCCACCACCACACGGATGGCCTTGGGCACCTCGCTGGCTTTGGCGGCGTCGGTTTTGGGCAAATCGAGTTTGATGGCGCTGGACAGCAAGGGCGCGGTGATGATGAAGATCACCACCAGCACCAGCATCACATCGATCAGCGGCGTCATGTTGATGTCGCTCATCGGCTGCGAGCCCAAGCTGCGATCCAGGCGGCCAAACGACATGGGCCTCAGTCCTGACTCAGATGGGCGCGCTGGTGTTACCCACCAGTTCACGCAGATCCCGGGCAAAACCTTCCAACTCGGCCTCGATACGCGCCACAGCACGCCCCAGCACGTTGTAGGCCAGCACCGCCGGAATCGCCACCGTCAAACCTGCGGCGGTCATGATCAGCGACTCACCCACCGGGCCGGAAATCTTGTCGATGGTGACTTGCCCAACGGTGGCGATGCCAATCAAGGCATGGTAGATGCCCCAGACCGTGCCCAGCAGACCCACGAAGGGTGCGGTCGCACCCACGGTGGCCAGCAGAACCTGGCCGTGCTGCAGTTTGGTCAAGGCCCGGTGCAAGGCATTGCGCAGCACACGGGTCAACTGGGTGGCCAGGCCACCGGCACCAGCGAGCGTCCGAGTTGCTTCTATTTTTGTAGCTTCAACCATTGGAAAAACAAGGGCTTCACGGTCAAAAGCCTTGATATTGCGAATCGCATCTTCAATGTTGCCGGCTTGCCAAAAGGCGGCGATGCAGCGATCCACATCGCGACTTGCCCGGTGCAGCAGCCAGGCTTTCCAGACAATCACCACCCAACTGCTGACCGACATGAGCAGCAGCAACAGGGCCACACCCCGCGCCAAGGTGTCGCCCTGCCAGAAAAACTGCGCCAGGTTCATTTCAGGTTGAGCACATCAGCCATGTCAAACAGGCCGGAGGTGCGACCAGCCAGGAAGCGCACCGCACGCAAGCTGCCCTGCGCGTAGCTGACGCGGCTGGAGGACTTGTGGCTGATCTCGATGCGCTCGCCGGTACCGGCAAACAACACCGTGTGGTCACCCACAATGTCGCCACCACGGATGGTGGCAAAACCGATGGAGGACGGGTCACGCTCGCCAGTCACGCCTTCGCGGGCATAGACCGCACAGTCTTTGAGGTCGCGTCCAAGTGCATTGGCGATGACTTCACCCATCTTGAGCGCGGTGCCCGAGGGTGCGTCGACCTTGTGGCGATGGTGCGCCTCAATGATTTCAATGTCGTAACCCGTCGACAGCGCCTTGGCTGCCATCTCCAGCAGCTTGAGCGTCACATTGACACCCACGCTCATATTAGGTGCAAAAACAATAGCGATGTCTTTTGCAGCAGCGCTGATTTCAGCCTTTTGAGCATCGGTAAAGCCGGTGGTACCAATGACCAAATTCACGCCCAGCTCGCGGCACACCGCCAAATGGGCCAGCGTGCCTTCAGGCCGGGTGAAATCGATCAGGACATCGCTGTTGCTCAGGCCGGTGGATAACTCTGAGGTGATGCTGATGCCGCTGCTTTGGCCCAAAAACGCAGCGGGATCCAGGCCAATGGCCGGAGACCCCGGCACATCAAGTGCGCCGCTGAGCTGGCAATCATCGGCTTGGGATACGGCTTCGACCAGCATACGGCCCATGCGGCCACTGGCACCGGCCACGCAAATACGGTGGAGATGTAACTCGCTCATAGGACCTCTTTAAGGCGCGGTCGATTCAAGTGGCGGATAGCTTGCAGGCGGCAATGCAACCGGCTTGGCGGGTTCAATGGATGTGGCCTTCGGGGCTGGGGCGCTGGCCTTCAGGCTATCTGGCGACATCTCCAGCACCGGCACAGGGCCCGATTTACGTCCCGAGTCCAAAGAGGCAACAAACTCAGCCTCGGAAGGCAACGCGTCAGCCTCAACGCGAGCGACCAAGTCATCCTTGAAATAAACCGTCACCTTGCGGGCCTGGGGTTCAACACCCTGGCGCTTGAAGGTAAAGACATAGTCCCAACGGTCAGCGTGAAAAATGTCGGTCAGTAACGGGGTTCCGAGGATATTCTTGACTTGGCTGCGCGGCATGCCTTCTTTGAGGGCCGCCAACTGCTCGCTAGACACAAAATTGCCCTGGACAATGTCGATCTTGTAGGGTTTGACGATACTCGCCACGCGGTTGCTGGCGCTATTCACCGTGCTGCATCCGGATAGCATCACGCCTACGGCCCCAAGTGCACCCAAGAAGACACAACGAACAATGGAATCAAACATAGGAAAGGCCGCGACGATATGATGCTTGCATTGTACTGGCAGCGTTTTAAGCCACTTGGCGCTGCCCCCATACACCTTCACGCGACATTGGAACATCTGTATGAGCAAGATTGACGAACTCAAAAGCACTGGCCTGAAGGCGACTCTGCCACGGCTGAAAATCCTCGAAATCTTTCAAAAAGGCACCCGTCGGCACATGACAGCGGAAGATGTTTTCAGGGTGTTGCTGGAAGAACAATCGGATGTGGGCTTGGCCACGGTGTACCGCGTGCTATCGCAGTTTGAGCAGGCTGAGATCCTGACGCGCAGCCATTTCGAGAGTGGCAAAGCGGTATATGAACTCAACGAGGGCCATCACCATGACCATCTGGTGTGTCTGGACTGTGGTCGCGTGGAAGAGTTTTTTGACGCCCAGATTGAGCAACGTCAAAATGCCGTTGCCAAGGAGAAGGGCTTTGAGATTGCTGACCACGCGCTGAGCCTGTACGCGCACTGCAACCGTGGCAGCGCCTGCGAACACCGCAGCAAAACCCGCTAGGACGCTTCTTCCATCGCCTTGCGGTGGCGCTCCACAAATTCTTTGTAGGTATCGACGCCACGAATCTGCAAAATGGTGTTGCGCACCGCTGCTTCCACCAGCACCGCAATGTTGCGCCCGGCCACCACCTGGATCACAACCTTGCGCACGGGTACATCCAGCACATCTTGCGTCAGGGGCTCATAAGGGATGCGCTCGTAGTCGCGTTCCATGGTCTCACGGCGCACCAAATGGACGATCAGTTGGAGGCGCTTTTTACGCCGCACCGCGGTTTCACCAAAGATGCAGCGAATGTCGAGCAGACCAATGCCCCGCACTTCCAACAAATTGAGCAGCAATTCAGGGCAGCGCCCTTCAATGGTGTCCTGGTTGATGCGGTACAGATCCACCGCATCGTCCGCCACCAGGCCGTTACCACGCGAAATCAGCTCCAGGCCCAATTCACTTTTACCCAAGCCGGATTCGCCAGTGATCATCACGCCAAGGCCGAGAATGTCCATGAACACACCATGCATGGTGCAGCGGTCGGCAAAGTGTTTGGACAGGTAAGCGCGCAGCACATCAATCACAAAAGCCGACGAACCCTGAGTGGAGAACATCGGTATTTGGGCGCGCTCACACATCGACATCAGCGCCTCGGGCGCAACCTGCCCATCCGCCAGAATCAAAACTGGCGGCTCCAGGGTGACGATGCGTGCAATACGTCGCAAGCAGTCTTCTGGTGTGGCATCCGTCAGATAGGCAACCTCTCGTTCGCCCAGAATCTGCACACGGTAAGGATGGATGTAGTTGAGGTAGCCCACCAAGTCTGCGCCAGACCGGGCTGCACGAACCGCCAACTCATCAAAGCGTCGCTCGGACGCACCCAGACCAGCAACCCACTCCCAGCGCAAACTGCCACGAAATGCCTCAAAGAGGACATCAGCGCTGATAACGGTGGGTTTCAAGGCGACAGCTTAGTTTGACTGGACGGACTGCCAGCCGGTGATGAGCGCATGCAGATCTGCCACGGTCGGACTGCGCATGAGTTTTTCACGCAAATCAGCGTCACTGAGCATTTCGGCGATTTCAGACAGGATTTCCAAATGTTTCTGGGTGGCCGCCTCGGGCACCAGCAAAAAGATCATCAGGCCCACGGCCAATTCGTCCGGTGCTTCAAAACCGATCGGCCGCGCCAACTGGAACACTGCAGCCATTGGCGATTTCAGACCCTTGATGCGGCCATGGGGAATGGCCACACCATGGCCAAGCCCGGTAGAGCCCAAGCGCTCGCGGGAGAACAGGCTGTCAGTGACCAAGGCACGGCTCAAGCCATGCAGGTTCTCAAACAGCAGGCCTGCTTCTTCAAAAGCTCTTTTCTTGCTGGATATGTCCACCTGAACAAGCACATGTTCAGTCGTGAGGATAGACGCGAGTCGGTTCATGATTGGCCCAAATTATGCGCCCGGAAAAATTGGGCGCAAAAAAAGCCGCACGCACCAGCGGGCGGCTTGCCAGAGTTTAAATTACATCAGGCGTTTGGCGGCATCGTGATGGTGGGATTGCAGACGGTCTTTGTGGCGCACCACTTGCCGGTCAAGTTTGTCAACCAGTTCGTCCACCGCTGCATACAGATCCGAGTGCGCACTTTCAGCGAACAATTCGATGCCTTTGATGTGAATGTTGCACTCTGCTTTCTGTCGCCGCTCCTTTTCTTTGAGGTTTTCCAGCGTCAGGAGAACTTTGACATCCACAACCTGGTCGAAATGGCGTTTGATCCGATCGAGCTTGCTGGTGACATAAGACCGTAACGCGGGAGTGACTTCCAGGTGGTGTCCACTGATTGTCAAATTCATAAGGAGTCTCCTACAGCTTGGTTGAGAGAGCCGCCGGCACCTTGCCTGCGGCGGGGGGAACAAATTTGAATTCTTGATGACACTATGCCCGCCAGTTCGACTTCTCGCAACTATTTCCATGCTGCACTGCAACAGCGTCAGGGCTTACCGCAGCGACCTGGGTTGGCGCCTTTCCCGATGCCATAATCCAAAGGTTTTTAACAACCGGACACCCCACTTGGAAACCTACCCTAGTCGGTAGCTTTCGACCCCAAAACACGCATCAGGGGTTGGAAGCCAACCCAACCCCCACCTTCGATGCTTTGTTTATTTTGGGAGTGAGCGCATGCTCAACATCTTCACCCTTGCCAATGGCCGCCTGTTCCAGGAAGAAATCGAGTCCCTGGAAGAGTTGTCACGCTTTCACCCGATCTGGGTTGACCTGGAATCCCCCACGCCGGAAGAAAAACGCTGGATCAAGCAGTACTACGGTCTGTCAATCCCCGAAGACGCGATGGACGAGGACATCGAGGAGTCGGCCCGCTTTTACAAAGAAGACAACGGCGAGTTGCATATCCGCAGCGACTTTTTGGTCGCTGATGAGGCGGAACCACACACGGTGCGCGTCGCTTTTATCCTGAACACCGATAACGACGAACTCAAAAGCAAAGGCGTGCTGTTCTCAATCCATGACGAAGACGTGCCGGTGTTTCGGCTGCTTCGCATGCGTGCCAGGCGGGCGCCGGGGCTGATTGAAGATGCCAAAGAGGTCTTGCTCAAGCTGTTTGACGCCGACGCCGAATACTCTGCCGACACGCTTGAAGAGATTTACGACGAGCTGGAAAAAGTCAGTCAGAAAGTGCTCTCGGGCGACCTCACCGACGCACTGGCCGGCGAGGTGCTGGGCGCCATTGCCCGTCACGAAGACATGAGCGGGCGCATTCGTCGCAATGTGATGGACACCCGCCGCGCAGTGAGCTTCATGGTGCGCAGCAAAATGCTCAACGGCGAGCAGTTTGAAGAGGCGCGCCAGATTCTGCGCGACATGGATTCGCTGGACTCGCACACCGCGTTCTTGTTTGACAAGATCAACTTCTTGATGGACGCCACGGTGGGTTTCATCAACATCAACCAAAACAAGATCATCAAGATCTTCTCGGTGGCCAGCGTGGCGTTGCTGCCCCCCACCCTGATCGCCAGTATCTATGGCATGAACTTCAAGTACATGCCCGAACTGGATTGGAGCGTAGGCTACCCGTATGCGCTGGCGCTGATGGTGGCCAGCGCGCTGGGGCCCATGTGGTATTTCAGAAGGCGCGGCTGGCTTAAATAAAATTGGCCCCTAGCCCTTATGGAATAAGGGCTAGCAGCTATTATTTTGGAAGCTTTTGCATGAACTGCGAGACGATCGCCAGGGCGTAGGGGCTGGCGACCTGTTGCACAAAGGCCGAGAAATCCATGTGGGCGTCAGCATCTGCCCGGTCAGAGATGGTGCGCACCGCCGCAAACGGAATGCCATAGTCAAAACACACCTGCGCCACCGCTGCGCCTTCCATCTCGACCGCCAACGGCTGGTGGCCTGCAAATTGCAGACCCGCGCGGATCGCGTCAACGGCAGCAGGGTTGCAGACAAACTGGTCACCACTGGCAATCAGGCCACGATGCACGCCAGGTTCTGTCAGCAAGATTTTTCGATGAAAATGGTCTCCAACCCCTACCAAACCTGCATTGACCGCTTCTAATAAGAGAGCAGACAGGGCAGCATCGCAGTCCAGTGTGGCGCGGCCATAGAGCGGAATCTCGTAGCGCGGAAACAGCGGGCCGGAATCCATGTCATGCTGGATGAAAGCGTTTGCGACCACCACGTCGCCCACTTTGACGCCATCCCCGATGCCACCCGCGACGCCGGTAAACAACACCCGCTCGGCACCAAATGCCTCAATCAGCGTGGCCGTGGTGCTGGCCGCTGCCACCTTGCCGACCTTGGAGAGCACCAGCACCACCTTGTGCCCAGCCCACTGACCACACCAGAAGGTGCGCCCGGCCCGCACATGTTTGGTGGGGTGTTGCAGTTGATCGAGAAGTCCTTTTTGTTCGTCCAGCAGGGCACTGACGATGGCAAGTGTTGTCAACGGGAAATCCTCTAGGTGCCGCGCAATTCGCGCCGCAGGATTTTACCTACCGGGGTTTTGGGCAAATCGGTGCGAAAAACCACCACCTTGGGGTGTTTGTAGCCTGTCATGTTCTCTTTGCAGAAGGCGCGCACCTGGGCTTCGGTGAGGTCGGGGTCTTTTTTGACAATAACCAGCTTGACGGCCTCGCCCGATTTGTCATCGGGCACACCGACGCAGGCGCACTCCAGCACGCCCGGCATCAGCGCCACCACGTCTTCGACCTCGTTGGGGTAGACGTTGAAGCCGCTGACCAAAATCATGTCTTTTTTGCGGTCCACAATTTTGAAGTAACCACGCGCGTCCATGACACCGATGTCACCCGACTTGAAATACCCGTCCGGGGTCATGACCTGCGCGGTCTCTTCGGGGCGTTGCCAGTAGCCGGCCATCACCTGCGGGCCTTTGATCGCGATCTCGCCGGGTTGCCCCGCAACCACCTCGCTGCCGTTGTCGTCGAGCAATTTGAGCCAGGTGCTGGGCACGGGCAAACCAATCGCTCCTGAATACTCGGTCACATTGACCGGGTTGCAGGTGACGATGGGAGAGGTTTCGCTCAGCCCGTAACCTTCACAAATAGCGCAGCCGGTTTTGTCGAACCAGCGCTTGGCGACCGCACTCTGCACCGCCGTGCCGCCACCGGCGCTCACCACCAGGTGCGTCCAATCGACCTTGTGAAAGTCCGGGTGGTTGGCCAAACCGTTGAACAAGGTGTTGACCGCCGGGAACACATGCACCTTGTGTTTGGCCAACTCAGCCAACACCGCGGGGAAGTCGCGTGGGTTGGGAATCAGGATGAGTTTGCCGCCCCGGCGCAGAGAAAACATCAGGCCCACAGTGAAGGCGAAGATGTGATAGAGCGGCAGTGCACAAACCGAATTGATCTGTTCGCCCGGCGCGATCCGGCTCAGTGCGGGCTGAAAACAGGCGTCGGCCTGCAACACATTGGCAACCAAGTTGCGATGTAACAACACGGCCCCTTTGGAAATGCCGGTGGTGCCGCCGGTGTACTGCAAGACCGCCACATCATCGGCCTTGACCGTGACTTTTTGCAAGCTGAGCCCGCTGGCCTGTGCCATGGCAGCGTTGAAACGCACCGCGTGGGGTAAGTTGTAGGGCGGCACCATCTTCTTGACGTTGCGCACCACATAGTTCACCAAGGTGCCCTTGAGCAGGCCCAATTGGTCCCCCATGGCGCACAGCACCACATGTTTGACCGGCGTGTGCGCCACACATTTTTCCAACGTGGCGGCGAAGTTCTCCAAAATGACAATGACCTTGGCACCCGAATCCTTGAGTTGGTGCTCCAGTTCACGCGGGGTGTACAGCGGGTTGACATTCACCAGTGTGAACCCGGCGCGCAAAATGGCCACCACCACAGCCGGGTATTGCAAAACATTGGGCATCATGACGGCGACCCGGTCACCGCGTACCAACCCCAAGCTTTGCAGATAGGCGCCAAAGGTCTGGCTGAGCGCATCCACCTGGGTATAAGTCAGCTCCTTGCCTAGGAAGCTGTAGGCGCTTAGGTTGGCGTATTTGGCAAAGCTCTCCTCCAGTAGTTCGACCAATGAGCTGTAGCGAGCCGGATCAATGTCTGCAGGCACACCTGGGGGATAGCTTTGAAGCCAGATGCGGTCGGTCATGAAAATGTCTCCGGAGTTTTGAAGCAATCGAGGATTCTCACCTGCCTGACAGCCTCTATCAGCTGTGTTTTCCCTAATCAAACAAAAGCCCCCAAATCCGGGCCAATGTACCCAGGTTTGGAGGCTAGATCACAGACGCCAGCCCTTGCAGAAGGGCTGTACTGTCGCCAGATCAGGCTTTGAGCGCGGTCAGCACCTCGTCCAGCATCTTCTTGGCATCGCCAAACAACATGCGGTTGTTGTCTTTGTAGAACAACGGGTTGTCCACGCCCGCGTAGCCGGAGGCCATGCTGCGCTTCATGACGATGGAGGTCTTCGCCTTCCAGACTTCAAGCACCGGCATACCGGCAATTGGGCTGCTCGGGTCGTCCTGGGCGCTGGGGTTGACGATGTCATTGGCACCAATCACCATGGTCACATCGGTGTCGGGGAAGTCCTCGTTGAGTTCGTCCATCTCGAACACGATGTCATACGGCACCTTGGCTTCGGCCAGCAGCACGTTCATGTGACCTGGCATACGCCCGGCCACAGGGTGAATACCAAAACGCACCTTGACACCTTTTTCCCGCAACAGCTTGGTGATTTCAAACACCGTGTGCTGGGCCTGCGCCACAGCCATGCCATAACCGGGCACGATGATCACGGACTTGGCGTCGCGCAGCAGTTCAGCGGTTTCCAGCGCCGTTACTGGCGTCACTTCGCCAGCGGGTTGCACCGCACCGGAACCCGCAGCGGGTTTAGGTGTGCTGGTGGTACCAAAACCGCCAGCGATCACACTGATAAAACTGCGGTTCATGGCGTTACACATGATGTACGACAGAATCGCACCGCTGGAGCCCACCAAGGCGCCCACCACAATCAACAGGTCGTTGGACAGCATGAAGCCGGTGGCTGCAGCCGCCCAGCCGGAGTAGCTGTTGAGCATCGACACCACCACTGGCATGTCGGCACCGCCAATGGCCATCACCATATGCACACCAAACAGCAGCGCAACAACCGTCATCACGATCACCGGCATCATGCCCGACTGCACGTCATGGGCTTGCATGAACACGCCACCGAAATAAATCGTCACCAACAAACCGGCCAGATTGAGCCAATGACGCCCAGGCAACAAGACCGGGCTGCCGCTGACACGACCAGACAGTTTGCCAAAGGCAATCACGGAACCGGCAAAGGTGACGGCACCGATGAAGATACCGATGTAGATTTCCAGCTCATGGATGGTTTTTGCCGCGCCACTGAATGAAGCGCTGGCTGCTGGGTCGATGAACGTGGAAAAGCCCACCAGCATCGCCGCCAACCCCACCATGCTGTGCATCAACGCCACCAGTTCGGGCATTTGCGTCATCTGCACCGTGCGCGCGGCATACAAACCGATACCACCGCCAACCACCATGGCACCGATGATCCACGGCAGACCCGCCGCAGTCACTTGTGGGCCAAACACCGTTGCCAACACGGCCAGCGTCATGCCGACCATGCCGTAGAGGTTGCCACGCAGGGCAGTGATCTGGTTAGACAGACCGCCCAAACTCAGAATAAAAAGGATGGTTGCGCCAATATAAGCAACCGTTGCCAAACTTGAAGACATCTATGGCCCCTTCTTACTTGCGGAACATCGCCAGCATGCGCTGGGTCACGGCAAAACCGCCGAACATATTGATCGCGGTGAGCACAATGCCCGCCGCGGCTACCCAGGTGATCAGGCTGTCAGGCCGATCCACTGCACCCGAAATCGGAGAAATCTGCACCAATGCGCCGATGGCGATGATGCTGGAGATCGCGTTGGTCACACTCATCAACGGGGTGTGCAGGGCGGGCTTCACGTTCCAAACCACCATGTAGCCAACAAAACACGCCAGCACAAACACGGTGAAGTGCGACATGAACTCCTTGGGTGCATTCGCACCAATCAGCCAGAACAAGACCGCTGCCACACCAAACAGAATGGCCAGCTTGTTGCCCGCCATGGGGGCACTGGCTTCACCATGCCCATGGGCTTTTTTGGCCGCAGGCGCAGCAGCAGGTTTGGCCGCAGCCACGGGCGCTGCAGCTTGTTTGGGCGCTGGTGCAGGCCAAGTGATCGCACCGTCTTTGGTGACGGTCAAGCCACGGATGGCATCGTCTTCCATATTGACGTTGAACACACCGTCCTTGGCCTTACACAGCTCTTCCGACAAACGGAACAAGTTGGTGGCGTACAACGTGGAGGACTGCGTCGACAAGCGAGAGACCAAGTCGGTATAACCCACGATGGTCACACCGTGCTTGACCACGGCTTGACCCGGCTCGGTGAGTTCGCAGTTACCGCCCTGTTCGGCGGCCATATCAACAATGACGCTGCCTGGCTTCATGCTGCGCACCATCTCGGCAGTGATCAGCTTGGGCGCGGGTTTGCCGGGGATCAGCGCGGTGGTGATGATGATGTCCACCTCTTTGGCTTGCTTGGCGTACATCTCGCGCTGCGCTTTTTGGAAGCCCTCGCTCATGACCTTGGCGTAACCGCCGCCGCCTGAGCCTTCTTCCTCGTAGTCCACCTTGACGAATTCACCGCCAAGCGACACCACTTGGTCAGCCACTTCGGCACGGGTGTCATTGGCACGCACAATCGCGCCCAAACCAGCGGCGGTACCAATCGCAGCCAATCCGGCCACGCCTGCACCGGCGATGAAGACCTTGGCAGGCGGCACCTTGCCCGCAGCCGTGATCTGGCCGTTGAAGAAGCGGCCAAAGGCATTGGCAGCCTCAATGACGGCACGGTAACCAGAAACACCTGCCTGAGACGTCAGCGCATCCATCTTTTGGGCCCGGCTCAGCGTGCGCGGCAGCGCGTCGATGGCCAGCACCGTCGCCTTTTTGGCGGTGAGCAATTGCATCAACTCCGGATTCTGGGCAGGCCAGATGAAGCTGATCAAGGTGCCGCCTTCGCGCATCAGGGCAACTTCATCAGGCGTCGGCGGACGCACCTTGAACACGATGTCAGAGCTTGCCCACAACTGTGCAGCATCCGCCACGATGGTCGCGCCAGCGGCTTGGTAATCCTCGTCGCTGACCTTGGCAGCCACACCAGCGCCCGACTGGACGGCCACGGAAAAGCCCAGCTTGATCAGCTTGACCACCACATCAGGCACGGTAGCGACCCGTTTTTCACCCGGGAAAATCTCGCAGGGCACACCGATACGCTGCGCCAACCTCGCAGATGTAGGTGAACCTGACTCCACGGACTGACCCGGCTGGGCAGCGGTGGCAATATCAGCTTGCATGGGAAAACTCCTTATATTCTTGCGAAAAAGCAAACCCAAAACACGCATTTTGGGCTAACCGCTGAGCTTACAACAGTTTCACCGAAGACCTCAGGCCGATGCGAGGAACCCATTCAGACCGGCTGACCACTGCGCTGGCCACACGCATGCGGGGATAATTCGGGTATGACCGAAAGATGGAAACCCAGCGCCACCGTGGCGGCAATCATTGAAAAAGACGGCAAATTTCTGCTGGTTGAGGAACATACACCCGAAGGCTTACAGCTGAACAACCCGGCCGGGCATCTGGACGAAGGTGAGTCATTGGTGCAGGGTTGCCAGCGCGAAACGCTGGAAGAAACCATGCACCTCTTCACCCCAACGCAACTGGTGGGAGTCTACATGTCTCGGTTTCAGCGTGCAGCCAGTGGTGCGCAAGGGTCACAAGATGTGACCTACCTGCGCTTTGCCTTCGCCGGAACGCTGGGCGCACTGCAAGCTGGGCGACGGCTCGATACCGGCATTGTGCGCACGCTGTGGCTCTCGCCCGACGAGGTTCGCGCCAGCGCCGCCCGCCACCGCAGCCCACTGGTGCTGCAATGCATGGAAGACTATATAAAGGGTCAGCGCTTCCCGCTGGACCTGATCCACACCGATGCCAGCGTCAGCGCATTAACCCATCTGAGCACCACATCATGAGCGCCGAACGCCAACGTGTGGTGGTGGGCCTGAGCGGCGGCGTGGACTCCGCCGTGACCGCCTGGCTGCTCAAACAGCAAGGCCATGAGGTGCTGGGCATCTTCATGAAAAACTGGGAAGACGACGACGACACCGGCTACTGTTCGTCCAACGAGGACTTTGTCGATGCCGCTGCGGTAGCCGACGTGATTGGCATCGAGATCGAACACGTCAACTTTGCCGCCGACTACCGCGACCGGGTGTTTGCCGACTTTTTGCGGGAATACAGCGCGGGCCGCACCCCCAACCCCGACATCCTGTGCAACGCCGAGATCAAGTTCAAGGCGTTTCTGGACCATGCGATGCGCCTGGGCGCCGACAAAATTGCCACCGGCCACTACGCGCGGGTGCGGCAGAACCCGACCAGCGGCTTACACGAGTTGCTCAAGGGGCTCGACCCGGCCAAAGACCAAAGTTACTTCTTGCACCGCCTGACCCAGGCCCAGCTGTCCAAAACGCTATTTCCGGTGGGCGAACTGCTCAAAACCGAGGTGCGGCGCATCGCGTTGGAGATTGGCTTGCCCAATGCCAAAAAGAAAGACTCCACCGGCATCTGTTTTATTGGCGAGCGGCCGTTCCGGGACTTTTTGAACCGCTACATCGCCAAAGAACCCGGCCCGATCAAGAACGACAAGGGCCAGACCATCGGTCAGCATGTGGGCCTGAGTTTTTACACCCTGGGCCAGCGCCAGGGCCTGGGCATTGGTGGCCTCAAAGCCAAGGGAGCCCAGCGCGGTGGCGGGGATCACGCTCCTTGGTTTGTAGCACGCAAAGATGTGGCGGCCAACACGCTGTGGGTGGTGCAGGGCCATGATCACCCCTGGCTGCAGTCGAAAACGCTGCAAGCCGGACAAGCCAGCTGGGTGGCAGGCCAAGCACCGCTGCCGCAGGCGCTCGCTGCCAAGACGCGCTACCGGCAAGCGGATGCGGCGTGTGAACTGAGCGATGTGTCGGACGAGCAGTTCGCGCTGTCCTTCAGCCAGGCGCAGTGGGCGGTGACGCCGGGCCAGTCGGCGGTGCTGTACGACGGTGAGGTGTGCCTGGGTGGCGGCATCATCGACCACGCCAAGGCGCCCTAAAAAATTCTTTTTTGATAGCTACAAGCCCTTTATTTATAAGGGCTAGAAGGATTTTTTATAAAGAACTAGCCAATTTTGGCCAACAGGCCTTCCATGTCCTTGAGCAAACTCTCCATGGCCGGGGTGTGCATTTGCTCAGCTGGCAGGTTCTGCTGCAGCTCCTGCGCCATGTAACACATGGTCATGCGCAGGTAAGTGCTGTCAAGCGCCTTGCGAACGGCGGACAGCTGCTGGCTGATTTTCAGGCAGCTCTCGCCTTCTTCCACCATACGTTGCACGCCGCGGATTTGCCCTTCGGCGCGGCGCAACCGGTTGATCACATCGGTGCGCGCCGTCTCGTTTGTTAATACTGTCATGAAAACTTTCCTATTCGGCCAAGGTGGACCCACCCTTCGTGGCAAGGTGCACTCAGTCTAGCGCCCCGTCTCTGACGGCACGCCGAGCTTCTGTAACAAGATGCCCAGCGGACAAAAGTTGGTGAAGCCATACTGAAACAAATTGGCGCCCACAAAGGCGGTGAAGGCCAATGCCCATGGGCTGACAAACAGTGGGCTACCCTGCACCCCCAAAGCCAGCGACACCATCACAAACAATCCCGCAAATACCAAGATATAGCGTTGCACCGTCATCTCAACTCTCCTTGAAAAAATCAGGCGCCAGGCGATGGTGTCGCCTTTGAAACAGCGCGTAATACAGGACAGGTATCACCACCAGGGTCAACACGGTGGACACCAGAATGCCAAAAATGAGGGAGATGGCCAGCCCATTGAAGATCGGGTCATCCAGAATAAAAAAGGCGCCGATCATGGCGGCCAGCCCGGTGAGTGCAATCGGCTGGGCGCGCACTGCCGCCGAGGCCACCACCGCGTCCTTGAACGCAATGCCTTGGGCCAACTGCAGCTCGATGAAGTCCACCAGCAGGATCGAGTTGCGCACAATGATGCCGGCCAGCGCAATCATGCCAATCATGGAGGTGGCGGTGAACTGCGCACCCAGCAAGGCATGGCCCGGCAAAACGCCAATGAGGGTCAGCGGAATCGGCGCCATGATCACCAGCGGCGTCAGGTAACTCTTGAACTGCACCACCACCAGCAAGTAGATCAGGATCAGACCGACGCCGTACGCGGTGCCCATGTCGCGGAAGGTCTCGTAGGTGATCTGGGATTCACCGTCCCACTTGATGGCGTATTGCCGGTACGGGTCACTTGGCTGGCTGATCCAGTACTCACCCAACGCACCGGTGCCGGGCAGGGCCGCCGCCTGCAGCTTGTCACGGATCGCAAACAAGCCATACAACGGCGAGTCCAGCTTGCCCGCCATGTCGCCAAACACATAACTGAGGGGCTGTAGGTCTTTGGTGTAGAGCGGCTGGTCAATCACACCGTGTTCCACCTGCACCAGCTCCGACAAGGGCACCAACTGGCCATTGCTGGCCCGCAGGGGCAAAGCCAGCAGCGCAGCCAGGTCCACCTGGTCTTGCAGCGGCAATTGCAGGCGCACCGGCACTGGGTACTTGCTCTGGCCGTCGTGCAGGTAGGCTGCATCCGCCCCGCCTAGCGCCAAAGCGGCGGTCTGGGCCACGGCCGACACCGATATACCCAGCGACTCGGCGCGCTGGCGGCGCACCCGCAGATAGGCACGCGGCGCCTTGACCTGCAGCGAGGTGTCGACCCCCACAATGTCCGGCGTTGCCGCAAACGCTTTGGCTACCCGAGCCGCCAAGGCCTGGCGGCCCACTTCGTCCGGGCCATAGACCTCGGCCACCAGCGGCGACATCACCGGCGGGCCGGGTGGCACTTCCACCACCTGAACCAGGGCGTTGTGACGCTGCCCGATTCTCTCCAGTGCCGGGCGCAGACGTTGGGCAATGGTGTGGCTTTGGTCATCACGGTGGTGTTTGTCCACCAGGTTGACTTGTAAATCGCCGAGTTCGGCGTCGGCGCGCTGGTCATACTGGCGCACCAGCCCATTGAAAGTGATGGGTGAGGCGGTGCCCGCGTAGGCCTGCAGGTTCAACACCTCGGGCTGCTGCGCCAGGTAGGCCCCCAGCTCCTGCAAGGTGGCGGCGGTGTTCTCCAGCGGGGTACCGGCGGGCATCTCGATCAGCACCTGAAACTCACTCTTGTTGTCAAAAGGCAGCATCTTGAGCACCACCCACTGCACCAGCGCCAAACCCACCGACAAGGCCAACGCCACCAAAATGCTGGCCAGCAGCAGCCAGCGTTGGCGCGCGCTGTCGAGAAACGGGGTCAGCACCCGGGCAAAAAAGCGCTGCAGCTTGGTGCTTTTGCCAGAGCTTGGGCTGTGGTTCACATCCGGCCCATGTCCGGACGGGCGCATCAGTGTCAACGCCAACCAGGGGGTGACGGTGAACGCAATGCCCAGCGAGATGGCCATGCCCAGGCTGGCGTTGACCGGGATCGGGCTCATGTACGGGCCCATCAGCCCGCTGACAAAGGCCATCGGTAACAAGGCGGCGATCACCGTCAGCGTCGCCAGAATGGTCGGGCCACCCACCTCGTCCACCGCCTGCGGAATGATCTGGCGCAGTGTGGCCGTGGGCTCCAGCTGCTGGTGGCGGTGGATGTTCTCGACCACCACAATCGCATCGTCGACCAGAATGCCGATCGAGAAAATCAAGGCAAACAGCGACACCCGGTTCAGGGTGAAACCCCAGGCCCAGGAGGCAAACAGGGTGGCGGCCAGGGTCAAAATCACCGCCGCTCCCACAATCACCGCCTCTCGGCGGCCCAAGGCAAAACCCACCAGCAGAATCACCGAGCCGGTGGCAAACGCCAGTTTCTGGATCAGTTTGTTGGCTTTTTCTGCCGCAGTTTCACCGTAGTCGCGGGTGATGCTGGTGTGGATGTTGGCCGGAATCACGGTGTTTTGCAGCTCTGCCACCCGGGCCCGCACCGCCTGGGTCACATCCACCGCGTTGGTGCCCGGTTTCTTGGTGACGGTGAGGGTGACCGCCGGGTGCACCGAGCCCGCTGCGCCAGGCGCTGCTGCGTTAACGGGCGAACTGGCCGTCATTTGTGCGGCACCCGGCGTGAACCAGACATAACGCTGCGGCAGCTGGGCACCCACTTCAAGACGCGCCACCTCGCGCAAAAACACCGGCGCACCTTTGCTGACACCCACTACCAGATCACCCACGTCGTCGACCGAGCGCAAGAACTCACCGGTTTCCACCTGGAGCATCTGGCCATCGGTGGCGTCGCTTTGAATCACCGAGCCGGACGGCTGGCTGACATTGGCGCTGGCCAGCAGTGTTTTGAGCGACAACACATCCACACCGCGTTCGCGCAGCCGCGCCGGGTCCAGCCAGACAAACACCGCCCGACCTGGCCCGCCAATGGTTTGCACTTCGCGGGTGCCGGGTACACGCTTGAGTTCGGCCTCCACCGCATGGGCGGTGCGCTCCAGGTCCACCGCAGGCAGCGATTCAGGGCTCCACAAGGTCAGCGCCAGCACCGGCACGTCGTCAATGCCCTTGGGTTTGACAAGGGGGCTCAGCGCACCCAGGCCACTGGGCAGCCAGTCCGAATGGGCGTGGAGCACGTCATACAGGCGCACCAGCGCCTCGGTCCGGGGCACCCCCACCTTGAACTGCACCGTCACCACCGCCATGCCGGGTCGTGCGACTGACGAGGTGTGTTCGATGTCGGCGATTTGGCTGAGCACCTGCTCAGCGGGCAGGGCCACCATGTTTTGCACATCCACGCTGCTGGCCCCAGGGAACGGGATCAGCACATTGGCCATGGTCACATTGATTTGGGGCTCTTCCTCACGCGGGGTCACCAGCACCGCAAACAAACCCAGCAACACCGCCAACAAGGCCAGCAGTGGGGTGATGGCGTTGTGCTGAAAAGCCCGGGCCAGGCGCCCGGAAATACCCAAGGGTTTAGGGTTTGACATGGTCATCTCACTGCGCCGAGGTGCCAGCGGGCAGGGCGCGCGCGCCGTTCAGCCCGGCTTTGACCGGGTCCAGCGCCACCAGGTCTTTGTTGTGCAAACCCGCCAGCACTTCAAAACCCTGTGGCCCGTGGTCGGCCCCCAATCGCACCGCTTTCAAGACAAAACCGTTGCCACTGAGCGCGTACACCGCCGTCAGCTCACCCCGGCGCAACACCGCGGCTGCGGGCACCATCAGGCGCTGCTTCTGGCCAGCGGCAAAACGCACCCGGACCTGTTGCCCAGGCGTCAGCCCCGAGACCGCTTGTGCTGGCAGCTCCAGCCGCCATTCGATGGTCTGCGACACCGGGTCAGCACCCGGCAAACGCTCAATACGTGCCGGGCGAATCCAGCGCATGGCGCCATCTGCTGCGGGCAACTGAACCTCGATCTGGCTGTTGGGTGTGAGTGCGTCTGAGCGCGACACCGGCACCTGCACCACCACCCGCAGTGGCAGCGGGGCATACAGCGTCAGCAAGGTTTTGCCCGGCTGCGCCAAGTCCCCGACCTCGGCCTCGGTCTGCAACACCCGGCCATCAAAGGGCGCGGTCACACGGGTGAATCCCTGCGACACATGGGCTTGGCGGACACCCGCTGCCGCCTGGTCAAGCGCCGCCCGCGCTGACCTGAGCTGCGCCTCGGCCGTGTCCATGGCGGCCGCGCTGATAAAACCCTGGCGCAACAGGTCGCGGGTGCGGTCAAAGTTGGCCTGGGCGTTGTGCAACTGCGCCTGCGTCTGCGCCACCTGGGCCTGGCTGCCTTGCAGCCCGGCCTGGGTTTCGCTGTCGTTGATGGTGGCCAGCAGCTGCCCGGCTTTCACCTGGTCCCCCGCTTTGACCAGCACGGACAGCAGCCGACCGGATGTTTGCGCCGACAGCGTGGCCTGCTTGACCGGCTGCACCACCGCGTCCATTTCAAAACCCTGGCCCACCGCTTGCTGCTGCACCGCCACCACCGGGACCTGGATCGGGTTTTGAGCCCAGCCCTGGGCACCCAGCAGCAGGCCCAGCACGGTCAGGCCAAGCCTGCCGTGGGGGATCGGGCTGACCCCAAACCATGAAAAAGTCTTGAACATGGAACTTCCTTCAAAATACTATAGGGAGTATATGAGGAGGCTCACAAAAACGCCACAGACGCCCCGAATGTGACCCGCACACCACCTGCGCTGCAGCGTTGTTCCATGTGCCAAGCCAGGCCTACATCCGCCCGGCAGGCGAAAAAAAGCCCTGATCACTCAGGGCTTTGGGACTGTTCTCGGGCAGACAGCCTTGCGACCTGTCACCCCGAAGAGGCGCGGGCCGCGTTGGCGTTCAGGTCATGCGTGGCGCGAACTGCGGTTCAGCAGGGCGTACAACACAATCGCGCCAAAGGTGGCGGTCCCAATACCACCCAGCGCGAAGTCGCCAAACTTCAGGGTGAAGTCGCCAGTGCCCAGCACCAGCGTGATGGCGGCAACGATGAGGTTCTTGTTGTCGGCAAAGTCGACCTTGTTTTCGACCCAGATGCGCGCACCCGCCACCGCAATCAGGCCAAACACCACAATGCTCACACCGCCCATCACTGGCAGCGGAATGGCCTGGATGATGGCGCCAAACTTGGGGCTGAAGCCCAGTACCACAGCAAGCAAAGCCGCTACCAAAAACATGGCTGTGGAATAGACCTTGGTGGCGGCCATGACGCCGATGTTCTCGGCATAGGTGGTGACACCGGTGCCACCGGCGGCGCCGCTGACCATGGTGGCCACACCGTCGCCGATGAAAGCACGGCCCATGTAGCCATCCAGGTTTTTGCCGGTCATGGCGGTCACGGCCTTCAAATGGCCGAGATTTTCAGCTACCAAAATAATAGCTACAGGTGCAATCATCAAAACGGCTTTGGGGTCAAAAACCGGTGCACCAAAGATTGGCGCGCCGACCCAGGCCGCGTTGAACAGGCCCGACAAATCGACCGGTTTGCCCATCCCCAGGCCGTTGGTCAGCACCGCATAGACCAGGCTGGCCAAAATCAGGCCCACCAGAATCAGCAAACGCTGCACCATACCGCGTGTGAACACTGCCACCAGCGCCACACACAGGAAGGTGACCGCCTGCATCCAGCTGTCGAAATTGCTGGACGCCATGTTCTTGATGGGCACCGAGGCCAGGTTCAAACCAATCACCGCCACGATGGCACCGGTCACCACCGGCGGCATCAGCTTCTCGATCCAGCGGGTGCCTACCGCCTGCACCAGCAGCCCCAGCGCCGTGTAGATTGCCCCGCAGGCAATGATGCCGCCCAGCGCCACACCCATATTGGTATTGAACCCTTTGCCGGCATAACCGGTGGCGGCAATCACCACGCCGATGAAAGCAAAGCTGGAACCCAGGTAGCTGGGCACCTTGCCACCCGTCACCACAAAAAAGATCAGCGTGCCGATGCCGCTCATCAAAATAGCCAAGTTGGGATCAAAGCCCATCAGGATGGGGGCCAGCACGGTGGAGCCAAACATGGCGATCACATGCTGCATGCCCATCACACCCGTTTGTGGCCAGGGCAGGCGCTCGTCGGGGGCGATGACCCCGCCGTGGCGCAGCACCTCGGCTGATTTTTCGGTCCAGTTCAGTAGGCTCATGGGTTTCCTTGTTGTTGTCGTGCGCTCGCCGACCGGGCGGCAGCGCAAGCTGTCACCCGGTCAACGGCATGGTTATGAAATAGGAGGGATTGGTGATGGAGGGGCTGGCAGAACCGGGTCAACACGTGTCTGCCTATCGCTCTGGCGCCAACAGAAGCCGCATTTTCGCAGCTTGAAGTGTCCTTCTCGGGCAAAAAAAAGCCTCACCAAATGTGGGTGAGGCTGGCACTGTTGGGTGTGAGCCAAGTTTTTTGGGTTTAAAACGGGATGTCGTCATCCATGTCGTCAAAGCCACTGGCCGGGCGGCTTGGGGCTGGCGCGGGGGCCGGACGGGGTGCTGGCGCGCTTGGGCGAGGCGCTGGCGCCGGGCGGCTGTTGTAGTTGCTGCCTGCATCACCGCCGTAGCCATCGTCTTCACCAGCGGGGCCGCCCATGCCTTCGCGGCCGCCGAGCAGCTGCATTTCATTGGCGATGATGTCGGTGGCGTATTTTTCCTGGCCGTCCTTGTCGGTGTATTTGCGGGTCTTGATGCGCCCTTCGACATAGACGGGGCGGCCTTTTTTGAGGTATTGGCTGGCGATTTCGGCCAGGCGTCCAAAAAAGGTCACGCGGTGCCACTCGGTTTCTTCGACCATTTCACCGGTCTTGCTTTTGTAACGGCTGCTGGTGGCAATGGTGACGTTGGCAACCGGGTCGCCGCTGGGCAGATAACGCACCTCCGGGTCGCGGCCCAAATTACCCACCAGAATCACTTTGTTTACCGAGGCCATAGTTTGCTTTCCATATTGAGAGTCAAGCCAATGCGCTTGAAAACGCGCACTTTATCAGGCTTTCCCGGCGTGCTCTAGTGCCATCACGCCCGGGCAGCGTCAAATCACACCTGCCGTTCTGACGCGCAGGCACACAAAAAAGGCACCCCGAAACCGGCGTGCCTGTGGGTTGAAACCCGATGGCTTTACAAAACAATCGGTTTGTACTTTGGCACCAGCATTTTCATGACAGCCCAGCCAATCAGGTAGGCCACAGCGCAAATCGAAAAAACAACGAAGTAGCCTGACCGGATGCCTTCAAAACCGAACAGTTTCCAGTGGTTGGTTGCCGAAAAATCGAACAGAACACCGGAGCCTTTGTTGATCAGGAAGGAACCTACACCCCCGGCCATGCCACCAATACCCGTCACCGTGGCGACGGCGGTTTTGGGGAACATGTCACCCACGGTTGAGAAGATATTGGCCGACCAGGCCTGATGCGCGGCGCCAGCAATGCCGATGATGATGACGGGGAACCAGTAGGAGTACGACCCCAGGGGTTGCGCCAACAAAGCCAGCAGCGGGAAGAAGGCAAAAATCAACATCGAACGCATCCGTCCGGCATAGGGGTCCATGCCCTTTTTGTCGACAAAGTACGTCGGCAACCACCCACCAGCGATCGACAGCAGGGTGATGGCGTAAAGCACAAACAACAAAATCTGGGCGGTCGACGTATCCGAGGTGAGGCCATAGACGTCACTCAGGTAAGCCGGTGTCCAGAACAGGTAAAACCACCAGACGCCATCGGTCATGAACTTGCCGAACACAAAGGCCCAGGTTTGTTTGTATTTGAAGCATTCGGCAAACGAGATGGGCCGCTCGACAATTTCAACGTTGTTGTTGGCTTTGGTCTCGGCGGTTTTGTCCTGCGTGATGTAGACCAATTCCGATTTGTTGACCGATGGATGCACATGCGGTTTTTTGTACATGAAGGTCCAGAAGCCCATCCAGACAAAACCCAGTGCGCCAATCAGCAAAAAGGACATTTCCCAGCCGTAGTGTTTGGCAATGATCGGGATCGAGACCGGTGCCAGCAGTGCGCCCACGGTGGCGCCGGCGTTGAAAATGCTGGTTGAGAAGGCACGGTCTTTTTTCGGGAAATATTCCGCCGTGGCTTTGATGGCGGCAGGGAAGTTGCCGGCTTCGCCCAGTGCCAGAACAAAGCGGGCAAACACGAAGAAGCCGATGCTTGTGGTGAGCACCAGGCTGGCGTTGTTGGCCGCACTGATGGCTTCTTTGGCGCCCTCAAAACCGACCAGCCATTGGCCAGCCACGACGCCCGAGGTGGCTATGCCGCAAAAGGCGTGCAAAACGGCGCCCAGCGACCACACACCGATCGCGCATAAAAATCCTTTTTTGGTGTCGAGCCAATCCACAAAACGCCCGGCAAACAGCATGCTGAAGGCATAAAAAATGGAAAAAAGCGCGGTGATATTGCCGTAGTCGCCATTGGTCCAATGGAACTCTGGGGCAATAAAGTCTTTCCAAGTCAATGACAGGACCTGACGGTCCATGTAATTGATTGTTGTCGCAACAAACAATAAGGCACAAATGCGCCACCTGTAATTTGTCATCTTCTCAAAGGGTGTGTTTGTAGGCATCACTTCTATTTTCGGGATCAGGTTTAAGGAGCGCGACACCTCGCGCAAGGGATGCGAGTATCCCTGAAACGCCGTTCCAATTTCAGAATTTGTTCATAAATCGTACTAATTTGGTGGACCGCGCTCTGCCAAACACCCCCAGCCAAGCTAGGCAGATGCGGTCGACCGGGGTGTCTCTGGCGCCTTGGCCTTTGGGATTTGCATCGGCCAGGCGAGCCATAACCACAGCGCCATCAGCGCACCACAGCCCACAAACAGGGCATGCGGCCCGCCCCATTGCATGGCCCAGCCCCCCAGCAGCCCACCGGCAAAAAAGCCAATCGACTGCATGGTGTTGTAGACCCCGATGGCGGCACCACGCGCGCTTGGTGGTGCCAAGCGCGACACCATGCTGGGCAAGCAAGCCTCCAGCACGTTGAAACCATAAAAGAACAAAAACAATAGCACCCCAAGCAGGTAAACAGAGGGCCTGGAGCCAATTTGCCACCACAACCCCAGTTGAACCAGCCCCATCAGGCCAACCGAGGTCAAAAATGCCCCGCGCACCAACCCACGCTTTTCAAGCTGGAAAAAACTGCCCCCCATCACCACAAACGACCCCACCAGCACCGGCAGATACACCAGCCAGTGCTGAGCCTGTGGCAACCCCGCCTGCACCAACATCGACGGCACCGCCAACCACATGGCCAGTTGCACCCCATGCAGCACAAAAGTGCCATAGTTCAGCCGCAGCAAGTCGGGCAAACGCAGCACCTCCAGCACCCGAGCATCTTGCTGGCGGCGGGGTTGCTGCAGCTCGGCGGGCACCCACCAAAGCACCGCTGCAATGCCCAGCAGCGACAGCAGCGCAGTCAGCGCAAAAATCGCTCTCAACCCGCCCCATGCGGCCAACACCGGCGCCACCACCAGCGACAGCGCAAAGGTCAGCCCCATGCTGGCGCCCAGCAGCGCCATCGACTTGGTGCGCACCACATCGCGCGTCTGGTCAGCCAGCAAGGCCGTGACCGCCGCCGACACAGCGCCAGCGCCCTGCAGCGCCCGCCCCACCGTGAGCCACAGCAACGAAGGCGCCAACGCCGCCACCGTGCTGCCCGCCGCAAACACCAGCAGCCCGGCAATGATGACCGGCTTGCGGCCAAAACGGTCGGAAGCCAGGCCATAGACAAACTGCAGCGCGGCCTGTGTCAAACCGTAAATGCCCAGCGTCAACCCGACCAGGCCGGTGTTGTCACCGCCGGGGTACTGCGCGGCCTCGCGCGCAAACACCGGCACCACCATGAACAAGCCCAGCATGCGCAGGCCAAAAATCGACGCCAGTGAGAAATTGGCACGCCATTCATCACGCGTCAAAGCACTTGACGCAGCGACTTGGGATGTGATCTGCAGGTTTTCGGGGGATCGCAATCGCTGACTCCAAAAAAGACATGCCAGCCCATGCTGGCCCCATGCGGCGGCATTGTCCTGGAAACCCATGCGGCCCTCGCGCCCAGGATAATGATCAGAATGCTGATCGATATCCCCACCATTTTCCTGGTGAACATCACCTTGTGCCTGACACTGGCGATCTCGATCGGCTGGGTCGCCTCCAACGAAGACCATGACGGTTTGCGCCCCTTGATTTTTGCGCTGGCGCTGGAAGCGCTGACCTACGTTTTGTACGCGTTGCGTGGTCACATCCCCGACTTTTGGTCGATTTTTGTCGCCAACATGGCCGTGACTGGCAGTTATGCCCTGATCGCGCTGGCGATCGCCCAATTCCAGCAGCGTCGACTACCGCCGCTTCTGCTGTGGCTGCCGATGGTGGTGTTCGCGCTGGGCTTCTGGGCTTTTTTCCCCCATATCGTGATCCGCATTGCGGTCGCCAGCATGGTTCTTTTGGTTCAGGACCTGATCCTGTTGTGGCTGCTGATCGGTGGCGCCAGGCAAACCGTCGGGCGTGGCCAACATCTGCTCATGGTTGGCGTCACCCTCAACTTGTCGATCATGGTCTACCGTGCCTTGTCGGCCTTCACCAATGATCACTTGGTCGCTCGCATCACCGATCCGGGCACAACGCAAACCCTGGTGTACCTCTCGGCATTTGTTTCGCTCATCCTGGTGGCCATCGGTTTTGTATTGATGGCCAAGGAAGCCGCTGACGAAAAAACACGCCGGATGGCCATGACGGACAAGCTGACCGGATGCTGGAACCGCTTTCGCATCGAAGAAACCGCGCACTACGAGATGCGCCGCCTGCAGCGCTACGCCACGCCGGTGTCTTTGATCATGATCGATGTTGACCATTTCAAGGCCGTCAACGACCGCCACGGCCATGTGGTCGGGGACTTGATCCTGCAGGGGGTCGCGGCAACCGCCCAAGCCTGCATCCGTGGTACCGACGTGCTTGGGCGCTGGGGCGGCGAGGAGTTCATCGTGCTGCTTCCTGCCAGTGGCTTTTCTGCCGCAGCGGACAGCGCCGAACGCATACGCAGCGCGATCGAAAACAGTGTCTACGGTGATGGGCTCAAGGTCACTGCCAGCCTCGGCTTTGCCTCATACCGCTCAACAGACAGTTGGGACGAATGGTTGGAGCGTGCCGACCAGGCCCTCTATCGGGCCAAAGAGCAGGGGCGCAACCGGGTCGTGGCGGAGTTGCCGTTGCAACCCGCCCATGCACTGCCGCGCCAGGGTGCGGAATGGTTGCAAGTGGTCTGGCGAGAGATCTACGCCCTGGGAAACCAGACCATCGACAGCCAGCACCGCCAACTGTTCGAGGCGGCCAACACCCTGATCGACGCCATGTTGGGTGGTGCCGCCAAGGAAACCATCGCCGCAAAGATCGGTGACTTTGTCGCCCTCTCGTCGCAACACATGCAAGACGAAGAAGCGATCCTCAACCACGCGGGCTTTCCCGAATGCGCCGCACACGCGGCGCGGCATCGGCAACTGCTCGAACGCGCCAAACTGCTGAGCGCGCGTTATGCACGGGACCAACTCGATACCGCTGAGTTGCTGCATTTTGTGGTCTTTGAATTCACCACGCAGCACCTGCTGATTGAGGATCGCAAGTTTGCCCCTTACCTCCCAGCAAGCTAACCATCGGCGGCACGGCATGGAAGGGGCAGCCACCAGACCCAAGCCACACGGTGGGACATTCACCCCGGCGTAAACTGCTCAGCACGCACAGGCAGGCGGCGGACCGGCACAAAACATCACCCCCTTGATACACCGCTCCTTCAGGAAAAATTCATGAGCTCATCATCCAACAGCCACGGTCTGCAGACCTTGGCCATCCATGCAGGCGAAAAGCCCGACCCCATCACGGGCGCATCCAGCCCCAATTTGGTGATGTCAACCACCTACATCGTCGACCCTGACGTCTCGTTTTCTGCCGAAGACATCGGTGCGGATACCCCGTTTGTCTACACCCGCTGGGGCAACCCCACCGTTGATCAGCTCGAGAAAAAACTCGCCGCCCTGGAAGGCGCCGAGGCGACCATCGCCTTTGCCAGCGGCATGGCGGCACTCTCGGGGCTGCTGCTGCACACGCTGCAAACCGGTGACCACCTGCTGATGAGCGACGTGTCTTACGCAGGCGCCGCCGAGCTGACCAACGACTACTTTCCCCGCAACGGCATTGCCGTGACCAAGGTCGATTTTTCCGACCTGGAGGCGGTAGAGGCGGCTTTTCAGCCCAACACCAAGCTGGTCTACGCCGAAACTCCGTCCAACCCGATCCTGCGGCTCTCTGACATCCAGGCGCTGGCCAACTTGGCCCACAGCCACAAGGCGGCCCTGGCCGTCGACTCCACGTTTGCCTCGCCGGTGGCGACCCGGCCGCTGGAACTCGGGGCCGACTATGTGATCCAGTCGCTGACCAAATACATCGGTGGCCACGGCGACGCTATTGGTGGCGCGGTACTGGGCAAGGCTGCCGATGTGGCGCGTATCCGCCAGGGCGTTGGCATCCACTTTGGCGGCATACTGAGTCCGTTCAACGCTTGGCTGATCCTGCGCGGCCTGGCCACCCTGCCACTGCGCATGCGTGCCCATGCAGAGGGCGCACTGGAGGTGGCACGCTTTCTGGAAAACCACCCCAAAATTACCCGCGTGATCTACCCGGGTCTGCCCTCGCACCCCCAGCATGAGCTGGCCAAGCGGCAAATGAAGAACTTTTCGGGCATGCTCACCTTCCAAACCCAGCAGGGCCCCGAAATGGCGCGGCGCCTGGCCAAGAAGCTCGAAGTGATCCACTACGCCGTGTCTTTGGGGCACCACCGCAGCTTGGTGTTTTATTTGGGCACAGACAACCTGCTGCGCACCTCGTTTCCCTTGCAGGGCAAGCAGGAACAGTCTTACCGCGCCTTGGCGGGTGACGGCATCTTCCGCTTCTCCGTCGGGCTGGAAGACCCCAAGGACATCATCCACGACCTGGATCAGGCGCTGCAAGACCATTGACGCTGTGCGGGGTCACACCCGTTGCGTTGTCATGCCGCCAAAACAGCGTCTGCACCATCCCTTTGGACTCCACCTCTTGACTTCATTCCCATGACAGAGAACTACGCCATGTTGCTGGCCGTGTTTGAACGGGCGGCACTGATGCTGATGGTCCTGTTCTTTCTGACACGTATCCGGCCGTTTCAGCATTTGCTGCGTCAGCGCAACCACAACCCGGCCGAGCTGGCCAGCCTGTCGGTGCTGTTTTGCCTGTTTGCCGTGCTGAGCACCTATACCGGTGTGCCGGTGGACGGCTCGCTGGTCAATGTGCGCATCACCGCCATTTTGTCGGGCGGCATTCTGTTTGGCCCGTGGGTCGGGATCGTGGCGGGCGTGGTCTCGGGGGTGCACCGTTACCTGATCGACATGAACGGCTACACCTCGCTGCCCTGCCTGATCTCCAGCACCGCTGCGGGCCTGCTGGCCACCCTGATCCATCAGTACGTGCCAAAACACCGCTTGTGGTGGTGCGGCATTTTGGCTGGCATGGCGTGTGAAATCCTGACGATGGGTTTGATTCTGCTGCTCACGCCCGCCCATATCGGCGCCACCATCGTGAGCCAGATTGCCTTTCCGATGATTGGTGGCACGGTGTGCGTCGGGTTGATCATCAAGCTGGTGCAAGAACTCAACGACGAGCGCGAGTTGTTGGCAGCGCGCCAGGCCAAACTGGCACTCACCATTGCCAACAAGACGCTGCCGTACTTCCAGAATCTGGACCGCGACGCCATGGCACAGGTCTGCGCCATCATCCGCGACGAACTGGGCGCTGACGCGGTGGCAATGACCAACACCTCCGATGTGCTGGCCTATGTCGGGTCGGGCAAAGACTATTACGAGCGCGAGGGGCATACCGCGATTGGCAACCTGACCCGGCATGCCATCGAGCACGACCAGATCATTCTGGAAAATGACCTGCAGCAGTACCACCTGCCCGACCTGCATTCGGTCATCATCATCCCGCTGCGGGAAAAGGGCAAAGCCTGCGGCACACTCAAACTCTTTTACCGGCGCAGCTACGGCATCAGCAGCCCGCTGCGCGAGGTGGCGGTGGGCTTGTCACAACTGATTTCCACCCAGATGGAAGTCTCGCGGGTCAAACAGCTCGAAGACATGGCGCGCAAAGCCGAATTCACCGCGTTACAAAGCAAGATCAACCCGCATTTCCTGTTCAATGCACTCAATGCCATTTCTTCGCTGATCCGCATCCAGCCCAGCCAGGCCCGGCAACTGATTGCCAATCTGGCCGATTACCTGCGCTACAACCTGTCGCTGGACGATGGACTGATCGATATCCAGGAAGAGTTGAAACAGGTGCGCGACTATGTGGCCATCGAGCAGGCCCGCTTTGGCAGCAAGCTCAACGTGGTGTTTGATGTGGATGATGTCCATGTCGCCATCCCCAGTCTGCTGTTGCAGCCGCTGGTCGAAAACGCCATCCTGCACGGCATCCAGCCACGCAAAGGCCCTGGCGAGGTCAGCATCCTGGTTAAACGCACGGGCGCGCGCATCCATGTCTGCGTGCGCGACTCAGGCTACGGCATCAGCCAGGAAGTGATCGACGGCATTGCCAATGGCAAGGTGGAAAGCCGCAGCATCGGCCTGAACAACGTGAACCAGCGGCTCAAGCTGCTGTACGGTACCGGGCTGCAACTGACCCGGCTGGAACCCGGCACGGCCGTGTGTTTTGATTTACCCGCTGCGCAGGAGACGGCATGCTGAACGCCCTGATCGTCGAAGACGAGTACCTGGCTCGTGAAGAGCTGTGCTACATGATCCGTGAACACAGCACGATCAATATCCTGGCCACCATGGAAGACGGCCTGGAGGCGTTCAAATACCTGCAGGAGCACGAGGTGGATGTGGTCTTTCTGGACATCAACATCCCGTCCATCGACGGCCTGCTGCTGGCCAAGAACCTGCACAAGTCATCTCGCCCGCCCGTGATCGTCTTTGTCACGGCTTACAAGGAGTTCGCCGTCGAGGCCTTCGAGGTTGAAGCCTTCGATTACATCCTCAAGCCCTACAACGAAGCACGCATCATCAACCTGCTGCACAAACTGGAGAACCAGGCGACGCAAGCGGCCAAGCCTTTGCCTGCCGACACCACACCGGCACCGGTTCGCACCGTCAACCTGAGCAAGGGTGAGAGCATCATCGTGACCCAGTGCGATGACATTTACTATGCCGAAGCCGATGAGAAATTCACCTGGGTTTTCACCGCCAAAGACCGTTTCATGATGTCGATGACGCTGGGCGAGTTCATCACCCGCCTGCCGGTAGAGGGCTTTTTTCGCTGTCACCGGTCCTACTGCGTCAACATCCAAAAAATCCGCGAAATCGCCCCCTGGTTCAACAGCACCTACCTGATCAAGTTGTACGACCTGAAGGCGGAAATCCCGGTCAGCCGCAGCAACACCAAAGCCTTCCGAGAACTGATGCGGCTGTAGCTGCCACTCATTCCCGCCAGCCTGCATTTCATGCCTTTTCTCCCCGGTAGAGCGATGTCCGTTCGTACAGTCTGCGCAACAACTGCGACTTTGGACGTTCGACAACATCATGACTACTGGACACAACACCCTGCGCTACCGCACCTTGGCAGGCACCATCATCACCCAGCTGGCGCTGGGCTCGGTCTACACCTGGAGCCTGTTCAACGCCCAGCTTTCTGACAAGCTATCCGAACCGGTCAGCAAGGTGGCTTTTTCTTTTGGCCTGCTGAGCCTGGCGCTGGCACTGGCGTCTTCCCTGGCGGGCAAGCTGCAAGAGCATTTCAGCGTGCGCCAGATCACCGCCAGCGCGGGACTGTTGCTGGGTTTGGGCTTCTTCCTGACCTCCCACGCTGACAGCCTGCTCACGCTCTACCTGTTTGCCGGCATCATGGTCGGCTTTGCCGACGGCGCAGGCTACCTGCTCTCGCTGTCCAACTGCGTCAAATGGTTCCCCGAACGCAAAGGGCTGATTTCGGCCTGTGCCATCGGCGCCTACGGACTGGGCAGCCTGAGTTTCAAGTACATCAACCTGACACTGTTGTCGCATTTCAGCTTGGAACACACCTTCCAGCTCTGGGGCGCGATTGTGATGTGCATGATCGTTGTGGGCTCCCTGCTGATGAGTGACGCGCCCCGTCAGGACAGCACCGCCACCCGCGCCGCCCATTCCCGCGACTTCACCTTGGCCCAAGCCATGCGCCAACCACAATACTGGATGCTGGCCATGATGTTCCTGACCCTGTGCATGGCTGGCCTGTACGTGATTGGCATCGCCAAGGACATTGGTGAAAGCTACGTCAAACTGCCCGCCGTCCTGGCCGCCAACGCGGTTGCGGTGATCGCGGTGGCCAACCTGAGCGGCCGCCTCATCCTGGGCGTGCTGTCCGACAAAATGCCGCGCATCTGGGTCATCACCATCGCGCAGGTGGCCGCCTTGGCGGGCATGCTGATGCTGCTGTTTACCTCACTCGATGCGTCGAGCTTCTTCATCGCCATCGCCTGCATCGCCTTCAGTTTTGGTGGGGCGATCACCGTGTACCCATCACTGGTCAGCGACTTCTTTGGTCTGAACAACCTGACCAAGAACTACGGCGTCATTTACCTGGGCTTTGGGCTGGGCAGCATCATTGGCTCGGTGGTGGCTTCGCTGTTTGGCAGCTTCATGGCGGCCTTCTACCTGATCCTGGCCCTGCAAACGGTCTCCTTGCTGCTCTCGCTGCTGGTCCGCCCACCGTCAGCCGCCGCAGTCGTGACACGCCGGACATCTCATCACCGGCTTGGCGAACTGGCAATCAATTGAGGAAGCTTTGTGCAGCAGCACATCGACCACCCGGTGCGCTCGCACCGTTCACCGCCACCCAACAACCACCCAGCGGTCACTGGCCACCGCTGGCAGGAATGTGGTGCCAAACCTGACGCACCTTTCTAAGATAGGCAGCATCAGGTCATTCAGGTGCCCCACGTCTGAATGACCTTTCAGCGACTCAGGCAAGCCTGCGCCAGCGCGGACGCTGCCGGAGACACCATCCGTACCGGAAGCGCTTGCCATGCTGACACTCTCAGAAGACGCCCTTAAACTCATCACCGAACGCCAGCAGTGCGTTTTCATCGAGGTTCCACAGACCATTCAGGCCTGCTGTCTGGCCATCACCACCTGCCCCACCGTGCACTTTGGCACACCACGCGAGCCAGACAAACACCAGCTGCACCACATCCAGGGCGCCGATGTGTTTGTGCCCCATGGCTTTCCCCACATGCTGGACCTGTTGATCCGCTCAAAGAGTTTCCTCGGGCGGCAGCATCTGTTCATCGATGGGTGGAAGCTGGTGTGACTACCGGATCAGCACGCACAGGGCCTGGCACATGTGGGGCAGCCTTCCCATTCAACGCCCCATTGACTATCATGGCGGGTTTCCTGGTGCTTTTCACCAGCCATTTTTGAGTAGTCATCGCTTTGAACACACCTGAAGATGGCAAGTACCTTGCCAAGGCCCTGCAGCACCAGCACATCAGCATCCGTGGTGCGCGCACGCACAACCTCAAGAACATCGACCTCGACATCCCGCGCAACCAGCTGGTGGTGATCACCGGCTTGTCTGGCTCGGGCAAGTCCAGCCTGGCGTTTGACACGCTGTATGCCGAGGGCCAGCGCCGTTATGTGGAGAGTCTGTCCACCTACGCGCGCCAGTTTTTGCAGCTGATGGACAAGCCCGACGTCGACATGATCGAGGGCCTGTCGCCCGCCATCAGCATCGAGCAAAAAGCCACCAGCCACAACCCGCGCTCCACCGTGGGCACGGTGACCGAAATCCACGACTACCTGCGCCTGCTGTTTGCCCGCGCCGGCACGCCGTATTGCCCCACGCACCATCTGCCGCTGCAATCCCAAACCGTCAGCCAGATGGTCGACACCACCCTGGCGCTGCCCGAGGGCACCCGGCTGATGATCCTGGCGCCGCTGGCACGCGAGAAAAAAGGCGAGTTCCTGGAGGTGTTTGCCGACATGCAGGCCCAGGGTTATGTGCGCTTCAGGATCAACGGTCTGGCCTACGAGTTTGACCAGTTGCCCGCGCTGAAAAAGACCGAAAAACACGACATCGACGTGGTGATCGACCGCATCAAGGTGCGCCACGCACCGCTCTCCAGCACCTTGCCTGCCGACGCAGTAGCGGGTGACGCGCCAGAGATTGACGCGGCGGTGCAGGCCGCCCACACCGACTATGCCGCCCTCAAACAGCGCCTGGCCGAGAGTTTTGAGGCCGCGCTACGGCTTGCCAATGGCCGCGCCATTGTTCTCGAAATGGATAGCAGCATACCCAAGGAAGACGAGGGCTACAAGCCAAAAGAGCATGTATTCAATGCCAAGTTTGCCTGCCCGGTGTGCAACTACTCGATTGCCGAGTTGGAGCCGCGCCTGTTCTCGTTCAACTCGCCGGTGGGCGCCTGCCCAAGCTGTGACGGCCTGGGCCAGCAAGAGTTTTTTGACCCGACCCGGGTGGTGGGCTTCCCCAGTTTGAGCCTGGCCAGCGGCGCCATCAAAGGCTGGGATCGGCGCAACGCGTATTACTTTGCGATGCTCGAGAGCCTGGCGGCACACTACAAATTTGATATCGAACAAGCCTTTGAAGACTTGGCCCCCAGCGTGCAACAGGTGATATTGCAAGGCTCGGGCGAGGAAGAGATCAAGTTCAGCTACGCGATGGAGTCCGCCAGCGGCGGCAAAAAGGTCAGCAAAAAACACCCGTTCGAGGGCATCATCCCCAACATGCAACGGCGCTACCACGAGACCGACTCGTCGGTGGTGCGCGAAGACCTGGCGCGTTACAAGAGCATCCAACCCTGCCCGGTGTGCGCAGGCAGCCGCCTGCGTCTGGAGGCGCGCCACGTCAAGATTGGTGAGGGCGCCCAAGCCCGCGCCATTTTTGAGCTGAGCCACCAGACGCTGGCCGAGTGTTTTGCCTACTTCAGCAGCCTGAGCATGACCGGCGCCAAAGGCGACATTGCCGCCAAGGTGGTGCGCGAAATCAGCCTGCGCCTGAAATTCCTCAACGACGTCGGCCTGACCTACCTGAGCCTGGACCGCAGCGCCGAAACGCTCAGCGGTGGCGAAAGCCAGCGCATCCGGCTGGCCAGCCAGATCGGCTCGGGCCTGACCGGCGTGATGTATGTGCTGGACGAACCCAGCATCGGCCTGCACCAGCGCGACAACGACCGCCTGATCGACACCCTGAAGCACCTGCGCGACATCGGCAACAGCGTGCTGGTGGTCGAACATGACGAGGACATGATGCGCGCCGCCGACCACATCATCGACCTCGGCCCCGGCGCCGGGGTGCACGGCGGGCGCGTCATGGCGCAGGGCAACTTTGAGCAGGTCCAGGCCAACACCCAGTCGCTGACCGGCCAGTACCTGGCGCACACCCTGAAGATCGAGGTGCCAGCGCATCGCACCGCCTGGCTGCCGACCCAGGCACCCAAAGCCTTCAACGCGGGCAAACCCAGCCGTTTTGCACCCAGCCCGGCGGCGCAACGGCGCGCCGAACGTGAGGCGCAACACAACGCCACGCTGGGTGACTTGCAGGCGCTCAAAGTCATTGGCGCGAGCGGCCACAACCTCAAAAACGTGGACGTGGCGTTCCCGGTCGGGTTGTTCACCTGCGTCACCGGTGTCTCCGGTTCTGGCAAATCGACCCTGGTCAACGACACGCTTTACAAAGCGGTGGCGCGCACCATCTACCGCGCCCATGACGAGCCGTCCGAACACAGCACCATCGAAGGCATCGAGTACTTTGACAAAGTCATCAACGTCGACCAGAGCCCGATTGGCCGCACACCGCGCTCCAACCCGGCCACCTACACCGGCCTGTTCACGCCGATCCGTGAGCTGATGGCCGAGGTGCCCACCGCGCGTGAACGTGGTTACGGCCCGGGGCGCTTCAGCTTCAACGTCAGCCAGGCCAGCGGCGGCGGGCGCTGCGAGGCCTGCGAAGGCGACGGCATGGTCAAGGTCGAGATGCATTTCCTGCCCGACGTGTATGTGCCCTGCGACGTCTGCCTGGGCAAACGCTACAACCGCGAAACCCTGGAAGTGCTCTACAAGGGCAAAAACATCGCGCAGATCCTGGACCTCACCGTCGAAGCCGCGCACGAATTCTTCAAAGCCGTGCCGACCATCGAGCGCAAGTTGCACACGCTGCTGGATGTGGGCCTGAGCTACATCCGCCTGGGCCAAGCCGCCACCACCTTGTCGGGTGGTGAGGCGCAGCGGGTCAAGCTGGCGCTGGAACTCAGCAAACGTGACACCGGGCGCACCCTCTACATCCTGGACGAACCCACCACCGGCCTGCACTTTGCCGACATCAAGCTGCTGCTCCAAGTCTTGCACCAGCTGCGCGACGCGGGCAACACCATCGTGGTGATCGAACACAACCTGGACGTGATCAAAACCGCCGACTGGCTGATCGACATGGGCCCCGAGGGCGGCAGCGGCGGCGGCACCGTGGTGGGCGTGGGCACCCCGGAAACACTGGCGGCCAACCCAGCCAGCCACACCGGGCGGTATCTGGCGCGGCTGCTGTAGCCGCAGCGCCATCGCAGGGTGGTCATGGCTGACCCTGCCTTGCATATTTTTTGATAGCACCAAGCCCTTTGTTTGCAAGGTCTAAGACCTGATTTTGTCGTTAATGCGCTGAAAATCAGGCGCTGGGTAGCGCCACCTGCGGCTAGTCTTTATGATGCGGAAAAAACGCTACCAAGAATGGCTTTTCAGGAGGTGCCCATGCCGATGCTGCAACACATGAAGCTCGCCCACAAATTCTTGATCCTGGGGTTGGTGGCCCTGATCATGGTGGCGGTGCCATCGGGGATGTATTTCAAGCGCGCGTGGACAGACGCCGCCTTCATCCAGCGCGAGTTGCAAGGCACCGGCTCGCTGGTAGCGCTGAACAAGCTCATCCAGTACAGCCAAACAATGCGCGGCTTGTCCACCGGCATGCTCAACGGCAATGAGGCGCTGGCCGCACGCCGCCCGGCCCTACGCGACAAGCTCAACGCCGCCATCCAAACCCTGGATAGCGAACTGGCTCGCGCACAAGTGTCAGCCAACCTGAAAAACCACTGGGACGATCTGAAACAGCGTTGGGCCGCGCTGGACACCCAGGTCGTCAACCGGGCCATCAACGCCGTGCAAAGCACCCAGCAACATACCGACCTGATCACTGCGGAGCTGCAGCTGGGGGAAGAACTGCTCGACGAGTTTGGCCTGAGCCTGGAGCCCCAAGCCGATGCCTACGCGCTGATGCGCGCCACCATGATGGACATGCCGGTACTGGCAGAGAACATGGGCATCATGCGGGCGCTGGGCACCAGTTATCTGATCCAAGGCAACGCGCCGCCCGAAGGCAAAGCCACCCTGACGGGTTTTCGCAGGCGCGCTGTGGAGCTGCAAACCAGCATGTTCCGCCAGCTGGCGCTAGCCACCCAGGCCAACCCTGATCTGCAGGCCAAATTGGCTGCTGGTGCCCAAAAAGGCCACGCCACGGTGGACAAAACCCTGGCGCTGGCCAGCGACGAGATCATCAACGCCACCGCGCTCAAGCTGCCCCCCTTGGCCTACTTTGATGCCTTCACCCAGTCGATCGACAGCCTGTTTGAATTCAATGCCCTCGGGATGCAGGCACTGGTGGACCTGCTTGACGAGCGCTTGCACGATGAATACCGCACCGTCACGGCGGTGCTGCTGTTGCAGCTGCTGGGTCTGGGCGCTGGCCTGTGGCTGTCGTGGGTGTTCATGCGCAGCATCACCGAGCCGGTGAACGAGGCGCTGCAAGTCGCGCGTGCGGTGGCCGAAGGCGATCTGCGGGTGCAGGTCAAAACCCATGGCGACAACGAATTGGGGCAGCTCATCCACACCCTGGCCGCCATGCGTGACAACCTGGCGCGCATGGTGCAACAGGTGTTGCATGGTTCAGAAAACGTAGCCTCTGCCAGTGCAGAAATCGCCAAAGGCGACGGCGACCTGAGCCGGCGCACCGAGTCCCAAGCCAGCGCCCTGGAGCAGACGGCTGCCAGCATGGAGCAGTTGGGTGCCACGGTGCAACAAAACGCAGCCAGCGCACAACAAGCCAATGTGCTGGCCCAAACCGCCAGCGCGGTGGCCACCAAGGGCGGCGATGTGGTGGGCCAGGTGGTGAGCACCATGAAAGGCATCAACGACGCATCGCGGCGCATTGCCGACATCATCAGCGTGATCGACGGCATTGCCTTTCAGACCAATATCCTGGCCCTGAACGCCGCCGTGGAAGCCGCACGCGCGGGCGAACAGGGGCGCGGTTTTGCGGTGGTCGCCACGGAGGTGCGCTCACTGGCCGGGCGCAGCGCCGCCGCCGCTAAAGAGATCAAGGTCTTGATCTCCGCCAGCGTCGAACGGGTGGCGCAAGGCACGGTGCTGGTGGATCAGGCTGGCAGCACCATGGAGGAGGTGGTGGCCAGCATCCGCAAAGTCAGTGACATCGTGGGTGAAATCAGCGCCTCCAGCGGCGACCAGGCCACCGGTGTGGCGCAGGTGGTGGAAGCGGTGGGGCACATGGACAAGTCCACCCAACAGAACGCCGCCTTGGTCGAGCAAATTGCCGCCGCAGCCGACAGCCTGCAACAGCAAGCGCAGGAGCTGCTGCAAACCGCCTCGGTCTTCAAAATATAGAGAAATTGCCCTCTAGCCCTTACAAATAAAGGGGGAGTAGCTATTTAATTGAAAGCGCCTTACACGGCACAAGCCGCCCGCAACACGTCGCGGGTTTTCACCGCCTCGGCCCGCGCGGCAGCCGCAAAGTTGTCCCCAGCCGAGGCGTACAGGATCGCCCGCGACGAGTTGACGATGATCGGGCCGGTGGTCTCTGAACCGCCATCTGCCGCCTGGCGACTGCGCCAGCCCGCCTTGACCGTGGCCAAGGCATCACCACCCTGCGCACCCACACCCGGAATCAGCAACGGCAAAGTGGGTGCCAGCATGCGCACCCGCTCGATTTCTGCCGGGTAGGTGGCCCCCACCACCAGGCCGAGCTGGCCGTTGATGTTCCAGTGCCCTTGCGCCAGCCGCGCAATGTGTTCATACAGCAGCGGCTCACCCGGCACGCTGGCCAGGCGCTGGTTCTGAAAATCATCGCCACCCGGGTTGGAGGTGCGGCACAGCAAAAACGCGCCCTTGCCGTGGTACTTCAGATACGGTTGCACCGAATCAAAGCCCATGAAAGGCGACAGCGTGACCGCATCGGCGCCGTAACGCTCAAAGGCTTCGATGGCGTATTGCTCGGCGGTGCTGCCGATGTCGCCGCGCTTGGCGTCCAGAATGATCGGCACCTGGGGTGCGGTGCGACGCATGTGGGCCATCAGTTGCTCGAGCTGGGCTTCGGCGCGGTGGGCGGCAAAGTAGGCAATTTGGGGTTTGAAGGCAATCACCAAATCAGCGGTGGCATCGACGATGGCGGCGCAAAAGTCGTAGATCTTGCTAGCATCGTTCTTCAAGTGCGCCGGGAAACGCGCCGGGTCTGGGTCCAGACCGACACAAAGCAAAGATTGGTTTTGGCGCTCTGCCGCGCCCAGCATGTCAGAAAAGTTCATACCCGCATTTTAGAAAGCCACAGCGCCCCTGCCCATCCCGATCGCGCGTGATGTGGGACAAAGCAAGGTTGAGGTGGCAAAAGGTATCCTTGCGACTGGCGACAACATTACCATCCAGGCTTTGGAAGGTTTTCCAAGGCTCCCAGCATCTTGAAGGATACGGCCCCATGTTCAAGACCCCTTCGCCGCGCCGATATTTCCTGGCCATGACCCTTCTGTTGTGCAGCTGGGCTCGGGCACAAACCCCACCCACCTTTCAACTGGGCGTGGCGCCACACACCAGCGCACGCATCATTTTGGAGATGTACCAGCCGCTGCGCCTGCAGCTTGAAAAAGCGCTGGGGATACCCGTGGAGGTGGTGACCGCAGGCGATTTCACCGAATTTGCGCGACGCATGCTGGCCCAGGAGTACGACCTAGCCATCACCACCGGACACCAGGCGCGTTTGGGCCAAACCGACGCAGGCTACACCCCGCTGCTCACCTACCGTGCGGACTTCCGGGCCGTTGCGCTGGTGGCAGACAGCAGCTCCATCAAAAAACCCAAAGACTTGACCGGTCGGCCAGTGCTGGGCTTGTCGCCCACCTCGCTGGTGACGCTGTGGGGGCAGCACTGGCTCAAGCAAAACGGCATCAACGAGCCCTTGCGCTACGTCAGCGCCTCTGACAGCGTGGCGCGGCTGGTGTTGGCTGGCGAAGCGGTGGCAGGCTTCATGTCGCTGGCCAACTACCAGAGCCTGAGCCGCGAGCTGCAGGCCAAGTTGCGTTTTCTGGTGATCAGCGAGCCCATGGTGGGCCGGGTGTACATGCTCAACAAACGCCAAGCGGCCAACAAGGACAAGTTGGAAGCCGCCCTGGCCAGCTTTGCCGACAGCGCGGAAGGGGCGGCCTATTTCGAAAAATACAAGCTGGAGGGCTACCGCAAGCTCAAACCCAAGGAGCTTGACAACATGGACCCCTATGCCAGCGAAGTCCGTCAAACGCTGAAATAAGCAACTTAAAGCAGGGCGCCACTTTGAAATTGCCTTTTCACTCCGTTCGCGCCCGGCTGCTGCTGGCCGCCATTTTGGTCGAGACGGTGATGCTGTCCTTGCTGGTGGGCAACAGCCTGCGGCTGATGCGCAGCGCACTGGCAGAGCAGGTGGAGCAACAAGCGCAACAGATCACCCCGATCCTGATTGCCGCCACCGTGGCCCCATTGGCGCAGCGCGATTACGCCACGGTGCAATCGGTGCTGGATGAAAGCCTGAGCCACAACGGCGTGCAATACCTGGTGGTATTGGACGCCCAAGGCGCACAGGCCGCCAGCAGTGGCTGGCCCAAAGACCGCGCACTGCCCGAACCCGACAAAAGCTTCACGCTGGCTCGCCAGTTGGGCAGTGCCACCTACCATGTGCGCCAGCCGATTCGCATGTTTGGCCAGCCATTGGGGCAACTGCAGTTTGGGCTGGACTTGTCGCATATTGCGGTCGCCCAACGGGCGCTGCTGACCCAGGGGGCGGTGATTGCCCTGGGCGAGCTGTTTTTGTCGTTTGTGGTGCTGACAGCACTGGTGCTGTGGATGACCCGCCATCTGAGTGACCTGATCCGAGCCAGTCAGGAAGTGGCCAGCGGCAACCTGACGCCGGCGCCAGTGACCGAGACAAAAGACGAGCTGGGCCAGTTGGGCGCCGCCTTCAACGCGATGTCCCGCGCCGTGCATGAGCGGGTGCTGGAACTCACCAGCGCCAGGGACCAGGCGCAACAGGCCAGTCAGGCCAAAAGCGACTTTCTGGCCAACATGAGCCACGAAATCCGCACCCCGATGAACGGCATCATCGGCATGACCGACCTCACCCTCGATACCGAACTGCGCCCCGAGCAGCGTGAATACCTGCTGATGGTGAAGTCCTCGGCCGATGCGCTGTTGCACATCATCAACGACATTCTGGATTTCTCCAAAATCGAGTCCGGCAAGATGCGCATCGAGGCCATCGAGTTCTCGCTGGACCACATGCTGCGCGACACCATGAACTCGCTGGCGGTGCGGGCGCATGAAAAAAACCTGGAGTTGCTGGCGCGTGTGGCACCCGAGGTGCCGGATCACCTGGTGGGCGACCCCGGGCGGCTGCGCCAGATCATTGTCAACTTGGTGGGCAACGCCATCAAATTCACAGAGGTTGGCGAAATCGAGCTGGCTGTGCAGTGCCTGCCCGTCGACTCAAACCAGCTTGCCCGGCTGCGCTTTAGCGTGCGCGACACCGGCATTGGCATCCCGGTCGACAAGTTCAAGCTGATCTTTGACGCCTTCTCGCAGGCCGACTCCAGCACCACCCGCCAATATGGCGGCACCGGCTTGGGCTTGAGCATTTCAGCCCAGCTGGTGGCCTTGATGGGCGGTCAAATCAAGCTCGAAAGCCAGCTCGGGCAGGGCAGCACCTTTCACTTCACCATCGACTTGCCCGTGTGCGCCAAGACAGCGCCCTTCAGCGCACGCCCGCTGCCCAGCACCAACGGGCTGAAGGTGCTGATCGTGGATGACAACCAGACCAACCGCAGTGTGCTGCTGGAGACGCTCAGCAGCTGGCGCATGCAGCCGCAAGCCGTGACCAGCGCGCAAGAGGCACTGCAAGAGCTCACGCAGGCCCACGCCGCCCACTGCCCGTACACACTGGCCCTGCTCGACATGCAAATGCCTGGCATGGATGGGTTTGAGCTGGCACAGCGCATCCAGCAGCAGCCCGAACTGGCGGCCACCCGACTGTTGATGCTGACCTCCCACGGGCAACGCGGCGACGCAACCCGCTGCCAACAACTGGGCATGGCTGGCTACCTGACCAAACCGGTGGCGCAATCCGACCTGTTGGATGCCATCATGAATGCGCTGGGGGAGGCGGCCACGCCAAGCGCGCCGCTGATCACGCGCCACTCGCTGCAAGAAAACCGCCCGCCACTGCAATTGCTGCTGGCCGAAGACAACGCCATCAACCAGAAACTCGCCGCCACGCTGCTCGAAAAACAGGGCCACCATGTGACCCTGGCCAACAATGGCCAGGAAGCGCTCGCGCATTGGCAGCGCCAGCGCTTTGACGCCATCCTGATGGATGTGGACATGCCCGTGATGAATGGCTATGAGGCCACCCGACGCATTCGCGCGCTGGAAGCCAGCAGCCAGGGGCATGTGCCCATCATCGCCATGACCGCCCACGCCCTGCCCGGCGCACGCGAGGACTGCCTGCGCCAGGGCATGGACAGCTACCTCTCCAAACCCCTTCAGGTGCAAGCCCTGCAGCACGAACTGGACGCGCTGCTGCTGCAACAGCAACCCACTCACCCAACCGAGGCAGCGCCCGTACCCGAGTCCGCTCCACTGCTGGTCGCCAATCTGGCAGAGCTGCGCCAGGTGATTGAGGAGAACCGTGAGCTGTATGACGAGCTGGTGGCCATTTACCAAGCCGATGCGCCGCCTGTGCGCCTGAGCATCCAGCAAGCGCTGGACACGCAGGATGCAGACGCCCTGCGCCATGGCGCCCACGCCCTCAAAGGCATGCTTGGTGTGTTTGGCGCGGCCAAAGCCATTGCCGCAGCCCAGGTGCTGGAAACGCAGGCAGACTGCGCCAGCAGCCAGATGGTGGCAGAACTTGAACAAGCCTTGAACGAGTTCGACGCCGCATTGCAAGCGTACCAGTGGTAAAGACCCACGCCCCAGGTCGCACCAGACAAAGGCCTGTGGGTTTACCCGTTAGACTGCTCTTTTGACGCCAGACCGCCCCTTTTTCATGACGCCTGACAGCTTCCCCAACAACGACAACGCCTACAGCCAGGCGGACCGGGCACGCGCGGCCTCGCGCAGCACCTGGGTCAGTGTGGTGGTCAACCTGGTGTTGAGCACCGCCCAGATTGTGGCCGGGGTGCTGAGCAAGTCGCAGGGTTTGGTGGCAGACGGGCTGCACTCCTTGTCCGACCTAGTGGCCGACTTTGTGGTCTTGTTTGCCAACCACCACAGCCAAAAAGGGGCCGACCATGACCACCCTTACGGCCACCAACGCTTTGAAAACGCAGCCTCCCTGGTGCTGGGGCTGCTGCTGCTGGCCGTGGGCTTGGGCATGTTGTGGTCAGCCGCTGCCAAGTTGCAAAACCCGGAATTGATCGCCACGGTGCATATCGGCGCGCTGTGGGTGGCGGCGGCTGCGCTGACCGCCAAAGAGCTGCTGTTTCGCTACATGCTGATGGTGGCCAAAAAGGTCAAAAGCAGCATGCTGGTGGCCAACGCCTGGCACGCCCGATCGGACGCAGCATCCTCGCTGGTGGTGGGGGTGGGCATCGCTGGCAACCTGGCCGGATACCCGATTTTTGACCCGATTGCGGCAGCGCTGGTGGGCTTCATGGTGACCCGCATGGGCTGGAGTTTTGGCTGGACCGCCTTGCACGACCTGATGGACCGTGCTGTCGACGATGCCGAGGTGCGGGCCATCCAAGAAACCCTGCAGCAAACGCCTGGCGTGAGCGGTGTGCACGACATCCGCACCCGCACGATGGGCGACATGATTGTGGTGGACGCCCATCTGGAAGTGTTGTCCACCCTGACGGTGGAGCAGGCGCACGACATCTCGGTGGCAGCGCAGCAGCGGGTCATGCAGCGCCACCGGGTGCTGCACATCCTGACCCACATCGACCCCTACAAACGCCCCGACACAGACCACGCTATCCAGGCGCAGCCCTGACGCGCGAGCACTCAAGCGCGGGGTAACTGCCCCTGCGCCACATCGGCGGCCAGGCACAAGTCCTCCCAGGCTCGGGCTTTGTCGTGCGGGTTGCGCAGCAGGTAGGCGGGCGGGTAGCTCACCACCACCGGCACCCCTTGGTAATGCCAGACCTGGCCACGCAGCTTGCCCAGCGGCAGCTTGATGCCCTGCGGGTGGTCCTGGCTCAGCAAGACCTGCATGGCAAGGCGCCCCATGGCCAGGATCACCTTGGGCTGCACCAGCGCGATTTCGCGGCGCAGGTAATGGGCGCAGTCGGCCAGCGCTTGGGCGTCGGGGGCGGTGGGCACCGCCGGGCGGCATTTGAGCACCAGGCTCAGGTAGGCGGTCTGGGCCGGGTCGGGCAAAGCGCGGGCCGGTGCTTCGGTGCCTGCGGCGTGGGCAGCTGGCAAGCGTTGCACACCGACCGCTTTGAGCATGTTGTCCAGCAGCAGTCCGGCATCGTCCACAAAAGGTTCGCCCGCGCGCTCCTGCGCATCGTCAGGCGGCTCACCAAGCACCAACCAGTCGGCGCGCACATGGCCAACAGGTGCCGCCAGCACCGGGCCACGTCGCCCCAGGCACATGACGCAGGCTTGGCAGGCCGCCACCGTGGCTTGTAAGGTGGCCCCGTCCATCGCCTCAATGCCTTGGGGCAGCGCGGTGAGCGCCGTCGGGGCCGGGCCTGTTTGAACTGGGCGTGATCTGGCAGGCGGCGCAGCGATTTGTGCCGCTTGTTCTGGCACCGCAGGCTCGGCAGCGGCCTGGGGCGGCGCGGGGCGGCGGCTGGTCTGGCTGGGCAAACTGGGCGCCAGCGCCGCAGCATGCGAATGATTTTGGCCTGCAGCCCTTTCATCAAAAGGAACTACCGCTACATCTTCGCTAGCAAGATAACGGTCACTGTCGGTTTGTAAATCGTCGGCGGCGATCTGGGCCAGCGCCTCTGCGGGGGGCGAGCTGTCGGGCCACCAGACGTGCACCCCCATCTCGGCCAGCATGGCGCGTTGGCGGGTGTTTAGGTCAAGACTCATGGGCTGATTTTCACCGACGCCGCGCAGCGCTCTGGCAGCGACCCATCAGGGCGTGCCATCGAGCTTGAGGCTCATCACCAGCGCGTCTTCGCGTTGGCCATGGTTGGCCGGGTAATACTGCTTGCGCAAGCCCACATAACGAAAGCCGTGCGCCTTGTAGACCTGCACCGCGCGGGTGTTGCTGGCGCGGGCCTCCAACCAGACCCATTGCAGCCCCTGGCCGCGCGCCCACAGCACCAGCGCATCGAGCATCACCCGCGCCCAGCCCTGGCGCTGGTGGCTGGGTGCCACCGCCAGGTTGAGCAGATGCACTTCCTCAAAGCCCGGCATGGCCACAAAATAACCCAGCAAGGTGTCGCCGCCCAGCAGCAGCTGCGCTTGGTAACCACTGGCCAGGCAGTCGGCAAAGTGGCGCCGCTGCCACGGGTGGCTGTAGGCCTGCTGCTCCAACGCCAGCACGGCGTCGAGGTCGACCTCGCGCATCGGCTCAAAACGGGCTTCGGCTGCGTGCGGCAGGGCGTTCATGACGCTGATTTGGCGGCCGCGCGTTCCAGCGTGGTCTGGGCCACTTTGTCACGGATGTAGGTGGGCAAGGCCTGCGCCGCCGCCACCGCGCCGCCAGCGGCCAACAAGGCGGGTGCCAGGCGCAACATGGCGCTGGCCGTGGGCAGCGCCAGCAGGCGCACACCGGGGCCGTCGGGCAGGCGCGCGCCATACGCCGCGAAACCATTGCCAGCCAGCACGCCAACACCATCCCAGACCAGATTTTCGGGCTTGATCAGGCTATAGCCCTTGCGTTGATTCCACCGACCGCTCTCAAAAACATAGCTCGCGGTGTACAACTCGTCCATGCGGGCGTCCAGCAGGCTGGTGACGGCAAAGCCCTCTGCGCCCGACAGTTGCCAGCGCGCCTCTTCCGCCACCGCCAACAGCGTGTCCACCGGCAGCACCGGCACATCCGCGCCAAACGCCAGCCCCTGCGCCACCGAACAGGCGGTGCGCAGGCCGGTGAACGAGCCCGGCCCGGCGCCAAACACGATGGCATCGAGCTGGTCAAACGACAGCTCGGCCTGCGCCAGCAGCTTTTGGATCTCGGGAATCAGGTGGGTGGAGCTGTGCGCGCCACCGGCTGCGCTGTGCTGCCAGGGCGTGGCCACACCGCAGCGCTGCACCGCGATCGACATCTGTTCGGTGCTGGTGTCGAGGGCCAGAAGATTCAGGTTTTGTTCGGTCAAATCAGCCTCCAACCCTTTTAGATACTGCCTTGGCAGCTATGTTTTTAGTATTAGCCGGTGCAGCGGCGCGCACCCCAAACAAGATGCCGCCAGTCACCAGCAGCAGGCCCACCGCCAGGTTCCACTGCAGTGGCTCACCCAGCAGCAGCACCGCGCCCAGCGCGGAGAGGCCCGGCACCAGCGCGGTGATCATGGTCGAGCGCACTGGGCCAAAGTGGCGAATCATCTGGGTGAAGGTCACCCCCGAGATCACCACCGAACCCCAGCCCTGGAACGCGGCCTGAAACACCAACTCGCGCCAAGGCGCGTGAAACAGCTGCGACTTGGCCACACCGGTCAGCGCCATCGCGGTGTACATCGGCAGGTAAGCCACACAGGCAAACGCGGTGATGGCTACCGTGGCACGCACCGCATCCAGGCGGTGGTGGCGCGCCAGCACGCTGTAGCAGGCCCAGCTCATGGCCGCCGACATGAAGAACAAGTCACCCAGCCAGACCCAGCCGCCATCAAACGCGCGCACCAGGCTGCCTCCGCCCACCAGCACGTCCCCCAGCACAATCAGCGCCAGACCGGTGGCGCGTGCGGGCGTGATCCGGTCGCTCAGCAGCCACATCGCCAGCAGCGCAGTCCACAGCGGCAAACTGCCCGGCAGCAACACCGACGCGTGCACCGCAGGCGCATAAACAAACCCGCTGTAGGCCAGCAAGGCATACAGCAGCCCGCCAAAAAAACCGGTCTTGATGGTGATGTGGCCAGGCAAGGGCGACACCCGCAGCCAGGATGATCCCCGGATGCCACGCGCACGGTCCTGGCGCACCAGCCAGGCCCCCAGCGGCAGCAGGATCAGGCTCGCCCCCAGAATGCGGCAATACACAATGTCGTAGGGCGTCAGCACACCCCCGCGCGCTGAGTCGTTGGAGGCGCGGCCGATCAAAATGAACGAGGTCCAAATCAGCACCGTGATCACAGCCGCAGCAATACCCACCGTGCGGGGGGAAAAACGCGCCAGAAATGGGGGCCGTGTGTCAGACATACCCGGGATTATCCGTGGCCTGAGCGCACCTTGCGGCGTCAGGGCTGCTCAAAACGCGGCCAGGGGTGGTGTGCCAGGCCCGGATAATCCGACCATGAGCCTGCGACCCACCCGACACCTTCACCGACTGACCCGCCATCTGCTGCCACTGTGCCTGAGCCTCGCCAGCCTGACCGCCATAGCGCAGACCCTGCCCGAGCCAATCGCCACCGCGCTGACACGCGCGCAGCTGCCAACGGATGCCATCAGCCTGCTGGTGGTGGATGCTGACGGCCTGGCAGCGCCCCGCCTGAGCTGGCGCGCCGATGTGCCGGTCAACCCGGCCTCGGTGATGAAGCTGGTCACCACCACCGCTGCGCTGGACCTGCTGGGCCCGGCTTTCACCTGGCGCACCCCGGTCTGGCTGGACGGCCGGGTGAGCAATGGCGTGCTCAAGGGCAACCTGGTGATCGCCGGCCAGGGCGACCCGGCCTTGACGGTCGAAAAGCTCTGGCTGCTGCTGCGCCGGGTGCAAGGCCTGGGCGTCAAACGCATTGAGGGTGACATCGTGCTCGACCGCGGCGCCTTTGCCCCACTCAACCTCAACCCGGGCGACTTTGATGGCGAACCGCTGCGCCCGTACAACGCCAGCCCCGAGGCGCTGCTGATCAACTTCAAATCCATCGTGATGACCTTCACCCCCGACCCGGCCAACCGGGTGGCGCGGGTGCAGATGGACCCACCCCTGGCGGGTGTGCAGATGCCCACCAGCGTGCCGCTGGGCAACAGCAGCAGCGCCGATGGCTGTGGGGATTACCGCGCCAGCCTGCAAGCCGATTTTTCGGACCCGACGCGCTGGCGGTTTGCTGGCAGCTACCCGTTTGGCTGTGGTGAAAAGCTCTGGCCAGTGGCCTACATCAACCCGCCCAGCTACGCCGCCCGGGCCATTGAAGGCCTGTGGCGCAGCCTGGGTGGCCAGCTTGACGGCAGCGTGCACGACGGCAGCGCCCCGGCGAGCCGCCCAAGTTTTGAGCTGACCTCACCGACCCTGGCCGAGGTGATCCGCGACATCAACAAGTTCAGCAACAACGTCATGGCCCAGCAGCTGTTTTTGACGCTGGCGCGTGAAGGCGCGGGCGGCAACCCGGCGGCGCCGGCCAGCTTCGAGCTGGCCCAGGAGGTGGTGCGTGGCTGGTGGCAACGCCGCATCGCGGTGCCGGGCAGTGCCACGCAGGCGCTGCCTGTGCCGGTGATGGACAACGGCGCGGGCTTGTCGCGCCAGGCGCGCCTCAGCGCTGCGGGTCTGGCCCGGATGCTGCAGGTGGCCTACCTGTCGCCCTACATGCCTGAGCTGATGTCCTCGCTACCGCTGGTGGGGCTGGACGGCACCCTCAAACGCAGCCGCGCCACGCTGGTCAGCGCCCACCTCAAGACCGGCAGCCTACGCGATGTGCAGGCGATTGCCGGCTATGTGCATGGCAGCAACGGCAGGCATCTGTGCCTGGTGGCCATCGTCAACCACCCCAACGCCAGCGCCGCCCGGCCAGTGATGGAAGCGGTGGTCGACTGGGCGGTGGCGCAAGCGAACCCATCCGGCCAAAACACCTTGGGACGCTGACAAAACAGCCCCGAAATGGTGCTGGGTTGACCGACAATCAGCCATCATCCCCAGCCCCACCTCCCCATGACATTGATTGACCTTATTGGCTCGGTCGCCGCCACGCTGACCACCATCAGTTTTTTGCCCCAAGCCTGGCAAACTTTTCGGACCAAGGATGTCAGCGGCATCTCACTGGGCATGTACACCGTGTTCACCTCCGGTGTGGCGTGCTGGCTGGTGTATGGCCTGCTGATGGATTCCTGGCCAATCGTGATCTCCAACGCCATCACCGTGTCGCTGGCAGCGTTGATTTTGCTGATGAAGTTGCGCTTTCGCTGAGGCCTTCAACCTATCCTCCTTGCAGGCAGTAGCCTGCTGCGTCGTCGCGTCTACCCGGACACGCCGCCAGTAGCCCACTCGGGCGCGTCCAACTGCGCAATCTAGGTTAAAACGCAGCGCGCTGCAGCCGGTCGCGCACACCGTCCCACTCGGGCGCGGCGGGCGGTTTCTCCACCCAGATCTGGCGCACAGCGCATTCATCGAGCGCACGCAAGGTGGCAAACAATTGGCGCGCTGCCAGCGCCGCATCACCAGGCATGGCTTGCCAAACCCAGCGGGCGTCGGGCAAGGCCAGCGGGGTGCGGGACCAAATAGCCACCTGCGGGTCGGCGCCCTGAGCGGCCGCAAAAGCTGGATCAGCCCGCATCGCTGTCACCGCCTGCGCCATCGCCACCGCATCCATCAGACGCACACGGGCGCGTGGCGCGTAGTGTGAGTCCAAGGTGCCAGAGGCCTTGGGCGCTTGTTTTTCAAGGGAATCCAGCTCTTCTTTTTGAAGCACTTTCAAGCCACACACCGCCTGCACCTGCTCGGGCGTGATGGCGCCCGGGCGCAGCAGCACCGGCTGGCCCCGGCTGCAGTCGATGATGGTGGATTCGATGCCCACGCTGCAGGCGCCGCCGTCCAGAATCAGCAAATCCTCGCCAAACTCACCCGCCACATGGGCGGCGGTAGTCGGGCTGACCCGGCCAAACTGGTTGGCGCTGGGCGCAGCCAAGCCCCACACACCTTGCGTGGCGCAAGCGCGCAACAAGGCCAGCGCCACCGGGTGCGACGGGCACCGCAGGCCCACCGTGGTGTTGCCACCAGTGGCGGCGTTGGCCACACCGGGCTGGCGCGGCAGGATCAGGGTCAGCGGGCCAGGCCAGAAGGCTTGGGTGAGGTGGTGGGCAAATTCCGGGATGTCAACCGCGTAGTGGGCCACCGCAGGTGCACCAACCACATGCACGATCAGCGGGTGGTCGGCCGGGCGCCCTTTGGCGGCGAAAATCTGCGCCACAGCGGCATCGTTGTCGGCATCAGCGGCCAGGCCATAGACCGTCTCGGTGGGCAAGCCCAATAGCTTGCCAGCCTTGATGCAAGCAGCGCCTGCAGCGATGGAATTTGAATCTTTACCAGGCAGGATCACAGCGCCACCTGTGGCATCTGGGGGCGCATCAAAAAGCCTCGATGCCCAGCAGCTGCGCAGCTTGCAGCGCCACCGCATTGGCCTCATCCGCAGTGGCAGCGGTTACGGTCAGGTGGCCCATCTTGCGCCCGGGCTTGGCCTGCAGCTTGCCGTACAGGTGCAAATGCACACCGGGCAGCGCCAGCACCGCGTCCCAGGGCGGGATTTGGCCATCCACCCACAAATCGCCCAGCAGGTTGAGCATGACCGACGCGCTGTGGTGGCGTGGCTGCACCAGCGCCAAACCAGCCAGGGTGCGCACCTGCAGGTCAAACTGCGACTGGTCGCAGGCATCCAGCGTGTAGTGGCCACTGTTGTGCGGGCGTGGCGCCATCTCGTTGACCACCAGGCCACCGAGCGCGGCAGACTCGGGCGAGCCCTCGGTCAGCACAAAAAATTCGACGCACAAGACGCCCACGTAATTCAGCTCATCAGCTATTTTTTTGGTAGCTGCTACCGCTTTATCAACAAGGGCTGGCGGCAGATTTCCTTCATAAGCTTGGGTCACCGCCAAAATGCCCTGGCGGTGCAGGTTGCGCTGCGGCGCGAAGTTGACACAAGTGCCATCCCAGCCACGCGCCACGATCACCGAGCACTCGTCCGCCAGCGGCAGCATTTGCTCCAGCACACAGGGCACTTGCTTCAAGGCCTCCCAGGCGCTGGCCAGTTCCGCCCGGCTGCTGACACGCACCTGGCCTTTGCCGTCGTAACCCAGACGCGCGGTCTTCAAAATGCCGGGCAGCAGGGTGTCAGCCACTGCAGCCAAGTCAGCCGCAGACTCGATCACCGCATAGGGCGCCACCGGCACCCCGCTGCGTGCCAGGTGCGCTTTTTCCTGGATGCGATCCTGCGCAATCGCTACCGCCTCGGCACTCGGCGCGGTGGGCCGGGCGGCGGCCAGCGTGGCCAAGGCCGCAGCGGGCACGTTCTCAAACTCGGTGGTGAGGGCTGAGCAGTGCTGGATCAGCTGCGCCAGGCCCTGCTCATCCAGGTAGTCGCTTTGGATGTGCTGGTGGCTCACCAGCCCGGCCGGGCTGGTGGCGTCGGGGTCCAGCACCACGGTGGCATAACCCATCGCTTGTGCCGCGTGCACAAACATGCGCCCAAGCTGGCCGCCGCCCATCACACCCAGCGTGGCGGGCTGGGTGCCATCACTCCAGCCGGTGCTACCCGGCAACAAATCGGGGCCGCTCATAAGGCGGGGGGCAGCGTCATGTCGCGCGCCATTTGGGTTTGTTCGGCGCGGAAGTCTTCCAGACGGGCACGCAGCACGATGTCGGTGTTGGCCAGCATGGCCACCGCAAACAGCGCGGCGTTGGCCGCGCCCGAGGCACCAATGGCAAACGTGGCCACCGGGATGCCCTTGGGCATTTGCACAATGCTGTGTAACGAGTCCACCCCGCTGAGGTGGCGGCTGGGCACCGGCACGCCCAGCACCGGCACGGTGGTTTTGGCCGCCAACATGCCCGGCAGGTGCGCCGCACCACCGGCGCCGGCGATGATGGCTTTTAATCCGCGGCCCACCGCGTTTTGCGCGTAGGCAAACATCTCATCAGGCATCCTGTGGGCAGACACCACCTGATACTCGTGCGGGATGCCGAACTGTTGGAGAATATGGACTGCGTGTTGCATGGTGTCCCAATCCGAGCTGGAGCCCATGAGCACACCGATTTGGATGTTTTTCATCCCTGAATTTTACGTTTGCCCCCGTCTAACCCCAAGCCCCCCACCGCCATGATTGAAATTACCCTGCAAAACTTCGAAACCGAGGTGATTGCCGCCTCCATGACCCAGCCGATCCTGATCGACTTCTGGGCGCCCTGGTGCGGCCCATGCAAGACCTTGGGGCCAGCGCTGGAACAGATCGAAGAAGACTACCAGGGCCGCTTCACGCTGGCCAAGATCAACGCCGATGACGAGCAGCAACTGGCCGGGGCCTTTGGCATCCGCAGCATCCCGACCTGCATCCTGATGTCGGGTGGCAAACCGGTGGACGGCTTCACCGGGGCGCAGAGCCCGGCGCAGATCAAGGCATTTCTGGACAAACACCTGCCCAGCGAGGGCGAGATGATTGGCGAGGCCGAAGCCGACGAAGCGATGGCGCTGCTGGAATCGGGCGACGCCCAGGCTGCGTTAGAGAAGCTGGCCGATGCGCTGGCCGCCGACCCCGGCAACGACGACACCCGCTACGACTATGTGCGCCTGCTGATCCAGCTCGGTGGCCACGAAGAGGCCGAGGCCGCGCTGGCGCCCAAGCTGGCCGACATTCCTCGACAACTGCGCTTTGAAGCCTTGTCGCAATGGCTCAGCGCCATCAAATTCATAGCACAAAGCCCATACGCAATGTGGGACATTGACCAATTTGATGAAAAAATCACCGCCAACAAGCGCGACTTTGACATCCGTTTTGCCAAGGCGCGCCTGCTGATGGCCACCGGTGAATGGACCGCCGCCATGGATGAGCTGCTGGAAATCATCATGCGCGACAAAAAATGGGGCGACGAAGCCCCGCGCAAAGCGATGGTGGCGATCCTGGAATTGCTCACCCCGCCCAAACCCAAAACCGGCGCCGCTGAGCCCGGCAAAACAGCACCCACCATTGAAATGCTGGGCAAGGTGGCCGCGCCCGAAGACCCGCAAGCCGCGCTGGTCTCCACCTACCGCAGACGCCTGAGCATGATGCTCAACTGAGCCTTTGCGGCTGCGGGTTGCCGACAGATTGGCCGCCCGCCAGCGCCCCCCCCAGGAATGCCAGCGCCTGCGGCGCAAGGCGACATATGTCAGCTGGCATACACATTTGACCGATAGAATGATTCCGGGTTGATCAACCTGTGAAGGATATCTGTCTTGAATGTTTCCGCTTCTGCTGTCAACAACATGGATGCTGGCGACAACGCGCCAGACAACACCATCTTGTTGCGCGCCGCGCTGGATGCCTTGCCGGATATTGCTGCCGTGCTTGACGCGCGCGGCACAATCGTGATGACCAACAGCGCTTGGCGGCACTACGCCGTGACCAACAACAAGCTGCCCGAAGCCCCGGGCGAAGATCCACACATCGGCGTGAACTATCTGGAGGTGGCCTTGCAGGGCCACCCTCAGGATGACAGTGCCAAGCGCGCGGTGCATGGCATCCAGGAGGTACTGGCCGGGCGCATGGAGGCCTTCTGCCTGACCTATCCGTGCCATACGCCCAATATGCGGCTCTGGTTCACCATGACGGTGACACCGCTGGTTTGGCAAGAAGCGCCGGGTGTGCTGATCACCCACACCGACACCACGCCGCGCCACCGACTCAGCCGACGCTGACAGAGTGCGTCACCGCGCCGCAGAAGGCGCTTGCATCCACTTCATGCGGCATGCACCTGTGGGATCGTGGCGGGCACCGCAGCCATTCGTGGCCCAGGCCAGTGCTCGGTGGCCAACACACGCTGGGCGTTCAGGCTGGTCATCGGGATCGATACGTCGGTTGGAATGCCACCCGTGAGTTGCAACGCCAAGTACCGCCCACAACACACCCGCAGGAACGAAGCAAAGTTGTCGACCTCACCGCGTGCCTGGATCAACTCGTCATAAAGTTTGGTACACAGTTGCGGCACGCTCATGCCGTCACGCCTTGCAATGGCATCCAGCACATTCCAGAACAGGTTTTCCAACCGGATGCTGGTGGCCAGACCGTGCAGGCGCACCGAGCGGGCGCGACTTTGGTACAGATGCGGGTCTGCGCTGACAAATACCTGGCACATGGGGCGGCTCCAAGGGGTGTTGGCACAAGCCAGCATGCCGACCGGGCCGACCCACGTCAATACGGGCTAACCAGAGACCGGTCAAAGCCAACCCGAGCGCGGCCATCGGGTCGGCAAATACGGTGCGGCTCTAGAGCGTGATGTGCGTCCCCAACAAAACCAGAAACTGCGCCATCCAGGCCGGGTGAGCGGGCCAGGCGGGTGCGCTGACCAGATTACCCTGGGTGAAAGCGGCGTCGATGGCGATGTTGGCATAAGTGCCACCGGCCTGTTCCACCTCGAACCGGCAGGCCGGGTAAGCCGAGCAAGTGCGCCCTTTGAGCACACCCGAACCGGCCAACAACTGCGCGGCATGGCAGATCGCAGCGACCGGCTTGTTGGTGGTGAAAAAGTGCTGCACCAACGCCACCACGGCTGGGTAGGTGCGCAGGTATTCGGGGCCGCGGCCACCGGGCAGCACCAGCGCGTCGTAGTCCTGCCCGTTGATATCGGTGAAGGTGGCGTTCAGGCTGAAGTTGTGACCCGGCTTTTCGCTGTAGGTCTGGGCGCCTTCAAAGTCATGGATGGCGGTCTTGATCTGATCCCCCGCGCTTTTGTCTGGGCACACCGCATGGACCTGGTGGCCTACGGCCTGCAACACCTGGAACGGCACCATGGTTTCGTAGTCTTCACAGTAGTCACCACAGATCATCAGAATTTTCTTGGCAGCCATAGTTGTCTCCGGTTGGTTAAAGGGTCAGCGCATTGTTGGGTGGTGGCGCTCGCCTGTGGTGGTAGCGGGTTATGACAGGCATCTGCAGGCGAGCGGCCCTGCTCGGGTGATCCAACCACCCGCACCTAAAATGCGCCACCTTTGTTTGCCAGCCCACACCACCACCACATGCCATCTGCCGCCCCATCCGACCACTACGAACTGGGAGAAATGCTGCTGGACATTGGCGCTTTGCTGATGGTCTCCGGCGCCAACACCGAGCGCGTCAAGATCACGATCGACCGCATTGCCAGCGCTTTTGACTGCCAGTCCGACCTGATGATCACCAACCACGCGCTGATGCTCACGCTGACCTACCCGGACAAGCACAAGTCCTTCACCAGCGTGAAGTGGATGCCCGGCATGCACCTGAACTTCAACCTGATCTCTGACATCAGCACCATGAGCTGGCAGATCGTGCTGGAAAAATGGTCGCTGGCGCGCATCAACGAGGAACTCAAGCTGCTCAACCGCAAACCGCTTTACCCCAGGTACCTGGTGCTGCTGCTGGTGGCGCTGGCCGGTGCCTCTTTCTGTCGGTTGTTTGGGGGCAGCTTCAACGAGCTGATCGCCGCTTTTGCGGCCTCGTTTTGCGGCTTGTATGTGCGCCAGGAGGCCATGAAGCTGCGCTTCAACTTCTATGTCTCGATCTTCTTTGCCGCAGCCACGGCGGCGCTGATCGCAGGCGCGTACTTCTACCTGAACCCCAACGAGGTCTACAGCCACGCGCTGTCCACCTCGGTGCTGTTCCTGATTCCCGGGGTGCCGATGATCCACGCCATTTCTGACCTGATGGATGGTCACACCATGAACGGCGTCGTGCGCGGCATCAATGTGCTGATCATGGCGTTTGCCATTGCCCTGGGGCTGACGGTGGCCCTGATGGCTTACAAGTTCTGAGCCATGGACACGCTACTGTTTCTCGAAAAAGGCCTCTGGCTGGGTTGTGCCGCCATCGGCTTTGCCGTGCTGTTCAACGTGCCCCGGCGCACCCTGGGCACCACTTTTGTGATCGCTGCGCTGGGCGGTTTGGTCAAAATCGCCCTGCTGCAAGTGGGCGCGGTGGCCGCACTGGCCACGCTGCCAGGGGCGGTGCTGATTGGGCTGCTGAGTGTGCTGGCCGCGCACCAGCGCAAGGCACCGCCCATGATTTTTGCGATTCCCGCGGTGATCCCGATGATTCCGGGCTTTTTTGCTTACCAGGCGATGGTGGGCATGATTGAGCTGACGGTCGAAAAAGACCCGGTGCTCTACAGCAAGATCTTTTTTGCCACGGTCAACAACGGCCTGTCCGCCTTTTTTGTGATGCTGGCACTGTCGGTCGGGGTGGCGGTGCCGATGCTGATTTCACGCAAACAGACCGTCAAGCGTTTGCAGCCGGAGGATCTGCTGGAAATGGAGATGGAATAACGGTCTGGCTGACACCCACCCTGCACACCAGCGTCAACGGCATGGCCGCTCATCAGCGGTGCTATGCAGGCGCGCTGATAACTGCAAAATTAATAGCTACTAGCCCAATCAAAATAAGGGCTAGCGGCATATTCCATGCAAAACTCAGGTGGTCAGCCGGGTCAGCGCCTCGTGGTACTTGGCCGAGGTTTTCTCGATGACCTCACGCGGCAGGTGCGGCGCCGGTGGCGTTTTGCTCCAGAGTCGGCCACCCACCTGGGCGGTTTCCAGCCAGTCGCGCAGGAACTGCTTGTCGTAGCTGGGTGAGTTGATGCCTTCTTGGTAGCTGTCGGCTGGCCAGTAGCGCGAGGAGTCGGGGGTCAGCACCTCGTCCATCAGCACCAGGGTGCCGTCTTTGTCCAGACCAAATTCAAACTTGGTGTCGGCAATGATGATGCCTTTGGTCGCGGCGATCTCGCTGGCCGCCTTGTAAATGGCGATGCTGATGTCGCGGATGCGGGTGGCCAGATCGACGCCAATCATCTCGACGGTTTTCTCAAAGGTGATGTTTTCGTCGTGTTCACCCATCTCGGCTTTGGCGGCGGGGGTGTAGATTGGCTCGGGCAATTTACTGGCATTCTTCAAACCTGCGGGCAGGGGCACGCCGCACACCGACTGGCTGTCCTGGTATTCCTTCCAGCCGCTGCCAGCCAAATAGCCGCGCACCACCGCCTCCACCGGGATCGGTTTGAGGCGCTTGACCAGCATCGAGCGACCGGTCACTTGCGGTACTTCCGCAGCGGTCACCACGCTTTCGGGCGCCTCGCCGGTGAGGTGGATCGGGCACAGGTTCAGGCCCTTGGGGCCGAGCTTGTCAAACCAGAACAGTGCCATTTGTGTGAGCAACACGCCTTTGCCGGGGATCGGCTGGCCCATGATCACGTCAAACGCGCTGATGCGGTCGCTGGCGACCATCAGGATGCGGTCGTCACCCACCGCGTAGTTGTCGCGCACCTTGCCGCGAGCCAGCAGGGTCAGCGAGGTCAGGGAGGAGGTGTGAACGGTGGTTTCTGCAGAGGTGGTCATGGAATGGGTGCCAGTCAAAAGAGTCAATCAAGCCAAGGGGTGAGTTTAGGTTCAATGCGCCGATTTTCCACGCTGGCGGCGTGTGATTGATCGGGTGGGATGAGGTCTTTGACGCTGCCTGCCTGTGGTGACGGCGGGCCGATGTCGCAAAGCGCAGCGCGTCTGAGGCCTGCTGCCTGGCCCGGTATGGCCGACCACACACGTTGGCGCCGCACGGAATGGTATTTTGAATTAACAAAATATAGCTATAACCCCTTTATTTAAAAGGGCTAGAGGCATATTTTCTGTATAAAAAAGCCACCCGCAGGTGGCTTGTCCGCACAGCGCTGGGGTCGACTCAGTTGACCACTTGCGCCAGCTCACCGCGTGCGTATTTGGCGGCCACCACCGTCAGGCTGTCGCCTTTGATGCTGGCGGCCTGGCCTTCGCAACCGAATTCCAGGTAACGCTTTTTGCACAGCTGTTTGGCGGCTTCACGGGCCGGCTTGAGCCAGTCGCGGGCGTCGAATTTGTCGGGGTTCTCAAACAGGAATTGGCGCACCGCCGCCGTCATGGCCAGGCGGATGTCGGTGTCGATGTTGATTTTGCGCACACCAAACTTGATCGCTCTTTGGATCTCTGCCACCGGCACGCCATAGGTTTCCTTCATCTTGCCGCCGTACTGGTTGATGGTGGCCAGGTACTCTTGCGGCACGCTGCTGGAGCCGTGCATCACCAGGTGGGTGTTGGGCAGGCGCGCGTGGATTTCCATCACGCGGTCGATCGCCAGGATGTCGCCAGTGGGTTGGCGGCTGAATTTGTAGGCGCCGTGGCTGGTGCCAATCGCTATCGCCAGCGCGTCGAGTTGGGTGCGTTTGACAAACTCGGCAGCCTGCTCGGGGTCGGTCAACATCTGCTCGCGGGTCATGGAGGCGTCGGTGCCGTGGCCATCTTCCTTGTCACCCTTCATGGTTTCCAGGCTGCCCAGGCAACCGAGTTCGCCTTCGACCGTCACCCCCACGGCGTGGGCCATGTCGACCACCTTGCGCGTCACTTCCACGTTGTACTCAAAACTGGCGATGGTTTTGCCGTCACCTTCCAGGCTGCCGTCCATCATCACCGAGCTGAAACCCAGGTTGATCGCGCCCTGGCAGACGCCCGGGTTCTGGCCATGGTCCTGGTGCATCACCAGCGGGATGTGCGGGTAACTCTCAATGGCGGCCTGGATCAGGTGTTTGATGAAGGGTTCACCCGCGTATTTGCGGGCACCGGCGCTGGCCTGCAGGATCACCGGCGAACCCACCTCGTCGGCAGCGGACATCACGGCCTGGACTTGCTCCAGGTTGTTCACATTAAACGCCGGGATGCCGTAGCCGTGGACAGCGGCGTGGTCCAGCAGTTCGCGCATAGAAACAAGTGCCATGGTGATTTCCTTGGAGAGTTTTGACAAATGTGCATTTTGTTATACAAAAGCACGCAACACCCTTACAAGCGCATGGCGGTGCTGCGCGGGTCAGCACCATGAAAAAAGGCCGGTGTTGGCACCGGCCTTGTTATCTAAACGTTGACGGCCTGTGGCTTACAGCGAGTTCACCGCATTGAGCTCCTGGAAGGCCTGCTCCAGACGCGCCACCATGCCGAGCTGACCGGCACGTTGCCAGACACGCGGGTCGTAGTACTTCTTGTTGGGCTTGTCATCACCTTCGGGATTGCCGATCTGGCCTTGCAGGTAGCCTTCGTTCTTTTTGTAGAAACCCATCACACCCGCCCAGGTCGCCCATTGGGTGTCGGTGTCGATGTTCATCTTGACCACACCGTAGCTGATGGCTTCCTTGATTTCGGCGGCACTGGAGCCAGAGCCGCCGTGGAACACAAAGTCCAGCGTGTTGGGCGCGAGTTTGTACTTCTCGGACACATACTTTTGCGAGTTGTCCAAAATCTTGGGCGTGAGCTTGACATTACCTGGCTTGTACACGCCGTGCACATTGCCAAAAGAGGCAGCGATGGTGAAGCGGTGGCTCACCTTGCTCAGTTCTTCGTAGGCAAACGCCACGTCTTCGGGCTGGGTGTACAGCAAGGAATGGTCCAGGCCGCTGTTGTCCACGCCGTCTTCTTCACCGCCGGTGACGCCGAGTTCGATCTCCAGCGTCATGCCCATCTTGGCCATACGCGCCAGGTATTGGCCGCAGATGGCGATGTTTTCTTTCAGGGGCTCTTCCGACAAGTCCAGCATGTGCGAGCTGAACAGCGGTTTGCCGGTTTCGGCAAAGTGCTTTTCACCGGCGTCGAGCAAACCGTCGATCCAGGGGAGCAGCTTTTTGGCGGCATGGTCGGTGTGCAAGATGACAGGCACGCCGTAGGACTCGGCCAGCAGGTGCACATGGCGGGCGCCGGAAATGGCGCCCAAAATAGCGGCCTTCTGCCCGTCGAGCTTGATGCCTTTGCCCGCCACAAAAGCCGCGCCACCGTTGGAGAACTGGATCACCACCGCCGACTTGGCCTTGGCCGCTGCTTCCAGCACCGCGTTCACCGAGTCGGTGCTGATCACGTTCACCGCAGGCAGTGCAAAGTTATTGGCTTTGCAGACTGCAAAGATTTTTTGCACATCATCACCGGACACCACGCCGGGCTTTACCACGTCCAAAATTGTTTGTGCCATTACGAGTCCTTTTCAGTTAGTTACGTTGTGGAAAAAAATCATGGTCAACCTGAGACTGAGCGAACTCGAAGGCAGCAGCTTGGGCTAAAGACTGATGCGCAACAGAACGCCGTTGGGTTCGGCCCGGCTTGGATCAGATGTGTGTCGTGTCCTCTGGCAAATTTGCCTTGTATGTGGGTGTGAGGCCCGTCTTGACAAGCGGTCACACCCTTTTATTTTAGAAATCCGTACCGTCAATTGGCACTTGCAAACTGATTCTATCGAGCCGATCTTGACGGAGCTTAACCAAGATCAAACAGTAATGTAATCGTTTTCATGAAAGACCCAAAACGCGTGTCAGTTCAGGTCTGAATCCACCAATTTGACCGATCTGGCCCAAAAAAAAGCCACCTGACGGTGGCTTTTTTGGAAAGCATGGCGCAACGGCCATGCCGCATGTTTAAGCGGCCAATGCGGCCTCGATACGTGCCTTGGTGTCGGTCAAGGCCTGGGGCATGTGGTAGGCCAGCTTGGCAAAGAGCTCGTCGTGCAGCACCATCTCTTTTTTCCAGTCATCTTTGTTGATGCTGGTCACCGTGTTGAACTGCGCCTCGGAGAAGTCCAGGCCTTTCCAGTTGATGGCCGCGTAGGTTGGGGTGATGCCAAAGAAGTACTCGTTGCCTTTGGGGGCGGTGCCGTCCAGGCGGTCCAGAATCCACTTGAGCACACGCATGTTTTCGCCGTAACCCGGCCAGACAAACTTGCCGTCTTCGCCTTTGCGGAACCAGTTGGTGGTGTAGATCTTGGGCAGCTTGAAGCCCTTGGCCTCCAGCTTGGCGCCCAGGTCCAGCCAATGCGCGAAGTAGTCGCTCATGTTGTAGCCGGTGAACGGCAACATGGCAAACGGGTCACGCCGCACCACACCCGCCTGGCCAACCGCTGCCGCCGTGGTTTCCGAGCCCATGGTGGCCGCCATGTAAACGCCGTCGACCCAGGTTTTGGCCTCGGTCACCAAAGGCACGGTGTTGGCACGCCGACCGCCAAACATGAAGGCGTCAATCGGCACACCCGCGGGGTTGTCCCACTCGGGGTCGAGCGCCGGGTTGTTGGTGGCCGACACGGTGAAGCGCGAGTTGGGGTGTGCCGCCTTGGCACCGGTGGCCTTGGCGATTTCGGGCGTCCAGTCATTGCCCTTCCAGTCGATCAGGTGCGCGGGCAGGGCTTTGCCAGGCACGTCGTACTCCATGCCTTCCCACCAGACATCACCGTCGTCGGTCAGCGCGACGTTGGTGTAGATCACGTTCTTGCTCAGGCTGAGCATGCAGTTCGGGTTGGTCAACATGTTGGTACCCGGCGCCACGCCGAAGTACCCCGCTTCTGGATTGATAGCATACAACTTGCCATCTGCACCCGGTTTGATCCAGGCGATGTCATCACCCACGGTGGTCACTTTCCAGCCGTCAAAACCGGCGGGCGGCACCAGCATGGCAAAGTTGGTTTTGCCGCAGGCGCTGGGGAAAGCCGCCGCCACAAAGTGCTTTTTGCCTTGTGGGTTGGTGGCGCCCAGAATCATCATGTGTTCGGCCAGCCAGCCTTCGTCACGCGCCATGTTGGAGGCGATGCGCAGCGCAAAACACTTCTTGCCCAGCAGCGCGTTGCCGCCGTAGCCTGAGCCGTAGCTCCAGATTTCACGGGTTTCGGGGTAATGAACGATGTATTTGTTGGCGTTGCACGGCCAGGTGACGTCTTTTTGACCTGCGGTCAGGGGCGCGCCCACGCTGTGCACACAAGGCACAAACGCACCGTCTGCGCCGAGCACGTCGTAGACGGCCTTGCCCATGCGCGTCATGATCTTCATGTTGACCGCCACATAGGCGCTGTCGGAGAGTTCAACGCCAATGTGGGCAATCGGGCTGCCCAGCGGGCCCATGCTGAAGGGCACCACGTACATGGTGCGGCCTTTCATGCAGCCGTCAAACAGGGCTTTGGTGCCATCGGCCTGACCGGTTTGCAGCAAGGCGCGCATCTCGGCCGGGGCCATCCAGTTGTTGGTGGGGCCCGCGTTTTCTTTCTTTTCAGAGCAGATGAAGGTGCGGTCTTCGACCCGGGCGACGTCGCTGGGGTCGCTCCACGCCAGGAAACTGTTGGGGCGCTTGACCGGGTTGAGCTTTTTGAAGGTCCCGGCGTCAACCAATAACTGGCACAGCCGGGCGTACTCTTCCTCCGAGCCATCACACCAGTAAACGGCGTCAGGTCGGGTCAGGGCGGCAATCTCAGCCACCCAGGAAATAAGTCGTTGGTTGGTCACATAAGCGGGAGCTTTGTGGGATGAGTCAAGTTGCAGTGCGGCGTTCATTGAACCTCCTGATAGAACCGTTTCATTGCATGAAGCAAAAACGATTTTGACCATTCCACCTTACCCGAATCTGTTCAAACGCAAAGAAACTTGTTTCAGTTCACATCACCTGACAAATTCTTGGCCCTAGCTGACGGCGACCTTGCAAACCCATTCAACATCGTGGCAAACAGCGCGACAGCTGGCACGGTTTGCGTGGTCGGGTCCGCACCCGGCCAAGCTGCACCCATGCTGAAAGAGTATGCCTTTTAGGCCTCAAGCCCTTTCATCAAAAGGGCCTTTAGCTATTTAATAAATAGCAATCTTGCCGCTCTACCGGTGCGCAAGCGCTCAGATCAGCGCTGACAGGGCGGCCTTGCCCACCGGCTTGCTGACCGAGCCCAGCAAACTGAAGTGCCGCAATTTGGCCACCAGCGAGGCGGCATGTCGCACGGCGTCACTCTGGCCCGACACAATGATCAGGCCTCCGGCATAGCCGGCTGCAGCCAGTGTCTCCATGAACTGAAAACCGTCCATGGCGGGCATGTGCAAGTCCAGCAGCACCAGGTTGAAGCAGTCGGCACGCGCACCCAGCTTGCTCAGCGCCATGGACCCGCTGGAGGCGGTGGTCACATCCAACACACCCAGTCCTTGCAACACATCGGTCATCAACGCCAGCTGGAAGCTATCGTCATCCACCACCAGCACCTTCAAGGCATTGCGGGGAATGGCCGCCCCGGGTCGTGCACCGGCAGAAGGAGGAAAAGGCTTGTCGTGCATAAAAAACCTCAACGGGTCACGGGTTGGTAAATCTGGTCGGTCATGGTGGAGCTGCCGTTGAGCGCATGCAGCCAGTCAGCCGGGCTGGGCAGCGGCTCATCTGCGTCACGGGCCAATTGCTGCTGCATGAGCGCGACGTTGTTGCTCAAACCGAGCAAGATCTGCGACACCCGGTCCTGGAACTGCATGGCGACCAACAGTTTTTCGACCTCGCCGCGCACCGCCGTGCTGTGTTCATGCATGCTGTCGGCAGACTCGCCGAGACGACGCACATGGTCCAGCACATCAGCCACCAGTTGGCCCGACAGCGACACCGCTTCCTGATCTTGCATGGTGGTGCTCTCGGCAGAACCCATGGTCGACTGCATGACAGAAGCGATCTGGGTCACCCGCTCACCCATGCGTTTGCCGGTTTCGGCCGAGCGCTGTGACAGCGAACGCACCTCAGCCGCCACCACAGCAAAACCCCGGCCCGACTCGCCCGCGCGGGCGGCCTCAATGGCGGCATTGAGCGCCAGCAGATTGGTCTGGGCAGCGATGCTGCGCACCTCTTCACTCATGGCCTGCAAAGCTTGGGTTTGTTGGGCCAGGTCGCGAATGTTGCCCAGCAGGGCCTGCTTGCCATCGATCAGCTGCGTCAGCGACAGCACCACCGGCTGCAACTCACGCTCACACAGCGTCAGCAAGCTGATGGTCGCATCGGTCTGGCCGCCACGCACCTTGCCACCGCCAATACCAGCCTGATCAAAGCGCGCGAGCACGGCGGCGAAACTGCTGGTCAGCTGCTCAATGGCAGCTTCGGTCTGGGTTTTGACCTGTTCGATGTGGTGGCTCCAGGCGGGCAACACCTCTTGAAGCAAATGGGTCAGCTCGGAATCCTGCGCAGCAGCCACCACGGGTGTGCCCAGGTCGGCCTGATGGCGCCGGGCCAGTTGCAACTGCCGCACCAGCCAGGCAATCGTCCCTGCCGACAGCAAGCCAATGCCCGCTAAAACCAGCCAGGGCGACGCGCCATCTGCCCGCCCCAGCGCAGCGATCAAGACCAAGGCGAGCGGCACCACCATCCACAGCCACAAGGCATATCCGGCGTACGCAGGCTGCGTGACTTGCAGGTTCATTGGCATCACCCTCCCTTTTCGTTATACGGGCGCGACATGACGGCCCTTGAAAATTGTGAATACAACACATCGTGACGACAAACCATTGTGGCCTACACCCCTTTGCACAAGCAAGGGGTATGTCCATAATGAATGCGCCAGAACACCACGCGCAATCAACATCATCTCAAAAATCAGTACCTAACCACCACACATCTATGGCAAGCAGTCACTCTGACATATGGAACAGCGGCACATTGACTGAACTCATCGGCGACGATGCCACAGTCCAACACCGCCTGTTGCAGCGCTTTCTTGTCAACGCCCTGCTGCAGCGTGACGCCATTCAAAACGCCGCCGTGCAGGCAGATCTGGCGGCCCTGACAACACAGGCGCACACCCTCAAATCGGCGGCACGCAGTGTGGGTGCACTGGCACTCGGTGAGCTGTGCCAGGCGCTCGAATCCGCCAGCACGGCACAAGAGGTCAGCGCCTGCCAAGCTCTGGCGCAGCAAGTGCCTGACGCCCTGGCACAAGCGCAGGCATGCATCGAACAGCATCTGGCCGCCAGCGCCTAGCCCGAACCGAGGGCGCCGAGATTTATAACAAATAAGGCTCTAGCCCTTTCATAACAACAAGAGTTAGCTTCAATAACAATAGCGCCTCACGCACGGGAATCAAACTGCAAAATGGCCCGTCCAATGGCCTCCAGCGGCAAGATGTCATCCACCGCCATCAGTTTGATGGCCTCTTTGGGCATGCCAAACACCACGCAGGTTTCCTCGTTCTGGGCGATGCAGCGCGCGCCCTGGTCATGCATGGCTTTCAAGCCGCGGGCACCGTCGTCGCCCATGCCGGTCATGATGATGCCCAGGGCATCCGCACCGGCGCAGTCGGCGGCGGATTTGAACAACACGTCCACCGACGGTTTGTGGCGGTTCACCGGCGGGCCGTCAAACACCTTGACGTAGTACTGGCCGTTGACTTTTTGCAACTGCATGTGGCGCCCGCCCGGAGCAATCAGGGCCACGCCGCGCTCCAGCCGGTCACCGTCTTTGGCCTCACGCACATTCATGGCGCACAGGCCGTTGAGCCGCTGTGCGTACATGGCGGTGAATTTTTCGGGCATGTGCTGGGTGATCGCCATACCGGGCGCATCGGACGGCATCTGGGTGAGCACCAGCTCCAGCGCCTGGGTGCCGCCGGTGGAGCTGCCCAGCAGCACCGGCTTGTTCATGGCCAAGGCGTGCACGCCGCTGAGCACGGCTGCACGACTTAATTGGCCCACAGCCCTTGTTGCGACTGCCTTGTTCGCTATTGATGGTATAGCACCCTGCACACGCGGACGAGCGCGGGCGGCGGTTTTGAGCGTCTGGATCATCTCGTGGCGAGAGTCCTCCAGATGCTGTTTCAGGCCCAGCTTGGGCTTGGCCAGCACCGCCACGGCGCCAGCACTCAGGGCGTCCAGCGCCACCTTGCTGCCTTCGGTGGACAAGGTGGAGCAGATCACCGTCGGAATCGGCGTACCCGCCATGATCTGGCGCAAAAAGGTCAGGCCATCCATGCCGGGCATCTCGATGTCCAGCAGCAGCACATCTGGCGGGTTCTTGCGGATCGCCTCCATCGCTAGCAGTGCATTGGGGGCGCTGCCAATGAGCTCAACCTCTGCATTGCCTGCCAGCATGTGCGCCAGCGCCTGACGCACCACGGCGGAGTCATCCACCACAAACACTTTTACTGCCATAACTTGTCCTTGATGTTCTTCAGCGTGGTTGGCCTGTCGTCGGTTGAGCGCACCGCCTCCACCAGCGGGTCTTCGGGGCCCACTGTCCAGACCAACTTGCGGTAGGTGTTGCCGCCCAGGTCTTGTTTGAGCACCTGGATGTGCTGCTGCGCCAAGTCCTTGAGCACCCATTCGGTGTTGCGCGCGCCCACATGTTGGCTGGAGTAGAAGTCTGAAAACATGTTGCCGCCACCCACCACATAGGCCTGGCAGGCCTGAGGCGAGAATCCGCTCTGACGCAGCAGCCGCGCCATCTCGGCCATGGCCACCGAACCATAGGTGGTGTTGTGCTGCTGGCCCGCTTTGGGCGAGCCGGCATGCACGATATGGCACATCACCCCGATGGTGCGGCGCGGGTCGGTCAGGATCACGCTCACACACGAGCCCAGCAGGGTCTTGAGCTGGTCGCCGACATGGCCGATGGCAATGTCGCCGGGCATCAGTTCGTAGGTGGCCATGCGCTTGGTTCCTTAAGCCTTGCGAAACGCGCCAGGCTGCACCGTTTTCAGCGGTGTCTTGCAAGCCACGCGCCCTTCGGCCGTGCCCATGAAAAACAGCCCTCCCGGCTTGAGCGTGGCAAGCACCCGGTCCACCACCGCGATCTTGGTGGGTGGGTCAAAGTAGATCAGCACATTGCGCAGAAAGATCACATCAAACGGGCCAATGCCATCAAACGGCTGGCACAGGTTCAGGCGGCCAAACTGCACCCGCTCGCGGATCTTGTCCTGCACCAACACCTGGCCTTGCGAGGCGTCTTCGCCACGCAGGCAATAACGGCGCAGCCGCTCGGGCGTGACTGCGCGCAGGCGGTCTTCGGGGTAAATGCCCTCTTTGGCGCTGAGCAACACACGGTGGCTGATGTCGGTGGCCAGGATCGACCACTCTGCACCAATGCGGCCTTGCATCTGCAAATCCGCCAGCAGCATGGCAGTGCTGTAGGCCTCGTCACCAAACGACGCGGCAGCACTCCAGATGGCAATGGGTGCCTTGGTTTTGCGCTGGACAAACTCGGCTTCCAGCACGTCATAGTGCTTGGGCTCGCGGAAAAAATAGGTCTCGTTGGTGGTGAGCAAGTCCACCGCCATCTGGAACTCCGCCGCCTGCGACTCGTCCTCCAGAATGGCGACATAGTCACCAAAATCGCTCAAGCCCAGGCGCTGGATACGGGACGTCAGGCGCGACTGGATCAGCGACTTCTTGGAGGCGTTGAAGGACAGCCCCGCCGCCCGGTACATGATTTGACTGATGCGTTGAAAATCGCGGTCATTGAAAGTGAAGGTGGACAAGTTTCTCGCTCCTGATCAAGCCCAATACAGGTGGCAGACCGATCGTTCATACCCCCTTAAAAGGGGCGGAAATTGCCCCCAGAGCCACCAGACCGCGTGGGTGCCGACAGCTGCGCAGGCACGCGCCCCAGCGGTGCCCGGCGCTGCGGGCTGGGCAGCGCGGCATGGCGGTTGCCCACGGCAGGCGCCTCACCACCCAGGTTAAAGAACGACACCGATTGCTGCAGCTGCTCGGCCTGACCCGAGAGTTCTTCGCTGGTGGCCGCCAGCTCTTCGCTGGCCGAGGCGTTTTGCTGTGTGGCTTTGGACAGTTGCCCCATGGCGCCGCCTATTTGCACCACCGATTCACTTTGCTCTGAGCTCGCCG